>Ga0255751_10001690_pt1 | contig 20915 bp, 18 predicted proteins | sample 071ome_20_FD_179951 | JGI IMG/M metagenome (GOLD analysis project Ga0255751, IMG submission 179951) | Coastal salt marsh microbial communities from the Groves Creek Marsh, Skidaway Island, Georgia - 071412BT metaG (version 2) | ecosystem: Environmental > Aquatic > Marine > Intertidal zone >...
CTTCATCTCGATCGGGATGTTGTGCTTCTCGGCGTACGCCATCAGCGACTCACGGCCACCGAGCTCCCACTCACGCCACGGCGCGATGACCTGGATGTCAGGCGACAGCGCGTACGCGCCAAGCTCGAAGCGGACCTGGTCATTGCCCTTGCCAGTGGCGCCATGGCTGATCGCATCGGCGCCATGCTCAGCGGCGATCTCGACGAGACGCTTGGCGATCAAGGGTCGGGCGATCGATGTGCCGAGCAAGTACTCGCCCTCATAGATCGTGTTGGCCCGGAACATCGGATACACGAAGTCGCGCACGAACTCTTCGCGCAGGTCCTCGATGTGGATGTTCTCGGCGGGAACACCCATCTCGAGTGCCTTGGCCCGAGCCGGCTCGACCTCTTCACCCTGACCGAGGTCGGCGGTGAACGTGATGACCTCGGCGTTGTACGTCTCCTGGAGCCAACGGAGGATGATGGAGGTGTCGAGACCACCGCTATAGGCGAGTACGACCTTCATGGTTCAGATGTTTCTCTCGGGTTGGTGACGGGTCAGGTGAGTCCGGCGAGCGACCGCAGCCGTTCGGCGAGTTCGGCGCCGCCGAGCGATTCGGCGGCCACCACGATCAAGGTGTCGTCGCCTGCGACGGTACCGAGGATGTCGGCCATCCCGGCACGGTCGAGGGCGGACGCGACGACGTGCGCGGATCCGGGCGGGGTGCGCAGGACGACGAGGTTCAGCGAGTGGTTGACGTCGGCGACCCAGTCGGACATCACCCGACGGAGGTGATCCTCCGGGGCAATGCGGTCGACCGGGTGTTCCGGGATCGCGTACACGGTCTCGCCGCCCGGAACCCGGACCTTGATCGCGCCGAGTTCGTCGAGATCACGAGAAACCGTTGCCTGCGTGGCGCCGATGCCGTCGGCCTCGAGCAGCTCGGTGAGCTGCGCCTGCGAGGTGACGGCGTGCTCCTCCAGCAGGGACGAGATGCGATGTTGGCGTTGCGCTTTCGACATGACCGCTCCCCTAGCCGTTCTCTTGGGCGAGCCAGGCCAGCGCACCGCGGGCGGCGTGCATACGGTTGGCGGCCTGCACCCAGATTCGGCTGCAGTCGCCGTCGAGCACGGCATCGGTGACCTCTTCGTTGCGATGGGCCGGCAGGCAGTGCAGGAAGATCGCATCGGGGGCGGCCAGCGCCATCAGCCGCTCATCGACCTGGAACCCCTCGAAGTCGCGACGCCGTTGCTCGGCCTCGGCCTCTTGCCCCATCGAGGTCCACGTATCGGCATAGACGGCATCGGCCCCGGCGACCGCATCTTCGGGCCGGTCGTGGATGTCGATCGTCACGCCGGCGTTGGCGATGCGATCGGCATCGACCTCACTGAAGCCGTAGCCCGATGGTGACGAGATCCGGAAGGACATGCCGGTGCGGCCGGCGGCGAGCGCCAGCGAGCGGGCGACATTATTGGCGTCGCCGACGTAGGCGACCGAGCGGCCCTGCAGTTCCCCAAACTCCCGACGCATCGTGAGGAGATCGGCGAGCGCCTGGAGCGGATGGGCGGCATCACTCAGCATGTTGACGACGGGAACGAGATCGAGCGCGGCCATGCGCTCGACGACGGAGTGGGCGAACACCCGGGCACCGACAAGCGAGTGGAAGCACGCCATGGTGCGGGTCACGTCCTCGACGGTCTCACGGGTGTCGAATCCGACTTCCTGACCCTGGATGTAGACGGGATGACCGCCGAGTTGCACAACGGCCATCTCCATCGAGTTCCGGGTACGAGCCGACGGCTTTTCGAAGATGAGGGCCATGCCCTTGCCCGCAAGCGCTTGCGGCGCGTGCGTGGCGGTGGCGAGATCAAGGATCTGGTTGACCTCGGCACTCGACAGGTCGTCGATCTCAAGTAGGTGACGCATTAGGCGGCTCCCTCGGCGATGGCGGCACCGATGATCTCGACGCCTTCGGCAATCTGTTCGTTAGTGACGATGAAGGGAGGCGCAAGGCGCAAGGCCGTCGGCGTGACGCCGTTGACGACAAGGCCACGGTCAAGGCAGGCGCGGGCGATGTCGCCTGCCTTGCGACCGGCAAGCGCCTCCGGAGTGAGTTCTACGCCGAGCAACAGACCTCGACCTCGGACATGGTCGACGGCGGCCATCGGTTCGAGCAGCGACCGGAACGTTGCTTCGTGTGCGCGGGCGACGGCCGGTGCGTCGATGCGCTCCAGTTCAGCGAGCGTTGCTCGGGCTGCGGAGAGGGCGAGAGGCTGGCCGGCATAGGTCGAGCCGTGATCACCGGGAACGAAGGCGGCGGCGACGTCGTCACGGGCCCACATCGCTCCGACCGGCATCCCGTTGGCGATGCCCTTGGCCATCGTGACCACGTCGGGGCGCACGCCGGCGTGCTGGAAACCGAACCAGGTTCCGGTGCGGCCCATGCCGGCCTGGACCTCGTCGAAGATCAGCAGCAGACCGCGCTCGTCGCAGATCTGCCGGACGCCGCGGAGATAGTCGTCGTCGGCCGGGTTGACACCACCTTCGCCTTGCACCGACTCGAGGATGACACCGCCCACCTCGGGGGTAAGGCTGCGCTCAAACTCGGCAAGGTCGTTCCAGACGACGTGCCGGAACCCCTCGGGCAACGGCTGGAAGGGCTCGTGCTTCTCGGGCTGACCGGTTGCGGCCAGCGACATCAGGGTGCGGCCGTGGAAGCTCCGCAGGGCGCTCACAACACCATGGCGACCCCGGCCCTGGTACTTGCGCACAAGCTTGAGCGCTGCCTCGTTGGCCTCGGCGCCGGAGTTCTGGAACAAGACCTGGCCCGAGCCGGCATCGATCAACCGGTTGAGGGTTTCGGCGACGGGGGCCTGATGTTCGTTGGCGAACAGGTTCGACGTGTGGGTGAGCGTGCCCGCCTGGGCCGCGACGGCCTCGGTGATCGCCGGATGGGCATGACCAAGCCCGGTAACGGCGAGACCGCACAGGAAGTCGAGATGGCGGGTGCCGTCGGCGTCATAGAGCTCGGCACCGCTCCCTTTCACGAAGAGTCGCGGCGGCGAGCCGTAGTTGTCCATCAACGGGCTGTGGTCGCCGGTGGCGCCCCACGCTGCGGCCTGGGCGGCAGTCATGGGTTCTCCCCTGCCGGCAGATCGCCGGTGATCATCGTGCCGATACCGGCGTCGGTGAAGAGTTCGAGCAACAACACGTGTGGGATGCGCCCGTCGAGCATGTGCGCAGAGGTGGCGCCCGACTCGACGGCGTGCATGCATGCTTCGACCTTGGGGATCATGCCGCCCGAGATCGTGCCATCGGCGATGTACTCGCGGACCGTGCTGAGGCTCGCCCGAGCGACGATCGACGACGCATCGTCGACGTCGGTGAGTAGGCCCGGCACGTCGGTGAGATAGATCGCCTTCTCCGCACCGAGCGCGCCCGCCAGCGCACCTGCGACCGTGTCGGCGTTGATGTTGTACGCCTGGCCGTTGGCGTCGGCGCCGATCGTGGAGACCACCGGAATCATGTTCTCGCTCAGAAGCCGCTCGACGATGTTGGGTTGCACGCTGACCACGTCGCCGACGAAGCCGAGGGCGGCGTCGCGTGGCGCAGCGGTGATCAGGCCGCCGTCCTCGCCGGAGAGGCCCACGGCGTAGGCACCGTGGACATTGATCGCGCCGACGATGTCACGGCCGACCTTGCCGACCAGCACCATGCGGGCGACGTCGAGGGTCTCGGCGTCGGTGACCCGCAGGCCGTCGACGAACGCCGTCTCCTTGCCGAGGCGCGTGAGAAGCTCGCCGATCTGCGGACCGCCGCCATGCACCACGACGGGTTTCAGACCGACGGAGCGGAGCAGGACGATGTCCTCCGCGAACGTCTGGGACAGCGCTGGGTCCACCATGGCGTTCCCACCGAACTTCACGACGACGACGGCGTCGCGGAAGCGCTGGATGTAGGGCAGGGCCTCGACGAGCGCGTCGGCCCGCCGTTCGGGCGAGAAGCCCCGGTCGGAGAGGTTGTCGGTCATGATCGGTACCCCGCATTGATGTCGATGTAGCCGTGGGTGAGATCGCAGGTCCAGATCGTGGCGTCGCCATCGCCGATGCCGACATCGACCCGGATCTCGATCTCGGGGGTCCGAAGGTGTTCGGTGGCCCGTTCCTCGGAGTAGGAGGCGAGGACCTTGCCGTCGGCCGTGACCTGTTCGTCGCCGATCCAGATCGCGATCTTGTCACGGTCGGCGGCCTGGCCGGACTTGCCGACCGCCATGACGAGACGACCCCAGTTGGCGTCCTCGGCGGCAAGTGCCGTCTTCACCAGCGGCGAGTTGCCGATGGCGAGTGCAATGGCCTTTGCCGCGTGGTCGTCGGCAGCACCGGTGACGGTGACCTCCACGAACTTGGTGGCGCCCTCGCCGTCACGGACGATCTGTTGGGCGAGGTCGAGCAGCACGGCGTCGAGCGCCTGCTGGAACGCCGCCAGCTTCGGATCGTCCGGGTCGGCGAGTTCATCATCGATCTGCTCGCCAGTGGCGAAGAGCAGCACCGTGTCACTCGTCGATGTATCGGAATCGACCGTGATGCGGTTGAAGCTGCGCTCGACCGAGGTCGAGAGACACTGCTGGAGAAGCGTCGGCTCGACGGGCAGGTCGGTGAAGACGAAGGCGAGCATCGTCGCCATGTCGGGTGCGATCATGCCGCTGCCCTTGGCGATGCCGACGACATGGCTCACACCGCCGTCGATCCGGCGAGCCGAGCCCTTGGCGAAGGTGTCGGTGGTACGGATGGCATCGGCCGACGCCGCCCATGCCTCCGGGGAGGCGGCACCGACGGCACCGGCGAGGGCAGGCAGGCTTGAACGAAGAAGATCGTCGGGCATCGGCTCACCGATCACGCCGGTGGAGGCGACGAAGATCTCTTCCGGCAGCACGCCGAGTTGGTCGGCGAGCGTCTCGACCGTGACCTGAACGCTGGTCTCCCCTGCCGAACCCGTGAAGGCGTTGGCGTTGCCGGCGTTGCACACGACCGCTCGCGCAGTGCGTGAGCCCGAGTCGAGGAGCTGCTTGCACCAGTCGACCGGCGCCGACGGGCACAGCGACCGGGTGAAAACCCCGGCTACCGACGTGCCCTCTGCGAGTTCGGCGACGAAGAGGTCGTCGCGGCCCTGGTAGCGCAGACCGGCCGCAAGGGTGCCGAGCGCGACCCCGGCAAGGGGCGGGAGTTGCGGGAACGACTGAGGAGCGAGCGGAGACACGGTGTCGGACATTGCCGCTCCTTATGGGTACATGCCAGCGACCGTGAGGCCGGTGGTTTCGGGCAGTCCGAGGGCGAGGTTGGCACACTGCACCGCCTGCCCCGACGCCCCCTTGACGAGGTTGTCGAGCGCGGCGATCACGATCAGCCAGCCGGTGCGCTCGTCGACCCGGGCGGTGATGTGGCAGCTGTTCGAGCCGAGCGTGGCCTTGGTCGATGGCGAGCGTTCACTGACGACGACGAACGGCTCGTCGTCGTAGGCAGCGTGCAGACATGCCATGGCATCGTCGGTGCTGATCGACCCGGTCGGTCGGGCGTAACAGGTGGCCAGGATGCCCCGGTTCATCGGGGCGAGGTGCGGGGTGAAGAGCAACTGGACATCGGTGTCGGCGTGGCGGCCGATCGCCATCTCGATCTCGGGGGTGTGCCGGTGGTTCAGCAGGCCGTAGGCGGTGAAGTCCTCGTCGACGGCACAGAAGGTGGTGTTGGGTTTCGGTGGCCGACCGGCGCCACTCACGCCGCTGGCGGCGTCGACAACGATGCCGGAGGGCTCGATCAGCCCCGCCTTCACGAGTGGGCCGAGGGCGAGCGAGGAGGTGGTGACGTAGCAGCCGGGTGCAGCGATCAATTCGGCGCCGGCGAGATCGCTCCGAAAGAACTCGGGCAGGCCGAAGACGAAGTCGTCAAGCAATTCAGGGGCAGCGTGCGCTTCGCCGTACCAGGTCGGGTACAAACCTGGTTCGTCGAGACGGAAATCGGCGGCGAGGTCGACCACGTGCTTCACCTTGCCCCGGAGATCGGGAACCATTGATTGGCTGGCACCATGGGGCAGACCGAGGAAGACGAGATCGGCATCAGCGATGACCGATTCGTCGTTCCCGGCAAAGGTCATCTCGCCGTAGGCGGCGGCGAGCGAGGGGTACAGGTCGGCGACCCGGTTGCCGGCCTCGGTGTTGCCGGTGGCCGCAACGACCGTGAGTTCGGGATGCGACGCGCAGATGCGCAACAGCTCTGCGCCCGTAAAGCCGGACGCGCCGATGATGGCGACCTGGTGCATGGGCGGAACTCTACGGGCCGCCGAATCTTTATGCAACGATTTGCATACGACGCGAACTGACTTACAGCGCGATACCGGCGAGCTTGGTCTCGAGATACTCGGCGATGCCTTCTCGGCCACCCTCACGACCCAGACCGGAATCGTTCATGCCACCGAACGGCGCAGCCGCCGACGTCGGGTTGACATCGTTGATCCCGATGATGCCAAACCGCAGACCTTCCATCGCACGGATCGCCGTGGAGAGATCGTTGGTGTACACGTAGGCGGCAAGGCCGTAATTGGTGTCGTTAGCGAGATTGATGACCTGATCAACATCGTCGTAGACGATGATCGGCGCAACCGGCCCAAAGGTCTCCTCGCGGTAGATCGTCATGTCGTCGGTGACGCCGGTGACGACAGTGGGCGCATAGAAGTGGCCGGCATCAAGGCCGTCGCCGGTGAGCCGCATACCACCGACCGGCACCTCGGCACCCTTGGCGCGAGCGTCGTCGACTTGGGCTGCGACCTTGGCCACCGCTGCCTCGTTGACAAGGGGCCCCACCCCAACACCCTCGACCGTGCCGATACCCGCTTTCACCTTGGCGACCCGCGGCACCATCGTCTCGATGAACGCATCGGCGTGATCACGGTGCACATAGAGCCGGTTGGGACTGATGCACGCCTGCCCGGAGTTGAGGAACTTCAGCGCAGCCGCGCCCTTCGCTGCGTGAACCGGATCGGCGTCGGGGTACACGATGAACGGGGCGTGACCGCCGAGTTCGACCGAGACCCGCTGCAGGTTGGCGCCGGCCTTGGCCGCAAGCACGCGACCCACTGCCGTGGAGCCGGTGAACGTCAGCTTCTTGACCCGAGAATCGCTGGTGAAGACGTCGCCGATCGGTGCCGGATTCGAGGCGGTGACCATATTGATTACGCCGTCGGGCACCCCGGCATCAATGAAGCAGTCGAAGATCGCTTTGGCACACAGCGGGGTCGCTTCGGCTGGTTTCAACACGAGGGTGCAGCCAGCGGCCAACGCTGGCCCCATCTTCCGGGTGAGCATTGACATCGGGTAGTTCCACGGCGTGACCGCAGCAACCACACCGACCGGGGTCTTCACCGACAAGAACCGCTGATCAGCGCGACCCGACGGCAACCACTCGCCGGTGATGCGCCGGGCCTCCTCGGCGAACCAGCGCAGGAAATCGGCACCGTAGGTAACCTCGGCCCGACTCGCCTTGAGTGGCTTGCCCTGCTCCTCGGTCATGAGCGCCGCGAGTTCGGTTGCCCGCTCCCCCATCAGGCGCCAGGCCCCCATCAGCAGGTCGGCCCGGCTGTAGGCGGTGGTGGCTCCCCAGTCGGGCTGAGCTGCGTGAGCCGCATCGATCGCCGCTGTGGCGTCGGCAGCGCCGCCGTCAGGCACGCTCCCGATCACGTCGCCGGTGGCGGGATTGGTGACGGAGAACGTGCTGCCGTCGATGGCGTCGACCCACTGCCCCTTGATGAACATGCCCCGAGGGTAACCCCGCCGTCTCGAATGGCTCGGCCATGCGCCAGAATGCCGTATGCCGGATTCGACCCCTCTGACGCCTCCCTTGGCGCCTGCGAGAAGCCGGATCGCCCGAGGCGCGTGGTGCATCGTCGGTGTGCTGGCGGTTGCACTCGGAGGCATCGGCGTCATCGTTCCCGGTCTCCCGACGACGGTGTTCTTCATCATTGCGGCGTGGGCGTTCTCGAAGTCGAGTCCTCGACTCGAGGCCTGGGTGCTCGGGTTGCCCCGGATCGGCCCGATGGTGCACGACCATCGCAACGGACTCGGCATGCCCCGTCGGGCGAAGTTCCTCGCCACGGCGATGATCGTGCTGTTCGCCGGCGGGAGCGCCTGGCTGGTCGACAGCGGCGTCCTGAGCTCAGCGATCCTCGCCACCGGCACGATCGGGATCGCCTACATCACGCTGCGAGTTCCCTCCAGAGAGCGGGTGCTCGCCGAACGAGCAGCTTGAGTCGCCGTCTCGCCGAGTTAGCCGAAGAGGTCGGCCAGCACCTCGTAGTGCCCGAGGCTGAGCGTGCCGTCGAGATCGATCGACCGGGATCGACGAAAGATGCCCGACAGATCAGCGTCAAGCGTCAGGGCCCCGACCTCGACGTCGTGTCGGGCATCGAGCGCAGCAGCGACGGCCGTCAGATGGTCGTCGAGAAAGCCCAACCGGTTCACCCCTGACGTCGCCGTCTCCATCGGCGCACCATCGCTTACCAGCACGAGCAGTCGCCGACTCGCCTCAATCGCCGCCAGCCGCCGATAGGCCCACACGAGTGCCTCCCCGTCGAGTCCTTCTCGGTAGTGGTGGATGTCGAGCATGGTGGCAATCGAACGGCGGGCCCGGCGCCACGACGTCGCGGCGTCCTTGTGCACGATGTGCTCGATTTCGGCGACTCGCCCTGGTGACGCCGGGGCTCCTGCCTTCTTCCACGCCGTTGCCGCCTTCCCGCCGGCCCAGCTCCGCGTGGTGAATCCCAGCACCTCGACCGATGCGCCTGCGAGATCGAGCGCCTGAGCGAAGGTGTCGACGAGCACAGCCGCCGCCTCGTACCGCTGCTGCTTCATCGATCCCGACGTGTCGACGAGGAAGGTCACGGCGACATCGGCGAGCGGGCGGAGACGGCGCTGCCGGAAGACCCGATGCTCGACGGGGTCGGTGATGATCATGGCGAGGCGGGCCGGGTCCAGTTCACCGTCATCCTCGGCGAAGGTCCAGTCGTCCTCGGCCGGACGAGCGAGCGCTCGGATCAGCCGTTGGGCGACACGGGCGGCACTCACCGCCTGCGCCTTCCGGTGCCGGTCGAGTTCGGCTCGCAAGCCCGGCAGCCGGTTCGGGGCGACGAGCGCATCGCCGCCGACCTCACGGTCGAAGGCACGAGTGAAAACCTGGTAGTCACCGAGTCGGTCGAGGTCACCAGCTCGGGCGGACGTTGCACCGAGCACACCCGTCAGGCCGGTGCCATCGTCGTCCTCGTCCCATCCCGACAGCAGCAGCGTCGAACGGTCGACGCCCTCACCTGCGGCGGCAAGGTTGGCGTCTCCGGCCACGAGCGCAACCGCCTCGGCGATCGCGCGGGCGTGGAATGCGAAGGCGCGCTGATCGTGCCGGTTGGCGCGGAGCGCGACCAGATCCTCACCGATTAGAGGGGCCAGGGTGAAGCGCTGTCCCTCGGTCACCTCGTCGATCACCTCGGTCGTGAGCGAGCGCACCAGGCGGGTTCGGGCCATGTGGGTGACCGTGAAGACGAGCAGACCGACGCCGGACTCGGCGATTCGCTCGCCGAGGCACTGCTCGGACCACTCACGAAAGGCGGCGTCGAGGTTGTGATCCATGCCGACCCACGCAGTCGGTCGCAGTGATTCGCACCGCAGTTGCTCGAGCAGGTCGAACACCACCCGTTCGAGCGGCTCGCTCGGCGCGAGCTCGCGATGGAGATCGAGGTCGCTGTGACACACCAACAGTCCCAGCGAGTCGGCCACACCTCGCGCTCGGGCCGGCGACACCTCGCCGAGGTCGGCGGCGAGATGCGGCGACGCGAGCCCCACCCGACGATGACCGAGTCGGAGGGTGCCGCCCCGCAGTTCGGCGTCGGGGCGACCCCCGACCGCGCGCACGATCGCTGCGCCTCGGCGCTCGGCCCGGCGACGACGGACCGTGGTGGTCAGGTCCTCGCCCGGACCCATCAGGTGAGTTCGGGCAACTCGAGGCCCATCGCCCGCTGCAGATATTCCGCCAGGATCGGACGCTCGGCCGGATCGCAGGTGTTGCCGAATGCCAGCTCGAAGGCCTCGACGATGTCACCGAAGATCTCGAGGTTCTCGGCCCAGCTGATGACGGTACGCGGCGACATCACCGTGGACAGGTCACCGGCGGCGAAACCGACCCGGGTCATCCCGGCGACGGTGACCATGCCGCCGAGGGCGTCGGTATCGACGCTCGGCACGCGGGCCGAGACGATGCCGGCCTCCGCATCGGGACTCAGGTAGTCGAGTCGGGCGACGATGTCCCACCGGTCGACCTGCGCCTGATTCAGCAACTGGGTGCCGTGATACAACCCGCTCAGGTTGCCGAGTCCGACCGTATTGGCGGTGGCGAAGATACGGAATCCCGGATGGGCGGACAGCACCCGGTTCTGATCGAGCAGGGTGAACGAGCCGCCACGCTCGAGCATCCGCTGGATGACGAACATGACATCTGGCCGACCGGCGTCCAGTTCGTCGAAGACCAACGCAACCGGACGCTGGAGCGACCAGGGCACGATGCCTTCCCGGAACTCGGTGACCTGCAGCCCGTCGCGCACGACGACGGCGTCGCGGCCGACCAGGTCGAGCCGGGTGATGTGTCCGTCGAGGTTGACGCGCACCAGTGGCCAGTTGAGGCGAGCGGCGATCTGCTCGATGTGCGTGGACTTGCCGGTGCCGTGGGCACCCTGGACGAGCACGCGCCGGTTGTGCACGAACCCGGCCAGGAGTGCCTTGGTGACGGAAGGATCGAACCGGTAGGCCGGATCGATCTCGGGGACGTGCTCGGTGGGCTCGGCAAAGCCGAGCACCGGCAGATTCGAGGCGAAGCCGAAGGTCGCCTCGACATCGATCGGTTGATCGGCAGCCAGCGGTGAAGCGCTCATCGCAACGGCCAGCGCAGACGTCTCGAAACGATGCCTTGAGAGTCAGACATAGTCCTTGTACTTGTCGAGATAGCGCGTCGGGGTCTTCAGGGCGTCCTTGCGGAACGGATCGCCGAGTTCCTTGGTGCACATGATCTCGATGACCGTGGTCTTCCCCTCGTTCATCTGGGCGTCGACGGCGGCGGTGAGCGCCGGACCGACCTGGTCGAGTTCGTCGACCCGCACACCCTCGGCCCCCATCGCCTTGGCGATCTCGCTGTAGTTCTCGCCACCCTCGAGTTCACCGGCGACGAAACGACGACCGTAGAAGTCGACCTGGTTCTTCTTCTCCGCACCCCACTGACGGTTGTGGAACACGATCGAGGTGACCGGGATGTCGTGGCGGACGGCGGTCATGAGCTCACTCATGCTCATCGCCCAGGCGCCGTCGCCGGCGTAGGAGATCGCCGGACGGTCCGGGGCGGCCTTCTTGGCGCCGATGATGGTGGGCAGCGCATAACCACAGTTGCCCCAGCTCATCGGGGCGAAGAACGACCGCGGTTCCTCGAAGCGCAGATAGCTGTTGGCGACCGAGTTGATGTTGCCGATGTCGGTCGAGACCATCGCCCGGGCGGGCATCGCCTTCTCCAGCTCACGGAGCACCTGGCGGGGATGCAGCCAGCTGCCTTCCTCGGCGTCGGCCTCAGCGATCATGTCGATCGAGAAGTCGTCCTTTTCGTGGGTCCACTCGTCGAGCTCGGCTTCCCAGGCCGCCTTCTCCTCGGCAGTGGTGGCGGCGCGAGTGTCACGCGTTGCGTCGCAGACGAGGGTCCGGCCGTCGAGGCGATCGAGAAGTGCGTCGGCAGCGGCACCGGCATCGCCGTGGATGCCAACGGAGATCGGTTTCACGAGACCGAGCATCTTGTGATCTGCGTCGACCTGAATGATCTTGGCGTCCTTCGGCCAATAGTCCATGCCGTGCTGCGGCAGGGTTCCGAACGGGCCGAGCCGCGTGCCCAGCGCGAGCACGACATCGGCCTTGGCAATGAGCTTCATCGCCGCCTTCGAACCCTGATAGCCCAGCGGCCCGCACCACTGTGGGTGGCTCGCTGGAAACGAGTCGTTGTGGAGGTAGCTGTTGACCACCGGCGCCCCGAGACGCTCGGCGAGAGCGACGGCTTCGGCCATCGAATCGCCCATGACCACGCCACCTCCGCTGACGATGACGGGGAACTCAGCCTCGGCGAGCATGTCGGCGGCGGCATCGAGGCTGGCCTTGCCGCCCGCACCACGGTCGAGGACCATCGGCGCAGGGATCTCGACGTCGATGTCACCGTAGAAGCGGTCGCGCGGGATGTTGAGCTGGGTCGGCCCGATCTCCGACATCGCCCGGTCGAAGCAACGAGCAGTGATCTCCGCCATCCGGTTCTCGTTGGCGATGTGCCCCTGGTACTTCACGAATTCCTGGAACATGGGCAACTGGTTGGCCTCCTGGAAACCACCCAGGCCCTGCCCCATGGTGCCGGTCTCGGGGGTGATCATCACGACGGGGCTGTGAGCCCAGAACGCTGCCGCGATCGCCGTGACACAGTTGGAGATGCCCGGACCGTTCTGGCCGATCACCACACCGTGCTTGCCGCTGACCCGGGCGTACCCATCGGCCATGTGGGCCGCGCCTTGCTCATGCACCACCGGCACGAGTTCAATGCCGGCCGGGGCGAAGATGTCCATGGCATCCATGAACGCACTGCCCATGATGCCGAACGTGGTGGTCACGCCGTTGGCGACCATCGTCTCGACGAAAGCCTCCGAAGGAGTCATGCGGGTCATCGGGATTCTCCTGTTCGTTCAAGATGGCGAATACCCGCCATCAAGAGGTCGACGAGGCCGGTGAACGAGACCTCGAGATCGTGTGGATGGGGGTGGCCGTCGCCCGACTCGAGGTGGGCGAAGCCGTGGAACGCACTCCGGAGTGCTCGAGCCACGTGGATGCGCTGGGCGTCGTCGAGATCGAAGCCGGCGAGCGAACGAGCGATCACATTGACGACGCGTTCGACCGCCGCCTCCAGTTCGTCGTCGCCAGCGCATGGGTAACGGTCGGTGGCGGCATAGAGCCCAGGGGCATCACGGACGACGGAGCGCCACGCATCGCCGAGGGCGCGAACCGCATCTTCACCGGCGACGCCTTGGGCCGCCTCACTGAGCCGCTCGGCGAGAAGTTCCCGACCCCGCAGACCGAGGCTGCGAATCAGGTCGTCGTAGCCGTCGACATGGCGATAGAGCGCCGGTTGCTGCACGCCGAGCGTATCGGCGACACGAGTGAGCGTGAGCGCATCGAGTCCTTCGGCGTCCGCAAGGCGGGCTGCCTCGTCGATGACCTGTGTCGGGTCGAGGGTGTTGCGGCTCATGCGGCGGCTCCAGCCTGGAGCGCGCCGATGACCGCAACGTTCACGATGTCGTCGGCACAGCAGCCACGGCTGAGATCGTGCAGCACCCCGTCGAGCCCCTGGAGCAGCGGCCCGAACGCCTGTGCGCCGCCGAGACGTTCGGTGATCTTGTACGCAAGGTTGCCGCTATCGAGGTCGGGGAACACGAACACGTTCGCCCGGCCCGCAACCGGCGACCCTGGGGCTTTCGTCTCGGCCACGACGGGGACGAAAGCTGCGTCGAACTGCAACTCGCCGTCGACGGCGAGATCGGGTGCGAGGTGACGAACCCGTGCGGTCGCCTCGATGACCTTGTCGACCCGCGGGTGGATGGCGCTGCCCTTCGACGAGAACGACAACATCGCCACAGCTGGCTCCTCCCCCGCCAACCGCGCAAACGTCGCCGCCGACGAGATCGCCACGGCCGCGAGTTGGTCAGCGGTCGGGTCGGGTAGCACGCCGCAGTCGCCATAGACGAGTGGGCGGCCGTCGGGCAGCACGAAAAAGAACGAACTGCTCACGACCGAGACATCGGGCGCAACGTCGAGCACCCGAATACCTGCACGGATGACATCGCCGGTCGGACGGGTGGCCCCGGCGACCGCGCCGTCGGCCCAACCGCTCTTCACCAGCGCGGTTGCGATGGTGAGCGGGTCGTCGATGTCGAGCGGCCGACCGGCCCATGGTCCATCGGTGACGGCGGCGAGTCTCGCAACCAGTTCGTCGGCCTCGGGGTGCGCAGCATCGGCCACGGACGCGAGGTCGCGCCCGATCACGACGGGTTCGGCCAGGCCATCATTGCGCAGCCGCGCGGCGGCCTCGTGCGCGCGTGGGTCGTCGTCGGCGAGCACGATGCGGCGCGGCGCAGCCGCCGCCCGTTCGTACCAGTCGTCGAGGATGCCCACGGCTCGAGTCAGCGGTCGCCAGCGAGCCAGGCGGCGGCGCGCGTGAGTACCTGGTCGGCCTTGGCGTGCATGTCGGCGATCACGGCCTCGTCGGCGATGAGCGGGGGCGAGAAGACCAGCATCGTCGCGCCGCGATCGTCGGGGCGGATCAACAGGCCCGCCTCCTTGCACATCGACAACAAAACGCCCTGCTGGAGGGCGAGGGCGTCGGTTTCGCTGAGGTCGAGGCCGCGTTCGCGGCTCGCCATCAACTCGAGGGCGTAGAAGTACCCGGTGCCACGGACCTCACGCACGATGTCGTGGCGTTCGACCAGCGCCTCGAACCCGGCCCGCATCGTGTCCTCATGGGATCGGACGTGCTGCATGATCTGCTCGTCATGCATTGCTTGGATGTTCGCTACGGCCACGGCGGTAGCGACCGGGTGACCACCGAAGGTCGAGCCGTGGTTGAACAGGCCGACCTCGGACTCCCAGATGTGCTCGAGGAGCGGCCGGCGCACGACGACCCCACCGAGCGGCAAGTAGGCACTCGTGACGCCCTTGGCGAAGGTGATCATGTCGGGGACCACCCCGAAGCGTTCGCTGCCGAAGAAGTGTCCGAGCCGACCGAACGAACAGATGACTTCGTCAGCACACAGCAGCACGCCGTATTTGTCGCAGATGCGGCGGAGCTCCTGCCAGTAACCGTCAGGCGGCACCAGGCAACCCCGGCCGTTCTGGACCGGCTCAGCGATGACCAAGGCAACGGTTTCGGGCCCCTCGGCGAGGATCATGTCCTCGACGGCCTTCGCGCTCGCGAGAGCGTCGGCGGTGTCGCCGTGGGTGTTGCGGACATGGCGAGGGCCGTCCCACAGCATCGGCAGAAAGTGCTTGCGGAACTTCGGCACACCAGTGACGGCAAGCGCGGCGATGGTGGTGCCGTGGTAGCTCCATTCACGAGAGATGACCTTGTAGCGGCCCTCGTCGCCGCGCGCGACGTGATAGTTGCGGGCGAACTTGAGGGCGGACTCGACGGCTTCGGAGCCCGACGACACGAAGAAGACGTCCTCCAGGTCGCCAGGAGCGACGTCGGCGATCATCGACGCCGCCTTGCTCACCGGCTCGTGCGTGAAGCCCCAGTTCGGATAGAACGCCATGCGCTCCATCTGCTTGCTTGCCTCGGCGGCAAGGTCACTTCGGCCGTGACCGAGGTTCGTGCAGAAGAGCCCGGCGAGACCATCGAGGTACCGCTTGCCCTCCGAATCGGTCACGTAACAACCCTCGGCGTGATCCATCACGATGAGGTCGTCGGCGTTCCACGCTGTGCCCTTGGTGAAGTGCGGCACGACGTGCGCCTGTGATGCCCTGCGGAAATCCATTCCTACGCCCCCTCTCGAATGGCCAGAGCGTAGTCCCGTCGCGTTAGAGGATCTAGCGGTTCGGGCAGATTGGCTAACGATTCACTCAGGAAACCGAAACCGGTGGTCTCGATGCCAGCGCACTCAGATCGTGACAACCGCCTTGCCGGTGACCTGACGGTCTGCGATCGCCTGGATCACGGCCGCAGCCTCCTCGAATGGGCGCACCGACTCGACGGGCGGCGACACCGTGCCGTCGGCAGCCAACTCGAAGACGGCAGCCATCTGACGCTTGACACTCTCGGGGTCGCGCATCAGCGATGCCCCCCAGTGCACACCGACGATCGAATAGTTCTTCAACAATGCGTGGTTGGTTGGCGCCTGGGCGATGCCGCCCACGAACCCCACGATCAGCAGACGCCCATCCCACGCCATGCATCGGCGAACCTGGTGGAAGGCGTCGCCACCGACGGCATCCCAGGCCACATCGACCCCGCCGCCACTTATCTCCCGAACCGTTTCGACCCAGTCGGGAGTCTCGCGATGGTCGACGATGTGCTCCACGCCGAGGCTACGAACGAGGGCGGCCTTCTGCTCGCCTCCAACGATGGCGATCGGCACCGCGCCGGCGGCAAGGGCGAGCTGGATGCACGCCGTCCCGGTGCCGCCAGCCGCACCGGTGATCAACACGGTCTCGCCGGGCCGAAGCTTCGCCCGGTCGTGGAGACCGAACCACGCCGTGCCGTAATTCACCGGGATCGCCGCCGCCTGCGCCGCCGACAAGGCGTCGGCCGGGTAGGCAAAGCACGAGCCAGCTCCCACGATGTTCTGCTCACGAAGTCCACCACCGAGCACGGCGACGGCCGTGCCGACCTCAAGATCGACGCCCTCCCCAACCGCCGACACCACCCCTGCAATCTCACCGCCAGGCGTGTAGGGCAGCCGGGTCGGGACCTGATACTCACCCCGGCACGACAACACGTCGGGGAAGGTCAAGCCGACCGCCGCCGTGTCGATCAGGACCTGCGACGGCCCGGGTTCACCGGGTGCGTCGTCCTCCTCAAGCCGGAGGACGTCGAGAGGATCGCCGAGTTCGTGTGAACGCCAGATACGCATGGCGGCGACGGTAGTCGCCGAGGCGGATCAGCCGCGAAGTACCGCGCCGGTCTTCTTCACGACCTGGTCGATGCAGGCCTGCCGTACATCGGCCACATCGCCGTCGGTGAGGGTGCGGTCCGTGGCCTGGAAGCGCAACCGGTAGGCCAGCGACCGGGCGCCATCGTCGACTCCCGGACCTCGGTAGACGTCGAACAGTTCGACATCCGTGAGGAGAGGGCCACCGCCCTTGCGAAGGCTCGCCTCGATCCGGCTCGCAGCGACCTCGTCACCGACAACGAACGCCAGGTCGATATCGCTCGACGGGAACTTGCTCACGGGTGTGTAGGTGCGATTTCCATGCGGACCGTCGAGCACGCCACCGAGATCAAGTTCAAGCCAGGCGACCCGACCTTCGACGCCGTAGGCTTCGAGCACCGCCGGATCGACCTCACCGACGTGGCCGCGAGTGCGCCCGGCGATGACCACATCGGCCGACCGGGTCGGGTGCAACCCGGCAGGGCTTGACGGCGACAACTGCACGTTCGGCAGGGCGAGCGCCCGGTCCAGCACATCGAGTACGGCAACCGCAGCTGGCGCCTCTTCACCGGCGATGGCGACCGCAAGGTGCTCGCGCTCATCCGGAAGGATCTCCCCCTCCGCAGCGGGGAGGAACACGTGGTCAATCTCGAAGAACCGCACATCGGGGTTGCGATGCGACTGGTTGTAGGCGATGGCCTTCAGCTGCCCGGGAAGCAGCGAGGTGCGCAGGACCGACTCCTCGGCGTGGAGCGGATTGGTGAGGGTTACCCCGTCCTCGGGAAGACCCGCCTTGGCGAGATCGCCGGGGGCGAGGAACGGCATCGGCAGCGTTTCGTCGCATCCCGCACCGAGCAGCACCTCGCGAACCAGCCGACGGTCCTTCTGGTACTGACTGAGCCCGCCGGGGTCGTCGCCCTTGGGCACCGTGCGGGGGATGTTCTCGTACCCGAACATGCGACCGACCTCTTCGGCGATGTCGGTTTCGGTGGCGGTATCCCAGCGCCAGGTGGGTACGACCACATCGAGCGTGTCGCCGGCCATCGTCACCTCGAACCCGATCGAGGTCAGGTGAGCGGCCATGTCGTCGGCGGTGAGTTCCGTGCCGAGCAGACCGTTGACCTTCGCGACCCGAACCGGAACCGGCGTGCGATCAGGGGTCGAACCAGCAACGTCGACAAAGCCGCTGACGGCGGTGGCGCCCGACTCGGCGGCCAGCTGGATGAAGCGGCGCATCGCCCGATCGATGTTGTCGCCCCAGTCGGCGCCACGACGGAACCGGGTGGAGGCCTCACTCGGCAGGTTGAGGCGCTTGACGGTTCGGGAGATCGACGGCGGATCCCACCACGCCATCTCCAGCAACACCTCGGTCGTGGAATCGGAGATCTCGGTCGTGGCGCCACCCATGACACCCGCAAGCGAGATGATCGTGTCGCGCTCGTCGGTGATGACCCCGTCGTTGGTCACGAGCGAGCGCTCGATGTTGTCGAGGGTCACCAGGGTTTCGCCGTCGCGGGCGCGGCGGACATTGAGCCGACCGTTGGGGATGGTGGCGAGGTCGAACGTGTGATTGGGCTGGCCGAGTTCGAGCATCACATAGTTCGAGATGTCGACGATCGAGTTGATCGGACGCATACCGAGCTGGATCAGCCTCTGCTGCATCCACGCCGGCGACTCCCCGACACGAACGTCGCGGAGGACCGTGGCGACGAAGCGGCCGCACAGCTCGGGATCCTCGATCCGGATGTCGAGGAGGTCGTCGACCGGCTCGTCGGTGGTGGCGATCTCGTAGTCGGGGAAGCGGAACTCGACCCCCAGCGCAGCGGCGAGATCGCGGGCAACACCGGCGACCGACATGGCATCGGGACGGTTGGCGTTGACCTCGAGATCCCACAGCACATCGGACTGCATGCCAATCGCCTCGGCGAGGGGCATGCCGAGTTCGGCACCGTCGACGACGACATCGTTCAGGATGTAGATGCCGTCATCGCCGCTGGCGAGCCCGATCTCGTCGGCTGCGCAGCACATGCCGTTCGACATCTGGCCGCGCATCTCACGCTGGGCGATCTCCATGCCGTTGGGCATGACCGTGCCGATCGTGGCGAACGGGATCAGGTCACCGACCGCCATGTTGAACGCACCGCAGCACACCTGGAGCGGGTGCCCGTCGCCGCGGTCGACATCGACGAGTTGGATCTTGTCGGCGTCGGGGTGCGGTCGAAGGTCGAGCACCTTCGCAAGGACGACACCGTCGACGACCTCGCCGGTGATCTCCATCTCCTCGACGGCGAGCCCGAGCGCGCTCAGGGTCTCGCCCAACTCGACGGGATCACCATCGATGCCAGGCGCGAACTCGCGGAGCCAGGACAAGGTGACCTTCATCAGAACTGCCTCAGGAAGCGGACGTCGTTGTTGACGAGCTCGCGGATGTCGTCGAGCTCGTAGCGCATGACCGCAAGGCGGTCGATACCGAAGCCGAACGCAAAGCCCTGCCATTCTTCGGGGTCGATACCGCAGTTGCGCAACACGTTCGGGTGAACCATCCCGCAACCGCCGAGCTCCAGCCACGAGCCGTCGGGGCGGGAGATGTCGAACTCAGCCGACGGCTCAGTAAACGGGAAGTACGACGGACGGAGGCGGGTCTTGACCTCACCGCCGAAGAAGGCACGCACGAACTCGTCCATCGTGCCGGAGAGATCGCCCAGCGTGATGCCTCGATCGACGACGAGACCTTCGATCTGGTTGAAGGCGGGAAGATGGGTGGCGTCGGCAGTGTCGGTACGGAAGGTCCGACCGGGAGCGACGATGTAGATCGGCGGTTCCTGGTTCTCCATGGTGCGGATCTGCACCGGCGACGTGTGCGAGCGGAGCATGACCTCTTCGGGTTCGCCGAGATTGACGAAGATGGTGTCGAAGCTTCCTCGGGCCGGGTGCCATTCGGGGATGTTCAACGCCTCGAAGTTGTACCAGGCCGTCTCGACCTCGGGACCTTCGGCGATGGTGAATCCCATACCGACGAAAACATCTTCGAGACGGTCGCGGGCCTGCGTGTTGAGGTGAAGCGAGCCCCGACGAATCTCGCCGAGTTTCTCGCTGAGATCGAGGCGCTCGGCCTCGTACTGGGCGGCCCGTGCGCCGGCAGCGAGACGTTCCCGGGCCGCTGCGACCGCCGCCTCAAGCGATGTGCGAGCGGCATTGATGGCCTGGCCGGCCACCTTTCGATCGTCGGGATCGAGGCCACCCAACTGCTTCTTGGCGGCTGTGACCGCGGACTTCTTGCCGAGGAGTTCGACGTCGAGCGCGGCCAACGCATCGAGATTGCTGGCGTCGGCAAGCCGCTCGACGGCATCGGCAACGAGCGCGTCAAGATCGGCGGTGAGGTCGGCGGCGTTGCTCATCGGGGACTCAGGTTACGGCGTCGACGTCGCCGAGCGTGCACCCTTTCGTGCCACACTGCCGATGTGGAGCACACCGTACGAGACAACCCCGAACGGCAACGGTACGAACTTGTTGTCAACGGCGACATCGTGTCGATCGCCGACTACCACGAACGTGACGGCGCCATCGTGGTGCCCCACGTCGAGACCGACCCGGCTCGCCGCGGCCAGGGCATGGCCGATCGTCTCATGGCAGGGGTCCTCGCCGACCTGCGGGCATCGAACCGCAAGATCGTGCCGCTGTGCCCCTTCGCCGACACCTACATCCGAGAGCGTCCCGAGGAGCAAGACCTCCTCGCCTGATCAACTCCGGCAGGCCTCGTAGAGCAGCAAGGTGCCGGCCATCGCGACATTGAGCGACTCGGTGCGACCCGGCATCGCGATGTGCGCCCACGCGTCGAGGTCGACGTCTCGGTCGAGACCGTGCGGCTCGGAACCCATCACGATCGCCACCGGGCGATCGAGAACGCCCTGATCGAACGGCTCGCCACCGGTGACATCGGTGCCGACGACGGTCACGCCGGCGTCACGCAGTGCATCGACGGCATCGCTGAGTTGGTCGTACTGGACGATCGGCACCCGCAACATCGAACCAGCGGAAGCCCGCACGGCCTTTGGGCCCCACGGGTCGGCGCCACCGACGACGACGACGGCATCGGCGGCCACAGCGTCCGCGGCCCGCACGAGGGTGCCGAGGTTGCCGGGATCACCGACGCCCGCCAGAACCAGCACGACCGACGGTGCGGCGGGCAAGGA
>Ga0255751_10001692_pt1 | contig 20901 bp, 27 predicted proteins | sample 071ome_20_FD_179951 | JGI IMG/M metagenome (GOLD analysis project Ga0255751, IMG submission 179951) | Coastal salt marsh microbial communities from the Groves Creek Marsh, Skidaway Island, Georgia - 071412BT metaG (version 2) | ecosystem: Environmental > Aquatic > Marine > Intertidal zone >...
TAATTCTACAGTCCTTGCTAGTGCAGCATCGACGCAAGTTACTGGAACTAACCCACACGTGGGAACAGCCCAGTTAGGAGGAGATCCATTACCATGGCTATATCAATATCCAGGAATTTTACCTACAACGTCTACACTGGCGTCAAAAACAAAGGGGTTAGGACTGATAACCGCTACACCGGAGGTAGACGGGGTAACAAGAAGAATACCCTTGGTCGTAAACGTCCAGTCAAAACTTTACCCAGCTTTCGCCTTGGAACTCTTAAGAGTCGCCGTAAACGATCCTTCGTACCAGCTAAAAACAACACCAGAAGGTATTGAGTGGATACGCGTTCCAAGTTATCCACTTATGAACACAGATGCAAATGCACGCATCTACTTAAATTGGAACACTAAATTTTATAAACAAACTGGTTTAGAGTATTTACAAAATCCTATACCAGCACCTTTTGTTATTTTCGGTACTACAGCAGAAGGTATAAGCAACCCAGTACCGACACCAGCAGGAGCAAAGTATCCACATGAAATACAAGCAAACATTTTACATAATCTTATTACTGGTAGTGCTCCTTCTACCCCTACTTGGGCTACTGGAGCCGAACTTTCGGGAGCATTACTTGCGCTACTACTTATTGCATTCCTCTCAAGGTCTGTATGGTACTCCGTTCCTACCTTAATTCTTATACTCGGTGGGTCAATTTATGGAAGTCTAAAATTATATGAATCTTCCTATTTGTTTGACGTCAGCGGAATCGTAATACTCTCCATTTTGTATTGGAGTATTCAGACATTCCTGAGTTTCTTATCCGAGTATCGTCAGAAACTTCGAATCAAACAACAATTCGGGACATATGTATCTCCGGAGTTAGTCAAAAAATTACAAAAGGACCCAACATTACTGAGATTGGGTGGGGTGACAAAACGACTTACTTTTCTTTTTTCAGACATAAGAGGATTTACACCAATCTCGGAAAAATACCAGTCAGACCCTCAAGGACTAACTACTCTAATTAATCGATTTTTAGACAATCAGACTCAAATAATTTTAAAACATGGAGGTACAATCGACAAATATATGGGTGATTGTATCATGGCATTTTGGGGAGCGCCACTTGATGACGACCAACAAGTTGAAAATGCCACCAAAGCGGTTCTAGAAATGAAAGAATCTTTAGGAGAATTAAATGAAACCCTCGCAAAAGAAGGCCTGGATCAAATTAATACAGGAGCGGGAATCAACACAGGACTCTGTGTCGTTGGTAACTTTGGCAGTAGTAATCGCTTCGATTATAGTGTCCTTGGGGATGCTGTCAATCTTGCTGCTCGACTAGAGTCAAGTTGCAAAGAATATGACACGGATTTAATCATATCCGAATACAGTTTAGTTGACGGTTATGACTACAAATTCCTTGACGAAGTTACGGTAAAAGGAAAGTCAGAACCCGTCAAAATATATACCATACAAAAATAGTACTTGACTTCAGGTTTTATTTTTGTTATAATTAAGCATAGTTAGAAATGAAACTAACAAGGTGGTCAGGAAAAACTCGATGGACGCAGATAAAGTTGCAGCAGATTTAGCAAAGCATGAAGCCGTTTGTGCAGAACGGTGGAAAACTGCGTTTAGACGTTTTGACGACATAGATGAGAATGTCAAACGCATTGAAACGATAATGATTAGTGTAGCAGGAGCAATAATAGTTGGCGGAGCTACCGTATTTTTAACGATATGGACAATGCACGGATAGGAGAAAAACAATGGAATTTGAATACAAAAAGAAAGATATTAAAAAATCACCAAAAATGAAAAAAGCACCAGAAGAAGGTGTAGTATTTTCAGACGGAGACCTCTTCAAGTTTATCTGGAAAGGTAAAGAGCACGGGTTTGGTTCTGAAGAAAATGCTAAATTAGCATTGGAGAGAATCAAAGGTGAGTAAAGATATACAAAAAGCATTAGAAGAAGCAGCTTCTGCAGCAGAAGATAAAGCTACTGTAGATAACGAAATTAATGGTCGTCAAGCAAAATTACTTGCTCGTAAAAGAAATTTACAAAGAAATAAAAGGAGCAAAATACCAGGCTCTTTAAGATGAATAAGCAACCTCATAAAGAGAGGTTAAAGATTTGTCAGCAGTGTCCAAAATATAATAAGTTTTGGAAAACTTGTAAAGTTTGTCACTGCTTTATGCCCCTCAAAACTAAAATAAGGTGGGCAGAGTGTCCAGAAGGACGTTGGAAATAACTTATGCCAATGCATGGTAAAAAGAAAAAACGTGGAAAGAAAAAACGATCCAGAGGATAGTATAATTCCAAACTACATGGTTTGGTTACATTATTTTAGAAGAATAAAAAATGTATGTCCTTGGAGCTATGAAAGTTTTATACAAGGAAAAACTAAAATCGTTCCCTTCGATCCTGATATGCTTACATTAATGGAAATGAACTGGAACATTGAACCTTGGGAGGTGATTCTTTACGTAGTGAGCGACCTAACTCTTGATGAGATTGACGATTTTGTGGCACGTAGAAACGATAGCCAAGAGAAATGCGAATATTTATGGTCACATCCTTCGTACTCGAAAGGCCGAAACAATCAAGCTCCTGTACCTATAATTATACAACAAGATAGGGCAAGATTAATGGAATTAAGATATGCCAGTAAGAAAAGTTAAAGGCGGATATAAGTGGGGTAAATCAGGAAAGGTTTACCGCAGTAAGAAAGCTGCTCAACGACAAGGCAGAGCAATTTATGCATCTGGGTATAGAAAAAATGGCAAGAAAAAGAAAAAGCGTTAAGAAAAAGCCAGTACCAACAAATCCAACGCTATACGCTAGAGTAAAAGCTGAAGCAAAGCGAAGATTTAAGGTGTACCCATCAGCCTATGCAAATGGATGGTTAGTAAAAACATATAAAGCCAGAGGCGGAAGATACCGTATGGGAACTGGCAGAAAAAGGAAAAAATGATAGATTATATTAAATTTAAATTTGTTCAACTTTGGAATATTATCTCAGGAAAAGATAAAAACTGGGACGGCACTGTAGATATCAAAGATAAAATGATTGAAGCAGAAAATAAAGTAAAATGAAAGCAAAATTATTAGGTAACGGAAAGTTCACAATTGAAAAAGATGGGCATACTGATGCCGCATCAGTAATTAAATCTTGCAAAACCATTATTTCACATTCTCAAATGATTCTAGACCATTTGACAAACCCAGAGGCAGATTTACCAACTTGGTTTACAAATAAAATTGCAATCTCAGAATATGAAGTAGTCTCAGCTGCAAACTATATTGCAGACGGAGAGATGGATCATCACCAAGATGGCTAAGCCTAGTGGTGGACTAACTAAATGGTTTAAAGAAGGTTGGGTAGATATATCCCGACCAAAGAAAGGTGGAGGATACCAACCTTGTGGCAGAGCTTCAGCAAGAAAAAGTAAAAGTGGTTATCCTAAATGCGTACCTGCAAGTAAAGCAAGAAGAATGACAAAGTCACAAATTCGTTCAGCGATACGAAGAAAAAGAAAAGCAGGTAACCCAGGTGGAAAACCTACTTATGTTTCAACCTTTGCCAAAAAAGGCAGAAAGAGGAGAACTAGTAGAAAGAAACGCTAATCTCCTGATAAGGGAGCATATGGACAGAAAAGATTTAGTTAAAGATTTAAAAGTTCTTTCTATGCTTTTAGACTTATTAAAGAAGAAAGCAAGAAAAAGCTTGAAAGATAATAGAAAAATACGCAAACTTTTAAAGTTACCGAATACTGTACACAATAAAACAAGTTTAAAAAATTATTTAAATAGCACTAAACGTGCAAGCAATTAGGAGAAAATCATGGCTAGATCAGGCGGATTTTTAAGCGGACCTACTGGAGTACACAGCACTCAGAAGATTCGTAAACATACTCTCAAAAGAGGAGTAACCAGAGATATGAACTCAGCTGCAGGAACATTAGTAAATACTAAAGATCCTTACAGTGTGGGAGCATTTAGATATTCAGCCGCACCAAAAGGTGTCGGTCCTAGATACGGCAAAACAGCTAATCCAAAAGGAGCAAAATTTGGAAAGCGTGGCGCAGGCAGAATATTACCAAAAAGAGGAAGATAACTGAGTAGTAGACTCGGTAAATCTTACGTACAACTTTTCAATACATTTCTAGGAGCAGAAGTTGTAAAGAGGAAAAAGAATGGCACTAACAAAAGCAGAAAAATCAAGATTAAGAAGAGTAGGTCTAACCAGACTTAACTCTCCAAAAAGAACACCAAAACATAAAACTAAGAAAGCTGTAGTGGCTGTAAGAGTTGGTGGAAAGGTTAAAGTTATACGCTTCGGTGCCCAAGGTATGGGGCATAATTACAGTCCTGAAGCCCGCAAAAGCTTCAAAGCTCGACACGCAAAAAATATAGCAAAAGGTAAGTCCTCAGCGGCTTACTGGGCTAACAAAGTGTTTTGGGCAGGTAAAGGAGGCTCTAAAAAGATGCCACCAAAATCACAAAAATACGTACGAGGTATAAAAAGGAGAAGATGAGTACACTACCAACAATTGACACAAGAAAAGCTTGGCTTGATGAAGTATCTATCGTTACAAATACGGTACTTAGAAAGTTAACTGAAAAAGAGATCAAAGGCAGAAACCTTACTCCCGTAGAAAAGCAATACGCAAAAATATGCGGTGCTTACCTGTACCTATTAAATTTAGCAGAAGAAAATAATCTTCTGTTACCAGACGACCCAGATAACCCATTTAACCTTGAGACTATACATTGATTGACATTAGTAGAGTAGATATAGAAAAAGATTATTTGATGGACTTTGATTCAGAGTCTCGTTTTATAAAACTTCCTATACATGGTTATATGGATTTGTTGGGCATAGAACCGAACACATCTCAGAATGCAATCATAAATGCAGTCAATAATCCCAAGTATCGTTTTGTCTGTGCCGCCGTTTCTAGGAGGCAAGGCAAAACATACATCTCGAACATAATAGGACAACTTGTTTGTTTAGTACCAAACAGTCATGTACTACTAATGTCACCTAACTACTCACTATCGCAAATCTCATTTGATTTGCAAAGAAGTTTAATTAAACATTTTGATTTGGAGGTAATAAGAGATAATGCAAAAGATAAAGTTATTGAACTTTCTAACAATTCTACGATTCGTATGGGTTCCATTAACCAAGTGGATTCAGTTGTCGGAAGATCGTATGATCTCATCATATTCGACGAGGCAGCCCTTACTGATGGTCGAGACGCATTTAATGTCGCGCTCAGGCCTACACTAGATAAAGATAATTCAAAAGCAATTTTTATTTCTACTCCTCGTGGTAGAAATAATTATTTTGCTGAATTTTACTATAGAGGATACTCTGATGAATTTCCCGAGTGGTGTAGTATAAAAGCTACCTACCATGAAAATCCCCGTGTATCTGACGACGATATTAAAGAAGCAAAGAAAACAATGTCAGAAAATGAGTTTGCTCAAGAATATATGGCAGACTTTAATGTTTATGAAGGACAAATATGGTCATTCAACCATGAAAAGTGTATTTCTTCTTTAAAAGATATGGACACATCAAAGATGGATGTATTTGCTGGACTTGACGTAGGTTACAAAGATCCAACAGCATTTTGTGTAATCGCATATGATTGGGACGAAGAAGTGTATTATGTGCTTGATGAGTATCTTGACTCTGAAAGAACAACCGAACAACACGCTACTGAAATAAGAAAACTTATAGATAAGTGGGACATTGATTGGATATACATTGACTCAGCAGCTCAACAGACTCGTTTTGATTTTGCACAAAATTATGATATTACTACTATCAATGCAAAGAAATCTGTACTAGATGGTATAGGTCATGTAGCAGGAATAGTAGATAATGATAAACTTATTGTTGACCAACAAAATCGAGAAGTACTAATAGCCCTTGACCAGTATCAATGGGATCCAAACCCGAATTTAATGAAAGAACGACCAAAACATGACGGAGCATCGCACATGGCAGATGCCTTGAGATATGCACTTTATACATTTGAAACCTCAGCGACATCGTTTTAATAACACCTGTCAAAAATACTTCTTGACTTTTGGTGCAAACTTTTGTTATAATTCATATTAAGAGTTAGATATGAAATTTAAGAGAGATTTAGTTAAATACGTGAGAGATAAAGCTAAATCACAGTATAAAAAAGGAAGCGAATGTTTCATTTGCGGAAACACTGACAATTTAGATTTTCACCATTTTTACGGATTGACCGAACTACTAGAAACTTGGCTAAGCACAAACAATATACCTATAGAGAATGAGCAAGATATCCTAGATGTTCGTGAGCGATTCATTGGTGAGAACTATGAAAAAGTTTATGAAAAAACCGTTACTCTCTGCCATCAGCACCATTTGAGGTTACACTCATTATACGGAAAGCGACCCAAGTTATTCACAGCAGAGAAACAAGCAAGATGGGTCGAAAAACAGAGAAACAAACATGGCATGGTATGATTTTATTTTAGGCAGAAGTAACGATACGGAGGAAAAACTAAATCCTTCGCAATACGTTATATCCCGAAATGAGGGAATGACTGTTGACACGAGAGAAGTTGTTACTAACTACCGAAATGCTTATGAACAATTAGAAATTGTAAACAGAGCAGTTAACATGATTGTTGACGATGTGGCTGAAATACCATTTACAGTCGGCGAACAAAGAGTTAACACAAACAATATTATAAAAAATATTAGAAAAGTCAGAGTAGATACTTTACTGAATATAGAACCAAATCCATTTCAAGATGTAAGTACTTTTAAAAGAAATCTTGTTATAGACTTACTATTAGATGGAAATATATTTATATACTTTGATGGTGCACATCTGTATCATCTTCCAGCAGATAAAGTAACTATTTATACTGATGATAATACTTATGTAGAAAAATATACTTTTGATAATAGTATTGACTACAGCGTGAATGAGATAATTCACATAAAAGAAAACAGTTTTAATTCCATTTATAGAGGAGTTCCAAGATTGAAACCAGCTTTTAGAACTATGCAGTTATTAGGAAGCATGAGAAAGTTTCAAGATAACTTCTTTAAAAATGGTGCAGTACCAGGATTGGTACTTAAATCTCCAAACACTCTTTCTGAGAAAATTAAAGAAAGAATGTTACAAGCATGGAGTATGAGATATAATCCAAATACAGGAGGTCGTAGACCTCTTATACTTGATGGAGGCTTAGAAGTTGAGCCAATGTCTCAAATTAATTTTAGAGAACTAGACTTTCAAGAATCAATAAAATCAAATGAAAGAATTATTCTTGAAGCAATGGGAATACCACCAATTTTATTAGACGGTGGAAATAATGCAAACATTAGACCAAATCATAGACTATATTACTTGGAAACAATACTACCAATAGTAAGAAAAATAGGATATGCTTTAGAAAGATTTTTTGGATTTAAACTTAATGAGGACGTAACAGGAATACCTGCTTTACAACCTGAATTAAGAGATCAAGCTGCTTACTATGCAACACTTGTGAACACAGGAATTATAAGTGCAAATGAAGCTAGAGAAGCTCTTGGTAAAGATCCAATTGAAGGATTTGATGAACCTCGTGTTCCTGTAAATTTAGCAGGGTCATCAGTAAATCCAGAAGAAGGCGGTAGACCTGCAGAGGCTGCCCCAAGCGAGGAAAATTAATATGACAAAAGATATGATGTTAAAAGCACTCTCTGAATTCATGGGCAGTAAAAATGATACTAACATGAGTTTAGACGTGTACAAATCCTTTGGTAGCGATGTTCCAGTAAAAGATTACCTTTTAAGAAGAGCCTTTGGTTCTTGGAGCAGAGTTTTATCAGCAATGAACTACAGATATCCAGTACAAGTTAAGGTTGTAGAAGCACCTAAACCTGCACCGAAAAAAGTAGTTAAGAAGAAAGTGGAGAAGAAAGATGGCAAATAAAATTTTTCATTGGACAAACACTTTTAAAACTTTAGGCGAAAATGAAGATGGCGGTATCGACATCAAAGGTTCAGCTAGTACAAATGCACTAGATAGAGCTGGAGACATAATCGAAGCAGACGCTTGGACAAAAGGTGGATTAGAAAATTTTAAACAAAATCCTATTTTACTTTTTAATCATGACTATAATAAGCCTATCGGTAAAGCAACTGGATTACAAGTAACTGAAAATGGTTTAGAGATTACAGGTAGAATTTCTAAAGCAGCAGGTGAAATTAAAGATTTAGTAAAAGATGGTGTCCTTGGAGCGTTTTCTGTCGGCTTCAGAGTCAAGGATGCTGATTATATGACTGAAACCGATGGATATAAAATAAAGGACGCGGAACTTTTTGAAGTTTCTGTAGTGTCAGTACCTTGCAATCAGGGAGCAACCTTTTCTGTAGCAAAGTCATTTGACAATATGGAAGACTACAATAAGTTTAAAAAGCAATTTATCAAGGCTAACTCAGTTGACTCAGCAGACGCTGTGAAAGTTGAGCAGCCAAGTGGGGAGAAATCCCAAAAAATGGAGACTAATATGTCAGAAGAAAATAAAACTCCTGAAGTTTCTCCTGAGTTCGATTTGAACAAATTTGCATCAGAAGCTGCTGAAAAAGCAGTTGCTGCTTATGCAATGAAGCAAGCCGAACTTAAAGCAGCTGAAGAAAAAGCACAACAAGAGCAGGCTGAAAAGCAAGCTGAAGTTGAAGCTAATGAAAAGGCTGTTCAAGAAGCAAAGCAGGAAGAACAAAAATCTGTTATTGAAGCAGGTTTATCTGGAGCTGAAAGGCTTATGTCTGATGTTGAAAAAAGAGTCAAAGATGACTACTCTAATTTAGAGGAAGTTGTTAAAGGGCTTGAAAAGCAACTAGCAGAAAAATCTGAAGAAATCATGAATATTCGTGAGTCAAAAAGAATTTTTGCTGACAGACAAGGTCAAGGCGATTGGAAAAAAGCTTTCGAGAACGACATCATTGATGCAAAATTTGCTGGTTTAGCTACTGGTAAAGGATGGGACAATGAGTATGCTAAGTCAGTTATGGAAAAAGTTAATGCACATAGTGGTGTTGGCGTTTCATCTGCTGATTTCGAGCAAATCGTTTCAACAAACATCGAAAGAGATATTCAAAATGAGCTAGTATTGGCACCTCTCTTTAGAGAAATCCCAATGACTTCAGCTAACATGATTATCCCAATCCTACCAGACAGCGGGTACGCACAGTTCACATCTAACCAAACTGCTAGTGGTTCATCACCACATGGTAACTTGGCACAAAGAGGTGACACATACGGTTCCCCTTATGGTGGTGTTGACCTAACTGAGAGAACACTCTCAACCAACAAGTTGATTTCACAATCATACTTAGGTAACGAAACTGAAGAAGATGCAATCATGCCAATTCTACCTTTAATTAGAGAGTCTATGGTAAGATCACACGCTAGAGCAATCGAAAATGCAATCCTATTAGGAAACCACGCAGACGGTGCTTTCACATCAGGTGCTTTCGACGGCCTTATTAAAATGGCTGACGACGACAGTGATGTTGATACAGACACTGGTGGCGGTGCAGGCGGAATCTTCGCTTCAGGCGACAAAGTTGTCGCAACAGACCTTTTAGCCCTAAGAAAGAACATGGGCAAATATGGTGTTAACCCTCAAGATGTAGTATACATCGTGTCTCAAGAAGCTTATTACAACCTTCTAGAAGATGCTGAGTTCCAAGATGCTAACCTAGTTGGCGACATGGCTACTAAGCTATCTGGCGAAATCGGCCAAGTATTCGGTTCAAGAGTACTATTATGTGACGAATTCGCATCAAAAGCAGCTACTAAGCACGCCGCTGTAGCAGTTTATGCTAGAAACTATGTAATGCCAAGATTGAGAGGTGTTACCATCGAGTCAGACTACGAAGTAGCTAACCAAAGAAGAGTCCTAGTGGCTTCTCAAAGATTAGGTTTCTTAGACCTAATTGACGGTGCAACTTCTAAGTGGGCATTTAAATACGCAGCAGCTAGTTAATAGCTGATGGATTGGAGGGGAGCAATCCCCTCCACTTTTTAAGGGAAATATGGCAGATTTAATAACATTACAACAATACAAAGATTTTGCAGGACTTCAAGGCGAAAGTGAAAATGCAAAAATCAATGTTATTATACCTGCAATTAGCCAAGCAGTAAAAACATACTGTGCTACAAGTTTTATAGACTACTATTCTGTTGATAAAACTGAGTACTTTGATATAACTGATGATTTGACTTACGCAATAATGGTTGACGAAAGTCCTTTAGTAAGTGTATCTTTAGTACGAGAAAGGCAAAGCCAAGCTGATTCTTGGGTAACTTTAATTACCGAAAACTCAGACGGCAGTGGAAAGTATGATTACATACTAGACATAGAAAAAGATACTATTTTTAGAACTACTGCAACTGGAGATAAATATTTTCCAAAAGGTAGAAAAGCTGTAGAAGTTACTTACAGAGCGGGGTATAGTGCAACTCCAGAAGATTTAAAACTTGCATGTTTTGATTTAGTTAAATACTATCTCAAAGATGAAAGAAAGTCAAGTTTAGTTATCTCTGGCGCACAAATTCAGAACCAAGTAAGTACAAGTTTACGAGAAAATATAGGATTCCCTGACCATATTAAGAGAATACTAGATTTTTATAAGGTTCATAAGTAATGGCCGATAAATGGAAGTTTCGTACAGTTGATAAAAAGATTCGAGGCGAAAAATTTGACAGATTACTAAGTTCTCAAAGAAATAGTATTTTTAAAACAGGTACACAATTAGGGGAAAAATTAAGAGCACAAGTACAAGCACAAATAACAGAATACTCTCAATTTGATAAATTATTAAGAGATGCAGTTGGTGACTTTGATACTAAAATGGCAGATGATTATGGTAAATTATTAAAGCCAGAAACTCAAGAAAATTTAGGTAAACAATTACAAAGATTAGTAAAAGGAATTGATAGTTTACCTGCAGTTGAAGTAGACCATACAGATATGAAACCTGTAAATCAAGCTTTATCTTTAACAATAATTGCTTTGAATGATGCTTTAGAAGAAATTCAAGTAAATAGAGAAGCAGGAAAAGCTGATTTAATGTTTATAGCTAGAAACAATGATTTACAAAAAGAAATAGGACCTTTTAGTAATATTAGTGGTTTAAAAACAAAAACTGAAAATGTTATAAATAAATTAAGAAAACTAAGATTATTTTCTGAACAACTTGAATTAAAATATAGAAAAGGAGATAGTTTAAAAGATTTAGTAGAAAAGTTCGATGACTATGCAGGAAGCACTGTTGATATAAGTTATCTAAAAGAAAAAGATTTAAATTTTACTGACGGTAAACTTGCAAATCTTAAAATTGTAACAAAAGAATATAATAGAGGAAAAGGAACTTTTGAAAATATTATTGGAACTTTAAGAGTAGCAACTCTTGGAGGTAAAAAAGTAAATTTAACTAATGACATGAAAGAAATGTTAGAAGTTATAAAAAAGAAAGGGCCTGAAAACATAACTGGGTCAAAAGCAATAAAAGAAGTATTAGGAAAACAAGTTACAGATACTTTTAAAGGAAAGAAACCAAAAAAATATAAAACTGCAAGTAAGAAAACAGTAAGTAAAAAAAGAAATATAAAAAGATTACAAAAACCTACAAAACAAAAAATAGGAAATGTAGGCACTGCTTTTGCCACAACTATGAGAGCAAATAAAGCAGCAAAAGCTACTAGAGAGTCTGGTAGTGATATACAAAATGAATTAAATAAATTAAGAACAGTAATAAATAGAAGATTAGGTGCTGAAGTAAGAAGAAATATGGGCAGACCAGCACTAATTAATAGAACTGGAAGATTTTCAAATAGTGCAGAGTTAGTAAGATTGACTTCTTCAAATAAAACTATTGTAGGAGAATATACTTATCAGTTTGACCCTTATCAAACTTTTGAAAATTTAGGTTCTAAAAAGTGGCCAGTAGGATATAATCCAAAACCACTTATTGCTAAAAGCATTAGAGGCTTGGCAGAACAATATACTGACAAAAAATTTACACTTAGGAGAGTATAATGGCATATAGAACGCAGAGAAAAAAGATTGCCGAAGCTCTTGTAGAAAAACTAAAAGAAATAGATGGCAACTATCCATATAATACAAATATTTTTGATAACGCGGATAGTCATTTAGTATTTTTAGACGAAATACAACAATACCCAAAGGTTTGTGTAGTTGCAAGTGATGAAACTAGGCAATACCAACCTGGAGGTTTTAAATGGAGATTTTTACTATTATCAATAAGAGCATATGTGAATAATAGTGAAGATCCACAAGAAACATTATCATTATTACTCGAGGATATAGAAAGAGTAATCGACAATAATGATACGCTAGTGTATGATGACAGTGTCGACCCAAACTTGCAAACGACATCAATGACAATACAAAGTATTACAACTGATGAAGGAGCAATTTCCCCATTAGGAATTGGAGAGATAACTGTCGAAGTACGATATTAGGAAACAGAGGACGCTGATTAAAATCATGCGGAATCCTTTCCAAAGAAGAAATAAATAGGAGAAAGCAATGGCTTTAAATCTATCAAGAAATACCAAAGTATTTGTTAGTTCTGTGAATGGAGTTACATCTGCAGGCGGAAACGTAGTAACTGTAGATGCTATTGGTGGTACTAATACTAATCATGCGGTTGGTGATGTTTTAACTTTTGGAACAACTGATGGAAGTGGAACAAACTTTAAATGTATAGTTGCTGCAGTTACTGCAGGTGCTGTTACTGAAGTTTATATTCCTAACAATTTCAGAGGTTCAGGTTATGCTGATGATGATACTGTAACATCTACTGCTTCTACTGGTAGCGGAGATAACGGATTAGTATTAACTGTAAATGGAGTTAATTCTGGAACAACTGCTGAAGGTGGAAGAGCTGGTTTAGGACTATTCAAAGGAAATGAATCAGACGCAAATACTTTTAGAATTGGTGTGTTAGATGGGTATAGTTTTTCTCAAGGAAGTGATGCAACAGACGTTACAATCAATGAAGCGGGTTCAGAACCAAACCGTGGGTCAAAAAGATTCAATGATTCTTTACCGCCTGCAGAATGGAGTTTCTCAACTTATGTGAGACCATACAAACATGGTACAAACAGTGTTAGAGCTTCTGGCACACATGATATGGTTGAAAATATTTTATGGGCAGCTATATCAGGTAAAGATATTACTGGAGGCGCCTTAACAGGAACTTCAGCAGCTTCTGTAACTTGTGATTCAACTGATGCCGATATTTCATTCGCAAGATCAGACCATCACGAATTATTAAAACTAACTATCTTTTTCGCACTGGAAAATACAACTTACAGACTAAATGAATGTCAAGTTAATCAGGTAGAAGTAGACTTCTCCATTGATGGAATTGCAACTTTAAACTGGTCAGGTAATGCAACAACTATCGATCAGGTAACAAGTGCAATTGAAGATCCTTCAAAAGTATTACATGCTAAACCATCAGGAACAGATACTTCTGTAACAACATCTACTTATATCGAAGGATATAACTATGTAGATATTACTGGCCCAGATGATGCTGACTATTTGAGAAATAAACTCTCAACATTAAGATTATCAGCAACTAAGGACTCAAATGGTATATTAGACCCAACAGCTAGTGATTCAACAACTCAGTATGATATTAATATTACTGGTGGTACATTAACAATTGCCAACAATATTACATACGTAACACCTGAAACACTAGGTACTGTGGATAAACCAATTGGATCTTTCACTGGTTCTAGACAAATGACAGGTTCATTAACAATGTATCTTGATACAAAAACAGATGGATCTAACCAGTTACTCACTGACTTAGCAGCAGCTACCAGCTTAGTAACAAACTCATTTGATATGAGCTTATTTATGGGTGTAAATAATACTAATGGTTCCTTTAGTGGACCTGGTGTAGAATTTGACTTACCAAAAGCTCATTTACAAATACCAACAATTGAAACAGCAGACATTATATCAACAACTGTTGAGTTTGCTGCTCATGGTACAGACCTACTTACAGGTGATGAAATGACCGTTAAATACAAAGGTTCAACTTCTCACTCACAAAGTGGCTACGCTTCTACTGGAAGTAACGCAGTCTAACCATGGCGGAGTATAACTTTCTTCGTGAAAGTAAACTCCATATAGTTTATGGGGGTAATCGATACAATGTAAAGATTACCCCTGACTTATCGTTCTCACAGACATTTGCGGAAGATGCATACTCAGTAAAAACTTTGCATGATCAGACTAAGATGTTTCAAGGAACGAGCGTAACAAAAGCAAATCCTGCCAATTTTAGTTTTGCTATTCATCTAACAGAGGAAAAGGATGAAAGCATAGTGCTAGATCTTTTGACAGATTACGATACAAGTACAGGAGAACAATTATTAAAATCTTTTGATACTTATATCGTAACTGGCGAAAGTACTTTTAAATTAGAGGGTTGTATCATTACAACTGGAGAATTTAATTTTGCAAAAGGCTCGGCTTTAACTTTAACAGTTAGTGGACAAGCCAAAAAACTAGAAAGAGTAGGAGATGAAAGTTACTCACTTCCAGGTACTTTGCAATCTGCAAGTGCCACAAGAACTCCCACCCTATCTTTGCTTGATGTAGAAATAGATGGAACAGATGTACCAAATCTTGTTTCTGCTACATTAAGTGTGCAAAATAATATAAATTGGACTCCTTATGAAACACTACAAAATAGTTTGTCAGTGACTTCAATAAGTAATGCAATGTATCCTTCTAATTATAGTTTGAATGATAGAGTAGTAAGTGGAAACATAACTCAATACCTTACTTCAAATAACTCTAGCGATTTTCAAACATTTGATACTTCTGCTCGTGTAGCAGTTAAAACTTTAGTAGACAACTCTACTTTCTTCAATTTTACATCTGGAGCAAGTGATTGTATGTTTACAAAAAGAACTGGACAAGGAGAAGTATTTACTCAGACTCTGGACTATAGATTAGTAAATAGTCCAGCCGATTTAGGAACTTTAATTACATATTAATATAGGAGAAATACATGGAATTAAAATCATTACTGGTAGACAGTAAAACAGCATGGGTTGATTTCCCAGGATTAGACGGGTTTAGCATAGAATTAGCAAACCTATCAAGAAAAGAACTTGTATCACTAAGAAAAAAGTGTACAGTAAGTAAATTCGACAGAAAAACTAGAATTTTTAATGAAGAATTAGATGAAGGTAAGTTTGTAGATGAATTTACCAGTGCAACTGTAAAAGGTTGGAAAGGATTAAAACTTGGATATTTAGAAGATTTAATTCTTGTAGATTTAAAGGGGCAGGACAGAGAATCAGAGATGCCTTATTCATCTGAAAATGCAAAAATTTTAGTAGAAAATTCAACAGAATTTGATAATTGGCTCAACGAGGTAGTTTTTGACCTCGAAAATTTTCGTAGCCCAGAACAAAAACCTGTTACTGGAAAAACTCAAAACGTTTCTTGATAACAAAGATGTAGGAATGACCAAGTCACAGTACTTGGAAATGATGGAACAAATGGGGCAAGAGCCTGACTGGGATAAATGTCCAGTAGATTGGGAAGATTTTCCTGAAGTAATTATATTAGGAATCAATGCGTATAATTCTTTAGGTAGTAGAATTTTTCCCGAAATAGGTTATATCGGAAAAGAATATTCTAATTATGATTTAATTTTAGAATATTTAGGTATAGAAGAACATCAAAAAGATTTTGTATTTGAAATAGTACAATTTATGGAAAATAGAGAGGTAGAAATCTCTCAAAGAAAGCTAAAAGCTGAGTATGATAGAGTAAAACGTGGCAAATGAAGTAATTGCAAATTTAGAAGTTCAAGTTTCTGGTAAAGGTATTCAAATCGTTCAAAAAGATTTGAAAAAAACCAAACAGACAATGGACGAAACCGCTTCTAGTGCTAAAAAAGGCACAAAAGAAGTAGATAAATATGGTAGAGGAGTAAAAGGTGCTGCTGGAATATCTTCTAATGCGTCTAAAAACTTTTCAAAAATGCAGCAAAACATCGGAGGCAATGATGGCTCTGGTGGATTAGTTCGTGCCTACGCATTACTCGCTGCAAACGTTTTTGCACTTACTGCAGCTTTTGGTGTTCTACAAAGATCTGCTCAGATCGATCAACTTACAATATCAATGGAAATATTATCTACTCGTGGTGGAACGAGTATTGATATACTATCGCAAAAAATTAAAGATGCCTCTGGAGGAGCTATTGATTTAGCTTCCGCTTTTAGACAAGTATCTCTTGCATCAAGTGCTGGATTAAGTACCGCCGAAATCGAAGGACTTACCACAGTTGCAAAAGGTGCTGCGATATCATTAGGTAGAGATTTACCAGATGCGATGGATAGAATATTTCGTGGTGCAATCAAACTCGAACCTGAAATTCTAGACGAAATTGGTTTATTTGTAAGAGTAGACGAAGCTTCTAGAAAGTATGCAGAAAGTTTAGGAAGAACTGTAAGTTCTCTTTCACAAGCAGATAAACGACAAGCATTTTTAAATGCAATACTAGAACAAGGGACTAAAAAGTTTGAAGAGTATGCGGAAGCCGTACAACCTGACGCATTTACTAGATTAGCTGCTGCACTGAAAGATATTGCACAAGATGTTACAAGTTTACTTAATTCAGCTTTAGGTCCTTTAGTAGGATTTTTAGCAGACTCTAAAGGATTATTAACAACACTATTCTTAGCAGTTGCAGGAACTTTATTAAATCAAGCTATTCCTGCTCTAGGTAAATTTACCGCTGCTTCAGCAGAAAATGCTCAAATAGCTTTAAAAGAAGCACAAGAGTATGCTAAAGGTGTTAGAATAAAAGCAAATGCTACTATTGCAGAAAACTTAAAAATAGAAAAGTCAAATTTAAAAAGAGCTCAAAGTGATGCAGCTGCTGCTGAAGCAGCTGTTGCAGGAGGCCCTAAATTTAGATCGCAAGGTAAAGCTTCTGCAAAAATAAGAGAAAATTTAAATAAGCAAGGATTAACTTCTGCAAAAAGATTAGAAGCAGTACAAGCAAGAATAACTGAGTTAGAAAATTCAAAAAATATAAAAAGCAAAGAAAGTTTAAAATTACAAAAAGATGAGTTAGCTTTATTACGACAAGAAGAAGCAGCTTTAAAAAGAATAAAAACTACAGAAACCGAAATTCGAGCATTAAAGAAAGGAAAAGTAAAAGTAGACCCTACTTCTGTAGCAGGAAGAAGAGAATCCTCTCTTACTGACAAAGCTTTAATTGCTGGTTCTTTATCTACAGTTGTAGGAGCAGCGGAAACTCAAGGCATAGGAGAAGCGTTTAAAACTTTAGGAAAAGAAACAGATAACTTAAGAGATAAACTTTCTGATAAAAAAGGATTAGGAAAAGCATTTAGAAGTTTAAGAATTGGTTCCTTTGCTTTAGGCGGGTCATTACGAATTTTAGCTGTAGGATTTACAGGACTACTAACAACTCTTGCTCCTTTTGCAATCGTAGCAGCAGCAGTAGCTGGAGTAGCTTTTCTTTTATTTAAAAATTTTGCAACAGGACAAAAAGAAGCAAAAAAATTAGGAGAATCTACAAAAGAATTAACAACAATTTTAAGTAAAGTAGAAGAACGTTTTGAAAAGCAAATAAAACTTTCAAGAGATTCTGAAGCTAGTTATCAACAACAAGTAGGAGCTATACTAGCCTTTACGAAACAGCAAAATGAAGTTTCAAATCAAGTTGTAAAAATAAATAAAGAGTTACAAGAATTTAAAGAAGCATCTAATGGAGCAATGAAAGCCTGGCAGGGATTATTATCTATTATTGGATTAGATAAAGAAAGTCAAGCAGTAGAACAAATAAGAAAAGCTACAGAAGGATTATTAGAATCTTTAATTAAAGCGGGTTCAATAGACCAAGCAAATGTACTTGCTAAATTAATTGATCCTGCAGGAGAAACAGGACTTTCAAAAAATGTTAAAAATTTAAATGAAGCTAGTAAAGGTTTAGAACAGTTTACACAAGAACAAATTAAAAGTGCAGAGGCTCTTTTAGCAAGTGGAAAAATCCAACAGCAAGTTAATAAATGGGAAGCTGCTGGAGGAGATGGTAAAGCCTTATTAAATGACTATGTAAAAGAAGCTACTGGATTAAATGAAAAAGAAGCTGCCACACTTATTGAATTTATTAAACAAAGAAGAAGTGCAAATGCAGGTATAAAAAATGCTGAATTTGAAACTGAAAATCTCGTAGCAGCAAGTGTTGAAAACGCACGAATAACTTCTGAACAAACAAAAAGATTATCAAGCTTTACAAATGCTATGTCAGGAGCTGCAGAAGCTGTAGGTAAATTACAGCAGAGCTTTTTACAAACAACAAAAGCTGATGAAGTTTTAACAAGTTTGAAAGGAATAAAAGAATCTTATGAAGGACTCTTTAAAGAAATTGCTGATGGAGTTACTTCTATATCTCAGGAATTTAAAGAAAACTTTTCAAAAACATTCAGTAAAGATGAAAATCCAATCGCTCAAGTATTTAGTCCTGAAGAAATTGCAAAATTAAATGGTTTAATACTTAAAAATTTAGAACCAAAAGAACTTAAAAAAGAAATAGCAAAAATATTTGATGATGTTATAGAAGATTTTGCAGAATTTCAAGAATCAGCAATTCAGTCAAAAGTAACGATTGCAGGCCTTAACCAAGAATTAAAAGTATTTCAACAAGCTTCTAGTTTAGGAGGGCAAACTGGCTTAGATATTCTTAAAAATACCAAAGATATTGCAATAGAAAACAGAACTATTGCAGAAACAAATCAAAAAATATTAGGAAGAAGTGTCGGGTTAGAAGGAACAAGTTTAACAAATGTACTAGCTGTAGTAGAAGGCAAAAAAGAAAGCACAGAATTAACAAAAGAAGAGCTAGCGTTATTTAATAATTTATCTGATGTTCAAAAACTAGCTTTAACAAATTCTGTAGAAAATGTACGACAAAAAGAAATAGAAGTAGAAATATCAGATAGAATACTTAAGAAAACTCAAGCAGGCGAAATAGCCTCAAAAGATAATCTTGTTGCTCAACAAAAAATATTAGATATTAGAAAAAAACAATTAGAAACACAACAAGCAAGCGCTGTGTTAGATGCACAAATTGCTGCTTTAAATATCGGAGGAGATGAACAAGCATTAAGAACTTTAGAAATTGCAAATGCAAAAGAAAGATTATCTATTGAAGAAGAAATAATAAAAAATCAAGCAGCTAGACAAAAAGTAGAATTAGAAATACTTGCTATTCGATTACAAGTATTAGCAGAAGAACAAGAAGAAGGAAGTGCAACTCAACAAAGATTATTAGCAATAAAAGATGAGTTAACTGGCACAGGTGGATTAGTATCAAAAATTGAAAGCACTCTTGCTGACGCTTTAAAAAATAATGCAAAAACTTTTGTTAAATCATTAGGAGATGATTTATCAAAAGCAAGGTCAGGTACTTTTACAGGAAATATTAGCGGCATACTATCAGCAGGGAGCATTACAACCCAAAGTATAGATGACGAAATATCAAAACTTGACCCAGCAACTCAACAAGCACAAATTGACTCGCTTATTCGACTAAGAGAAGAGGTAGAAAATTTAGACTCTGCTTATTTAACTGTTACTGCAACAATGATGCAGTTTGCAAACTCCATGAAATCTTTAGGCCCAGAAGGAGCAGCAGCAGCTTCTATACTTAGTGGTATTGTAACAATTACAGATGGCTATAAAAAAATGTCCGAAGGAATTGATGAAAATAGCACAAAAATGGAAAAAGGTGCAGCTGTAGCTGAATTTGCAACTGCTGCTTTAGGTGCAATATCTCAAATGATGCAAGCAAACGCTTCAGCACAAATAGCAGAATTAGACAGACAAATAGATCAAGAAAAGAAAAGAGATGGTAAATCAAAAGAATCCTTAGCAAGAATTGCTGCTATGGAAAAGAAAAAAGAAGCCATGTCAAGAAAAGCATTTGAACAACAAAAGAAAATGCAAATGGCTCAAACTGTGATGGCAACTGCAACTGCAATTATGCAGACTATGGCAACAGGCGGGGCTCTTGCACTTCCTTTAGCTATAATGATAGGCGCAATGGGTGCAATGCAGTTAGCTTTAATTGCTCGACAAAAATATAATGGTTATACAGCTCCACAGGATGCAACTCCTAGCAATGCAGAACTAACAATTGGAAAAAGAAGTAATGCTGTTGATGTTTCTCAAAGCACTACAGGTGGTGAACTAAATTATTTACGAGGCGGAGGAACAACAGGAACAAATCTTGGGGGAGCAGGAGCATCTTTTCAAGGCGGAGCAATGGGTCGAAGAGGCTACGCAAATGGTGGAGATGGAGTAGTAGTTGGAGAAAGAGGCCCTGAGATTATTACTCCAAGTGTACCTGTTGATATAACACCAAACTACGCTCTTGGTGGTGGAAATTCAAATGTAAACTTTACAATTAATGCAGTTGACGCAGCGGGTGTTGAAGATGTTCTTATGAATCAAAGAGGAAATATTATAAGAATGATTCGTGAAGCAGCAAATGAGAATGGAACAATGTTTTTAGAAGAAATAGATACACAGGCATATGGGAGTAGCAAATAATGGCATTTAGTAGTTTTGCGGATAGATTACCTGACCCCAATTATAAAATAACAGAAGCAGGAAATAATTCTGGAAGTGGACTTGCAGGTCCAGGTTTTGCTTCGGTAAAATTTTCTTCTGAGCAACCTGTTGCAATTACAAGAACAAATAGTGGAAGAGTGATAACTCGAGCGATAGTAGGGCATAGCTGGAAAATTAATATAA
>Ga0255751_10001694_pt1 | contig 20898 bp, 37 predicted proteins | sample 071ome_20_FD_179951 | JGI IMG/M metagenome (GOLD analysis project Ga0255751, IMG submission 179951) | Coastal salt marsh microbial communities from the Groves Creek Marsh, Skidaway Island, Georgia - 071412BT metaG (version 2) | ecosystem: Environmental > Aquatic > Marine > Intertidal zone >...
TGAGCGTTTAAAGAAAGCTCAGGATGGTATCGACAAGCAGAAAGCTGCCATGAAGAAAAAGCGTGAAGCTGAGAAAGCTCGAGTTTCTGAAATGAAACAGAAGATGCAAGAAGCTATCGATCCTAAGCATGCTGATCAAGAGAAACTTGAGCCAAGAGCTGAAGGTGAGAAGCAATTCAAAGATAACCATAAAGTAGATGTCTTTGACTTTGTACCTAAAGATGACCAAGGTATTACTGCAAACGTACCTGCACGTCAATTACGTACTGGAGATAATGACCAAGGTGATGGTAAAGCACCGAAGTCTTTAAAAGATATTAGAAAGTAACCTCTGGAAAACTGTTAAATAGAGTATATGGAGATACTTTATTTTAACAGTTGAGGTAATTGAATGCAACTATTTGATGAATTAAATAATGATAATTTTATGCTGTACGCGGCTCGGCATTATAACAACCCGCAGTGTACAGACATGGATGAGTTTAATGAGGATGTGCAACGTTTTAAGTATTTGAAACGTTTATTAGGTCGCTATGAAAAAGGTGATCTACAACACAGACTTATATTGAATCATATTATTGTCATTTATAATGTGTTTGGTATTGATCCAGCCAATAAGATGATGTTCTATAAAATGGAACAGAAACATTGGTCTGCGATTAAAACGTTTTTGGTATATCTAAGTTATCTAAAAGAAGATACACTTATTGATGTACCTTTAGATGAGAATATAGTAGAAGTCCTTAGGAAAATTTAATGGGTATTATATCTAGAGCTGCAGATACTTATTATACGTTTAGATTCCTGAAAACCCTTACAACTAAATGGGTTGACATGGAAGCGTATAAGCGTGGCATTATTGATGAAAATGGTAAGATACTCAAGAAGGGTAATCAGCTCGATGCTGAGGACAAGACTCATTATACTCTTTTTCATAGATTAGTATTCAACGTCAAAAGACTACTGGAAAAGCTTCCTTTCGGTAAGTCTAAGTTGGCTTCATATGCCGCTGCACTGTTTCTCCTTAAAGAGAATACTAATCTATCAGAAGAGCAAATTGCCGAAGTACTAAAACAAATTGAAGCTGATATTGATATGACAATCAATGAAAGCAGAAATTGGAACGTTATGGAAAACGATCAGTTAGCACCTGGTGAGTATATCCTATCGGAAGATATTGCATCACCTTCTACTGGTGATTTAATTGCAAGAGCCGGAACATCTATTATAGCTGACGCAAACAATGATCCTGTTGATTATTTGTTCGGCACACCAGTTTATAAAGTAAGACATGTATCAACACAAACTGATATATATGTTGCACCCGGAGATTTAAAACGATGAAATCATTTAAAGAATTTACTGAAAACTTTGGCCATTATCCAGCACAAGTTGATCCTAAAAAAGATAAAACAAACGGTGATTGGGTAACAGGTGATCCGGATAAACCAATTATGATTAATCCTAATGATGTTGCAGGTTCAATTAAAAAAGCAAATCAAGCAGTAAATAGAGAACGTGGCACAGATAATCCTTATTTTGAAATGGGTGAATCTTATGATCCTAGTATTTATATGGTAGAGAAGTTGTCTGTATCTGATGGACAACAAGCTTGGATTGACGATTTCTTAAAGTCTGATGCACCACAATTCAAAGGTAAGTCCAAAGAAGAGATTGTTAAAATGGCAGTCGCAGCATTTAATGCTGCCAAACAAGATGAGAATTACGTATCACACGCACAACGTAAAGCTGTATGGGCAAATCGTGCAGATGGTGGTAAAGGACATCCGGATAAGAAAAAGAAGAATGAAGAAGTCGCAGTGAATTCAACTGGTCCTGCGGTAGATATGAATCCTACTGGAAAGCCAAAGAAGTTTAACGATGGCCGTTCCAAGTATGACATCAATAAGATGTTTAGGAGAAATGGAGGATAGAAATTGTTTTCGTCTATTAGAATTGCTATAGTATTAACATTGATAAGTTTGGGTGGAATTGGTTATTGGTATATCACAAAACTTCAATCTGATCTAGAGACAGCACGTGCAAACGTGGTGAGACTAGAGTCTGCAATTGCCACATCTGAGGAGAGTATCAAAACTCTACAAGGTGACATGGCAAAACAAATGGAACTCAATGGTAAACTACAGCAAGATCTTCAGAAGGCAGAAGCTTATAGCGATGCTCTGAGATCTAAGTTTAGCCGTCTTGATTTAGTACAAGATGCTTTGAAAGATCCTAAAAATTTAGAAGGGAGAATGAATAATGCTACAGCGAAATTATGGCGCGAGTTCATGGCTGAGTCTGGTAGTCCTATTGAACGTCCTCTTCCTCACTGGGTGCTCGACCCTGCTAAGCAGTCCGGAGCCGGAAAAGATAACAGTGACGAAGGTGGAAAGAGTTCAGGTGGGGATAGCAGCTCGACCGAAAGCACTACAGCTAAGTGATGTAAGAGTCTTTGTAGTCAACAAAGATAACTTTGCAGAATTCGAAAAAGAGTTCATTGAAACTTATGGTGAACTAGCATACGTAGCCCTTAGTATGAAGGACTATGAGAATCTTGCAATGAACATTGCTGATATCAAAAGATACCTAAATCAACAAGAACAAATTATTATATACTACGAAGAGGCTGTTACGCCCGAAGAATAGTTGTTTACTTTTCCAGTAAACTGTGTTATAATATATACCTTATTATGAGGAAAATGAAAACATGACAATTACTGTTACGAAGCGTAACGGTTCTAAACAACCGTTCGACCTTGATAAAGTCCATAGAGTTCTCGAGTGGGCTGTTGAGGATATCGCAGGTGTTAGCGTATCTGAAATCGAACTCAAATCAAATATTCAACTATATGATGGTATCAAAGCATACGATATTCATGAGTTGCTTATTAAGTCAGCAGCTGAGTTAATCTCAGACAATACCCCAAATTATCAATACGTCGCTGCAAGACTTATTAACTATAAGATCCGTAAAGAGGTTTATGGTCAATACGAACCATGGCATCTAAAGGATATCATTGAAGTTAACGTAGAACGTGGTGTATATGATAAAGCTATTCTAGATGATTATACTGATGACGAGCTTGACTATCTAAATACAAGAATTAATCACGACCGTGATTTCGAATTTACTTATGTGGGAATGGAACAATTTCGTGGTAAGTACTTAGTACAAAACCGTATTACAAAGGACATGTATGAAACACCACAAGTCCTATACATGATGGTTGCCGCAACTTTATTCTCAGAATATCCAAAGGATAAACGTCTAAAATACGTTAAAGATTTTTATGAGGCAATATCAAACTTTTATATTAGTTTGCCTACTCCTATCATGGCAGCGGTTCGTACACCAACAAGACAATTCAGCTCTTGTGTACTCATCGAATCCGGAGACTCACTTGATTCAATTAATGCAACCGCAACCTCTGTAGTAAGATATATTTCTAAGAAGGCTGGTATCGGTATTTCTGCTGGTGCTATCCGTGCTATTAAATCTGAAATTGGTGACGGATCTGTTGTACATACAGGTTTGATTCCATTCCTTAAATACTTTCAGGCAGCTGTTAAGTCATGTTCACAAGGTGGTGTTCGTGGTGGTGCTGCGACTGTTTATATTCCGGTTTGGCACCTAGAGTTTGAAGATCTAGTAGTACTCAAGAATAATAAAGGTACAGAAGAGACACGTGTACGTCACATGGACTATGCATTCCAGTTTAATAAAACAATGTATGAACGTCTATTGAGTGGTGGTAATATCACATTGTTCTCACCTAAAGATGTGCCTGGTTTGTATGAAGCTTTCTTTGCAGACCAAGATGAATTCAAACGTTTGTATGAGAAATACGAAGCAGATAAAAAGATCCGTAAGAAGGTTGTTCCTGCTATGGATATCTTTACACAGTTCCTACAAGAACGCAAGGATACTGGTCGAATCTATTTGCAGAATGTAGATCATGCTAACGAACACGGTGCATTCTTACCAGAAAAAGCACCTATTCACCAGTCAAATCTCTGTTGTGAGATTGACTTACCTACTAAACCACTGAGTGCGTACGATGATGAAGAAGGAGAAATCTCGTTATGCACCTTATCAGCAATCAACTGGGGACAGATTAACGACCCATCAGAATTTGAGAAATATTGTACGCTCGCAGTCAGAGCGCTTGACGCATTATTGGATTACCAAGCATATCCCGTCAAAGCGGCTGAGTTGTCGACAATGGCACGTAGACCTTTGGGTATAGGTATCATTAATCTAGCGTACTTCCTTGCTAAACGTGGACTAAAGTATGATAAAGAAGCGCTTGAAACAATCGACGAATATGCAGAAGCATGGTCGTACTACTTAATTAAAGCTTCAGCTGACTTGGCTGTTGAGAAAGGCGCATGTCCGAAAACAGACGAAACTAAGTATGGCATGGGTGTAACACCTAATATGACATACAAGAAAGAAGTTGATGAATTGGTGAAGCCACAAAACCGTATGGATTGGACTGAACTACGTAATCAACTCAACACGAACGGCATTCGAAACTCTACACTTATGGCTTTAATGCCTGCTGAAACTTCGGCACAGATAAGTAATAGTACAAACGGTATCGAACCGCCTCGTGCATTGGTATCATATAAACAGTCTAAAGATGGTGTAATGGCACAAGTTGTTCCTGGTTATTATCATCTAAAGAATAAATATGATCTACTATGGGATCAAGCATCTCCGGAAGGTTACCTTCAGATTTGTGCAGTATTACAGAAGTATATCGATCAAGGTATCTCTGTGAATACAAGCTACAATCCTGAACACTTCGAAGATTCTAAGGTTCCTATGTCACAGATGATTAAAGACATTGTGACATTCTATAAGTATGGTGGTAAACAACTATATTATAATAATACACATGACGGCGCAGGCGAACTGAAAGACGATGACGATATCGAAGATCTAGAGTTTATAGAAGACGATTCCGAATGTGAATCATGTAAAATTTAAAGGGGAAAAATATGTCCGTATTTGCGCGTAAAAAGAAATCGCATTTAGAATCAGCGATGTTCTTTGATGAGAGTGTAGATGTTGCTCGTTATGATGTTGTGAAGTATCCACAGTTTGAAAAGATAACGGACAAACAATTAGGCTTCTTTTGGCGACCAGAGGAAATCGATGTATCAAAAGATAAAACAGACTTTCATAAACTTGATGAGTTTGAACAACATATCTTTACATCGAATCTAAAGCGTCAGATTCTATTAGACTCAGTACAAGGTAGATCACCTAACCTAGCATTCTTGCCTAAGGTATCTGTACCTGAACTAGAAGTATTGATCGAGACATGGTCTTTCTTTGAGACTATTCATTCTCGTTCATATACACACATTATTCGTAACATCTATCCTAATCCATCTAAGGTATTTGATACTATGTTGGATATTGATGAGATCATGGATTGTGCTTCTGATATTTCAAAGTACTATGATGACTTTATTGAGTATTCAAAATGGCATGATCTATTGGGTAAAGGCAAGCATACAGTCAACGGTAAAGAAATTGTTGTTGACTTATATGAGCTCAAGAAGAAGTTATGGCTAGCGCTTAATTCAGTTAACATTCTAGAAGGAATCAGATTCTATGTCTCATTTGCATGTTCCTGGGCATTTGCAGAACTTAAAAAGATGGAAGGTAATGCTAAGATCATTAAGTTTATTGCGAGAGATGAGAATACCCATTTGGCAGCGTCCCAGAGTATTCTTAAGAACCTACCTAAGGATGACAAAGCTTTCGAAAAGATCAGAAAGGAATGCGAAGATCGTGTAACAGGTATGTTTGTAGATGCGATCGAACAAGAGAAAGCATGGGCTAAATACTTATTTAAAGATGGATCAATGATTGGTCTGAATCAAAAACTACTCAGCGATTATGTTGAGTGGATTGGTACTAAACGTATGAGAACATTAGGTTATACTAGTCCATACCAGGTATCACAATCTAATCCACTTCCATGGACTGAAAAGTGGATTGGCGGTGGCAACGTTCAAGTTGCTCCACAAGAAACAGAAATTTCATCGTATGTTATCGGTGGAGTTAAACAAGACGTAAACGAAGACACACTAAAAGGATTATCACTATGAAAAAATATTTCATCTATTCTAGATCAAACCCACCTTGCCCATATTGTGAAGGTGCAAAGTTATTGGCCAGTACTAAGATGGTAGATCATCATGTTATTGATATTGGCAAAGATATTCAAATGGATGAGTTTACTGAATTGTTCCCTAATCAGAAGACTGTACCAATGATCTTAGTAGAAGAAGATGGATTACGTAGTCCAATTGGTGGTTATACAGAGTTTAAGAAGCATTTAGACACACAAGAACTCACGGAAGGATTGACGCTGTGATTCAATGCTACAGTTGCGAAGTTGAATATGAAGTCGTTCTTAGCGAAGATTTTGAAGACGAGACTCCACTATTCTGCCCCATCTGTGGCGTAGAAGCACAAATAGAGTTAGACTTTGACAATGTGGATTCATGAAGGTAAAGAGTTTACAGATCCAGGTGAATGGGTTGGATTTGTCTATTTGATTACAGATAAGTCAAATGGAAAGAAGTATGTTGGTAAGAAGAATTTCTGGTCAACACGCAAACTCCCGCCTCTCAAAGGTCAAAAAAGAAGAAGAACTAAGAAGTCAGAGTCTGATTGGAAAGATTATTATGGATCATCTGAGGAAGTCAAATCCCTCGTAGAATCACAAGGATGTGATAATTTTACTAGAGAAATATTACATTTATGTGATAGTAAGGGTGCAATGTCCTATCTTGAGGCCAAAGAACAATTTGACCGCCAGGTCCTCCTCAGTGATGAATATTATAATGAATTTATTGGGTGTAAAATACACTCAAAACATGTAAAAAATAGTGTACAAATGGACTAAACTATGTTATAATGTATAGTATAATGTACAAAGTGAGTTGAGTATGATAATTGTTGATTTTAATGCCATTGCTATTGGCAACATAATTACCCAGAAGCTGGACATTCAAGAAGACCTAATCCGTCATATGATCTTGAATTCTATCCGCATGTATAACAAGAAGTTCCGTAATCAATACGGTCAGATGGTTATTGCGTGTGATTCATCTTCATGGCGTAAGGATGTATTCCCACAATATAAATTCAAACGTAAGTCTGGTCGTGAGGAATCATCGTTAGATTGGAATGAGATCTTTAACATCATTGGTATGGTGCGTGAAGAGATCCAACAGAATCTACCATATAAAGTTATTCAAGTTCAAGGTGCCGAAGCAGATGATATTATCGGTGCACTTGCATTAGAGACACAAGAGTTTGGTAAGAGTGAACCAGTGATGATTGTGTCTGCTGATAAGGACTTCATTCAATTACAGAAGTTCGACAACGTACGTCAGTTCAGTCCTATGACTAAGAAGTTTGTAGAACACAAGAATCCTCGTACATATCTTTTTGAACATATTTGCAAAGGTGACTCAGGTGATGGAATCCCTAATTGTCTTTCTGGTGATAACACTTTCGTTGATGGTTTACGACAGTCTCCGATGACACAAAAGAAGATCGATCTATATGCTTCTAATGTAGATGATCTACAATCAGTCATGACCGAAGATGTATATCGTAATTACATTCGTAATAAAACACTTATTGATTTGACCGAGATGCCAGAATCTCTAAATCAAACTATTATAAATACATACAATGGAATTCAAGTTCCTCACAAAATGAAGGTATTGAATTATTTAATTAAGAAAAGATGTAAAAATCTAATTGAATCAGTCGAGGAGTTTTATTAATATGGCAAAGAATATGACACTACACGAAATCTTTATAAAAGTTGGAGAAGCTAAAACACGCAAGGACAAAGTTAATGTTTTGCGTGAGCATAATTCATTGTATCTTCGTGACGTGTTGAAAGGTGCATTTGATGATAGCATTCAGTTCCTACTTCCAAAGGGTATTCCTCCATATACGGAATCAGAAGAAGATAGAGCTCCTAGCCATATTCGTAAGCATACAAAACAATTCCGTTATTTTGTAAAAGGCGGACCAGGTGAAACAATCAATCCGGTTAAGATTGAAACTATGTTTATTCGAATCCTAGAGTCAATTGATCCTAGAGACGCAAAGCTTATTTGTGCAATGAAAGATAAGACACTTGCCGGATCATTCAAAGGATTGACTAAGAAAGCAGCATCAGAAGCCTTCCCTGGACTAATCTCCAAATAGTCCAAATTATAAATAAATTGTATGAGAATAATTAAAAACTCATACAACTATAATCAATTCACATAAGGCTAACGATGCAATGTCGTTTGGCCTTTTTTTAACTTTATAATCGGAGGAAACCAAAATATCAAAATCATCTCGCACTTCATTATCTAGGAGAAATGATATGGGTTCTCAAATAGAGAGACTTAAGAAAGATTCAAAAGAACTAAAACATTATATGTGTCGCGTGAAGAAAGAGGGAAATGATGTACTACTATTCAAGTTAAATCGAAAGTATGAATATCTGAATAGTCGTATAAACGATATTGAGGAGGAAATATTAGCCGCTAGCGGCTGACTAACTGGCACCTTCGGGTGCCATTTTTCGCACAAAAGTGTGTACATTTGAAACCAACTATGGTATAATATACATTATGAATATGTTTTACTTACATCCAGATCCGATCGTTGCAGCCAGAATGCAATGTGATAAACACGTCGTGAAGATGATTGTTGAGTCAGCTCAGATGTTGTCTACTGCTCACCGTATGTTAGATGGTACTCTTACCATGAAGCCTTCTAAGTCGGGCAAACGTATGGTTAAGTACTTCGAACTGAGTAACAACCTAGAGAGTGTATTGTATAAGGCAGTACATCACAATCATCCATGTACCGTATGGACACGCGAATCAAAAGATAATTACTTGTGGCACTATAATCACTTTATTGCCCTGTGCGACGAGTATAAGTATAGGTATGGGAAAACACATGCAACGGATAATTTATTGCGTGAGGTCTTGGCTACACCACCAGCCAGTATTGCAGAATGTGGTATGACTGAGATTCCTCTTGCTATGAAATCCAATCCTGAGTGTATGTTCCCCGAAGATCCAGTGAAGTCCTATAAATTATATTATAAGACAAAAGAAACTAAATTTAATATGGTCTGGACTAATAGACCAATACCGGAGTTTATGCATGCTGTATAGTTACAAGTGTGACAAATGCGAAGAGGTATGGGATGAAACCCATAAGATGGATGATCGTAAAGTTCCTGAAGGATTACCTTGTCCAAAGTGTAACGAAGAAGGATCAGTTAGACAATACCTAGGTGGTGGAGTACCTAGCTTGATTCATGAACCGTCGAATACAATGTCAAAGAACACACCAGACGGTTGGCGTGATACACTAAGAGAAATGAAGAAAACCTATAAAGTTAATAACATTAAGATTCCATAATGGCTATATCACATAGAATTAGACTGGAGGATTTGATTGAGTTCGAACCTCTTACAGATCATCAGAAGGAAGTATTTGATGCGTATGAAAAAGACTATTCACTCGTCCTTGCCGGATCGGCAGGAACTGGTAAAACATTTATGGCAATGGCCCTGGCTCTTGAAGACGTCCTTGACAAGAATACAAGATACGACAAAGTCGTCATTATTCGATCAATCGTACCTACTCGAGACATCGGCTTCTTACCGGGCAATGAGGAAGAAAAGAAAGATGCATATACTGGACCTTATAAGTCTATATGTACAGAACTCTTTAAAGATCCTCAAGCGTGGGACAAGTTAGTTGCACAGGGATTAGTAGAGTTTTTGTCGACATCATTTATACGTGGCACAACATTAAATAATGCTGTGGTGATTGTTGACGAGATGCAGAATCTAAACTTCCATGAACTGGATTCTGTTATTACACGTATTGGTCGCGACTGTAAGTTCGTTATGAGTGGTGACTATTATCAAAGTGATTTTGATAAGGATAAGGATAGAAAAGGAATCTTGCATTTCCTAGAGATCGTAGAACAATTGCAGAAGTTTAAGATTGTTGAATTCGGTTGGGAAGATATTGTAAGATCTGATTTTGTTCGAGATTATATAATGACTAAAGAAATGCTACAGAGACATGAGAAGAAAATTTATACATGAAACAATTGATCTTGGATATTCAGATCTGGATGCTGAAACTACATCCAGTGGTAGACTATATCGGACTCCTAGCGGCGGTCTTCCTAGTATCACTACTGTACTGAAGATATTAACCGAAGAACACATTCAAGCTTGGCGTAATCGTGTAGGCGAGGAAGAGGCTAATAAGATCTCTTACCGTGCTTCTACTCGTGGTACTGCAGTGCATTCTATTATTGAAAATTATATCGATAACAAGGAAGACTATGCAGAAGGATTCATGCCAAACATCATCGACAACTTCAGACCGATGCAAAAACTGCTTGATACCAGAATCGGGAAGGTCTATGCTCAAGAAGCTCCGTTATATTCAGATCATCTTGGTGTTGCTGGCCGTGTGGATTGTGTCGCAGAATTTGATGGGAAGTTAAGTATCATTGACTTCAAAACATCGCGCAAACCTAAAAAACCAGAATGGATTGAGAACTACTATGTACAAGAATCTGCCTACGCTATCATGTGGGAAGAACGTACAGGTATACCTATTACTCAATTAGTCACATTAATTGCTGTAGATGATGAAGAACCACAAGTCTTTATTGAGCATCGTGACAACTGGACAGATAAACTATTAGAGACTATTAATGAGTACAAAAGAAGAAAACTCTTTGGCCGTTGATGCACACCATCAGATTAGTATCTGCTGTGAAACTCTATGTGACAAATCAATCGTAAAACAATATATAACAAGCCTTGAAGAAAGGATCAAATTACTTGAGGAACAACTTTATGACAGACCTAAAAGATCTGATAGCCAATGACGGAACTAATATTTACCAAAAAGCATTGGTTAACATGCATTCCTATTATGTGTATGACATAGAGGAACCAAGTAACTATGCCGAATGGGTTGAGAAGATCCGTATGGCAGGTGAGAATGATGTTATTAAGTTCCATATCAATTCTTATGGTGGTGATCTATTCACAGCTATTCAATTATTGAGAGCAATGAATGAATCATCTGCTACTATTATTGCATCGTGTGAAGGTGCATGTATGTCAGCAGCTACGTTAATCTTCTTGGCTGCAGACCAATTTGAAGTATCACCGCATTCTATGTTTATGTTCCACAACTATTCAGGTGGTGCATTCGGTAAGGGTGGTGAGATGATGGACCAACTAGTTCATGAGAGATTATGGTCAGAGAAACTATTACAAGAAGTTTATAGTGATTTCCTGACAGTAAAAGAAATCCAGTCTCTATTAGATAATAAAGACATTTGGATGGATGGTGATGAAGTAGTTGATCGTCTAGAGAAGAAGATGAAGAAAGTACAAAGAACTCAGAAAAAGAATAAGTGAGATATTGTAAACGGTTTTTATTATACACACACGATGGATTCTCTAGAATAGTATGGGGAAAGTCAAAACAAGATGTCTATGATAGATATCCTGGTTCTGCAAGAAGTGTGTTTGAAATGGGTATAAAGCATGAGTTTATTGAGAAGCATTGAGAGATACCAATTAAAGTTGGGTGATCCTTCGGCAAAGATCGAGAATTACTTACGATTGGTTGATAAGAATATTGATTGGCAATGGGCACTTGAAGAATTAGAAGAAGGCCTATCTGACCAACGAGTTGAGATCCGTCCTAATGGAGGATACGTTGTCAATGGTATGAAACCACAACATCATCACGTGAATGAAGCAGCTCGTATGCTTCAACGCGCAGATGAAGACAGAATAGTTAAAACCCAAATGTACATAGCAACTACAATTCATTCAGGTATGTTTGGGAAGCACACAGATTTTGGTCAAGACTCTATTATTATTCAGGGTCAAGGTCGAACTGCCGTCGATGTCGGCGGGCAATATGGTATCTTGGAACCAGGTGATATGATGTATCTTCGTGCATCTGACAAGCACAGATTTACATCTTTGGGACCAAGATTTTCTATTACACTAAGTCTAGAGGAAGACAACTAATGGCAATCAGAACTTCAAATACTGCATGGCACCCAGCTGGCGTAAACAAGAAAACATCAATTGGTCGTGGTAATGTTAAATTTGCTTCAATGAATAAATCAAAAAAACGTAGTTTTAAAAAATATCGAGGTCAAGGAAAATGAGTTTACCTAAAAGAGATGGTGACGGTTATCTATTAGACATGTCTGAATGGTCAATCGATGTGATGTTTGCAATGGCACTAGAAGATGACTATGAATTAACAGAAGAAAAGGTCAATCATATTATGAAAGCAAGAGAGATCTACGAGGATACCTCGGCTGTTCCTGCTATTCGTAATTTTGCTAAGGCTGTTGGTATGGACAAGAAAGACGTCTTTAAGATGTGGATGACCGGTCCGATGAAACCAATCACCAAATACGGTGGTTTACCTAAACCAACCGGTTGTGTGTAATGACTATCATTCTAGGAACTAAAGAGACCTGGAAGGAAGTAATCCGAGAATTGGTCCGTATGGATGTAGATTTTGCTACCGGAAACGAGGACAACAAACGTGTCACAATCTACTCCGGATCGGACAAATTCGATTACACGACCCTGGCAGAGCGAACTTTTTTGCGAAAAAAGTGAAAAAAACTGTGTACAAACCCCTCAGACTGTGTTATAATATACACATAAATTAAAGAAGGAGGTTAAATGTACGTAGATAAAGATAAAACAATCCTAGTCGACGCTGATGGTGTTTTGCTAGATTGGCTCTATGCCTTCCACAGTTGGATGGGTCGTCACGGATACGAAATCGTCAATCCTGATGAATATAAAGTATCTGTAATGTATGGTCTCGAGAAGAAAGAAGGTGATCGTTTAGTTCGCATGTTCAACGAATCATCTGCAATTCGTCGTGTACCACCACTACGTGATGCTATTAAGTATATTAAGAAGCTTCACGAAGAATATGGTTATGTGTTTCACGTGATCAGTTCTATTAGTGATGATCAGTACTCACAGCACTTACGTGCTAAGAATCTACGTGAACTGTTCGGAGATACTGTTTTCGAACGTTATGTGTTCCTAGATACTGGTGCTGATAAAGATGAGGCTCTAGAGCCTTACAAAGGTAGTGGATGTGTATGGGTTGAAGATAAACCTGAGAATGCCGATCTTGGTTATGATCTAGGTTTAGATGCAGTCCTTATGGGTCACACTCACAACGCTAGCTACAGTGGTTTTGCTAAGCGTGTAAGTAATTGGAAAGAAATCTATAAGTTTCTTACTGATTAAGTATTAATAAATTAGATCATTAGTATTAAAATAATTAATAGTATTTTATTACTTTTGGATCTATTTTTTTGATATATAATATTAACAAATAATAATATATTAATATGATTAACTAACTTGAGGATGTTTGTTTTTTTAATCGGAGAAAAAAATGTTAGGTACAAGTTGTAACGAGAAAAGCTGTCCAGGATGGTTAGGTGCTATAATCGTAGGCCTTATCGGTTACGTATTCGTAACTGTAATGTTCATGAAAGATGTAATGGCACAAGAAGTGGTTGTAACGTTTGATAGAGAATTACCATTCAAGTCATATCATTTCACTAGAACATTCGAAGACAAAGATGCATTTGAAATGTGGTTAGCAAGTCGTCTAGAAGATAAAGGCTGTGATCCATATTTGAAGTCAATGCATATTCAATTTAAATCGTAAAATGCCGCAGGAAATCCTGCAAGGAATAAACTAAAATGAAAACTTTAATCGCAATCTCAGCAGTATTGGTATCAGCTAACGCATTCGCGTTCTTTGAAAATGGTAACCTTGACGGTCGCTTTGTACAAGACGGTCGTGGTGATGTAGTTGGTAATGCATCAGGTGAAGGTGAAGCTGCTTTCTCAATGTCATTCACTGGTAAAGGTAAGACTGCTGGCGATTTCAAAGGCAATGGTTCACATGTTGGTAACTACGATGCACGTGGTTACGGTTATGAGAATCCATACTACTCATTCCCTGCTCCAGAAGCAAAATAATATAAATAACCTATAAAGGTTAGCAAGGCTCCTTCGGGAGCCTTTTTCATATGTTTAAAGTATTACTATTATTATTACCATTAGTTGCATGGGCTGAAAATAAAGACAGCTATGATATGCAATACTTTGGTGAAGATGCTAAAGTTAATATGAAGCGACTCAAGTTCGACGTCGAGATTGTTCTATGGAATTCACCAGAACAATTAGCTGAAGGATGGAAGTTCTTTAAAGAACCTACTCCTGGACATACAATAAGAGGATTCACTCTTGTCAATCCACAATCCAACAAATGTTTTATTAACATAGTTCCACCAGAGATGTGGGATGATCGTGAGACAATGGCAATCATTGGACACGAGCTTCTTCATTGCACATTCGCAGACCACTCTAAGTAATCCTAGTTTTATTGTGTACAAAGAGTGGATTTTGTGATATAATATAATATAAATAGTATTTGACAATAATAATAATTGGAGAAAAGTATGGCAGAACTATACAACACTCCAAACCTAGACGAGCTCGAGAATGGACCTTGGCCGTCATTTGTAACAGGTTTGAAGCGATTAGCAGTCGACGACCATGATGGTGCGCCGATGATACGTGATGTACTTGCTACTTTAGAAACATCATATGTTACTAAGAAAGGATACTGGAAAGGTGGTACTGTCGGTGTCGTAGGATACGGCGGTGGAATCATTCCAAGATTTAACGAACTAAAGGACGAGAACGGTGATTACAAGTTTAAAAACGCTGGACAATTCCACACTCTTAGAATCCAGCCACCAGCAGGCATGCACTACACTTCACAGCTTCTTCGAGACCTTTCAGATATGTTTGTCGACAATGGAGGTTCCGGACTCATTGCTTTTCATGGTCAGAGTGGCGATATAATGATGCAAGGGGCGGATGAAGAATCTGTCCAAAGAATCTTTAATAAGCTGAATGATTATGGATTTGATCTTGGTGGTGCAGGACCAGCAGTAAGAACAGGAATGTCTTGTGTTGGTGCGGCTAGATGCGAAATGTCTAATGCCAATGAACAAGGTATTTTAAGAACATTAGTTAATGCATTCCTTGATGATATGCATAGACCAGCATTACCATATAAATTTAAATTCAAAGTATCGGGTTGCGCAAATGATTGTATGAACTCGATCGAAAGATCTGATATGTCTACCATTGGTACTTGGAGAGATGATATTAAAATCAACCAAGAAGCATGGAAGAATATGGTATCAGAAAAGGGAACTCAGTACGTTGTAGATAACATTACTGGTAGATGTCCCACACAATGTATGGACTTCAATACAGATAATTTTGAATTGAAGATAGATAATAAAAACTGCGTAAAATGTATGCATTGTTTAAATGTTACATCACCGCTATCACACAAATATAATGATGGAAAGCCAGAAGCTATTCTATCTCCGGGTGATGACAAAGGTGTAACAATATGTGTAGGTGGTAAACGTACACTTAAAATTGGTGATCTATTTGGAACGGTAGTAATACCATTCCTTAAAATGGATACTGCAGAGGATTACGAATATCTTGAAGAACTCGCTGGTGAGATGATTGACTTCTTTGCAGAGAATGCATTGGAGCATGAAAGAACTGGAGAGATGATTGAAAGAATTGGTATTGTTAATTTCCTCGAAGGAATTGGGTTGGATGTTGATCCTAATATGGTTAACAGCCCTCGTTATATGTCTTACGTTCGTATGGACAAGTGGGATGAAGAAGCAACTAAATGGTTTGAGAACAAAGCTGAAGAGGTAGCGTAAATGCCTTATAACGAAAAGGTAATGGATCATTATGAGAACCCGCGTAATGTGGGTTCTTTTGACACAAAGGATGTAACTATTGGTACAGGTATGGTCGGTGCACCTGCTTGTGGCGATGTTATGCGTCTACAAATCAAAGTAAGTGAAGACGGAGTTATCGAAGATGCGAAGTTTAAAACATACGGTTGTGGGTCAGCCATTGCCTCCAGTTCTCTCCTTACCGAATGGGTTAAAGGTAGAACATTACAACAAGCGAAAGAAATTAAAAATACTGACATCGCTGAAGAATTATCTTTACCACCAGTTAAAATACACTGCTCAGTATTGGCTGAGGATGCCATAAAGAGTGCGATAGATGATTACAATAACAAACAAAGCAGCAAGTAAAATACAGGAACTTTTAAATGGCAGAGGTTCTGGTAGTGGCATTAGAATTGGCGTTGTTACTACTGGTTGTTCTGGTTATGCTTACCAACTAGAATGGGCAGACAAAGTAGAAGCTGATGATGTTATTTGGCGAGATAAAGATATTGATATTATTATAAACCCAAAGTGGACTAATGTTCTTTGGGGAACTGAAATTGATTATAAAAGAGAAGGATTAAATGAAGGTTTTGAATTTACTAATCCAAACGAAAAAGCACGATGTGGGTGCGGAGAATCATTTAGTATATAAGGAGTAAGAAATGAAGACAATCTACCAACTATGGTGGGACAAGTGTCCCATTCCGAAAGCGATCCGATACGTGAAGAATCAGATTGGCAAAAAATGAAGAAATATGTTGCATAAATTCTTCTGGCGAATTAAATTTACATTCGCTTACAAAAGGATATTCAGTAAACCAGCCCACACATTTAATGCTAGATGGAGTGGTGGCTGGGAACTGAGTGGTAAACTATATAATGATTTAGGCCATATCAGAGCTGATAGGGCTGCACTTGAAGAAATTACAAGGTGGTATGTCGACTAGTAGAACGTGGGACGAATTGAGCATAGGTGAACAAGATGAATACTATGCTTGGGTAATGTTATTATGTGAAGATGGTAGACTACATCTTGATAACCATATCCAAATAGAAATGAAAGCTCGTGCCATGTACGAAGCCGATCGTCGTAAGAGTATAAATAACAATGACCTCGGATTAGACATACAATTTAAGGATTACTCATGAGTATAGATTTTGATTTTGGATTTACGGCCGTCGATGAAGACGAGTTAGAAGTCGTACAACAAGCAAAGACGACCGCTAATGAAGCCGAGGCAACATCTGATAAACTAAATAACTTGTACAATGCGATTCTACCGCTATTGTCAAATCTAAAAAAGAATCCAGAAAAGGATTATATCTATTGGCCTAATCGAGTTGAGAAGGTCGAACAATTTGAAACACTGATAGCGAATATAGTTAAGTGAAGTGCGACAGCACCAAGGTGTGTGGGTGGATAACAGCACTATCACAATTAATAGTTGCGGCTGTTATACTATATGTCGGGTTTCAAGTTCAAATACACTTAGAGCGAATGGTCACATCTTGGGAAAGAATGTCGATCAGTATTGAAAAAATGGAAGCAGACGTAAGATCTATGGATAAACGTATGTGGGAAATGAATCAAAGAGTTGGTGGCGTACAACGTAAGCTATCACCTTGGAGGATGATGATGCCATGAGTGATGTTCAAAAGGCATACATTAAATGGTTATTACATTATTGTAATATATTAAAAGACCGGAAAACTTAGAAAGGTGCAATATGCAAGATAATTTTGAAAAGTGTTTGGAAACAATTTTACATCATGAAGGTGGTTATGTTAACCATCCAAAGGACCCAGGTGGTGAAACTAATTTAGGTGTCACTAAGAGAGTATGGGAAGAATGGGGCGGAACTAAAGACATGAAGGATCTAACTCCTGAAGATGTTGCTCCATTATACAAGAAAAACTATTGGGACAGAGTCAAAGGTGATGATCTTCCTTCGGGCTTAGATCTAGCTGTGTTTGATTGGGCTGTGAATTCTGGCACTGGTCGTGCTGCGAAGAAACTTCAGTCGATGATTGGCACAGTTGCTGATGGCGGTATTGGTCCAAATACTCTGCGTATCCTTGGGGAGTATATTGAAGCAGAAGGTGGCGTTGAGAATGTAATTCGCAACTACCAGGCTGTACGTCAAGAATTTTACGAGTCATTAAGTACCTTCGAAACTTTTGGTAAGGGCTGGACACGTCGCAACGAGGAGACTGCTGAGTTAGCATTAGAAATGGCATGAAATACTTAATACTGGCACTATCATTAATAATCACAGGCTGTGCTTCACACATAGCATTTGCTGAGGCAGCACCAAATCAAATTGAGATGACTGCTGTATGTGAGAATAATGAGATTTTGCTAAAACAATTAAAAGATATGTATGGTGAAGACCTAGTTATGATCGGTGAGAATGCTCAAAGCAATGGAGAAGTTTTCACCACCATCTGGGCCAATCAAGAAACTATGACCTGGTCCGTTGTTATTTCAAATAAGACTGAGGAAATCTCGTGTCTTATTACTGGTGGCAAGAACTTTAATATTTTAGTTGTGCCAGATAGCGTATCATTCTAATTCGCAAGTGGATTGTCAAGGGCTCGTTGGATCTTTTTCTGTAAACGATCTTCGAGTTCCTTGGTATCTCTTTGCACAGATGATCTTAATTGATCTCTTTTAGTTTCAAATCGTGCTTCGGCATCGTCGATCATATTACGTACATTATCAACAGACTTGCGAACTAAATCTTCTGTTCTATCTGACTGTTGTTCAATACGGTTAATATCATCTCTTAAACCGTTCTTAATATCACGAGTGTAATCAACGGTTTCTTCTAACTTAGTTTCCATAATCTGCATTCTTTGTTCGAATGCTTCTACGTCTAAGTTAGCAACCGATTCTACTTTCTGATACATTAAGAATCCACCATATAACATACCGATAACTGAACCGATTGCTGTAACCGCAGCACCGATAGTCATAGGTGTCATCTTAATACCAAATACCTCAAAAGATTTATTCTTGAGGTCTTCTATACCTTCTTCAATATTTCCTTGAATATCCTCAAGATCTTTCTTAGCCATTTATTTCTCCGATTTCTATTTATTTTTTCCAGAACATTAGAAGACCTGCAAGATCTTCTACCTTCTCGTTAATAAACCAGCCAGCAATAAAGCCAGCCACAAATGCGATAGTTAAAAACATTACTTTACCTTTGCTCCTACTTTACGATGACCGTTCCATGCAACAAAACCACCTAGACGTAATGCCCAGTAAGCAAGATAGTTCAATAAGATAAAACCATTCTGCTCGATGTTAATGTCACGGAAAATCTGATCAGCTTGTTTTTGAGTCATTTTACCTGTAGTATGAACACCTTTTCTTTGATAGCGTAAGCATTCATATTTGTACATGTAGTCGTGGACAAGACCACCAACTAATAATACACCAACCGGTGATAACCAAGTTGCAAGGAATTTAGGAACAGATGCACCATCAAACTGGAAACCAGCCGGAATGACATAAGTCTCACCATTCAATTCGAATACGTAATCCTTAACTACTTCCCATTGACGAGTACCCATTAACCACATCCATACTGCACCCCAGAAACCTTTACCTTTTGTAGGAATAGTGATAGGTCTCATATGAGGCATTTCTTTGTGTGAAAAATTTACTCTTGGTTTAGTGCAATCAACGCCGAACATATTGACTACCCAACCAAGTACTACTAATACACCAACTAGTGTGAATTGCCACCAAGTGACAAGTTGATCGATAACAAAATCTATAGATAATGCTTCCATATTATTTCTCCTTAATTCTCAAACCCACCGCCATTATTGCTGTTGAGCTTTCTGAGCTGTTCTAATTCTTCTTGAAGCTTTAATACTTCAATTCTCTTTTTTCTCAATTCAAGTTGATATAAGGAATTACAATTAATCCGTTCTTTTGGTGCATCTAAAGGAATAATGATTCTTGCATAAACACCAACATCTTTCGATTCTGTGATGTCTGCACTATTACTACCACCAAAAGGTGATTCGTAATTATCAATAATACCTGTTACACCAAATTCCATTTGTGTTGCACCACCAATTGCGTTCTTACAATCTAATCCGTCTTGTGTTCGAATACTGTCTTGACCGTAAGTTGATCCAGCGTTTGGTAATGACAAATTGAGTCCACTAGTTTCTGCATAGGCAGAAGTCGCTACTAATGACAATGCTAATATCCATACTTTTTTCATCATGCTACTCACTTAAACTTGCTGCAGATCTTAGAAGAAATCGCAGTCCTTTTCTTATCATCTTTTCTAAGCTTTGATGTGGAACATACGTATGTTGCTCTACTCACATCTGCTTTTCTAATATAAACATCAAATGTAACATGACCTAAATATTTCAATTTAATAACATTGTATTTTGAAACAAATGGTATTGGTTTGAAGTCCTTATCAAATACACCAATATCATAATATTCAACATCATTCCTTTTGTTGAACATTTCCATAGTAGTCACATATACATTATCTAAATGCGATGGTCTCAATTTAGGATATGTTGGCGTCATTTCATGCGCCATTGCATTTACTGCAAACAACGCCAACAATCCTCCAATAAAATATCTCATGATATATCCTTTATAATATTATTGTGCGATACATTCCGCAACGACTAGAGCTGTATAACTACCACCTGGGAAAGCTTTATTGCCACCCATTACAGCCTTAGAAGTAGTCTTAAACCAGGTACTACCTGTGGCAGTCAAATCATACTTGTCAGTATAGTCAAATTCCACTTTATTAGTTTCGTAGTCGCCCATGTTTGTTGCATCAGATACAGCAGATACTTCTGTGTCACCAGTCCAAACTGGTTGATCAGGAAGTGATGGAGCAGACGAGAACTCTGAAGGAGCAGTGATTTGCGCATAGTACGCATCTGCAAG
>Ga0255751_10001705_pt1 | contig 20826 bp, 15 predicted proteins | sample 071ome_20_FD_179951 | JGI IMG/M metagenome (GOLD analysis project Ga0255751, IMG submission 179951) | Coastal salt marsh microbial communities from the Groves Creek Marsh, Skidaway Island, Georgia - 071412BT metaG (version 2) | ecosystem: Environmental > Aquatic > Marine > Intertidal zone >...
TGACGTAACAATGTCAGCCGAAATGTCTGCGTATCGACAGGCATTGCGAGATTTGCCAGCGCAAGAGGGCTTTCCGTATACCGTAACTTGGCCTACCGCGCCAAATTCTGAGTGATGATTTATGGATCCGATGTCCCTTTTGGCGATGGCAAGCACTACGTTTAAGGGCTTGCAAATACTCGTTAGCAAAGGGGCGGAGATTGAGCATGATTAACGTCATGCACCATTGTAACGACAAGCGACCCAGAGTGGACTTGGCCCAATGATTGAAGCCCTTATAGCGCCAGTAACGAGCTTGCTGGATAAATTTATACCTGATGCAGATGAAAAGGCGAGGTTGGCCCATGAAATATCGACTATGGCCTCAAAACAGGCTTACGAACTGGCTAGAGAGCAAATATCAGTCAACCGCGAAGAGGCTAAACACGCTAGCATCTTCGTTAGTGGCTGGCGTCCAGCAACAGGCTGGTGTTGCGTCTGCGGCATGGCCGTTAATAGCATTTTCGTTCCTCTTGGGAATTTTGTTTGCGCTCTTGCTGGCATAGATGTCGTTATGCCTAACCTTGATATCTCGGAAATGATGCCGGTTCTATTGGGGATGCTGGGTCTGGGCGCGATGAGGACGGTAGAGAAAACTAAGCAAGTAGCGAGAGATTGATGATAACTCCTGAAGGACTTGATCGATGGAGGATTATTCCTCGCCTGCTGATGCTCGTAATCCTGATTATGACGTATCGGTCTGTTGATTGGTTTATGCAGCTACCAAGCCCAACTTTGGAGCAGGCGGCTTTAGTGTCGGTTATGTCTGGGGCCTTGACGGGGGCGTTTGGAATTTTTTTGGGTAGCGGGAAAAAAGAGTAATGGCCGAGATCACTATTCAAGATTGCCGTGGAATGTCTAAAAAGATAGACCCTAAAAAGCTTCCTGAAGGGATGGCTCAGGAGGCCTATAACATTGAGTTTGGCCACGGCCACATCAAGCCATTCAAGCAGCCTGCTTCCGCATCTATTTCAGCAAACTTAAATTCGTTTACCGGAACTACTGAGCGCATCTACCTTACTCAGGGTGGCAAGTGGCTAGCGTTCGACGACTTTGTGTCGGTCATGGATAGCCCTGTCCCTGATGATTCTTTTGAAAGGGTTTACACCACAGGAGAGGTTGCCTCCGGAGTAGCGCTTGCACCGAGAGTTCGAGATGGTCAGTCAGACTCTAACCTTTCTACTCCCTATCAGCTTGGCGTTCCCAAGCCATCTAACCCCCCCTCGGTATCTCTTAGCCCCGCGACGTCGGCTAACGTAGATTCAGAAACACCTGTATCCCGAGCCTATGCCATAACCTACGTGACTAACTTTGGCGAAGAGGGTCGGCCTTCCACGGTAACCGCCACTGACATCATCGATGTTTACTCAGACCAGACAGTGACGGTGGAGGCAGGTGCCGCGCCGTCAGGCAGAAATATCCAAACTATCAGGTTTTATCGCACTGACGAGGACGGCGTTTTCCGCGTTCTGACCAGTATTACTTCGGCTGGCAACAGCGGAAGCGCCTTTACGGATTCGACTTCAGATAGTGCGTTAGGCGAGGAAGTGCCAAGCACCGATTGGGAAGAGCCGCCTGCCGATTTGCAGGGAATAATCCACGCTGGCAACGGCATCGTTGCTGGATTTTCTGGCAAGACCCTTTACTTCAGCGAGCGCTACCTTCCTCACGCATGGCCGGAGCAGTATCAGCTAACGACTAACTTTAATATTGTCGCGCTAGCAAATTTGCCTGATGGCATTTTGGTTTTGACAGAGGGCAAGCCTTCTATTGCTACAGGTAATGACCCTGCCGGTATGACGCTAGCGGAGCTGGACTTCCCTCAAAGTTGCATATCCGCCAGAGGTGTTGCAGAGATGGGGGATTCGGTTATCTACCCCTCCCCTGATGGAATGATGCAGCTCAGTTCTTCTGGTGGCAGAAACTTAACAGAGATGGTGTTTAGTAGGGACCAGTGGTCCCAGTATGCCTTTACCGCGCAAGATGAGTTACAAGGATTTTTCTGGGAAGGCCAATACATTAGCTTTGGAAAAACCTCAGAAACAGTAAATGGCTATGCAAGATCAACGGGTTTTGTGATCGACCCTAGAGGTCAGTCTCCTAGCTTTTCATGGCTGGAGGGGACATACGACGATGGCACCAATGATGGCAGAGAGTGGGGCAGGATCGCTGCGGGATTCAGCGACTTGAAAAGCGACACCCTTTACCTCTCATCTAACACTGGTACTACAGACATCCTGAAGTGGGCTGAAGGCACAGACCTCATGGAGGCCAAGGTTGTCTCTTCGGTCTTTTATTCTCCGCGACCAGTAAATTTCGGTGCGGTGAAAATAAATGCAGAGGGTGCGGGCGGAGCTGCTGGGGCTATCACCCTTTACGGCATGGGGCGAGCTGGATGGGCTTCTATTCGCGCCACGGATTTTGATACTGCTGACAACACTCTTGGCATGGGCCATGAATCAGACGCCGAGCAGATAGATCGTCTTCCGTCCGGCAGTAAGCACAATGAGGTTTACATAGAGGTCAGGATTGACAGAGCGGATTCATCGTCCCGCACTGGCGTTTCGATGGTTAAGTACGTGGAGTCCATGGCTGAGTTATGAAGCTAAAGTCCTTAATACGGAAGTCTCTGGCTAAAGTTCCGACCGACATCTCAGGTCAGGAGCGGCGTTTTGCTGAGTCTGTATCAGAGAACTTGGACGTGCTTACTGGTCGTCGCGGGAATCTGATAGACAGGGCGGTCACGTTTAGAGACCTGCTGGACACCGGCATCCTAAGAAAAGCATCTGGATTAGTCACTGACAGCGGAACCATAGAGGTGGTCGCTGGCGGCGATCCGAACGATCCTGACGGCGGCGTAGTAGATCAACCAACACAGCCTACAAATCTTACGGCTAGCGGGGGCTTTGGAAGAATTTATCTTTCGTGGAATTTGCCGCGATACAGAGGCCATTCTAGGATTCAAATCTTTCGGCATACTTCAGACAGTCTGTCTGACGCGCAGGCAAACGGCGTATATCAAGAGTATTTCGGGGACGTTCACTTTTGGTATGACATTGGACTTCCCAGCGGGACGACCTATTACTATTGGGTTCGGTCAATGAACAGGCTGGGAGCTACTTCTGCATTTAATAGCTCATCGGGAACTTCTGCGACTACTGCGATTGATTACTTGTATGTTTCTGGACTGATCGATGACATTCTGGACGACGACGTAAATAACCTCGGTCTAAACACAGCCATATCTAACGCTGGCCCAGACACCACTCAGATTCAGGCAGACATAGCTGCTATAGAGTCAGATATCAGTGATGTGAACGATGACATCACATCTATAAACGCTGAAATTACAGCGATAGAAAGTGACATAGATGACCTTAACTCTATCAATGCGTGGAGTTCTTCGACCTCCTATGTTAAAGATGACATGGTCACCCACAACGGAAAGATATGGAAGGCGCTTCAGTCGTCTACCAATCAAACGCCAGCGGCTAACAGCAGTTATTGGTCAGAGGTGGGCAACTATGCAAATCTAGTTGACTTTGTGTCTGCCACTCAGAGTCAAAACGCAAGTACGTTAGCCACGCTAAGTCAGAATTATTACACAACGACGGATACGAATAGCGCAATTTCTGCTGCGACCACAGGCTTAGCATCCGAAACCTACGTCACAAACCAGCTTGGCAACTACACCAACACATCAACGCTTGAGCAGAACTACTACACTAAGACAGACGCTGACTCGGCCATTGCTACGGCAACAACCGGACTTGCCAGCCAGACCTATGTTACAAACCAGCTTGGCAACTACACCAACACATCAACGCTTCAGCAGAACTACTACACGAAAACAGCGACTGACTCAGCGATTTCTGCGGCGACCCTAAACTTGGCTTCCCAGTCATACGTGCAGACCGAGCTTGGTGATTACACTACTACGGCCAGCCTGCAACAAAATTACTACACCAAGACGGGTGCCGACTCAGCAATATCTGCCGCAACATCAGGCCTTGCAAGCCAGACATACGTTCAAACAGAGCTTGGTGACTACACTACTACAGCAAATTTAAACCAGAATTATTACACCAAGACTGGTGCTGACTCAGCAATATCTGCCGCGACAACAGGCCTTGCCAGCACCACATACGTTCAAACAGAGCTTGGTGACTACACTACTACAGCCGATCTTACGCAGAACTACTACACCAAGACCTCTACCGATAGCGCGATCTCTAGCGGGATTACCAATTACACCACCACTGTTGGAAACGAAACCTTAACGCTTCAACAGCACCACTCATCTATTGACGGCATACAGGGCAAATACGCAATCAAGATAGATGACAACGGCAGTGTTGCTGGGTTTGGTTTGATCTCAACTTCAAACACTGGAGTGCCGTCTACAGGCACGGGATCTGCGTTCATTGTCGCGGCGGATAGGTTTGCGATTACTTCTGATTCAGACTCGACTGCGACGGAAAACTCAAACGTAGGGAACAACTACCCGTTCAAAGTATTTACCACTCCGCACAACGTGACGGATGCCGATGGTAATCAGTCATATAACGACGACGGCACAGCTAAGACAATTCCAGCGGGCGTCTACATTAAAGATGCCTTTATTCATGACGCACAAATAACTGGGGCGATGATCGAGGAGGCGACCATTACGGACGCCAATATCGGCAGTCTAGATGCAGGAAAGATTAGGTCTGGGCAGATCCAGATAGACAACCAAAACAACTTTGCAATCTTTCAGGGTAAGACCCAAGTTATCAGCGGAGAAACGGTCGGTAACTACAACTCTAATGCGTCTGGCTTTTTCCTCGGCAATGTCAATGGATATGCCGCGTTCAATATGGGCGATGCGTCGAAGTACATAAAGTTTAACGGGAACACGGGGGTCTTTGAGGCATCTGGCGCAGTCATTAAAGACCTTAGCGTTACGACCGCGAAGATAGACGACGATGCTATCACCGTCCCAGATTCAGAAGACTTTGCGCCCCCCTCTACAGAAATAAAAATAGGCGCTAATTCCAGCGCATGGACAGAGTGCGTCAGAATGAATGTTGATTGGGGCGATGGATGGCAGGACATCAACTCAGTTTTGGTCTTTGGCAGGCAAAGATTTGGCGGAGTGCTTGGCAGTCAGCACCAAGATGGTATGCAGGAAAGCATTTTCATGAGGCTAAACAGAATAAACTCTTCGGGGAACGCAGGATCTCCAAGGGGTCAGGTCTGGCAGGCCATAGACAGACCGGGGCGTGAAGTACAGTATGCAACTTTTGCGGAATTTCCCTCGCCGATTGCGCAAAATGAAAGCTATATCATCGAGGCTTACGCAACATATAGCGGAACTGCCAGTCAGGGTTACTGGAGACGAGAGCAGGCTGGCATGGTCGTGCAGGCGAGCAAAAAATGAGATTCGCAGCAGTATTTTATGAGCCTGATGGCCGGATTACTTCTGTCAAAAAGAATGCCACTGCGTCTGTTGTGGCTGGCAGAAGCTATTTGCAGGTAGATTTAGATGGCGACCCTGATGACTTTTACGTTTCCTCTGGAGAAATCAGGCCGAAGGGTGACAGGCCTTCTGGCGCTCATTACTTTGATTATACGTCCGCGTCATGGGTTCTGAACCTCGATGAAGCGAAGAGTCAGGCATGGAGTCGCATCAAATCTTGTAGAAGCCAAGAAGAATTCAGCACATTTGAGTGGAACTCACGCACGTTTCAGTGCGATGAGCGCAGCCAGTCTAGGATCATGAGTGCAGTGCAGAGGGCGCAGTTAGATTCAACGCTAACACTGGTATGGACTTTGTCCGATAACTCCACGGTTAGCCTGAATTCCGAAGAATTGAAGCAGGTGGGGCAGGCGCTAGCGTCACACATTGACGCCTGTCACGGTAAGGCTAGAGGCCTGAGAACTCAGATAAATGCGGCGGAAACAGAGGCAGAACTTGACCTTATAACGTGGTAGTTACGTTGAGTTTTAGCAACATCGCGTTATGATGATGTAAGCATTACCCCGCCCGTGGGGCAGATCGGGAAACTCCTTATATATCAACGGATTGCTTGTGGCCCAGTCACAGGCATTGCTGTGCGTGGAGAAAAAGTATGGCTTTGGAGCCGGTTGACATAAGAGAGGTATGGCCAACCGTCCGCGAGGGTCTTGTTTTGGTCAAAGAATCGACCAATCCGCCTTGGATCCCAGAGGACATTTACGCCTATTGCGTGAGTCAGAAAGCGTTCCTGTACATGGATCGCGACAGAACAGAAAAGGGGTTCGCTGTAGTTCAGTCGCAGTATTGCGAGTTTGAGCGGATCAGCAAGTTTTTGCTTTGGGTTGTTTACGACCCTGAGTACGGCACAGCAGATCACTACCGCGAGGAGTGGGAAGAGCTGGCCATAAAAACGGGACACGACGCTGTTGAATTTGTCACCCCGATAGACGCCATAGGGCGACTCACAAGAAGGCATGGATACCGAAAGGTATCGAGTCTTTATAGAAAAGATCTGTAGGAGAAAGTTATGGGTGGTGGAGGCGGAGAACAGCCAGATGAAACCCCAGCATACAGAGCGCTAGCGGAGCAGTCGGCGCAATACTTCAATCGTTACCAGAGCGTATTCCGCCCGCTGGAGGATATGTACATCCAGCAGGTGTTTCGGGCTGACGATGATTCTCAGTATCGCAAGGCTATGGACGCCGGATCTAATGCCGCACAGCGGGAGTTTTCCCCGCAGCTCCAGAAGTTGCAGACAGGACTGCTCGCTAAGGGCGGGGTGACGCCCACATCCGGAAGCTTTGCTGGCGGCTTACAGGACGGGTACTCAAAACTCGGGACCGCAAGAGGCCTTCTCGCCGCAGACGCAGGCATCAACAACACTGACCGATACCTCGGTGGCGTCCAGAACGTGCTCAAGATGGGTCAGGGCGTTGCGAGCGAGGCGATGGGAGGTCAGATCGCTTTGGCCAGAGCAGCGGAAGACAAGGCCAGATCTCAGGCCATGACGGATTTTGCGGACCAGATGCAGGGCCAGAACGCGCTTGGCACTGCCGCAGGCATGGGCGCTGGCTACGCAGTTAACTACTTCGGTAACAACAAAGGCTACACCTAATGGACTTTACAACTCTTATGGGTCAGCTAGGGCCGGACGCCAGAGATGCGGTGTCACAGTTTTACTTTGGGGATGATGGCGTTCCAACTTACGGGCCTAATTACCAGCCTGCCACTACCGGAGTGAGCGGCGGGCCTTACTCGGGTGGCGGCTTACTTGGAGGTGTGATCAGAGGCGTGGCAGGTGACGCAGAGCAAGAGGCAAGAGCCGCAGAGTTCGCAGCCACTGGAACAATCAATCCAAACGCTTATCTGGGAGACGACAAAGAGGGCGCTTCTCGCTTATTCGCAGACATCATCCGCGCCCAGACTCAAGACTACTTAACTCGCTTCGCGCCGATTGAAGATTACTTGGCGAGCACGATCACCCGAACCGGCACCACGTTTCTTGAGGGCGACATGGAGCGCACTAGAGACGCTGTCATGGGCGGCGCTCAGAGTGCAAGAGACCAGTACACGCGCCAGTTCGAGCGCTACGGCGTTATGGGCAAGCAACTAGACAACACAAACGCCACGACCAGCGCTCTGGTTGGCGGCATGAACGACACCAGAGACAGAGACGTTGACAGGAAGATCGCGCTTCTTGGGGGTGGACTCGGGTCCATAGGAATGAAGACTCGCGCACAACAAGGGACAGGCTAATGACGTTAATAGCTACCGGAGACAATCTCCGAAACAAAGCAATTCTTGGTCTTGAGGCTATGTCTCAGGAAGAGGCAGAGCGTGAGGCCATCAGACAGCAAATTTTGCAGGCGGAGAAAGCTCAAAGAGCACAGCTTGCTGGCACGGGTCTTGGGATTGGTGGCGCTTATGTCGCAAGAGAATACGGCGGCGACATATCTAATTACGTTTCTGGGCTTTTTTCATCTCCCCAAGCCCCATCCATGGGCATCTCCCCAATTACCGCGCCACAAATGGGCCAAGCTTTAGCCGCAACACCTTACGGTGGAGAGGTCGCAGCGGTCCTTGGCACTCCAGCTTCAGGAACGCTAGAGGCTGGGGTGGCTAATGCCTTGACGGCTCCGGTTGGTCAGTCTGCGTTTCTGAGCACTGGTGGCGGGCTTTCCGCTACTGCGCCTGCCGCAGGGGTTGCTAGCGGCGCGACCGCAACGGGAGAGGCTTTGGCTGCAACCAAGGCCGCAACTTCTGGGGTTGGTGTTGCCGGAGCAGGCACTGCTGCTGCTGCTGGCGCAGGCGGTGCCACTACTGGCGTGGGCGTTGGGGCGACCACCTCAACTGCCGCCGCCGCAGCTCCAGCAGCCGCAGCCCCAGCAGGGTCTGCTTTAGCCGCGATAGCCGCCCCTCTGGCCATCGGCTTGGGCGCGTTCTTCATTCTCAACAAACTATTCGACTTCTAAGAGGTCAGCTATGGCTCGAAGATCTTATTACCCATCCTCTTACGGCGGATTTGCTGACGGCTTTACTCAGGGATTTGGTCTGGTTCAGAACCAGTACAACACCGAAAGAGAAATGGAGCTGGAAGAGCGCCGCCTTCGTGAAGCGGCGGCTAGGGACGAGCGTGCTTTTAGGGCAAGCGAAGCAGCGGCTGACAGAGCCTATGGACTTGATCTGGAGCGCCTTAGAGAGGAGAGAGAAGGGCGGAAGGCAGACCGAGAAGAGGCGTCGGAAACGAGAAGATTCCAGCAGGGCATCACTCAGCAAAACACAGATATTGCTGAAGCAAGAGCGCAAACCGAGCTTCTCAGGCAGCAAGCGGAGACCAGCGGAGCCATTCTCACAAATAAAACTGCGGCAAAAGACGAGTACCAGCAGGCGGCTGCGGCAGCATATCAAAACGTGTTTGCCATGATTGATAGTGGCCAGTTCACAGATGAGCAAATTCTTCAGCAAATTCAGATAACCGATACGCCTGTGCAGATCGGAGATCAAACGTCAGGTAACGCGATGTCCCTGCTGAAGATCATGGATCCAAATTTTCAGGAGACCCTTGCAGGCCTGACTTCAGAGCTTTCAAGGCAGTTCCAGACTGGAGAAATCGACCCTTCGCACCCTGTAATGCTGGAGGCTTTTGACAAGATTTTTGTCTCAAAGCGAGGCGGCTTGGTTGGGAAAACTGTTGACGACTCTTTTACAAATCCTATGGCGCAAAAGTACAAAGGGTCAGTGGTCGAGAATGTCAGCACCAACCAAATCGCTGCTGATGAGGAGGGAAATCTACGAGCGTCAGTGATTGTTGCTGTGAGAGACCCAGAAACTAACCAAGTAAATTTCTATCCGGCGGACGTGACAGAGAACCGTAATCCTTCTGCTGGACAGGCAAGCACTCCGATCAAGGAAGTCTTTGACGGCGTGGCGTCTCTCAGCGTGTTAAGCCAAGAAGTAAACAGGATTCGCCCGATTGCGGAAAACGCCATGATTAACAATCGTGAGGGCGGAAGACCGAAATACAACGCAGACGTCGCGGCCATGGAAGCCCAGATGAGAGAGGCCAAAGCCGCTGATGTCAGCGGAAATGTCAGGACGTACTTCAAGAACAAGCCCGACAAAGAAATGACTGATGCCGATATTCGGAAGTACGCGGAATCTGCGGTCCTGTACGGATCTGGCCGAGACAATACCGACTACAGGGTGGAACTGAAGAAGTACATAGATCAGGGACGCCAGCCCTTAGAGCGACTTCTGTCGAGAGTGAAGCCTCTGGGAGACGCGCAAATCGTCTTTACGGACGCTGAAATGCTGCGTTTGATTGCTACCACAAACGACAACGGCAGGGCCACCTCGGATACCGAAGAGGAGCTAGTAAGGCTATTGGCAGGTCGCGGTTACGTCGAGGGATCTCGCATGAGAACCAGAAAGGACGTTCGCGAAGACAGGTCACCATCAGGATCTCCAAAGTTCGGCAACCCGTGAGGCCGTAAGAATGCCAAAACCATTTTATATTGGCTCTGATCAACCTAGCTCATTTCAGGAAGAAGACGAAGGCTCAACCCAGTTCATTGCTGGCTTTTCTTCTGGCCTCAAACAGACCCAAGGCCTGCTTGGCGGGGGACTGCCAGCGCTAATTAGCAGCGCTATTGGCGACGATGACGCCACAAACGAGTACCTCGAATACTACAACCAAAAGATGCAAGAGGCCGCAGAGATCGGCGGTGATTTCGAGCGCGTTGAAGATATTGAGGGCGCTGAAGATGCTGTCCAATGGATGACGTACACGCTGGGCCAAGCGTTACCCAGCATCGGCACGGCAGTGCTTGGCGGCGGAGTAACCGGCGGCTTAGTTCAGTATGGCGCGAAGAAGCTCATCAAAGAAAGCGTAGAGCGTGACGTAAAGAAGAAAGCTGGCGAGGCCTTTACGAAGGCGATGGTAAAGAAAGAGCAGAATCGTCGCACCGCAAAGTTAAGAAGGTTTGCAACCGGCACAGGCGCATTTGGCACCTCAGTCGCCATGAACGCTGGCGAGACATTTGCCAACGTATACGAAGAAAGTGGCGGGATAGAAGATCCGGCGCTGGCATTGGGGACAGGTATTGTGGCTGGCGCGCTGGACGCCCTTGCGCCAATGTCAATCTTGAAAAAAGTCCTCCCAGACGAGGCCTTCAATCCCTTCAAAGAGTTAATGGCAGACAGGCTTTTGCGCAACAAAGGCCTAGTTAAAAGAACCTTCATCGAGGGCGTAAGAACAGGCGGCATTGAGGGCGCAACAGAAGCCGCGCAGGAGCTGCTTCAGGCTACCGCAGTGGGTATGTTTAATGACCCACAGGGTGGCTATAAGACTTACGGAGAGTCTTTCTTCGACGCCCTTAATAACCCCACAGAGCAGCAGAGATCACAGTATCTAAACGCTTTCGCGGCGGGCCTTGTTGGCGGTGGCGGCATGGGCGGCATCAGCGGAGCTTTCTACAAGCCTAGATCTGCACCAGAGATTCAGGAGCAGGATCCGCAGCAAAGTGGTATGCCTGACGCGGAAGGCAATATGCCTGTCGATACCCCGCAATCTGAGGAGCTTGAGGCTCAGCAAGCAGGCTTCGACTCTTACGCTGACTACCTAGACGCCTACGAAGGCATGGCGACCATGAATCGCACGGTCTCCATTGAGGCCGTTCAGAACATCATCCCAGATCAGTTCTACATGGGCCAAGATCTGACTCCAGAGCAGGACGCTCAGTATGGTGAGGAGGCGGATCGGCTTGGAAGGGAGTTCAATCCCCAGCTCAAGAACCTTGTTGGACAGGTCGTAAGTCAAGGTGATGCAGAAGGCGTTCTCAGGCAGGACGAGGACGGCAAATTCTTTGTTCGTGACTTTGCCACCGGAGAGAAGGTAACGATCAAGTCCAGAGGCGAGGCTGGAGAACAGCGCGCTCAGGATATCGGCGTTGAGCGTCAGGACAATCGAGTCGAAATGGAGCGCGACTCACGGGTCCGCTTCAATGCAGAAGACCAAACCTTTACGTCACCCGATAGGGGCGACAAGCCATTCCGATATATCCGCACGAATTATGACCAAAACGGTGACGTTGAATCAGTAACAGCCGAGGTAGCAGAAGGCTCGACTGCGGGTGAAGAGCGCGTATTTAAAAAGCGCATGGCTCAGCAGATTGATGCCGCCCGCCTTCAGGCAGAGGGCGCTACCGCGCTTCAAGAGACTAGAGACGCATTGGCTCAATCGCCCACACAGCGGGACATTGAGGGCAACCTCGCCGACAGAGCGCAAGAAGGACAGCCAGAGGTTATACGGCCAACCGCATTTACACCCCAGCAGGACGTGCCACCGCCCCCAGCGCCTGCTGTCATGACTGACATGGCAGATGTTGATATTGCTGACCGCGTTGCAACTTCTATTGCGAGCGCAATCGGTGACGCTATCCGCACAATTACGAACCCGCAGGCTCCTCCACAGACCCAAGCTCAGCCTCAACAGCAGGTCGGAGAACAGACCCAGCCCCAACCCCAACCCCAGCCAGATGATGGCCGGATGGGTGCCGCAGACGTGCGCAATATGCTGGACGACAGGATGGGATCTGCCGACGTTCAGGGTATGTTGCAGGACGATGATCGGATGGGTGCATCTGACGTCCAGAATATGCTGGACGAGAGGATGGGTGCTTCTGACGTTCAAGGAATGCTAGAGGCTGACGACAGGATGGGTGCCCAAGACGTGCGCACCATGCTGGATGACGATACTCCGATGATGCGCCGAGACTCAGCGCCTAGAGGAGCGACTCGAAGGCCTGTCGTTACTGACGAAGAACTCAATACGGTTATTGACAGGGTCGTCGGTGGGAACCAAGAAACCCGTGACCTCATCAACGTCGTCGATAGGTTCGACCAGCTTCCGACGGAGCTTCAGGATTTTGTGCGCGAGCAGGGATCCGATGGATCTGATATTGATGCGATAAGCCATAGGAACCAAATCTACATTGTCAAAAGCCGCATGAAAAGCGCTTCTCGACTGGAGCGAGCGCTACTTCATGAAGGTACTCACGGCGGCATCAATCAGATGTTCTCAGACGTAAGCGTTTCAAAAGCACTGAACGCCATGTTTGAGGCAATGGGTGGGCAGAAAGGATTCGACCGAATCGTTGATGAGCTTGGCATCAGAGAGCGCCTGAAGACTTACGAGGAAACCTACAACCAGCCTCGCTACAGCAAAGAAACCAGAAACTACGTCATGGTCAGCGAAATGCTGGCCTATACGGGCGAGCAGGGCGGCAAGACTCTGAGGTCTCGCATCCGAGAGGTGATCGGCGCTATCCGTAACTGGCTGCGAAGCAATGGGTTCGCAAGATTGTCCACCATGCGGGCCAGCGACATTGCCTTCATTGCCAAGAATGCTCGCGAAGATTACTTCATGAACAATCAGGCTCGTCAGGATGGTCAGCCTATGCTCAGCCGCGTCCGCGACAGGGCAATGCGGGATGAGTTGGGTCTGTACAGCAACGCCGAGCAAACCCTGCTTGATGAGGGTGACAAGATCTTCAAGCCGTCAAAGAAGAATCCAGAGGGCAAAGTAAAAGGCGACCAGATCCTGTCTTTTCTGAAGGCTAGAGGGCTGAAGAAAGAGGAAGCTCGATACAGCAAGCTGGAGCAGTTCCTCACTGACCCAACTGACATGAACGACGTGTTCACAGACGACATTGTTAAGACGATCTTCGTCAGCAGAGTTCACGCAAAGGTTGAGCCTAACTCTCGTAACGAGGACGGCGAGATTGATGTAGCTAAAAAGGCCGCAAATCTAAGAAAAGTCATCTCTGACTATTTCAAGAACCGATCCCCAGACGATAACAGGACAAACCTTTCTCCTGCGGCAATCGCAGAATTGGACAACGCCCCAAGCGACGTCCTTCGTATGTTAGACATCAATCAAACCCTCAAGGGTCTGGACGTCAGTCAGCTTGCTGAGATGGCTGGTGGGCCAGCAGATCGCTTTACTCGCGAGGAAGTAATCGACTTCCTTCAGGACAGAGCGCCTGACCTCGAAGAGACTGTAGAGGTTGGGTTTGGCGAAGACTCGGGAGACTCCTCAGTTGAATTTAGTGAGCCTCAAGTCCTTGATGAGACCGATTACTACGAATACATGTGGGAAAACATTGATGATGAGATGCGCAATAACTCATGGGATTTCAGTTCTCAGGCAGTTTTAAACAGGCTGATTAAAACCGAGACGGAAGACTTTACAAGTTGGGCGCGGTCGGTATTTGCTGGTGACTCTCTAGGTCTTGAGCCTGAAAAGCGAAGCCAAATAAACCCCGAAAACGTCCAAGACATTATCGATGTTTTCGAGGAAAACGATGCAGACCTTTACGCCGCATTGAAGGAAGGCGGGTTTGCAGAAAAGTTAAACGACCTTGCTTGGGACGAAGCAAGAGAAGCGTACTTGGAAGATCCAGAGTATTACTACACCGTTTACGCTAATGGCGAAGAAATTGGATATTTTTCCGGAAACGATGAGCGCGGCTTCTACGGGAATGCGACTCGCGGAAGAAACGTAATTGAGGAGGAGTACGACCTCGACGAAGTGCGAATACAATGGAACGACTACGCTATTGAGCAGGGTCTACTCGATCAAGGAAGCGGAGATACGAGGTTCTTTGGTTATCTCAAAATAGACCGAGACGACATTATCGAGTACCGCGAGAAGGTAGTCACCCTCGGCACCAATATGCTTTCTCCCGTCAAAAAGTTTACGGGCGGGCACTTCTCCCAAAACAACACTCTGTACCACGTACTTATGACCGAGCGCGACACAGCATTCGGTAGCGCCCTTGCGATTGAAGAGCTTCAGTCTGACTGGCACAGCGCCATCCGAAAAGCTGGGGGTCCGTTCGACACCGAGAGAGCCGATCAAAAAGCGATAGAGTCTGAGCGCCTTGGTCAACAAGCTCGGGCAAAGATGCAGGAGTTGCAGGACTTAGAAACAGAGATTATTCAAGATGTAGGAAAAGAATTTATTGACGGCGACCCAGTTATTGGGGTTCTTGACGAAATCTCTTTTTTCGACGCTGTTGTCAACAAAGTCCTTACGGAAAGGGGCCGAAGTCAATTTCTATTTAATATAGCATCGGCTCGATATAACGAGGGATACCGTCAGACATTTAGCCGCCAAAAAGACTTAGCTATTGAGCGGCTTGCCGCTATTAACAATGATGGTGAGAAAGGCCCGCTGTATAATCCTGAGTTCGGGACCAGAGAAGAGGCGCTGTTAGAACTTGACAGACTTCAGCCGAGGATAATAGCTCGATACATATCAAATTTTGAGAGCATTTATGGTTTTGCGCCCAACAACAGAGACATATTTTTAGACGAGTCAGTAATAAGATTGCGCGAAAAGCACCGCAAGCTAAGACGGCTACGGCGCGATCAGGGCGATCTTGCAAACGAATCGAACAGGGCTTACGGCCTTAGCCAAAGCCTAAGAACCGCTCCCCCAGATTCCCCATTCCGCAACGACCAGTACCTAGATCTGGCTGCAAAGGGAGTCATCCGTGACGCTGTCATGGAGGACAAGGACGTAATCGCGTTCTCAAAAGGCAGTCGCGTCGAGAACCGATGGAGCGAGAATTACGACTACGACGCCATCTATGACAAGAAGCTGAAGAAAATCTTTGACAAGCTGATGGGCGTCCCCGCTCAGCAGATGAACTCTGTAAACGAGAGGATGTCTAGCTCAGAGGGCAACGACAGAGGCTTTTGGGTTTACGAGATCAGTGACGAACTGCGCGAGCAGGTCAAAGCAGACGGAATGCCCATGTTCCGCCGCATCACCAACCAGACCAATACCCATGAGGAGGCCGCAAACAAAGGCGAACTTCTCAACGGCCAGCCTGCCAATAACGAGTTCACGCTTCACGATGAGACCCGTGGCGAGCTTTGGCTCAGAACAATTCAAGACAAGTATCTTCCGCTCAAGAAGTTTGAAGAGGCGGCGGCTAAGTTTCTTGGGCTGAAAGAGCTGCCAGATGAACTTAGCGGATACGTTGGCGAAACTCTCCACTCCGGCAAGCAAAAAAGGGACATGGATGACCTTGAGAGAGACTTCATTGCGCCCCTTGCGGAGGTCATGAGGGAGAACGAGATAGATGTAGACGACCTTGGCCTCTACCTCATCGCAAGACACGCTGAAGAGCGCAACAATTACATCGCCGAAATCAACCCAGAGATGCCAGAAGGCGGCTCCGGTATGTCCACGGAAGATGCCAAGCGACTGATAGGCGAGATGGAAAATGCGGCTATGAATCAGGCCGCGCAAATTGTCTACGATATGCTCGCGGCAAATCGCAAACGCATGAAAGACTTCGGGCTGGTTGACGAAGACACGGTTGATGCGTGGCAGGATCGATACCAGTTCTACGTTCCGCTCAAAGGATTTGCGACATCCAAGGATGGAGAGAAGTACATTCCCCCGAGAGGGAATCTACCGAAGGGGTTCAACCTGTCAGGCAAAGAGGTATTCAAGGCGCTGGGCAGGCAGTCTCAGTCAGAAAACCCCGTCCTGTTTGCTATTGCGGACTCAGAGCAAAAGATCGTCAGGTCTCGAAGGGCTGAGCCTGCTCGTCAGTTCTTGGCTCTGGCAGACGAGCTGTCAGGAGCTGGAAGCGACCAGCTAACCGTCTATCGCCCTGAAGATGCGTACCCGATGAACCCCAGAGCAACTGACGCTAGGGGCAACGTAATTCAGCAGCGCATGAAGGCTCCTGATATGCGCATCGCCAAGCGACAAAACGGCGATCCTAGATTCCTGACAGTCAAAGAGGACGGCTACGAAGTCTTCATCGAAATCAAGAATGACGCGCTGAACAGGGTGATGCAGCAGCTCGACGCAGACGATATGTCATCGGCGAACGGCTTGATGAAGTCGCTGACAGACAAGATGCGCACGTTCCAGAACTTCCGCAGGAATATGCTGATTAACTGGAACCCAAGCTGGTTCGTGATCAACCCGTTCCGCGATTTGCAGACTGGCCTGATGTACAACCTTGCAGAAGAGAGCAAGGCAGGAGGACTGACTGAGGGCGAAAACCTGACGAGTGAAATTCTGCGCCGGTACGCACCTGCAACTGCGGCGTACTGGAAGAACATCAGGGGCGGTAAAGCGGACAACGAGTACGACGACTACTACGACGAGTACACGAAGGCCGGTGCCCCGACTGGACTTACTCTGACAAAGGATATCGAAGAGCAAAGAGACGCTCTGTACGCAATGGTCACGGATGGGCCTCTTACCGCTAAAGGCAAACGCGGACTGCGCTTCATAGAAGACCTTAATACGGCATCAGAGAATGCAATTCGATTTGCTACTTACGTCTCTGCCAGAGAGTCGGGTGTATCGGTGCAGAAGTCCGCAAACCTTGCGAAGAACCTCACGGTCAACTTTAACCGCAAGGGCGAAATCTCTGACGGCCTCAACCTGTTCTACTTGTTCTTCAATGCGGCAGTGCAGGGTACGGCTAACATCGCTCAAGCCATGTCAGGCAGGACTGCTGACGGTAACCTCACAAAGGCTCAGATCGGCGCGGCGAGCATTACGCTCATCTCGTACATGGTCACGGAGTACAACCTCAACGCCGCTGACGAAGATGAGGACGGTGAGTCTCTCTACAACGATCTGTCCGACTACGACCATCTGATGTCATGGAACATCGTGCTCGGAGACGGCAAGTCGTTCTTTCAGATTCCGATGCCTTACGGGTACGGCTTCTTCCATACGTTAGGAAGGGTGGGTGCGGAATACCTGAATGACATCAAAGATGAGGCTGATGTTGCCGCAGAAATCACTGCATCATTTGCTCACCATATGCTCCCGCCGCCTCTGGCGTTTGTTGGCACAGCAGCGCGAGCAGATGACTTTGGCGAGGTCGCTGCGCTAGCTGCTGGGTCTCTGGCCCCGACCATCACTGAGCCTGTGGTTGCTTTCGCAACAAACAGAAACTTCTTTGGCGCTCCAATCTACATAGAAGACAACCCGCTGATTAAGCCGCCAACACCAGACTCGAACAGGTCGAAAAGGTCTACTGGCGAGCACTACAAGTTTGTCGCGGAGCTGCTGAACGAAGTTACTGGGGGGTCTGAGTACCGATCTGGATGGGCAGACCTGTCGCCAGATGGAATGCAGTACGTGCAAGAGTATCTCTTCGGAGGCCTTGGTCGATTCATCAATAGATCAGTTGATCTCTACGCGAAGGCGGTTAGTCCTGAGAATGAAGAAATCACTTTGTCCAACGTGCCTATCGCTCGGTACTTCCATGGAGAGCCGTCTGATTATTCAGACAAGCTGGATTACTACAGCTACATAGACTCAGCCACGCAGGTCTTTAAGGAGGCCAAGGAGACGACAGGCAAGGAGCGCCTTGATTTCATGCGCGAGTTTGGCTCGGTGGCTAGGCTTGAGCCTCTGTACAAGGAAACGCAGAAGCAACTGCGCAAGCTTAGACAGCAGAAGAAGCAGATTGAAAAGACCCAGAAGGATCCCGTCAAGGCTTACGATCAAGTCCAAAAAATCGAAGCCGAAATGCAAAGGCTGTTCGACCAATTCAATAAGCGCTACCGCGAAGCGACGAAGTAATCATGGACCCGCTCAGCATGGTCGCCATGGCTAGCACCGCATTCAAGATGGTGGAGGGCATGGTCGCTCGCGGGTCTGAGATCGAGCACGTCGCTCAGAAGCTAGGTCAATGGTTCACGATTGTCAGCGATATCAAGCAGGCAGAGGAGGAGGCTGAAAATCCTCCGCTGTTCAAGAAAGTATTCGATGGGGCTAGCGTAGAAGAGCAGGCGCTGAACGCTGTAATCGCTAAGAAGAAAGTCGAGGAGCAAGAGAAGCAGATCCGAGAACTGATCACTTGGGCGTATGGCGTCGAGACCTATCGCGAAATGATGCAGATGCGCAAAGACATCAGAGCCAAGCGCGAGCGGATTATCTATCGCAGAAGAAAGGCAAAGCAGCGAAGGCTCGACATCGCGTTCATCTTAACGGGCCTAATCGTCTCGGGAGGAATCATCTGGGGGACAGTTGCTTTTATCCAAGGAGCAAGCCAATGACCAAGAAAGCAAAGGGGAAACGCAGAAAGACTGCGAAGAGGAGCAAGTAATGTTCAAGCCATGCGCAGGTTGCAAGACGAAGATGAAGTGCAAGAAGGCGGGCAAGTGCCTTGGAAAGATGAAAGCCAAACCCAGACGTAGGAAGTGAGATGCACAAGCCATCATGTAAGGGCAAGCGGATGAAGGGCAAGAAGAAAGCGGCCCCCAAGAAGAAGGCCGCGAAGAAGTATTAACGCCAGTCTCTGTCGAGAAACTCGCCAAGCGTGATGTCCAGCTTGTCGATCTCGGCGTTGAACTTCCACAGGTCCGTGAGGTAGACAGTCGTACCTGCCTCGTCAGTCTGCTTGAAGTAGTGGTCATGGATCTTCCGCGCCCACTCCTCCTCGTTCATGAGGTACTTCACCTTGCGGTGTACGGGTATCTTGCGGATGCGGTTAGGTGTATCATCGCCTGCTGGCATGGGTCTTTCCTCCAGATTGTTCCTATGCCTCTGCCGGTGTGGAGGTGGTGCTCCCACCGGCTCCTTTCTCACACGTCACAATGCGCGTGATGTGATCATTGTATCAAACGTACTTTTCCGAAATCCTATTTTCCTTGGATTGCAGGCCTGAAAACCGCATAAACACTGGGCCTTGCACCTCAAAAACAGGGATTTGGTGAGGCTGTAGCCCGCATAAATTGGTCAAAAAAATGGCTAATTTCCGCCATAGACATCGCTAAGTAATTGATTTATGGGTGTGAAAATTACCACAAAATATTTTTGGGGCGGAAAAATGTGAATCACCGAAACCCGCTTTGACCTGTCCATTTGGCTGTATAATAGGCCCTGTGATGGTGTTCTCAGAAGGAGGTCAAGATGGATCTCAATGGGGAAGTAACATCGCTGTCGGACAGCCCCTGCAATGGGTGGTGTTCCGCAACGATCTTTGGTGACGTGGTGTGTAAGGGGTGTGGTCGCACTCAGGAGGAGATCTCCGAGTGGAACCAGATGACCGACGTCGAAAAGAAGCTGGTCGTTATCGATCTGGCTAAGCGTGACTTCGCGATACGCCACATCTGTCACGTCGAGAAGACTCCGAGAAAGCTAGGGTGAACGTGGTCCCGATCAAGAACGCCGAGGCTATCGAGCAGCTTGATAGGTTGCGAGAGATGCTTCTTTCGGGGGAGGCGACGAAGTTCTATGCCTTCACTGATGTTCCTGATATGGACTCAGCGGTGGTCTATGGCGGTGACTGGGATCTGCCTGAGATCATCGCCGCACTCAGCGCGATTCAGGGCATGGAATTGAAGGCCTGTCTGGATAGCCTGTTCGAGATGTCGGATGAGATCGCGGAAGAGGACTACCCCGAAGAGTAGCCCCCGACCACCACACCTTTTTTTACCCAGCTCAAGCGATCACCTCAAGATCCTCGTTCATTGTAAAAATAGGATCCCAGTCAAACTCATTCCCAGTGATCTTGTTGCGCACCCGTAGCGGAGGTCTCGGGGGCAGTTCGCACATCCAAGGCGGCAGTCCTTGCCGAATCCGTGGTGGGTCTTTCGCTTTCGAGGCAGGAGGTTCTATCGATGGGCTAAGGTCTATGTCATGAGTCAGAAGGTTTCCGTCAGCGCCCGTGACGGCCCTAGCGGTTTGTCGTAAATCGTCCTCACAGCAGTCATCCCAGACGTCAAAGCTAAGTTGGAAATCCGGCGACAGATTCCTATGTTGATTTGACAAAGCCAAAGCTAACTTTAGCCTTATTCAGTTAGGTTCTATGCTACTTGTGTTGCGCTCGATTTCGAGCCTAACACTGGCAGTGTTGAGGTCGGCGGTTCGATCCCGCCTAGCTCCACCACCATTTTACTAGCACGCTTTTGCGCAACACTTGTGGCTTGCGCTTCTTTTAGAACATCCTGTTCTATACCGTTATCAGACCTCTCGTTCTGAATATAGGTATTTCTCGGCACCGACATACCGTTGTTGACGAAGTTCTTCATGTCCATCGAACTGAGATGAGTGTACTTCTCCAACATCGCCATGCTGTTCCAGCCGCCTAGCTTCTGAAGCAGTGGCAGTGGCGTACCAGACAGGACGTGTCGCGTGGCCCAAGTGTGCCGCAGGTCATGGAACCTGACGCTACCCACCTCTGCTCGCTCACAGGCGCGTTGCCACACGCCGTTCGTCACGCTGGTGCGAC
>Ga0255751_10001709_pt1 | contig 20799 bp, 20 predicted proteins | sample 071ome_20_FD_179951 | JGI IMG/M metagenome (GOLD analysis project Ga0255751, IMG submission 179951) | Coastal salt marsh microbial communities from the Groves Creek Marsh, Skidaway Island, Georgia - 071412BT metaG (version 2) | ecosystem: Environmental > Aquatic > Marine > Intertidal zone >...
CTATCGACTCCCAATTTGACACCCCTAAAGTGCTCAAAGAATATGCAACTCGTTATGAGGTACAATCACCCAACTGGCATTTTTTGACTTCAGATCAAGAATCAGTTTATATGCTGGCAAACCAAGGATTTAATATATTTGCAAGCATCAATCCTGAAGTAGCCGGCGGTTTTGAGCATCAAGGATATTTTGCCCTAGTCGATAAGCAAGGATATATCCGTTCTCGAATAGATTCTTTTGGAAACCCCAAAGTGTATTATTCTGGAATTAACGAACTCAATCCCAACGGAACTGACGACATGGATCTTTTGATAGAAGACATAAATCAACTCTTGAATGAAACACCATGAGTGAAAAAGAAACCTTAAAATACAAAAATTGGATCATCGTATTGTCCGTTGCCATTCCGGTAGCGGTGGCGCTTCTTTTTATGGTCCGGATTCCCAATGTAGCACCGCTAGGCTTTTTGCCTCCTATATATGCCATGATCAATGCAACTACGGCCGTCATATTGTTATTTGCTTTGGTCGCCATAAAGCGAAAAAACATACTCTTTCATGAGCGGTTGATGAAATTAGCGATTTTTTTGTCTTGTGTATTTTTAGTCATGTATGTTGCCTACCATATGACCTCTGATCCTACACCCTATGGGGGGACAGGAGTCTTACGATGGGTATATTATTTTATACTCATTACTCATATACTACTCTCTATAGGGATCATCCCGATGGTATTGGTTACTTACGTTAGGGCTATTTCAAAACACTTTATATCCCACAAACGAATCGCAAAAATTACCTTCCCAATCTGGTTGTATATCGCCGTAACAGGAGTGGTAGTATATCTAATGATTTCACCCTATTATGGCTAGACAGTCCCTCGTATTATTTTTTGTATTATTCTTGGGTCTAAGCCTAGACATGAGTTGGGCACAATGCTCTATGTGTCGTGCCGTACTAGAATCTGAAGAAGGCCAACAAACAGCAAAAGGGATCAATGATGGCATACTTTATTTGATGGCCATACCTTATGTACTCGTAGGAATCGTGGGCTGGCAAATTATACGAATTATGAAAAAAAAGGATGCTTGAGTGTAACTTTTTACAAAAAAAAGCGTCTATAATAATATAGCCAATCCCCAAACAAATAAAGGGGGGCTGGCTAAGTCGAACAACACTACAATGATTTCAATCAAAAACCTACACAAATCTTATCAAATGGGCGCTTCGTCCCTTCACGTTTTGAAAGGCATTGACTTTCATGTTGAAGAAGGCGAATTGGTCGCCATCATGGGATCTTCTGGATCCGGAAAATCTACACTGCTCAACATCCTTGGAATGTTAGACACCGCTGATGAAGGGCAATACATTCTCGACAATGTAGAAATTAAAGACTTGGACGAAACCAAAGCCGCAAAATACCGCAATAAGTTTTTGGGATTTGTTTTCCAATCCTTCAATCTGATCAACTATAAAAACGCCGCCGAAAACGTATCCCTGCCACTTTATTATCAAGGGATATCTCGCAAAGAGCGCCAACAAGTAGCATTAGAATATCTCGATCGTGTTGGACTCAAAGAATGGGCGACACACCTACCAAGTGAGCTCTCTGGAGGACAAAAACAACGTGTAGCCATCGCACGAGCAATGGCATCACGTCCTAAAGTCTTGCTTGCTGACGAGCCCACAGGTGCGCTAGATACCAAAACTTCATATGAGGTAATGGATCTCATCCAAAAAATAAACGAAGAAGGTAAAACCATTTTGGTCGTTACACACGAGCCAGACATCGCACAGATGTGCAAACGAGTAGTAACCCTAAAAGATGGAGTGATTGTTGAGGACAAGAAAGTAAAACAAGTAATGGCTTCAGCACATGTTTAATAGAGATCGTTGGCAAGAGATTTTTCAAACCATAAGCAAAAACAAACTCCGTACCTTTTTGTCGGGTTTTACTGTGGCTCTTGGAATTTTTATTTTTGTCATCCTTTTTGGTTTTGGCAACGGGTTAAAAAACACCTTTCAAGAGTTTTTTCTTGATGATGCTACCAACACATTATTTGTTTTTGCTGGTCGTACCTCAAAACCTTATAAAGGGTATAAGGCAGATCGCCGAATCGAGTTTAAAAATGATGACCTGTCAGACATCAAATCCGAATTTGATTTTTATTTAGAAGACATTACCCCTCGTATCACACGAAGCGCCAATGTCAAATACAAAAACGAATCCAACAACTACAGTACCCGCGCTGTAGCACCTGCCCATCAAGCCATCGAAAAAACAATTTTGATGAAAGGGCGATACATCAATCAAAAAGACATCCAAACCCAAGCCAAAGTTGCAGTCATTGGTCGATTGGTAGCCATTGATTTATTTAAATCTGAGGATCCCATTGGCAAATACCTCGCATTTGACTCAAGTGTTTTTAAAGTGATTGGAGTTTTTCAAGACGAAGGTGGCGATAATGAAGAACGCAACATATATATACCCTACACCACACGTCAGGCTATCGAAAAAAGTAATGACAAAGTTGATCAAATCATCGTAACCTTCAGACCCGAATTGGGCCATCTCGGCGCTCTTGCTTTTGAAAAGGAGCTTCGACTATTTTTGAAAGCCAAAAAATCCATTGACCCTACCGATCAGAATGGGATTTTTATACGCAATGTCGCCGATGATCTTAAGCGAAACCAACAATTTTCAAACGTGTTACAACTCATTGTCACCTTTGTAGGTCTGGGAACTCTTATAGCCGGGATTATTGGGATCTCCAACATCATGGTTTTCGTAGTCAAAGAACGCACAAAAGAATTGGGCGTTCGAAAGGCACTCGGTGCCAGTCCCAAATCGATAATTGCAATGATATTGCAAGAGTCCGTATTCATCACCCTCATATCGGGATATGTTGGTATGTTGGTTGGGGTTATTCTTCTTCAAAATATAGGAACAACCCTCGAAGATTATTTTATCAAAAATCCATACATCGACGTGTCAACTGCTATTTTTTCAACCTTTATTTTGGTGGCCTTTGGTACTATCGCAGGGTATATACCCGCCAAAAGAGCCGCTCAAATCAAACCAATAATTGCTTTGAGAGATGACTAATTTAAAAATCATTTTTGACCGCGACACCTGGCAAGAAATTTTTGGTTCGATTCGCAAAAACAAAATTAGAACCATCATCACTGTTATCGGAGTTTTGTGGGGTATCTTTATTTATATAACCCTTTCGGGTTCTGCAAAGGGGTTGGATAATGGGTTTGAACGCGCTTTCAAAAACATCGCCAAAAACTCAATGGGGTTTTGGGCACAAAGAACCAGCGTACCCTTTGCAGGCTTCAAAATTGGAAGAAATCCTGAACTACGCCTTTCCGATGCACGTTTGCTAAAAGATCGTATTGGAGGTATTGAATTTATTGCTCCTCGAAATTCACGCGGGGTATTTGGAGGAACCCCACCTTTGGTGGTCAATAACAACAAGTCGGGCAATTATCCACTCTATGGAGATTATCCCTCTTATGCCAAAATCACCACAAAGAAAATATATAATGGTGGGCGTTTTATCAATGATCAAGATGTCAAATACCAGCGCAAAGTTTGTGTCATTGGCGAGCGCGCAGAGAAAGAACTTTTTGAAAAGGGCGAAAACCCTGTGGGACAATACATCAAAATCAATGACATCTATTTTCAGGTTATCGGTGTACACAAGTTTATCCCCGGAGGAGGTTTTGAATCGGAAGGGGACATATTTATCCCATTTTCTACCTACAACAAAATGTATAACCGTGGCGATCGGGTTGATTTTTTCTTTTTGGCCGCCTATGATGATCAAGATCCCGTAGCCATCGAAGAAGAAGTATTGTTTAACCTCAAACGCATCCATAAAGTATCCCCTTTAGACGAGCGTGCTTTTGGCTCTTTCAATATTGGAGAAATTTTTCAACGAATCATTGGCTTTGCTCGAGGAATGACCTTTTTGTCCTTGGTCGTTGGAGTAGCAACGATTATAGCAGGTGTTATCGGAATTGGAAACATCTTATTGATTTCTGTAAAAGAGCGCACCAAAGAACTTGGAGTACGTCGTGCATTGGGAGCAACACCTTCTGAGATCAGAAGCCAAATCTTATTAGAATCGGTCTTTCTTACCATTGTTGCAGGAATCTGTGGAATCATTCTTGCCGCCTTTGTTTTGGCCGGGATCAATGCTGCAACCCTCAACTTAGAAGACTTTCCTTACACCAATCCAACCGTGCCCTTATCCTATATCTTTGGCGCCCTATTTATTATGGTCTCCTTAGGAACACTCATTGGCCTGATACCCGCTCAACGCGCTGTTAGTATAAAACCCATAGACGCATTACGTGAAGAATAAATCAACATACCTTTTAAACCTCTAATTTTTATGAAAATTTTAAAATATCTCGGAATAGCAGTTTTTGTTTTCGGTATTCTTTTTGCCGCTGCTTATTTTGTAAAAACCAACAGCAAGTCTATTGTGGCCTATGATACCGAATCGGCCATAATCACATCAATAGAAAGAAAAACCGTAGTAACCGGAAAGGTAATCCCAGAAGATGAGGTAGAAATCAAACCTCAGATCTCCGGTATTATCGAACAAATTCTAGTCGAAGAAGGTGATCAAGTCCAAATGGGCGACCTTTTAGCACGGATTAAAGTGGTCCCCAATGAACAAAGCCTTAGCAATGCCGAAGGCCGATTGGCCAGCTTAGAATTGGTGTTAGAAAATGCTAAAATCGAGTTCGATCGTAACCAAAAATTATTTGAAAAAGAAATCATTTCTTTGAGAGAATATCAAACGGCTCAACTAAACTATGGCCGCGCCCAACAAGATGTTGTAAATGCCAAAAACGACCTGCAAATTATTCGTTCTGGATCTGCTGGAGGATCGGCAACTGCCAACACCAACATTCGTGCAACAGTACCTGGTACCATCCTCGAAATCCCCGTCAAAGAAGGAGATCAGGTGATCGAAAGTAACACCTTTAATAACGGAACTACTATCGCTCGAATTGCCGACCTAAATCGCATGATTTTTGAAGGAATGGTCGATGAAGGCGAGGTAGGTAAACTCGAAGTAGAAATGCCTCTGGTGGTCAATCTAGGCGCCATTCAAGGCAAAGATTTTGAGGCCAAACTCAAATTTATAGCACCTAAAGGAGTTGAAGAACAAGGGGCGGTAAAATTCAAAATCGAAGGTGATGTATACCTCGATGAATCCGTGTTGGTACGCGCCGGCTATAGCGCCAATGCGTCGATTGTTTTGGAGCGCAAGGACAGTATTATGGCCATTCCAGAGTCTTTATTGCAATTTGATCGTAAAAGCGAGCAACCCTTCGTAGAATTGATGAAAGCAGATCAAAAATTTGAACGTCAAAATGTCGAAACCGGGATTTCGGACGGAATCAATGTAGAGATCATCTCCGGGATTACTATGGAAGACAAAATTAAAGTCTGGAACAAAACAGAGCCTCAAAAAATTGGTAGCGAGGAAGAAAAAGATAATTAATCGCTCTCAAGCCTATAATTATGCAAAAAAATAAACTATTTATACCCGTTTTGACCCTACTTATAGGAAGTTATGTTTCTGCGCAAAAGAAATATACCCTACAAGAATGTGTTGAGCTGGCGGTAGAAAAAAACATATCCATAAAGCAATCACAGCTCGATGTACAAAATGCCGAAATCACCAAATCTGATGCTTTTGGTAATTTTTTACCCAACATCAATGCCTCTGCAAGCCACTCCTGGAATGTGGGGCTCAACCAAAACATCACAACAGGAATTTTGGAAAACACCACAACCCAATTTACCTCAATGGGTGGGTCACTTAACGTCGATGTTTTTAAGGGTTTTCAAAACGTTAATCAAATGTATCGTGCCAACCTCAACCTTTTGGCGCAACAATACAAACTTGCTGACATGACCGATGACATCATGCTTTTTGTAGCCAATGCATACTTGCAGGTGATGTTCAACCGGGAGTTGTATCAAGTGCAACAACAACAAATACAAATCACAAAAACCGATTTGGAGCGTACGCAAGCACAAATTGATGCGGGCGTTTTGGTCGCCAACGAAATCTATGAGCTTGAAGCCAACCTGGCAACGCAAGAGCAAGAACTGATTCGTCTCGAAAACACCTTACGACTTTCCAAAATTAGCCTTGCGCAACAATTGCTAATAACGGATTATGAAAATTTCGACATTGCTACCGAAGATTTTGAAGTTCCTTTTTCAGAAATTCTGTCTAAAAATCCAAAGGAAATATTTGAAAAATCGATGACGTTCCGAAACGACATCAAATTGTCAGAAACCAATATTGCTATAGCAGAAAAAGACCTTGCCATTGCCAAAGGCACTCTTCAGCCGTCACTTAGAGCCTTTTATTCATACAGTACGCGGATATCGTACAGCGACCGTTTGATAGCAGGCGATGGGTTTACTGAAAGCCCCATTGGATATGTTGGAGAGACCGGACAAATTGTTAATACGCTGCGACCTAATACAAAAGTTATTGGCCCAAAATCCTTTCAAGATCAGTTTAGTCTCAATGAGGGTCAAAATTATGGGTTGAGTCTAAGCATCCCCATTTTTAACCGCAATACGGCAAGTAATCAAGTAAAGCGTTCTAAAGTAAACCTATTGCGAAATGAAAATCTTTTAGAACAACAAAAATTAGAATTAGAAACGGCTGTAAACCAAGCCTATAACGATACGCGTGGAGCTTTTACCTTTTATGAGGCAGCCCAAAAAACAGCCTATGCCCGAGAGCAAGCATTTTTAGTTGCACAAAACCGCTATGAGAATGGCGTGCTTAATACGTTTGATTTTGTTCAGTCCAAACAACGTTATGAAACAGCATTATCTGATGAGATACGCGCCAAGTACGATTATATCTTTAAACTCAAAGTGTTGGAATTTTATTTTGGGGTTCCGATAGAAATGAACTAATTCGAAATTTATTTTAATTAAAAACACGGGTACCGCCCGTGTTTTTTTATTTTTGGGCCCATGAGTTTTTTATTATTTATCGAGACGGCAACCAAAAACTGTTCGGTGGCATTGAGCCATAAAGGCCAATGTTTAGGTTATTTGGAAGCCTCAGAAGCTCAATTTAGCCATAGTGAAAAACTCCATCAATTTATTCTAAAGTTATTGGAAAGCAAGGGCGTGTCCCCCAAAGAATTGTCGGGGGTGGTGGTCGATAAAGGACCAGGATCTTACACAGGCCTAAGGATAGGTGTAGCCACGGCAAAAGGACTTTGCTATGCCCTAAAAATTCCATTGATCTCCTTAGATAGTTTAGAAGTTTTGGCCGCTTCATTGCCCATCGATTCCCAGTCCTATATCATACCCATGATAGATGCGCGAAGAATGGAAGTGTACACCGCTGTTTTTGATGCTCAAAAAAAGCGAATAAAACCCATTTGGGCAGAAATTCTACAGCCCCAGTCTTTCGAAGCATTTTCTGACTCCAATCGATGCATCATTATTGGAAATGCGCAAGAAAAAGCGCAAACAATTCTTAAGGCACAGTCAATCGAATATTACCCAAACTGTATCGAGCCTTCGGCAAAAGATATGATTGCTCTGGGGACGCAAAAATTTAATGCTTCTGTTTTTGAAGATCTTGCTTATTTTGAACCTTTTTATTTAAAAGAGTTTTATACCACACCACCAAAAAACAATTAGGCTTTTAGGTTTTTTAGTACCGCATTCAATTTGGTTTCGGGTTGTAAACAGCGGTTATTTTCGCACAGATAAATAAGGGTTTTATTTTTTTTAAACCGATTTTTAATAAGGGGCAGTTGGTTGTCGTTAGCTGCTGCTGCAAGTAGTGTGTTGGAGAATTGATGTTGATGAATTTTGGCCATAATTGCTTTATAATCAGCTCCAACAACGACCAGTTCTCGTAATCCTTTGTGATGACACCAATACAATTGAATCCAGCGACCGTATCCTTTGGGGTATTGTTCAATTTTGGGGAGGATAGCCTCCAACATCTCAACTGCATTTTTTTTCCAATCCATGCGATTTAGATGTGCAGAAAGCCGATATAGATTGTCGGCCATAAGCGCATTTGAAGACGGGATTACGTTGTCTTCGAGCTCTTTTTTTCGGACGATCAACGAGTGATCTTGAGTTGCTGTGTAGAAGAAATAAGGGCTTTTATAGGCTTTAAAATGTGTTAGGCAATAGTTTGTAAGTAGTGAAGCCCGGTCGAGCCATAGGGTTTCAAAAACAGTTTCGTAACAAAAAATACAGGCCTCAATTAGCAGCGCATAATCATCTAAAAAGCCGCTTATTTTTTTGGTATCATCATGAATGATCCGGTAGACTTTTCCTGATTTTTCTACATAATGTGTAAATAAATAGTCAAGATTTTTTAGGGCCCTATTAAGAATTTTAAGGGATCCAAAAGTTCGATAAGCATCCAAAAGCCCTTTAGAAACCAAAGCGTTCCACGCTAAAACTATTTTTTGGTCTTTAAAAGGTGCGGGTCTTTTTTTGCGGTATTCTTCAAGGGTTTTGAGCCATCCTCGGTTTTTGGTATCAAAATGGGCGAAGTCTATAGCATGTGCTTTTGAAAAGGCAACAGCGTTTTGATCTCGGATCAAAACATATTTTTCATCTTCCCAATGACCAAAAGCATTAACGTTGTAATATTTAAAAAAAAGGGCTGCATCCGCTCCAAGCAGGTTCTCTAACTCATCTTTGGTCCAAATATAATAGGCTCCTTCTTCTTTAACCCCCATGTTATTTGCACTATCTGCGTCTATTGCACTATAAAAAGTTCCGTTTGGGTTGGTGAGCTCTTCATTAATAAAACGAATGATGCTCTCCACGGTTTCTTTATACAATGGATTTTTTGAAATGCGGTATGCCCGGCAATAACTGTTTAGAAGCTGGCCATTGTCGTAGGCCATTTTTTCAAAATGGGGAATGTGCCAATGCTTGTCAATTGCATATCTGGCAATTCCGCCACCGATTACATCGTGGATGCCCCCAAGGGCAACTTTTTCCAGAGTTTTGTCCCATTGTTGGTATAAGGGGTGGTTAGCATTGGCTCCAGCAATGCTTTGAAAAGCATCCAACAATACGGGCATCATGAATTTTGGGGGATGGTATCCTCCATATTCGAGGTCTTGATTGAGCAGTAGTTTGGATTGTATTTTTTGAAAATCAAGTGATGTATTGGAAACAATTTTAGATTCTATTTCATTCCCTAAATGATTGAGAAGCTCTTCCCCATAGTCTAGGAGTTTTTGAGGGTCTTCTTTTTGAATCTGAACAATTTTGGTGAGGACTTGCATCCAATCTTGTCGAGGCAAATAGGTGCATCCCCACAAGGGTCTTCCATCAGGTAATGCGACAATGTTGAGCGGCCAACCGCCACTTTGTGTGAGTACTTGTAAGGCCTCCATGTACACTTGATCGATATCAGGTCGCTCTTCGCGGTCCACTTTTATCGAAACAAAATATTGGTTCATCAAAGACGCAACCTCTTGATTATCAAAAACTTCATTTTCCATTACGTGACACCAGTGACACGCGGCATACCCAATGCTAATGACCAATAGTTTGTTTTGTGATGCAGCTTGTTCTAGGACTGCGTTGTCCCAAGGATGCCAATTTATAGGATTATAGGCATGTTGAAGTAAATAGGCACTTGCCTCTTTGTGTAGCGCATTTGGTGAACGATTAGCCAAAACAAAAGGGGTTAGCCATTAATGGCTTCAACCGTATTTACTTTACCTGGTAGCATTTCTTTGAGCATGCTTTCAATACCATTTTTTAGTGTGATTGTAGAGGAGGGACAGCCACTGCATGCGCCTTGCAAAATAACCTTGACCTTTTGGTCCTCGGTCGAATACGAATCAAAGGCGATGTTGCCACCGTCGGAGGCTACGGCAGGCTTGATATATTCGTCCAAAATTTTAACAATTTCAGATTCTATACCTGTTAGGTTTTTTGGTGTGTTTTCAGAAACCGATGTTTCATCTATTTTTGGTGCCTGTTCTTCTATTACTTTTTTACCTTGATGGAGATAATCTCTTATAAATTCGCGCACTTCCATTACGATGCTTTCCCATTCGATGCGTTCGTATTTGGTGATGGATAGATAATTGGCATCGATAAAAATTTCTTTTACAAAAGAAAATTGAAAGAGTGCTGTTGCAAGTGGGGCATCTTTTGCGGTGTCGAGATCTTTAAATTCATAAACTTGCTCAACCAGCATTTTATTAGCCACAAACTTCATCACATTGGGATTGGGCGTGCTTTCTGCATAAACCGTCACGGGTACGGTTTTGCTATGTTCCTTTTGGTTCAACACCACACCTCCTTTGTTAAGGTATTCTTCGATTTGAGTAGTGACTTGCTCGATGACTTCTTCCCATTCTAAAATATTGAAACGCTCGATTTGAAGTGCCTGGTGCGTTAGGGTAACTTTTTTTACAAAAGGCAGGTAGAAGAGCTGCTGTACGATAGGCGCTTCTTTGGCTTCATCAATATTGGCATAGGTTGTAGATCGGTTTAATTCTAGTGCAGGGCTAATTTCAAAATGGGCCCATGCATTTCCTTTTTTACATTTTCCAGCGACTCGATACATCGTTTTTCTTTTCAGCTAAAATACAAATTCGTGGATGGTATACCATCAAAATTAGATTGTCAATTGCCAAAAACTATTGTAGTTTTAACCAAAAGGGAACAAATGATACTAAAAACAATTCGTGGTTATACACCCCAATACGGTGCCCATTGTTATTTTTCTGAAAATGCCGTTGTAGTTGGCGAGGTAATCATGGGCCGAGACTGTTCGGTTTGGTTTAATGCGGTTGTTCGAGGTGATGTCAATACCATCACTATTGGAGATCGTGTCAATATCCAAGATGGTGCTGTTGTGCACGCTACCTATAAAACAGCCCCTACCAAAATTGGCAGTGATGTGTCCATTGGTCACAACGCGATTGTGCATGGTTGTACGATAGAAGACAAAGTGTTGGTTGGAATGGGTAGTATCATCATGGATCATTGTGTGGTGGGTACCGGTAGTATTATTGCTGCGGGGAGTGTCTTGACTCAAAATACGATTGTTCCTCCAGGGACGATTTATGGAGGGGTTCCTGCCAAGTTTATTAAAGCGGTTGATGCGGAATTAAAATCCGGTCAAATAGAACGCATTGCCAAAAATTATATAACCTATGCCTCTTGGTTTAAGGAATAAAAAAAGCGGCTTTAAGCCGCTTTTTTTTGATGGGATAATATTTCTTAGAAGCCCAATTCTTTTTTAACATCGGCCATCAGATCTTTTCCTTTGGCAATGATTACACTACCTCCGTTGCTTGAGTCTAGAACATATTCAAATCCTTGAGCAGCAGCAACATTTTCAATAGCTTGACGGGCTTTTTCATAAAGCGGGCGCATCAAATCCATTTGTTTCTTTTGGATGTCTTGAGCAGCGTTTTCTCTAAACTGTTGCAAGCCTTGTTGCATGCTTTCTAACTCTGCTTGACGCTTTTGGTTGATGATTTCGGTTTGGTTTTCAGCATCAGCAGCATAAGATTGTGCTTTGGTCTGAAATTCTTTGAAGGTTGTTTCTAGGTCAGCTTGATAGGTTTTCTCTAGTTTTTCCAATTCTTTTTGCGCAGCAATCACCTCAGGCATTTCACTGATTAGTTTTTGCACTTCAATATGAGCTACTTTTGACTGCGCTTGTGCATTACCAAATGGGATAACAAAAAGGATAATTGCAACTACAAATTTTTGAATGTTTTTCATGGGTTCAATTAATTACTTCTATGGATTATTCTTACTGTTTAATTTTTCTTTGACCGCTTCTATGCGTTCCTTTTGGGCTTTAATTTTTTGTTGTCGATTCAGTCGTTTTAAAACCAGATCGCTAATATCGTAATTTTTTGATGAATATAGCATCACAATATCTGCCGATCTATCAAAAATAAAGTCATATTTACGTTCTACTGCAATTTCTTGAACAATAGTCAGTACTTGATCTTGAATGGGTTTTAGCAATTTGTTTCTTTGAATAATTCGATCGCCTTGAGGACCAAATCTTTTTTCTTGTAACAAGATGATTTCGGTGGCAAAATCCTTAATCTCCAGTTCGCGATCTGCAATCAGCTCGTCGGTTAATAAAATACGCTCTGCTTCGAGTTGATCTTGATATTGTTTGAGTTGTATTTTTTTGAGCTCGATTTCTTTTTTCCACGATACAATACGCTCGTCCAACAAACGGTTGGCTTCTTTGTATTCGTCAACATTTTCTAAAATCAAATTCATATCAATGTATCCAATACGCACGCCTCTTTGTGCATGTGTCTTTGCAAACATAGCGATGCAGATAACAAAAAGAGCTATTTTGAGATTCCTCATAGTGCAGTAGTGGTTATTATTTTATTTTAAAACGTAAATATTGCTGAAATATTTTAGCAGCTAATATGTTCTAAAATTGTTGGCCAATAATAAAATGGGTTTCCCAACCATTAGGAGAGGTACTTCCGTTGGTAGCGCTGTCAAATCCATAGCCAAAATCAATTCCTAACAACCCAAAAGCGGGCATAAATATCCGAACACCTGCACCAGCAGAACGCTTGGATTGAAAGGGGTTGAAAGCGCGGAAACTGTCATAACCATTGCCCGACTCTAAAAAAGAAAGTGCATAGATCGAAGCTGTCGGTTTTAGCGTAATTGGATAGCGCAGTTCCGTTGTAAATTTGTTGTAGATTACGGATCCATCACGACTAGAGAGCGATTGGTTTTCGTATCCACGCAATGCGATGTTTTCGCGACCATCGAGTGCATAGGTTGCCATTCCGTCCCCACCTAAGAAAAAGCGCTCAAAAGGGATGTTGCCTCGATCTGGATTGTAGGCGCCCAAAAACCCAAAGTCTGCTTGAGCTTTTAGGATAAGTTTTCCGATCACTTTGGTGTACCAGGTGCCCGAAAATTTAATTTTATAATATTCTAACCACCGAAACTTTTCTTGATCAATTTTTGCATTGATCGGATTGCCCCTCAAATCTTGATACTCGGGTTGATTTTCCAAATCTCCATAGTCGATATCTGTAAATAAGGAGTAGGGCAGGGTGAACTTTCCACTCAAGGTAAAATCAGACCCACTTGTAGGAAAAATAGGGTTTACCGCGGTGTTATTTCTACTTAATGCAACCGTATAAGCGAGGTTTTTGGACTCACCATCTCCAAAGGTAAAGAGGCCTGTAAAATAGTTGTTGAGGTTATAATATTGGTAGGCAATGGCCTGTGATAGGGTAAAATAGTCGTCGGGTACTTGCAGTCTTTTGGCCAAGCCCAAAGTTATACCACTGATTTCAAAGGATTGGCTCTTATCCGCACGCCCAGTAAAATAATCATAACGAAACTGTTTGGTGTGGGAAAGCGAAACAGAAAGTTGTACGGGTTGTCTCCCGCCAAGCCAAGGTTCAGAAAAGCTAAAGCTATAAGTGTTATAGAACTGACTCGACTGTAAACGCAGTCGCAACGTTTGACCGTCCCCCATGGGTAGGGGTTTATAATATTCTTTATTAAAAATATTACGCATCGAAAAGTTGTTAAACGAAAGCCCAAGTGTTCCGATAAAGCCACCACCGCCATAACCTCCTTGAAGTTCTATTTGGCTGGCTCCAGACTCAACCAATCCCAATTCGATGTCAACCGTCCCGGCATTAGGATCGACACGTTTAAAATCTGGATTGATTTGTTCTGCGTCAAAAAAACCAAGCTGCCCAACTTCACGAACCGTTCTGACGAGTTTGTCTTTGCTATAGAGTTCTCCAGGTTTTGTTCGGAGTTCTCTAAAGATCACATGATCATTGGTTTTGGTGTTTCCGATTACAGAAATTTTATTAAAACTGGCCAGCTTGCCTTCTGTGATTCGAATTTCAAAATCAATGGTATCGTTTACAGCACTGACTTCTACCGCATTGATGTTAGAAAATAAATAGCCGTTGTTTTGGTAGAGGTTGGTCAGGTCGATCGCATCGGGTTTTGTTTCATCAGCAATACGTTTTTTGAGAAGTACACCGTTGTAAGGATCCCCTTTTTTGATGCCCAAAATTTGTTGAAGTTGATAGTCGGTATAGGCACCATTTCCGATGTAGTTAATGTCTCCAAAATAATAACGGCGACCTTCTTCTAGATCAATATTAATGGAGAGTGTATTGTCTTCGTTTACAATCACAGTATCGTTTAAGATTCGTGCGTCTCTGTACCCTTTTTCTTTATAAAAGTCAATCAAGGCTTCTTTGTCCTCGATATAGTCTTTTTCGATGTACTTTGATTTTTTCCAAAACCGCATGGGTAGGCGCTTTTTGGTCTTTTTTATTTTACTGGCAAGTTTAAAGTTGCTAAACCGTTCGTTACCAGAGAAGTTAAATTCCTTAATCTTAACGCGATCGCCACGGTCAATATTGACCACCATTTTGAGGTTGTTGGTTCCCGTAGTGTCGGGGATGGTATTCAAGACTACCTTGGTGTTCAAAAAACCTTCTTTGCGATATTTGTTGACAATGTAGTTTTTGGTATTGGTTAAAAAACTTTCGGAGAGTTTTTTACCCTTGGTCAACTCGGTGTCTTTGATGAGCACATCTGCTTTTCCCTTTTTGACCCCCTGCACTCTTACTTGAGAAAGGGATGGCAGTTCTTCAATTTGAATTTCAAGTGTCGCTCGATCGCCATTGATATGAGTAAGGTAGAAGTTGATATCACTAAACAGCTCAAGTTTCCATAGCTTGTTGATCATGCCACTGATTTCTTCTCCGGGGAGTCGCAAGACTTGTCCTCGTCGTAAACCGCTGTAGGAAATAACGGTCTGATCGTTAAAAGTTTTGAGACCCGTGACCCGTATGGAGTCGATGGTATATTCTTTGCCTTTGACAAACTGATCTACTTGTGCATGGGTTGTCCCAATCAGACCTAATACAACAATTAGGGCGACAACCAGTCGGTTTGTTATCAATCTATTACGTTTTGATTTGTTCACTGGTTTTTCCAAATCGTCTTTCTCTATTTTGGTAATTTAGTAGGGCATCATGCAAATGTCCTTCGCGAAAATCAGGCCAATATACAGATGTAAAATAGAGTTCGGCGTAGGCAGCCTGCCATAACATAAAGTTGCTTATACGCTGTTCTCCACTCGTTCTGATCAACAGATCAATATCGGGTAATTTTCGGGTGTAAAGATGCTTATTTATAATGGATTGGTCAATCTTTTCGGGTGAAATTATATTATTTTTAACGCCCGTTGCAATTTTTTTTAAGGCTTGTACCAAATCTTCTCTTCCGCCATAGCTCAACGCAAGGGTTAGGACCATTTTGTCATTGTTTTTCGTCGCTTGGATCACGTGATTCAGTTCTTCCTGAACTTTATCTGGCAACTGATCAATTGAACCGATGGCTTCCAACCGAATTTGATTTTTTAGCAGTTTTTCAAACTCATTTCGTAGCGATCGTAACAGCAGTTCCATAAGCGTGCCGATTTCTTCCTTAGGGCGGCTCCAATTTTCTGTAGAAAATGCAAAAAGAGTCAAATAAGAAATTCCCAAACGTGCTGCTTCTTCAACAACTACTTGAACGGATTTGATCCCTTTGGTATGACCAAAAACACGATTTTTACCACGTTGACTTGCCCATCTGCCGTTGCCATCCATAATGATCGCAAGGTGTTGGGGTAAATTGTCTTTATCAAGGTGCTCCATCAGTTTTCTTTACAATAACATGGAAGATCGCCAAAGGTAAAGGAAATTGTTATTCCAGAAAAGATATACCAGTCGTTATTCTGTATATTTCCAAATTTTGCAAACTCAAATTCTTCAATTGGGTCGCTGCCGTCAAGATTATCGGTCAACGCATACCGAAGGCCAACCTCCAAACCGATGACCCAAAAAGGACTGGGATTGTATTTTAGTCCTACAATAACGGGCAGGGCAACACTTTGTTGGGCGTCGTATTTGATTGTTGCAGCAGGTGCAGGGCCCGAAAAGTAGAAAGCATCAAAATCTACATAACTGACCCCAAATGCCAAATAGGGGGTAAATTGTTGATCTCCAGAATGCAGGTTGAAATCCACAAAATTGATTTCGGTACCCAAAAAAATTTCGCCCAGGGTGTTTTCAAAGCTATAACCTCTTAAAAACCGTCCTAAGTCTTGTGCGCGATAATCACTCCCTTTGATCTTGCCATACATCACGCTGGCTCTCAAGGCATATCGGGTGGTAACATTCCATTTATAAACCAAGCCTAAACCATAGCTTGAGGGCATGACCATCATGGTATTGCCGACATCACCGCGATAGTTGCTGCTCCCCAAAAATGCACCTAGTTCATGAAACTGTCCACGGGCAGTAACACTTCCTAATATCAAAATCGCAAATAGCACCGTTACTTTTTTCATAAAAAACAGGAGCGCCTCGACTTGAAGCTAACCCTTTTTACAAACTAAAAAACCGCTTGTTTATTGCGTATTGCGTGTATCAATTCCCCAAAATAATTTTTCGCGTAGGGTTTTAAAAAAGGTGTCTCCCTCCAGTTGGACGGTAAAGACAGAAAAGGCGGCTTTTTTGAGGGTTAAAATCGCATCATTTTTAACATTGACAATCCGCGAATCTAAAGCGACCAAATGATCGTTTCCACGGCCAGAAACCTGAATTTTTATTTCGCATTTATCCGAAATAATCAAGGGTCTGTAGTTGATATTGTGGGGCGCGATAGGATTTAGAATCCAGTTGTGATTGTCAGGAGTAAGTATCGGCCCACCACTACTTAGTGAATAGCCCGTAGATCCTGTAGGAGTAGCAACTATAAGGCCGTCAGCCCAATAAGTCGTTAAGGGTCTGCCGTCGATTTGCGTATCGATCGTCAACATAGAAGTGGTGTTTTTTCTACTTATACAAACCTCGTTAAGGGCGTATCCAAAATCTTCTAATGCTTCGATATTTGCGGTTGATTTTACTTCAATCAACGAGCGTTCTATGAGTTCATATTTCTGATCAAAAAAACTGTTAAGCCCTTTTTGGAGGGATTCTTTTTGTAAACTGGTCAGAAAGCCCAACCGCCCTGTATTGATTCCAAAAATAGGGATCTCAGAATCCTTTACATACGGAATGGCTCGTAATAAGGTGCCATCTCCACCTACGGAAAATAAAAAATCAACATCGGAGGCAATCGTACCACTGCTATCAAAAAAATCCAAGAGGGCTGCCTTTGAGGGATCGATAAACTTTTTGAGTCGATGATCGACAACTACATCATGTTGTGCTTTTTCAAGAATTGAGATAATTTCTTTAGAATAACTGACCGAGGCGTCTTGGTCAAAAGCACAAAAGATAGCGATACGCATAGCGTTCTTTTTTTGTCAAAATTACAAAACTTTATTCCAGCAACGGATTTTTGAAGGACAAACAAACTTAATCTTCATTTATAGGAGGAACCAAGCATAACTTTTTATTTTTGTGTAAAAACAAAATTGCATGACCCAGCTAAGTGTCAACATCAACAAATTTGCCACATTGCGCAATGCAAGAGGCGGCAATACACCCGATCTTATAAGTGTAGCTAAAGATGTTCAGCGGTTTGGAGCTCAAGGAGTTACTGTACATCCTAGGCCCGACGAACGCCATATCCGCTATGCAGATGCCCGCGCGCTTCCAGAGGTCATTGTTACCGAATACAACATAGAGGGTAATCCGAATCCAAAATTTGTTGATTTGGTATTGGACATAAAGCCTACCCAAGTCACTCTAGTACCCGATGCACCCGATGCCATCACCTCCAATGCCGGATGGGACACTGTCAAAAATTTAAAATTTCTGACCCAAGTCATCGCACAATTTAAAGCGGCAGGTATCCGGACGTCTATTTTTGTAGATCCAGACCCCATACAAATAGAAGGTGCCGTGGCAACCGGGACGGATCGGGTAGAACTATATACCGAGAGCTATGCACAGTATTATGCTCAGAACCCCGAAAATGCCATCAGGCCGTATGTGATCGCTGCAGAAAGGGCAAATGCCTGTGGTTTGGGCCTTAATGCCGGTCATGATTTGAGTTTAGAAAACGTGCAGTATTTTGCCCAAAATATTCCCAATCTATTAGAAGTTTCGATTGGTCATGCCTTGGTATGTGAGTCCCTATATTTAGGTTTAGAAAATGTAATTCCGATGTACCTTCAAAAGTTGCGATGATGATATTAAATGCCAACATAGTAGGCGATGGTAGAAAAGATTTGATCATTTTACATGGTTTTTTGGGGATGGGAGACAATTGGAAGACCCACGCCCGTCAATGGCAAATTATGGGCTATCGTGTCCACCTGATTGACCAGCGCAACCACGGACGTAGTTTTTGGAACAGCACGTTCAATTATAGTGTACTTGCCGCGGATCTTGACCACTACATAAACTACCATCAAATTACCGAAACTTTGATACTCGGTCATTCTATGGGAGGCAAAACAGCGATGCATTATGCTTGTCAAAACCCCCACAAAGTAAAAGGCCTTATTGTTGCTGATATTGGTGTAAAAAAATATCCTCCCCACCATCAAGAAATTCTTGAGGGCTTAGCATTGTTACATAGCAGAACGCTCACCTCCCGAAGCCAAGCAGACCAAATTTTACAAGAAAAAGTTTCACACAACAGTATTCGACAGTTTCTTTTAAAAAATTTGTACAGAAAAACTCCAGAAACATTGGCTTTACGGCTTAATATTGATGTGCTAAAAAATGCTTCGGAGGCTGTAGGAGCGCCACTACCAGACACTTTTATATATGAGGGCCCATGCTTGGTTCTCAATGGAGGGTTGTCCAATTATATCCTCCCAGAAGATCAACAAGGCATTCGCCAACACTTTCCTCAGGCGACCTTCAAAACAATTCCAAATGCGGGTCATTGGTTGCATGCCGAAAACCCCAAAAGCTTTTTGGATGAAGTACACTCGTGGATGGCACGCCTCTAAGATTTCACAGCCTCAATCAATATTGTGATATTCTAATTTCTTCGTTTTCAAAAACGAGAGATTGCCTATTTTTACTTCGACTAAAAAATCATGGAATATACCATTCGCAAAGCCCAACAAAACGACGCAACTGCCATTTTAGCATTAATTCAAGAATTGGCAGCCTTTGAAAAACAACCTGATGCAGTAGCCCTTACCGTTTCAGATTTGGTACGTGATGGTTTTGGAGACCATCCTTTGTTTGAATGTTTTGTAGCAGAGCTAGAAAATCAAATTGTCGGAATGGCGCTTTTTTACCCTCGATACTCGACCTGGCAGGGAGCCACATACCACCTAGAAGACCTGATTGTTAAAGCACCGATGAAGCAAAAAGGAATTGGATCTGCTTTGTATCAGGCCTTTATTAGGCATGCATTTGCAAAGGGCGTCAACCGGATTGAATGGGTTGTGTTGGATTGGAATGCTCCTGCGATTGATTTTTATGAAAAAAGCGGTGCTCAAATACTCAAAGACTGGCATTTGGTGCAAATGGATCGGTCTGCGATGCAACACTATTTAGACCAAATCAATTCATGAAAGTTTTCAAATTTGGTGGTGCCTCGGTTAAAGATGCAAAAGGCGTTCGCAATCTGGTAGAGATAGTCAAAGACAATGGGCTACAAAATACCCTAATTGTGGTTTCGGCAATGGGCAAGATGACCAATGCCTTTGAGGAGGTTGTCGCCCAGTATATGATTGCCCCCAAAAAAACACCCGAAAAGTTACTGGATATTGCCGCCTACCATCTTGAAATTATCGAGCAGCTCTTTGAGCCACAAGCCCAAATAGGAGCCAAGGAACAAGTGTCCGCATGGTTAGAAGATCTTAAAATATTTTTAAAGCGAAATAAATCACCAAAGCAAAGCTTTGTTTATGACCAAGTAGTATCCCATGGCGAGTTGTTATCTACCCAAATCATACAGCAATATTTTCAAGAGCAAGGACTCAAAAGCCAGTGGATTGATGCCAGGGACTGTGTCAAAACCGATGCCTATTACCGCGATGCCAATTTGGATTGGGAAGCGACAAAACAAGCCATTGATGCCCAAATAAAAAAGGGAGGAACCTACATCACCCAGGGGTTTATTGGAAGCGACGCAAACAACAATACCACTACTTTAGGACGTGAAGGGTCGGATTATACGGCTGCAATTTTTGCCTATGCGTTGCAAGCAACTTCGGTGACCATCTGGAAAGATGTACCCGGGGTACTCAATGCAGACCCGCGCATTTTTAATCCGACACAGTTGTTGCTTCATATATCCTATCGCGAAGCGATTGAGTTGGCGTATTATGGCGCATCGGTGATTCATCCAAAAACCATCCAACCGCTGCAACGAAAAGAAATCCCACTTTTTGTCAAACCCTTCAACGATCCCAAACAAAAAGGAACCGTAATCACTAAGGGGCATCCAATTGTCCCTCAAATTCCTTGTTTTATCGTAAAGCAAGAACAGGTATTAATTGAGCTGGCCAGCCGTGATTTTTCATTTATTATTGAAGAGAATATCAGCGAAATTTTCCAGCTGATGCATCAGTATCAAATGAAAGTAGAGTTGATTCAAAACTCTGCGATTAGTTTTTCGGTCTGTGTCAGCAACAAATATGGACGTCTCGAGGGCTTGGTTAACGCACTTCAAGCAAAATTTAATGTCGAAGTTGTAGCGGGAGTCGCTTTATATACCATTCGACATTTTAACCAAACGGCCATTGACCGCATCAAAAATAACGGAAAGAAAATTTTGTTA
>Ga0255751_10001711_pt1 | contig 20779 bp, 20 predicted proteins | sample 071ome_20_FD_179951 | JGI IMG/M metagenome (GOLD analysis project Ga0255751, IMG submission 179951) | Coastal salt marsh microbial communities from the Groves Creek Marsh, Skidaway Island, Georgia - 071412BT metaG (version 2) | ecosystem: Environmental > Aquatic > Marine > Intertidal zone >...
TTGAGGTCACGAAGTTGCTCCAGATCGACGTCCCCTGGCGCCTCTGTCATGAGGCAGGACGCTTTCTGGGTCTTCGGAAAGGCAATCACATCCCGAATCGACTCCTCGCCCGCAGCCATGGAGACGATTCGATCAATGCCGAATGCGATACCGCCATGCGGTGGCGCCCCAAAACGCAACGCTTCAAGCAAGAACCCAAAGCGTGCTTTCGCTTCCTGCTCGTCAAAACCCAATGCCGAGAAGACCTGCTGCTGCACCTCGCTTTGATGAATGCGGATAGATCCGCCACCAATTTCGGTCCCGTTGAGCACCATATCGTACGCTCTGGACCGAACGGCTCCGCGGTCTGTATCCATCGCACCAAGATCATCCGGATGCGGTGCGGTAAACGGATGGTGTAGGGAGACCCAACGCCCCGCGTCCGGGTCTTCTTCGAGCAATGGAAACTCAATCACCCAGAGCGGTTGCCATCCGCCCTCGACCAGACCGAGATCATGGCCAAGCCGGATTCGCAGCGCACTCAGCGCATCGTTCACCACGCGGGCGCGATCGGCGCCGAAGAAAAGAATATCGCCATCTGCCGCGCCGCATCGGCTGAGCAGCTCCTGAACCACGGCCTCCGGCATGAATTTAAGGATCGGCGATTGGAGCCCATCCGGACCCTTGTCAATCTGATTGACCTTTATGTAAGCCAGCCCACCCGCACCAAACTGCTTCACCAAATCCGTGTACCCGTCAATCTGCTGACGACTTAGCGCCCCGCCGCCCGGAACCCTGAGCACGGCCACACGACTGCCGCTCGTGGTCGCTGGCGCCGAGAAGACCTTGAACTCCACGTCGCGCATGAGATCGGCCACGTCAACCAGTTCGAGCGGAATCCGAAGGTCTGGCCGGTCCGTCCCAAAGCGTCTCATCGCTTCAGCATAGGTAAGGCGTGGGAAGGGATGGGGCAGATCAATAGAAAGCACCTCGGTGAAAACGGTGCGCATCATTTGCTCCATCATTTCGATAATCTCGTTCTCATCAATGAACGACATTTCGATATCCAACTGCGTGAACTCCGGTTGCCGGTCCGCCCGCAAATCCTCATCGCGAAAACAGCGCGCGATCTGGTAATAGCGCTCGAACCCGGAGATCATCAATAACTGCTTAAAGAGCTGGGGCGACTGCGGCAGGGCAAAAAATTGCCCCGGGTGCACACGACTGGGCACCAGATAGTCGCGCGCGCCTTCCGGCGTTGATCGGGTCAGCACCGGGGTTTCCATCTCTACAAAATCACGCTCGTCCAGATATCGACGTAAGGCGCGAATAAACTGATGGCGCAAGCGCAGATTCCGCTGCATGCGTTCGCTACGAAGATCCAGATACCGGTAGCGCAACCGAATGGCCTCGCTGGTGTCTGAGTCATCGATCTGAAACGGCAAGGGCTCTGATGGATTGAGGATGACAAGTTCGAGCCCCAGCACCTCGATCTCACCAGTTGGAAGATCTTTATTGCGCGTTCCCTCGGGTCTCGCGCGAACCCGACCGGTCACCTGAAGCACGTATTCGCTCCGAACCGCCTCGGCTCGCGCAAACTGATCCGCGCGATCTGGATCAAACACCACCTGAACCAATCCGCTTCGGTCACGAAGATCAATAAAGATCACTCCGCCATGATCACGGCGCCGTTGCACCCAGCCGCACAGCCGGACTTCCTGATCGGCGGCTGCCAGATTAAGCTCGCCGCAAAGCGTATTTCGGTGCTCAGTCGTCACGATACATTCCAACGCGAAGGGATAAACGCGGCGCTCAGGCCGGTTTGGAAGCAGACGAACTCGTCGACGTGTTGCTTGCTTTGTCCGAGGATCCCTTGGCCGTAGAAGCGTTATCTTTGGTCGAACCCGAATCAGCAGGCGCCGCCGAGGATGACGATTCACTCTTGCCGCTGCCGCCCTCGCCCTTTTTATTTTTTCCCGAGTTCTTGAAATCGGTCTCGTACCAGCCGGTGCCTTTCAGTCGGAAGGCGGCTGCTGAGACTTGCTTGCGAAGCGTGGCTTCGCCGCACTCCGGGCAGAAAACCAACGGATCATCGGAGAGCTTTTGGAGTGCTTCCAGATGATGATTGCACTGGCTACAGACGTACTCGTAGATCGGCATGGAACTATTCCGCGTTTTATGAAGACTCGCCCAAGGCCCGAGGGGCGAGCGAGCGCGGATTATACCTTGAGCAGACGCCCGCCTAAGACGGTGACTTTCTGAATATTTGCGCCTGAGCGCCAGTCAATAAAGCAGCCAATTGGCGGCGGATGGCCCAAAGACACCAAAGCGACGGCAAGACCATAAGCGCAGTAATGACAAAAAATAGCCCCCAATCGCCGTCGAGCCAGTCCACCATCGCGCCGGACCAGGAGGCAAAAAGAGTTCGGCCCGCGGTCCCGACAGATGCCAACAGGGCGTACTGGGTGGCGGTATAGGTTCGATCCACCAGCATGGAAATGAAGGCAACGAAGACCACCGTGGCAAATGCGCCGGTCAGATCGTCCATTACCACGGCGAGAGCGAAAAACCACTCGGACTTTCCTGACCACGCCAGGAAAGAAAAAAGAAGATTTGTTAGGGCCATCAGAATTCCGGCCAGGAACATCGCCCTAATGAGGCCCACCCGGACCGCAAAAAGACTGCCGGCCAACGTAAAGACCACGGTGGTGACCCATCCGAGCCCCTTTGAATAAAGCGCGATATCAGTTTTCGAGAACCCTATTTCTTTATAGAAAATAAGTGACATGCGGCCCAAAAACGCCTCGCCGATCTTAAAAAGAAACACAAACCCAAGGATCGCGAGCGCGATGGCGAAGCCGTTTTTTCGAAAGAAGCTCGCCAGCGGACTGAGGAGCGTCGTACCCAACCACGACAGCAAGACCGCAAAAACGCCGGCATGTCCCCATTGCGCCTGTAGCCTTCGCTGCGCTGTTCTCTGAATGTCGGCCCGCTGTGAGGAACTAGGCTCGGGTACAAAGATCAATGCAATGTTGCAGAAGATCACCACAAGCCCCAAAACCAAAAAGGTTGCCTGCCAGTAATGGGTCACGCCCGCATCCTGAAATCCCTGAGCTACCGTGAGGGCCGCAACACCGCCCAATTTATAACCAGTCCACCAGCCCATCACCGCCACCGCGGCACCTGCCGCCATCACATTGCTTTCGCGCTGGCCGATCTGCTCAATACGCAGGGCGTCAATAGTGATGTCCTGGGTAGCTGAGGCAATCGCAATAATCAGCCCGACGAGAATCACGCCCTGCAGATTGGCTGAGGGGTCAGAGACGCTCCACACGCCAAGACTCGCCAGAATAACGAGCTGAAGACTCACAATCCACGCCCGGCGGTGACCAAGCCTTTGCGTGAGATAAGGAATCTGAATCCGATCAACTAGCGGCGCCCAGAGGAAATTGAAGGCGTAGACGGTAAAAATAAGACCCGCCCAACCGATGGTGGTTCGACTAAGACCCTCTTCCTTTAGCCATAGACTAAGTGCGCTCCCAATCAACACCCACGGAAATCCGCTGATGAGTCCGAGAAGCGCAAGACGCAGCATCCGCCAGTCTTTATAGACCGCGAGCGCCTGCCGGAAGTTAGCGGCACCGCCCTGAACTGGGCTTGGCTCACTCATTGGTTATCCGACCTGGTTCCGCTCGCCAGAGAACCGTCCAGACCAATCAGCTGACCGTTCGCAACCATCGATCACTCACGCGATAGTCAATAATCAGCGGCGCGTGATCTGAAAATCGATCGTCTTTAAAAATTTCGACCGCATACGCGCGCTTGGCAATCTGGGGCGTCGCAATCTGATAGTCGATTCGCCATCCTACGTTTTTTGCCCAGGCCTGGCCCCGGTTAGACCACCAGGTAAACTGATCCGGACCAGGCTCAACCTCCCGAAATACATCGACCATCCCCCCATCGCTAAGCCACCAGTCCATCCAGGCCCTTTCCTCGGGGAGAAATCCGGAATTTTTCTGATTGGACCGCCAATTCTTAAGGTCGATCTCTTTATGCGCGATGTTGATATCGCCGCAGATAATGAATTCCCGACCGCTTGCGGCCCATTTTTTCAGCAGCGGCTTAAAGCGATCCATCAGCTCGTACTTGAAAAGCTGTCGATCCTCTCGGCTCGATCCGGACGGTAAATAAAGCGACACCACGCTTAGCCTTCCATAATCCGCCTGAACCCAGCGTCCCTCACTATCAAAGTCCTGCCAGCCAACGCCCTCTATTATCCGATCCGGTTTCCGGCGACAGAACAACGCGACGCCACTGTATCCCGGGCGCTCAGCATCGACGTAGGTCACGCTATATCCCTCCGGCGAAAAAATGGGGTCCGCTCGCTGCGCCGGCTGAGCCCGTGTCTCCTGGAGGCATACAAAATCCGCGTCCTGCGCTTGCAGCCATTCGAAGAAACCCTTGCGGGCGGCTGCGCGGATCCCGTTAACGTTTAAGGTTAAGATGCGCATGAGACCAACCTTAGGTGATGCATCCTCAATGACTTACGACACCGAGAGTGAGCTCGCGTTTCTGGACTTTGCACTTGAAACAGGTGTCCTTCGTTTCGGCGAGTTTACCCTTAAATCCGGAAGGGTCAGCCCGTACTTTTTCAACGCCGGTTTATTCAACAGCGGCAAGACGCTCGCTCGCCTGGCCCATTTCTACGCCGGCGCGCTGCATCATCACGAGCCTGATCCCTTCACACTTTTCGGGCCCGCCTACAAAGGTATACCGCTCGCCGCAACCACAGCGACGGCTCTGTTTGAACGATTTGCCCGCGATGTGCCTTACGCGTTCAACCGAAAAGAAATCAAAGATCATGGTGAAGGCGGCAAACTCGTGGGTGCCCCTCTTCGCGGCAATATCATCATCATCGACGATGTCATTACCGCCGGCACGTCTACCCGAGAGTCCGTTAATCTGATTCAAGAGGCCGGCGCGCAAGCGGTAGCGGTAGTCATCGCCCTCGATCGAGAAGAGGCCGTCAGTGAGTCAGGGGAATCGGCAATCGAGTCGGTCGCTCGCGAATTTGGCCTGCGTGTGCATGCCCTCGCCCGCTTTCATACCCTTCTTGAATTTTTGAAAAACCGCCCGGATCTATCGGGCTTCTTACCCGCACTTGAGGCGTACCAGCAGGCTTACGGCAAAAAGATGGCGCAACAAGTAAACGCCTGATCATGACTCGATAGGCGGGCCATGATCAGGATTGCCTGGACAGTCTAAGCGTCGCGCTTACTCTACCGGTTCGAACTCAAATTTCTGACCGCCGATGGACGCCTCGTACATCAGGCCACCAATCGCAAGCGTAAACACGGCGACGCCGCCCTCATAGGCCGCGGTTGCGGCGGCACCCGCATCAGCAGCAACCGCTGACGCCTGCGCACTAAATTCCAGCTTCTCCGCCTTGAAACGTTCGAGCGCGTCTTGATCGCCGAAGAAGATAATTTCGGCATAGGCTTGACCCCCAAGCTGAAGACCATAGGTCAATTGCGCAAGTGTGGCGTTACCAATGTGCTTTCCGCCTTCATAAACCTGTCCGGACCCGTACGCCCCCCCTACGCCTATGGCGCCTTTATAAATCTTTGGGAAGACAACGTATCCGTGCGCTTCGTCCAGGAATTTCTGCATTCCAGGATCTTTCTCGAGAAAAGCGGCAATCGTTTCTTCTACGGCTTGATCATTGGTTTTTTCTTTCTTGTCTGGATTCCAGGCTGCATTCGCCATGAAGAGCGACTGACCGGCGAGTAACACCGCCCCAAACACAGCGACAATTAATTTCTTCATCGAAAACTCCTTTTTTTACGGAACGATTGTCAGATCCCCGGGATTAGGAAATTCACGGTTTCCTGTTAGATGAGGATTATCTCGATACTATCATTTTCTTCGACAAACGTTCGTGACAACAACCAGGCGCCGCACGATTCGGTCACCCGGCCCCGTCTGGTTTTTTAATGCGCTTCGACCAGCCGGTAAAAAGTGGAAAAATTACCCTCAGCCTGACGAAAAAGATCCTCGAAATAATCCGTTTGGTCGTAATACGTTCCCACAGCGGCCAGTTTTGCATTGTTCAAATCCCGTTCAAACCAACTTCCCCAGTTGGGCACCTCATCTAAATCACGCAGCCTGCGGTACTCGTCTCTCAACTGATTGAGCAGTTGACCTTTTTGTTCACGCTTCTTTTGATCAGGCAGATCCATCGCATAGACAGTCCCAAGGCGCTCGCGCGTACTCGCAATCAACGCAATCAGGCGATCCCGTTGATCGGACCTTCGCTGATAGTCTCTCAGCGCATCGTCTTGACCCCGCGACTGAAGCCACTGTCGGACGCCCGCACGTTCAACAAAACTCGCGAACGATTCATTGAACGTGGTGTCATCCTTGATATAAACCCGCTCGTGGGACAGCTCATGGAATATCAACCCCGCCAGCTCCGGGTCAGGGTAGTTAAGAACCGAACTTAAGACCGGATCGGGAAACCATCCCAACGTCGAATAGGCCGCCACCGGGCCCAGCGAGACCTCCAGACCACGAGCGCGAAGCGTGGCCGCCTCCTCTTCAGCTTTTGAACGCTGGAAATATCCGTGATAGGACACGCATCCCACAATAGGAAAACAGAACAACTCCGGCGCAATCGAGAACTCCCTCGCGGCCACAACGCTCCACAGGACAAAATCCCGACCGATATCGGTATAGCGCTGGTAACTCTTGCTTTCGGGCAGATCAAGCGCATCCACGGCATATGCTCTTATCTCCTGAACCAGCTCCAGACGCGCCCGAAGTGCTGGGGTGGTATCCGGATGTTTTAGCACCTGCTCAATCGCTTTGCTGTTCCAGAGCAACGACGCCTGACCCGAAATGGCCTGCGAGTAGTAACTGACGTTCTGACAACCGGCGAGAGAAATCGCGGCCAGGATAACGAACAATCGGGAAAATAGACGCATAGCGAAGGTGAAGCAGGTGGCCATCGACTGACCCGTCAAGGCATCCGCAAAAGCATAAACGATTGCAAGGCGGGCGACGTGTATAAATCAGTCACAATAATGGGACTGACAGGCCCTGACGAAATCCCTGATTTAATTAATGACTGTAATCCAGTACGAACCGTCACAATAATGGACTCGCGCTTTCAAGAAAAGTGTTATCTCGTGGGGGGCGCGGTGCGTGACGCACTCCTTGGTCTGCAGGCCGCCGATCGCGACTGGGTAGTGATCGGCTCCAGCGTTGAGGAAATGCTCAGTAGAGGCTTTATCGCGGTGGGCCGGGACTTTCCCGTCTTTTTGCATCCGGAGAGCAAAGAGGAGTACGCGCTGGCGCGGCGCGAGCGCAAAACCGCCCCGGGATATCGAGGCTTTGAAACCTCTGCGGAGTCAGATGTCACCCTCGAAGATGATCTTTCTCGGCGCGATCTCACCATTAACGCGATGGCGCAAAGTCTCGATGGCCGGCTCATTGATCCCCACGGCGGCGCCCGAGACCTAGACGCGAAGATCCTCCGACATGTATCCCCCGCCTTTAGCGAAGATCCGCTTCGGGTGCTGCGGGTCGCACGCTTTGCCGCGCGTTACGCGCATCGTGGGTTTGTAGTAGCGCCCGAGACCATAACCTTGATGATGCAGATTAGCGAGTCTGGAGAATTGCAGGCGCTTACTCCCGAGCGGGTCTGGCGAGAGACCGTGTCCGCGCTGTCCGAGCAAACGCCCGCTGAATTTTTCTCGGTGCTCAAGGCCTGCGGTGCCCTCGGCGAGATTTTTCCAGAACTAAACCAATTGAGAGACGTCCCCCAGCGCCCGGACTTTCATCCTGAGGGTGATGTGTATACCCATACGATGATGGCGCTCGAGGCGGCGACGTCGCTTTGCGCTGATACCGAGGTTCGTTTTGCTGCCCTGGTCCATGATCTGGGCAAAGCCGCCACTCCAGAAAACGAATGGCCCAAGCACATTCAGCATGAGCGCCGGGGCGTCGAGCTCGTCAAAACACTTTGTGATCGCTTGCGCGTGCCTGCCGATTTCAAAGAGTTAGCCTGCCGGGTTACGGCTGAACATCTATTAATGCATCGTCTGAGCGAACTGCGCCCTGAAACCGTACTTGAGCTTTTGAATCGCCTGGATGGCTTTCGGCGACCGGAGCGGGTTGCTCCTTTTGTCCTCGCATGTCACGCCGATGCTCAAGGCCGCGGGGAAGGCTTACCAATCGATTACTCTTCTGGCGAGCTTATCCAAACGTACCTAGAGGCTGCTCGGTCTGTTGACCTGAGCGCGCTCTCGGACAGCACGCTCCTCCCCGAGGAGAAGAAGCGTTACGTCTCAGCGCGACGAATCGAAGCTATCGAAAGCGTTCACCAGAACACGGCGAGCAACACGACCCCAAGGCCCAGTCGATAAAGCACAAAAGGCAGCATGCCGACTTTTTCCACGAAACGCATAAAGAGCGCGATGACCAGCCAAGCGGTGATGAACGCGACCACCGCGCCCACAAGGAATATCCCCGAATGCCAAGGCTCAGGCCGTCCAACGAGCTCTAACCCCTTAAGAACGCCGGCAGCGCCTATTATGGGAATTGCCATCAAAAATGAAAAACGTGCCGCCGCCTGTCGCGACAGCCCCAGCATAAGTCCGGCGGTGATGGTGATTCCCGATCTTGAGGTGCCGGGTATCAGCGCCAGAATCTGAAAGCAGCCGATCAGAGCCGCGTCTTTGGCCGTAAGTTGATCAATCGACCGGGTTCGCTTGCCAGTCCGATCAACCCACCACAGCGCAAGAGCGAAAACGATGGTAGCCCAGGCAATCACACGCGGATCACGAAGCGCTGTTTCAGCCAGGCCGCTGATCAGCCAGCCCGCAAATACAGCCGGGATCGTCGCCATGATCAACAGCCATCCCAATCGGCTTTGCGAATTTGGCCCAGAGGCACCCCACTGGAGAAACCAGCTACGGATGATCAGCAGTAGGTCGCGGCGCAAATAACCCATGATGGCCAAAAGCGTGCCCAGGTGAACTGCTACGTCAAAGGCCAGGCCCTGATCGGGCCAATCAAAAATCCGGGGCATCAGAATCAGATGCGCGGAACTCGAAATCGGCAAAAATTCAGTCAGCCCCTGAATAGCAGCCAGCCAAAATGCTTGCAGCGCATCAATCACAGTCGATGACTCCTGTCCCGCAGGCCGAAGCCGTTGAGATCAGCCGACCAGTTTTTTCCCAAGCCCATGACCTTAAACGCTTCGCCCATCTGCGATGGCAACACCAGGCGCTTCACTTCCGACGCGAGAAGGAGTTGTGCCCGGTCGTCATCGGTAGATGCGTGTGAAGCCTTATCAAGAAGTCCTAATGCAAGAAGATAAGCCTCCTGGCTGGTGTAGCCAAGGATCTCGAACCCGCTTCGGCGGGCCGCTTGTGCCACCGCTGAAAAATTGACGTGGCAGGTAATATCTTGAATCCCCATCAAAACAAACGGGTCGTCATGAGCATGATGTTGGTAGTGGCAACGAAGGGTGCCCTTGTGCCGATCCGGCAAAAAGTACTCCTCCTCCGGGTAGCCATAGTCAATAATCAGAACAACGCCCCGAGTAAGGAGTTCGCCCAACATACGGACCCAGGCCATGGCACGAGGACTGTTCTCCGTCTCATAGCCTTCAGCCAGGCAAAATCGTCGCGCCACGTCGAATTCGGGACCCTGCGAGAGAATCGGGGATGACCAATCCCACGAAAAACCCTGCTCCTCCTCGCGCACACCCGCATGACGAACGCCGTCTTTTTCCACGCGAAACCGCGTCACCGGAAACGCATCGAGTACCTCGTTTGCGATGACGACCGCCTCAACGCCGGGTTCAGGCATCTGGTCTCGCCACTCAATGGGCACACCCACCTTATCGGCCAGGGCTGCCAATGTCCGCTGCTGACGGTCGCGAAGATCGGGGCTCAGTTCAATGATTATGTATCGGGACGGAAGCCGATTGAGCGCAGCTAGGGTTTGAATGAGCACCTCGGCGAGGCGTCCCGAGCCCGCGCCAAATTCAAGGATGGCCGCGTTCGGCATGTGGCCCAAAATATCGGCAACCTCATCGGCAAGGCACTGCCCAAACAACAGCCCGGTCTCAGGCGCTGTCACAAAATCACCGGCAGGACCCAGTTTGACAGCGCCCGCGGCGTAATAACCCAGACCCGGCGCATACAGAACATGTTCCATATACTTATCGAATGGCAACGCACCTCCCGATTCGCCAATCAATCGAGAGATATGGGCGCTCACAGTCTGACTGTGCTCCCAAGCCGCGGGGCTGATCCTCGGCATGGAACCGTTTTGGGATGCAGTGCGAAAGGACAATGTGTAAGCGCTTTGAGTTAAGGGGCGATGGGCTTGTGACATTTTACTTTCTGTACGCCCGTCCCGAAGCGGCGTTATACCCCTCGCTGAAAATCAGGAGTGGTCCGCTTTGAGTTTTGGCCATTTTCTTTCTTCCGGTAGACGGGTGATCCGTGCAGTGACCGCGGTGATTCTGCTGGGGCCTTTGGTCAGCGCGTTATTGCTGTATAGCGGGCTGGCGCCGCTTTCTGCTTGGCCCTGGCTGCTGTTCGGACAGGCGTTTTTGATCATCAGCGGAGCGGCACTTGCCGGCTGGTGGATAAACACTTTCGTATTTCGACCTCTACGACAACTGGCTGAGCAAGTCACCCACGCCGCAAACAGCGAATCACATCCTGCCATTGAGTTCCCGAGCGACGCCCGACGCTCGTCCAGCCTGGCAGGCGTTTCGCAAGCCGTTTTTGATATCAGTCAGGCGCTGGCACGAAGCCGGATTGAGACACATAAGGCGATGACGCTATCCGCGCAGGAAGCCACTCGATTATCAGCCCGACTCGAAGCCATCATCAGAGATCTCGCTGACGGAATCGTGCTGTGCAATCTCTCGCACAAAATCGTGCTCTTTAATAAGTCAGCACAATCTGTATTTGAAGAGGATGTCTCTCTCGGATTGGGTCGTAGCCTTACGCATCTGATCGATGAGCGGGAGTTACATGAGGCACTTGCCGAACTTCAAAGGCGAAAGGCTGGCGGAACCGATGCGCGCTCAATCATGGAATTCTCCTGTAAGCGCCGAAGCGGTGGACTCGACCCGTTGAATGCCCGGATGTCCCTCGTTCTCGCCGACAACGGGGAATGCGAGGGCTATGTGCTCATACTCAAAATGCCCTCGCCAGAGCCGCTCTCGACAGAAACGCTGCGATTACATGAAGTGTCCGATATAGCCCCTCGTCCTGAGTTCTATGATTTTGGCTTATTTAAAGACCCACCTGGCTCTTCGCTGCTCGAACAAGGCCTTGAATCGCTAACCATCACCGTTCTGGACCTGGAGACCACCGGCCTAAAGCCCTCACAGGGCGATGAGATTGTTCAGATCGCTGGGGTGCGCATCGTAAATGGTCAATTGGTGTCCGGTGAATACTTTGACCGGATGGTGAATCCCGGCCGAGCTATCCCTGCGGCGGCGACCCGGATTCATGGAATCACCGACGAGATGGTCAGTCAGCATCCCCCCATTCAAGTGGTTCTGGCGGACTTTTCGGCCTTTGCACAAGACTCAGTGATTGGCGGCCATAACGCCGCTTTCGACATGAAGTGTCTGGCCGTGATTGAGCAACGTACCGGGTTTCGTTTTGATCGACCGGTGCTGGACACCTTGCTCCTATCGATGCTGCTGCAGCCTACCCAAATGGATCACAGTCTCGATGCCTTATGCAGGCGCTTTGAAATCACCAACGCTGGCCGACACACAGCGCTCGGCGACGCGAGGGCAACCGCGGAGGTCTTGATCAAGATGCTCCCCCTGCTTAAAGGGTTGGGTATCAACAGCCTCGGCGAAGCGATTGCGGCCTGCGCTCGTATTTATGACGTCCGGAGTCTACAAAGCCAGTTCTAAAACCAGTTTATCCAATCAAAGTGCCGGTTAATTCACTTCGCACTTTCGCCCTGAAGCTGCGGATATTTTTGAACGCCTCTTTTAGGTGCTCTCGATCCAGGCGACTAAGCCCCCGGGGATCGACATGTTTGGTCACCGGCTTATCGCCGACGACATCTCGCAATTGCTGGCCAAGCAAAAGATCCGTCAGTAACCCGACCGCGCTCACCAGCTCGGCGTGTTCGTCCCGGCTGATCACATCTTTCTCAAAAAGCGCATTGAGCCGCGCAACGGTCCCGCTCTCGCGAATACCCTCTCGCAAGGACATCAGTCGTGAGCTTCCCACGATCGGCAGGATCCCAAGCATCTTGAGATTCAGCTTACCCTTATTGGGTCCAGGCTCAGATTCCGATTCAAGGCGGCCCAGCCAGTCGAGTCCGACGTCATGGCTTTGATCGGCCAGACACAAGGCGCCCAGAAAGCCCGGGTGCTGAACCGCCTCGGTTACAGAATCACGCAGGCGTCCGGTCATAATGCCGGATCCATAGACACAGGAAAAATCAAAAAAAATGTCACAAAGAAGCATCGTCTTTGGTTTTCGCTGCTGCACCCAGAATGCAATCTGGTCGCGCCACTGCGAGACACTTTTGCGCCACAGTGGATTTGTCGCCATGACATGGCCTTTGCAAAAGGGGAAACCTATAGCGTCGAGCGAGGCGGTCATTCGACAAGCAAATTCATAGAACCAGCGATCGATACGATCATGATCACTATCCGGATAATCATCAAGAATTAAACCGTTGTCCTGATCCGGACCCAGAAAACTCTCGCCCCTTCCCCCGGAGCCCATCACCACCACCTCAAAGTTAATCGGGGGCTCACCCCAATCGTCGGCGGCCATATCCTCCATGCATAACTCGACGACTTGATGATAAATATCGTTGTTGATAGCACACAGGAGCCGCTGCACCCGGGAGAGATCCTCCCCGTCCTCAACACTCTCCAGCGCCACTTTGATCTGCGCTTCTTTTAAGCGACTGAGACCCTCAATGGATCTCGCCTGGGACATGGCCTCTACATGACCCATCAGTCGACCGGTCGCAGCGGCTAGCGCGTCATGCAGGTGCAGCACACCGATCGCTCGACCGCGTCCATTCAGAACCGGTATGTGGCGCAGAGCATGGCGACGCATCCGGGCAATGCCCTGAAACAGAAGATCATCCTCACCGATCGAGCGAAGGGGCGAGCTCATCACATGGGTGATCGGCGTATCTTCGCCCAAGTGAAAAGTCACTTTTCGCAGGACATCCTGCTCGGTCACGATGCCGACCGGACGACCGATGCTGTCGATCACAACAATGCTGCTTGCGCCTTGGGCGCGCATCGCGTCTACAGCCTCCAAACAACTCGCTTGGACGGTCAATGAAACGACCCCGGTCGCCATGTAATCGCCCGCTCGCTGACTGTAGAACGATGTCTGGTACATTAATCCGCTATCGATATCGCGTCGCCGTCGAGCCATTTTAACGTCGCCTCTCCCTTTGGATTGAATCAACATGCCCGCTCAACCCCAACCCCTTGCAGGCCGCACCGTATTGATCACAGGCGCGGCGCGCAGAATCGGCGCCACAATCGCTGAACATCTTCATACAGCCGGAATGAACGTCGTGCTTCACTATCGTGAAAGCGGACAACAGGCGCAGACGTTATGCGATGCGCTGAACCGTCAGCGTGCGGGTTCGGCTGTATTGTGTTCCGGTGCGCTGGATACCGCTGCAGCCTGCGAGACCCTCAGTCGGTCGGCTTTAGCTGCGTTTAATGGACTTCATGCGCTTGTTAATAACGCATCGGCATTTTTTCCGACGCGCATGGGACAAACCACAGAGGCTGAGTGGGATGCGCTCTTTGATATCAACCTTCGCGCACCCTTCTTTTTGTCTCAGGCGTGCGCGCCTGCCCTCGCCAAGAGTCGCGGATCCATCATTAACCTGACCGACATTTATGCCGAGCGACCGCTTGCCGGGCACCCGGTGTACTCAGCCAGCAAGGCCGGATTGCTGTCGCTGACGCGCTCTCTTGCCCGGGAATTGAGTCCGACTGTGCGCGTCAATGCCGTGGCGCCCGGCGCCATTCTGTGGCCTGAAACCGGCGAAAGCGAAGCCGTTCAGCAGCAAATTCTGGATCGAACACCGCTCGAACGATTGGGCGACCCCTCGGATATCGCCAGGGCCGTGCTCTTTCTGTTGCGCGACGCACCGTTCATTACGGGGCAGGTGATTAATGTCGATGGCGGCAGAACGGTCATTCCCTAGGACCCCCGGGCGCTACAGTTGCAAAGATACCTCTTTCAGAGACGCGTCTTGCTCGGCCGACATTTGAGTCCATAGGGTTTGGTAGGTTTCTCCCGTCACCGGGTGTCGCTGCTGCGGAATGACGAGGCTGAGCGGCTTGAGCACGTGCGCGTACTCAAGAATTTCATCGCGAGGTACGTTAATGCCCATAGGGTGGAACGTCTCGTCTCCATACAGCAGAAGGTCAAGGTCGATGGTTCGGGAGGTCATCTCACCGGCCATTCGCTTTCGACCTAAATGGTCTTCCCAGTCATGCAACTCTCTAATTACCTCCCTGACCGGAAGGTCAGATTCATAAACGGCAACCAGGTTTAGAAAGTCGGGACCGTCAAAGCCGACAGCGGCGCTACTAAACACCGGTGAGAAAGTCGCCTCTGGATAGCGGGAGCGTATGGCGCGCGCCGCCATCCGAATATTGCTCTCCCGTTCAATATTGCTGCCTAGGCTGACGGCAATTTGAACCATCTATGACTGGCCACGCTCGATTTGGACGCCCACATCCCGCGCGCCCGTAACGGCGCCCCGCTTATTTATCCTGACCTTGCACCACACCACCTGAAACTCATCTATCAGTAACGTCGCGATGCCCTCGGCCAGCCGCTCGACGAGATTGGCCCGGGTCTCGATCACATAGGCGCTGACCTGCTTTGCGACATCTTTATAGCTGAGGGTATCCTCCAATTGATCAGACGCTGCCGCCCGCGAAATATCCCAGGCCATTTCGAGATCGATAATCAAACGTTGTTTGATTTGCCTTTCCCATTCCCAGACGCCGATTACGCACTCCACCTCAAGACCCTGCACAAAAATCTTATCCAAATCCGAAATCCCCTTTTTCATTGAGATGCGATAGCCGAGCGAGTTTATACTTTAGTGAGGTTTTTCCTGAAGCGCGAGACCGAGACCTATGGACTGGCTCCTGTTTACCGTAATCGGTTATCTGATCGGCTCCATATCGAGCGCCGTTCTTGTCTCAAGAATGATGGGGCTTCCGGATCCCCGCATGGAGGGTTCGAAAAATCCGGGCGCAACTAACGTCCTGCGACTCGGTAATAAAGCGGCCGCGGCCTTCACGCTGATCGGTGATCTGCTCAAAGGAACAGTCGCCGTGCTTCTCGCGGCATCGATCTCTGCCAATCCCCTGGCCATCGCGGGGGCAGCTGCCGGCGCGTTCCTCGGTCACTTATTCCCCGTATTTTTTCAATTCAAGGGCGGCAAAGGAGTGGCCACCGCTCTGGGGGTATTTCTGGGCATTAGCCCGTTATTGGGACTAGCTCTGGCGTTGACGTGGCTGATAACCGCGCTGGTCTTTCGATTTTCGTCACTGGCTGCCATTGTCGCCGCAGCGAGCGCACCGGCATGGGCGTGGTGGGCGACGGCCAATACGGTCTACATACTGCTCGCGCTCAGTCTTGGGGTCATCTTGATCTGGCGGCATCAGGCCAATATCGGGCGCCTGATGTCTGGGACCGAATCCAGAATCGGAAAAAAATCCTAAGCTCGAACCCCGCCGATTGGTGGAAGCTCCGTTAAGCGCCAGCGGGGACGAACGGAAAAATCAAGCGCCTGGCGCTCTCCGGCCGCAAGCCGGACACTGCCCGCGTAGGCGATCATGGCGCCATTATCGGTACAAAATTGCGGTCGAGGGTAAAACACCTCACGGCCCGACGCTTCAGTCATTTCCTTTAACCGCTCACGCAGTAACACGTTCGCGCCGACCCCACCGGCGATGACCAATCGCTTTCGGCCCGTCTGATCAAGTGCCCGGCGACACTTGATCACCAGGGTATCGACCGCAGCCTCCTGAAACCCACAGGCAATATCGGCGACGGTCTGCGCGTCAAGATCTCCCGGCGGGACCGTGTTTCGGGTAAAGGTTTTAAGACCACTGAAACTGAAATCGAGGCCCGGCCGATCGGTCATGGGCCGTGGAAATGTCCAGCGACCGGGATGGCCGTTCGCGGCGGCTTTCGCAATGGCCGGACCACCCGGGTAACCCAATCCCAATAACTTTGCCGTTTTGTCAAAGGCCTCTCCTACTGCATCATCAACGGTACCGCCTAAAAGCGAATAACGGCCGACATCGAGCACGTCGACGAGCAGCGAGTGCCCGCCCGAGACCAATAACGCAACAAATGGAAATGAGGGCGCTACGTCCTCAAGCATCGGGGCCAAAAGATGACCTTCCATGTGGTGCACACCGAGCGCCGGGACATCCCATGCCCAGGCTAACGAGCGACCCAATGACGCGCCCACCAAAAGGGCGCCTGACAGTCCGGGGCCCGCCGTGAAGGCAACGCCATCGATCTCCTCAGCCTGAGTCTTGGCATCTTTAAGCGCCTTCCCAACCAGAGGCATCAGCAGTTTCACATGATCGCGCGCGGCTAATTCAGGGACAACGCCGCCATAGAGCGCGTGGATTTCGACTTGTGACGCGAGGCAATGTGAGAGCAGTCCACGGTCCGTGTCATAAACAGCGACCCCCGTATCGTCACAAGATGTCTCGATTCCCAGCACTCTCATTGTCCGAAGCGACCCCTGTCAGAAAACCCTGTTTTTAAAGGGAAAAGACTATCCTGCGCATTATAAAGTTTGCTGAGCGGGCAAAAACAGCCTGAGCGCTCCATGAAAAAAGGGGCGGCTTGCCCGCATGTACATTCTCTTTCGGAGCCCTTAGAATACGCGGCCCTTCTGAATTTTTTATTGTAAGACTATGCCCTCTGTAAAAGTTCGACCGGATGAGCCGTTTGACGCGGTGCTTCGCCGTTTTCGTCGCGCCTGCGAGAAGGCCGGCGTTTTCACTGAGTCACGAAACCGCGAGTTCTACGAAAAACCGACCACGGTAAAAAAACGCGCCGGCGCTGCCGCCGAAAAGCGCGAGAAAAAACGTCTCGCCAGGCAGAATCCCTCCCGAATGCGGGCCCACTAGGGCCTTTCCCCGCCCGATGATTTGATCGGGCGATCCCACCATGAGCGCTTTAAAGGACCGTATCGGCGCCGAGATGAAGGAGGCGATGCGCGCCAAAGACGCGACCCGCCTTGAGTCCATCCGGTTGCTGAGAGCAGCCATTCAACGCCGCGAAGTCGACGATCGCGTCGAGCTGACTGATGATGAGGTCGTTTCCGTTCTTCAAAAAATGATCAAGCAGGGAAAAGATTCGATCGAGCAGTTCTCTAAAGGCGGTCGCGACGATCTCGTTGCCAAAGAAGCCGCCACGTTAGCGGTGCTTGAAACCTACCTTCCTGAACAAATCGATTCGGCCGAACTGTCGGCATTGATAGAAACGGCACTGAGCGAAACCGGAGCCCAAGGCGTTCGCGACATGGGTAAGGTTATGGCGTGGCTCAAGCCCAAGGTGCAGGGCCGAGCCGACATGGGTGCCGTGAGCGCCCTGATTAAGGAAAAGTTACCGAACTAATCCGTTCCTCTGAGCTGGGCATCAGGTTCGGCGAAAGCGAAATACGGTGTACAGCATAACGCTCAAAACAATAAGCGCCATTGCCTGGTGCACCGCCGCCAGCGGAATAGGTACGTAGGTCACCAGAGTGGTAATACCGACACCTACCTGCACCAACACCACCACGCCGAGCAGGCTGATCAGTCGGCGATACATCGTCAGGGCCGAGTCCCTGAGCACCCTCATCACAAAAAGACCTGTCGCGATAAGCGTGGTAACGGCCAACAGTCGATGATGAAACTGAACCGTGGGAATGTTTTCAAAAACGTTACGCCAGAAAGGCTCCAACACCGCATAGCCTGGGGGAATCCACTGCCCAGCCATCAAAGGAAACGTATTGAAGGCATGGCCTGCTTTCAATCCCGCCACAAATCCTCCCGAGAGCACGGTTAGCGCAGCGAGCGCGCCTACCGCGATCGCCCCTCCGCGATAGCCCGGGCTAACCCGATCGGAAGGTCGTCGTTCCAGCAGAGAAAAGGCGACCCACAGCATATAAAGATAGATCAGGATGGCAGTCCCCAAATGCGCGGTCAAACGGTACTGGCTGACATCCGGATTATTCACCAGACCGCTCTTGACCATGTACCAGCCCAGCAAGCCCTGAAATCCACCGAGCACAAACATTGCCAAAAAATGCGGCACCAATGCCCGAGTCAGACGGCGTTTCCACCACAACCATAAAAATCCGCCGGCGAACACTAGACCAATCATGCGCCCGAGCACCCGATGTGCCCACTCGAAGTAGAAGATTGACTTGAACTCGTCCAGCGTCATGCCGACATTGATCTTCTGGTATTCGGGATACTCCCGGTAATGATCAAACTCTTTTTGCCACTCGACAGTACTTAGCGGCGGCACAATGCCCGAGACAGGCTCCCACCGCACCATAGACAGACCCGAATCGGTCAGGCGCGTGACCCCGCCCAACACAATCATGCAAAAAACAAGAGCGCAGCATACGAGCAGCCAGGTCGCAACGGCTTTGGGGGCAGGCGCTTTCGACACAGACGCTCGCTGATGGATTTCAATAGAGCTGGATGTCATCTTCTTGGGATCGCATACCTTCAAACTAGCAGTGCTTCGGTCGCGATGCACGGAGATTGTACTGATGTCGATGCTAATATTTAACCAGTCAATCAGGTGTGATTAGAGATGAGTGGCAAGATCCCTCGGGAATTCATAGACGACGTATTAGCCCGAACGGATATTGTCGAGCTGATCGGTGCTCGCGTCTCCTTGAGCAAGGGCGGTCGCGACTTCAAGGCGTGCTGCCCTTTTCATAACGAGAAGACACCCTCCTTTACTGTCAGCCCGACAAAACAGTTTTATCACTGTTTTGGCTGTGGCGCGAACGGTAGCGCCATCGGCTTTCTGATGGAGTTCGATCATCTCAGCTTCCGAGAAGCGATAGAAGAGCTGGCCCGAAGCGCCGGTCTCGAGATGCCGGATACCGGCCCCCAACGGGCGGAAGACGGTCTGATCCCTGCTCTTCTGGACACGCTCGCGAAGGCCAACCGATTCTTCAAGGATCAACTGCGATCCCATGAGAGCGCAAAAGAAGCGATCACGTACTTAAAGGAGCGTGGCCTCTCAGGCGAAATAGCCGCCACGTTCGAATTGGGGTTTGCTCCGCCCGGGTGGGATGCGCTCGCCAGCACGGCCCATGCGTCAGACAAATCCCTGGAGCTAATGAGTAAGGCCGGTCTTGTGGCCTCAAAAGACGCCGGGCGATTCTACGATCGGTTCCGATCGCGAATCATCTTCCCCATCCACGATTATCGGGGTCAGGTGGTGGCGTTTGGCGGGCGCATCCTGGGCGCCGGGGAGCCCAAGTATCTCAACTCCCCCGAGACGCCCGTTTTTCAGAAGGGATCAGAACTGTATAACCTGCACCGTGCCCGCTCGCCGATCGCCAAGCACGGCCACACAATCGTGGTCGAGGGCTATATGGACGTCGTAGCGCTCGCCCAGAATGGCGTGGACAACGCTGTAGCAACCTTGGGCACCGCTACGACAGAAAGACATTTACAGAGGCTTTTCCGCCTCGCGCCGTCGATTATCTTTTGCTTCGACGGTGATCGAGCCGGCCGAAGCGCCGCGTGGCGAGCCCTTGAGACCTCATTACCTGAGCTGGCGGGTGGCCGACAGATTAGCTTTCTGTTTCTTCCCGACGGCGAAGATCCTGACTCACTCATCAGAAAAGAAGGCGGCGGCGCGTTTCGAACACGTGCAATAGAGGCAACCCCGTTGCCCGATTTTCTCTTCTCAAAACTGGCGGCGGAAATAGATCTTTCCCGACTGGACGGACGGGCAAGGCTCGTTGAGCTTGCCAGGCCATTGCTCGCAAGAATTCCCGAAGGTCCTCTGCGGGACCTTATGGATCAGCGCCTGAAAGATGAATCGGGCGTCATGTCGCTCGGCACGACAACCCGATCAGCGCCACGAAAGCCTCAAAAAACAAACCGTCTGGCAACGCAAAGACTAAGCCCGATGGCGACGGCCATCAGCCTGATCCTGCAGCAGCCAGCGCTTGCTGGCTTGACGGAATTACCGGCGCAGCTGGATGCACACCCGGAGCATCGAGGACTCGGCCTCTTAAGAGATCTCCACGACATCGCTGGAACGAACCCGCAGATCAAAACCGCTGGGCTGCTCGAGCGGTTTCGAGACCATGCCGACCTCGCAACCCTTGAAAGATTGGCCGCCAAGGATCATTTACTAACAGATGGTGATTTCAAGCCATTTTTTGAGGAAACGCTTTGCACCCTGCAGGACCAGGCCATCGGTGAGTTGATTGATGGATTGGTCCGGCGAGCGGCGGTCGAGGAACTGGACGAGCTGGCCAAGCGGCAACTGGCGGATCTGTACAGCGAACGCCAGAAACTGCGGGAGCGAAGCCCCACGCCCTGAAATTCAGGCTTAATTTGCGCCCCAGCGTGTTATAATTGAGCGCTTTTTCGCAGTATTTCGTACACCTTCTCTTTTTTTAGGGGGCCTTCGTGTCTATCGATACCCAAAGCCAACAGTCTGAGCTTAAGCGGCTGATCATTAAA
>Ga0255751_10001715_pt1 | contig 20765 bp, 25 predicted proteins | sample 071ome_20_FD_179951 | JGI IMG/M metagenome (GOLD analysis project Ga0255751, IMG submission 179951) | Coastal salt marsh microbial communities from the Groves Creek Marsh, Skidaway Island, Georgia - 071412BT metaG (version 2) | ecosystem: Environmental > Aquatic > Marine > Intertidal zone >...
TAATCTATCCACATCTCTTGATTGACCTAAAAATCTATTTACCCATTTAGATGTTTCGGCACTTGAAATTAAATCAGCACCAAATCTAGCTTTTGCCTCTAATATCCATCTTTCAACTTGTAAATGGCCATTACTTTCAGCAAGATTAAGCCAGGCTCTTGGTGCAAACTCTACGGCAGTTTTAATTGGCTTAACAAGAAAGGATCCAAATCTTTCGCCTTGCCAAAATGAACTGTTACGAATTTGGTATTGAATTTTTTTACCCACAGAGGCGTATGGTATATGCCTCATCATACCAGCTAACTCCTCAGAAGTAGAAATATCAATAGCCTTTTGTAATTCTTTATTTAATAATTTTTCTTTTTTGGCCATAAGTTTTTGTTGAAGTTCTAAATCAGTCATGGCTCTTTGTGCTTCATCTGGGTGTAATGACCAATATTCCTCTATTGGCCTATTTAAATTTCTTTCTGGAAATCTACTTTCAATATATTCATCAATAGCCTCAATTTCTTTTAAAGTATTTACATCAATATCCTCAATTTCATTAGCGGCATTTAATCTTTTATAATTCTTAACATGGTTATTTGATTGAGCGGCATCCTCAAATTTATTATAAAAATCCACATGACTATTCATATTTGATTGGCTAACTTTTTTAGCGGCATTGACATGAGATTTTACTAAGTCCATTTCCATACGAATATTATTTAATTCAAACATAACTTCGCCTGGTATTCCTCTAACAGACCTTGGCATTTTTAATCCCATGACTGCAAGTAAAACTTCGGCTTTTGCATTTGTACCTTTAGCCTTTGATAACATATCAGCAATTTTATCTCCACCAGTTACGCCTTTGAAAAAATATTTGTAGATTTCATCAGCACCCATTGGTTTATTTGAAGCCCTACCTATACCAGCAGATTTTTTACCTTCCATTACTTCGATTGCATTTTTAATTCTTGGGTGATTAATAAGTTGGTCCATCAATCCTGTACTACCATATTCGCCTTGCATAACAATATTAGCCATCATGTTTTCAGATATTGCAGTATTTGGTCCACCATCTGCCTCATAAGCGGCTAAGATTTTTTCATTTGATTTTCTTGCCTCAGTTAAATCTTCAAATAGTCTTGGTGATTTTACACCTTTGTTTGTCCAAAATGCCATAGGTGCATTTGCACTTGCAGGAAATTCATGTGGTGAGTATACATCTTTTTTCACAATATTGGCTTTATCGATTTTTGATACATCAGTAATTAACCAACCACCATCGGCGTCCCAGCGTGGTATCATAACTGGTAGACCCGTTGGGTCTAACTCTATGACCACACTTGGATTATCTAAATCAAAGTTACCTAAACTTGCCTCTACTTTTGTGTTTGCTTTTCTCCAATCTGCATCTGCTCTTGCGGCTCCAAGTGCCTCATCTTTGTTAAAGAAAATAACTTTGCCTTGTTCATTTGGATTTAATTCTTTTTTATTTGCGGCCGCAAGTCTTGAAGTAAAAGTACTAGAGCCAGGATATGCCTCATCAAGTTTTCTTAAAAATAATTCGGTCACAATTTCTTTGGCTCTTGTTTCACTTAAATTATAAAATTTGCCAAGATAAGGATTTCTGCCTACTTCACCTTTTATACTTCTTGTGGGAGCGCCAACTTCTTTTGCTAATTCACCCCATCTACCTCTTAAAACTTCGGATCCTTTCCATGAACCAGCAGATACAGTTTCACCATAAATAGACCATTGTTCATCAATAATTTTATACATGAGTTTAAGGTCATTTGCATTTGGTAGTTTTGGATTTTCTGGGTTTAATACCCATCTTAATTTATTTACACCTTTGTATTCTGTACCTTGTTGTTCTAAAAAGAAATCAAATAATTCTCTTGACTTTGCGGTACCAACATCTTTGTTTTTACTAATGTCAATGTAATGGTAAACATCAGAAGTCTGGTCCCATTGTAATACTGGTGAGTCCGAAGGTAATCTTTTCTTTGCCTCTGATAATATTGCATTTGCTCTTGGTGTTATAGGTGATACATCATTAACTACACCTTCTGCATTTCTTAAATTTAAATCTGCACTATCGTCCCATAGACCAGCGGCTCTTGCCTCATCTGCGTCCATAATGATATATGCGTTTTCACCTTTCTTTAATGCGGGTCCAAGTTCGGCGTCAAATGCTCTTGTTTGATTTTCAATTTCATCAAGGCCCATTAATTTTCTACCAATTTTTCTTTCAATTTTATTTTTGGCTTTACCGTATACTCTTTCAACGCCTATAAAATGACCTCGTGTTTCTCCATACTTTTTAGCACCTTTGCCGCCTACAACTAAAGGGTCAAATACCCATCGTTGCACACCATCAGTTACACCTGTAGCAAATATATAACCACTAGAGTTTTTTATTTCTTGTTGTTTTTCAAGTGGTAGTTCTGCCATGTTAAGAACATTATCGACAAGCATTTGGCCAGGAGATTTATAATCTGATTGTTGCCACTTACCTTTTATATCTGTAATTTCTGCAAGTGGATTTTCACCTTGTCTTGCATTTCCAATTACTCCACCTACAGTTCCGCCAGCAACGCCTAATGCTTTTGACATTGACACTTCGCCAGGGTCTATATCTGTACCTAAACCTTTATTTAAAATATCAAAAACAACAGGATTTTTTTCCTGTTCTTTTTGGTATTCATGATTCCACAAAAGTTCTGCCTCATCAAAAGTTGTTCTGATTGTATCGGCAAGAAATGGAGTTTTGTTATATAAATATTTTAAACCAGTAGCACCAGCAATATCACTTAAGCCTTGTATACCTTGATAGCCTCTTTGACCAAAAGCAGTTTGTAAATCTTGGCCAGATATACCATCTTCTTTTCTACTTGCAGCCCACAAGTCAGCAATTAAACCAACTGGTGCAGTTCCTAAATTAGCTACACCGCTTACGAACTCATCGAGTTTGTCTTTCAAAAATCCCAAAGTTATAACTCCTCAGTTGGAATTTGTGGCATTTCATAAGGTTGTAAAGGAGCATTTGCTCTCATACGCCTGAGAAAGGCTTTTGTTTGTGTACTTACTTGTCCTGTTTGTTGTAATCTCATCATAAGAGGATAAAACTTTAAACTCTCTTGATATGCTTGTGAGTTGCTTGTATTTTCTGGTCCAGTTATCACACCTTCTGAGCCAATGCCCGGCCCTTGACTTAAGCCAGCTTGTATTGGTTCTGGTGTAGAACTTGGTCCAAATAAATCTATTTCACCCGGTTTCGCAGTCGTGCTAGTAAGGGGTAATTGTTTAAGTGCATTTTTTGTTGTTTGTATATCGGGTTCGTTAAGGCTTGGTGGTAAAGGAGTGCCCGGTGTACCAGGTAACTCAGATAAATCAGTCCTTTGGTTAGCACCAGTACCAAATATTCCTGTAGGCCTAGCGACCCCATCAGGTACTCTCGCACCTCCGCGAGTTTCTTCAGCCATTTACTTTTTACCGATACTAACATTTTTGCCGTGCTTGTTGTTTTTAACTGATTTCTTTCCAACTGCACTTGCAGGCGTACCTTCATTTTGTGGCATAATTTTAATATTACCTTGATTTGAAGGTATACCTTTATTACCACCGTTATTAGGTGTATATCCCATTCCTTTTGGCATTTATTGTCCTCCTAGTTGAGCGAGTATATTTTGTGGTGTCGGAGCAGATACTGGTCCACCTTGTGGTGGTTGGCCCATCATTTCAGGCCCCATCATTTGCTCTGGCATTTCTGGTTCAGGAGAAGGCAACGGATTTTCAGATAACCATTCCCAAGGGTCTGTACCTTTTTCTATTGCTTGTCTCCATTGAATTAAATGATTTGTAACTGGCGTTGGTTGACCTGCACCAGTCATTTCAAAAATAATTGTTTCTAATCTATCAACCATAATTTTTCTACGAGTATCTGAAACTGATTTTATCCATGGCATTTGTTCCATAACTGTTTGTTCATCGATAAGACCTTGAGCAGATAATTGCATAAGTTCAACAAAGCCTTCTGCTCCACCTACACCAACTCCAAAGTCGATTGACACAGAGTGTTGGCCATCGATTGTTTTATTTGGTGTGTAAGTTGTTTCAAAAGTTTCACCTTTACTTCTACCAGTCATTGGCTTAGTAAGATTGCCGTATAATTTTTCGTCCATGATTAAAGCACTTGATTTTAAGTATTCAATATCTGGTTTCATTTTTTGCCAGTATTCTTGAACTGTTGAGGACACATCTCGATTTAATTCTTGTAGTCCTCTACCAGTTGCAACAGATGATGGGCTTTCGCCTCTCATTGGTTCTGTATCATGGTTCATTACTCGAATAAGTTGGTCTAACATTTCAATATCTCTTTCTGCCTGTAATTCAGCAGGAGGTGATAAAAATTCAGCGGCACCATCTCTATCCATAATTTCTATAACACGATTAGTCTGGTCTACATTTGCAAGACCTCTCATGACTAACCATGGCCATACTAAATTTTCATTGTAAGTTAATTTTTGATTTAACACCTTCATAAACGAAAGTACAAGTCCGATGTTTTGTTCAAACATTGATTGACCACCTAATTGGTCTGGTATTGTCATTGTTGTATATCTCATTGGCACAAAACCAAGTCCGTGTTCTACTTCATACAATTTTCTATTTTCAAAAACTACTGTCCAATGTTCTTTATCAAAATAAGTTATCATTTTGAACGGTGATGATAATGGGTCACCATCGCCACCGATTTCTTTAATTAAATCTACTTTATCTGGAAACATACCTTTTACCATAGATAGGTTTACGCTTTCATTAATGATGACTGCCTCCATACTTTGTGCTTGAACAATTGGTGTAGCCAATGTTGAGTAAGCAGTAGAAGTGTAAGAGCCTGAGCCTGCACCTGGAAATGGTAATACTGTTCTTGGATCCTTTACAACAAATCGTGGACCTTTTGAAACTGGGTCTGGCATAACGCCAATACAACTTGCACCAGTACCAACTAAGAACCAAGCGTATGAATACATAACTTGAGCCATGTTAGAAACCGTGTCATAGTGTGCTAAAACTTTTTCTACCTCGTCCGCATTTTTTTGTTGCTTACGAGAAAGGTTAGCTGGAGTAACATGATGAGTTGGAATTTTACCAATCATACGAGCATATCTATCCCATGCTACTTTTATCCAGTTTGCAATAACAGGATTTTCACCACGCCTAAATGCCTCAGGATAAACTTTTTGATAGTTGCCATGGTACACATCAATGAGGTTATCAAATCTTTTTTGAGCTGGACCCCAATATGTTTCACCGTGTTGTTTTAATTCTAAAATTTCATCTACTGATTTTTTCAATTCAATACTCTTCCTTTAACCAAGCATGTAATATGCGAATGGCTATTACTAACTATACCATATAATCTATCATCTGTCTTTCCAGTTAATGATTTTGTATCATCATAAGAAAATTCAAGAACATCACCTGAGTCCAATGGATAACCTTGTTTTATATCATTTGTCGTAGACACAACATTACTGTCACCAATATAAACAGTACCACTGCCTGTATTTTGTAAAATAAAACCAGGATACTCGGTACCGATAATTGCAGTAGCCGTAGTTTCTATTTGAGTTGTGTAATGTCTATGAGCCACGAATAATTCTCATGTTATCAGGCATAGTGTCTCCGTATGGGTGTTGTAGTTCCCGTTTTATATTTTTACCAACCTTTAGAGATGATGGTAGCGAATATCTATTGAAATGCAAGAACCAATGTCCCATAACCATGTCAGATGTCAAACCATCTGGATATTCCATTAGCTCTGTTTTAAATTCATTTACCACAACTCTTGTTTTTAAATCTTGGTCTGTGTATGGCAAATTGACTAGACCTTGTTTATATCTTGGTCCTAATGTTTCAACGCCATATTCAACATCTGTTTTATTTCGTGAGGTTTCGTGACCTTTAATCAAAGTTTTGTGTTTCGCCATCCATTCTTTTATAAATTTATATTGTAGCAAATATCTCTGAGCGCCGTTTTGTTCTACTATCCAAAGTGCAATTGGCCATCCCATCTCTACACTTCTTTTTTGCCAGTCTTCCATTATACCACGATACTGAGAAGTTTGTTTATTCCATTCCAAAAAATTACCTGCAGATAATCGAATACGAAGTAGGTCAATTAAATAATCTTTATCCTCTTGTGCATTATATATCCACCATTGTATTGACCACCAATTATTTGCAGACGGGTCCACAGTTACAATCGAGTAACACTCATCTTTTGAAACATTTGGTATTTGTAATAATTTTCTTTCATAGTCAAAACAACCTGGCAATAAAAATCCATCGTTGTCCATACCACCTGTTAGCCATACTTCTTTTACAAGGCTTGACACAGTTTCATCATCTAACTGCTGGTAAGTCAATGCAAACTTACGCGGATCCGAGGCTTGAACTTTTTGTATGTGTCGAAAGGTAAATCGTTGTGGGTCTAATACACATTTGATATGGTCCTCGTTTTTTAATGAGTTTGGCGATTTACATTTGTCCTCATCGTGTGCTGGAAATCTGGCGTATCGATATATCGCTTGGCTTTTTCTTTCTGACAATTCATAATCCTCACCATACTTGTCGGCCATCAATTTTAGCGCCTCATCTTTGGCGGCTTGTATTTGTTCTGGCGTCATGTTGGCTGATACATTTTTCATTATCATTTCGTCCAAGTCATCATCAGTTGAATACACCAATTCTTTACAATGGCGGTATAAATCGTATTTACCAAATCGTGTACCGATTAATGCAACAATACCACCTGGCTCACATCTGGATTCTGCCTCTGCGTGCCACCACTCAGTTAGACCTTCTCTTTGTTCAGCAGTTCTTGAGTTTGACCTATCGCACAAGTCGTCCCATAAGTTTACTTCAAAACGGCCACCAAGAAAACCCATATCTTGTGAAAGTGCAGAACATGTTGGTTCTTTTTCACCTGTTACGAACACAGAGGATAGGGCATTTAATATATCATGTATCTCATCATTTGGATCCTCAAGTCTTTTTAACACTTCAGGATTCTCGGGGTCAAATCCAGCCATTGCTAATTTATAATGCAAACTTGCCTCATGGCCTTGCACACCATCAACAACAAAGGCGTCTTTTCTCCAGAGTTCTGGCTCAACTGGTTTAAATCGTCCAAACTCCATATTTAACAAAACATTTTTTTCTAATGTGGTTCTTGCTCGGCGAACATACTTTTCACTTTGGCCTGTAGTTCTTGAGCCTAGGCCAATACGAATATTACGGTTTCTACATATCAGCCAAATCACAAAGTCGTGTGTAATGGTTGTTGTCTTACCTCCACCTGGCGGTGTATTGATTATGCCTTTTATCACTTCAGGAATATCGGCTTCTTTTGAGGCTTGACCCTCTCTTATCCAGTCCATAAGAATATCGCACATCTCAACTTGCCAGCCAACATGGCGTCTATTGAAATACCTTTGTCGAAAATATGCGAAATCATTATATGCCCGTTTCGCGGCGTCATTGAGTTGTGCGTATTCTTTTGGTTCTGGAAAATCATGTTCAGAAGTTGAAATCTCACCTTTGTTCATCATCTCAGCCACTTCAAGTGGTGTCGATGATTTATGCGGAGTCGTGGCTTTCATGTTATCAAGCAATCGTTTTACTAACGAACGGCCCATACCCATTAGCTCACCAGCTTGGTATGGGTTCATACCTTGTCGTACCTTTTCGTAAAAGAACTCTTTTATCTCAGGTTCATTATCGATGTGTTTACCACTCTCATGTTGTGGATAACTATTCTTTGCTTTCTTAGCCATATATGTTAATCTAGTCTAGTGAGCGTTTGATATTATTTCAAATATCACCTTGCCTAATATCAGACAAGGCCTACTATACTAGCAATAGCATAGTAGGCTCTCACACTTTCTGCAAGTCAAAATCCAGGATACTCCCCGAGGCTGGTACAGTAGATGTGTGCTAAAAGAAATTTAAATGCTTAGTCAAAATGAATTTATCTACACTATTTTTTAGCTATAAATTAAAATTTTTTTTTCAAGCTCAATTCTTATCGAACTAAATTTATAAAAATAGTACTTGCTTAGATTATGGAAATGATACAATTATATAAGAACACTTTTAGATAGTTAGATTTTAGCTAAATGTGTTCAGTATTTACTACGCTATACTAAGCGAGAAAGGCAAGGTGATTTGATGAGTAACTCATTAACTCCTAAGGTTTTAGCCGAGGAACTTCATGTTTCTCCTAAAACTCTACGAGCTTGGTTACGAGCCAACGCTCCGCGTGAACTCGAGCAAAAATCTACTGCTTGGGCTATCACGCCAGCAGTGGCTAAAGCCGCTCGTAAACACTTCACACGATAAATAATCAAGTCGTGTGTAATGTCCGTGTGTTTCTAACTACACTATGACAATAAACTATAGGTTAGAGTGTATCAAGTGTCGAGATACACTCTAACCAGAAAGGTTAACTATGTTTGAGTTAATCATGTGGAATATACTTATGTTCATACTAGGTGTTATAGTTGGCATACTCATATTCCGAGTTATATAAATATAAATATGGGGGGCGGATCCTTGAGGGGGTCTGCTCTCCATTTTTTATTGCTTTATGCGGATCCTCAAGGTATTCACAATGCGGTTGGGGAATTAAGCGTTACGCGGTTCCTCATGGAATCAGTCTTGCGGTCGGGGCTACCCGGTTCCTCCAGGACCCCGCCATGCGGTTAATCCAAATCCCGAGCGTTTCCTAGAGGTTCCGCCTAAGCACATCGGAGCTGCCATGTCAAATGAAAAAGCCACTATTTATATAGCCAATTTGACACAAATCAGCCATAATTTTTTGCACTCAATCCTGGAAAATACCACACAAAATAGTGGCTTTCCGAGTTGCATTGTGGATGCCAGTCTGTTTATAATGAAGTACCAAATAAATGAAAGCGAGGTGATATCCGTGAGTGCAAAGGCAGTAGCAGAGCCTAAAGTTCAGCCACAAGCTGAGCCAACAGGCGTTACACCTACAGACTTAGCCGAAATTCTAAGCGTAAGTCCTAAAAGTCTCCGTGCTTGGTTGCGTACCAATTACACAAGACCTTTAGACGCCAAAAATTCACGCTGGTATTTGCCTGATGATGTCGTAAAGGCAGCAACAGAGCATTATACCCGTACCGTGAAAAAGAACGAAGGCAAAGCTAAAAAATCAGCCAAGTAGCTGATAGGCAAGAGGCAGACATCGACCGTAGCCCTGTTAAAGTCTGCCTCTTTGCCGCGGGCAGTATTGTGGTTCCAACTATTTTTACTTTTTTACGGTGGGCCCAAGGTAGGTCGAAGTAACTTATGCGGCCAGGCGTAATATCTCACCACTATTTTATTTATAGGTAGAAACCACATTTCCAGTCTGCTATAATGGTAGTATAAGAGAGAGAAAGTAGGCGTTATGTCCGACCCTGATAACAAGTGCCCTCAATGTAATGACGGCGAGTTATTTACCTTAGGCGTTTTCTCAAATGCCAAATCAAAAACAATGGTGATGGTGCATTGTCGCAGATGTACCTACGGTACTGTTCGTACCCAGCCAGTCAAGCCGAGAGTAAATTTCAGCCATGGCTCGTAGTTGCCGTTGTTTCACCTGTGATGTTTACCGAAAAACACCGGTACGACCTGCACAGGCAAGAAAGTTCATGAAAAGCCGTAAAGCGCCAAAAGATGAACACAAACAGAGGTTGCGGTACACAGATAAAACTGGGTTTGCCGCTATAAGAGCCTATGAAAAACAGAAAAAGAAGGATAATTTGTGGCGAAGCATATAAATCCCTACCTATGTAATCGATGTGGCGTAACAATAGTTAATCCATATCGGTTCGGTGTATATGTACGATTATGCGATGGGTGCCAAGCGACACTGGCATCCATCAGCCACAAAATATCAGGAAAGTGAGGTGAAATGAGACCAAGTGAAAACAAGGTTATATATAAAATGCCAAGCAACAAACATGGCGATGGCATTATTAAAAAATATAGCCGTATTCAGGTAGAACTTCATAGAGATATGGTTGGTAGTCTAGGTCTAGGTTTTGGTGATAAGATAAATAGCTTATCCATCCAAGACAAAGTAGAATTGGACAACCTTATTACTCTATTACAGATGGCAAGTAAAGCCTTAGATAGAGATGAGGTCAGAAACCTACAATACGGTGAGCAAATTGAGGTTGGACTTTTAAGAAAAACCCTTAGAAAGGAAAAATATGAGTGAATGGACACCTAGTAGCAATTTAGTTATCTCGGATCCACAAATGCACAGATTTAACACTCAGGCCGCGATGATGATAAACGAGGCTGATGGCTCAAATGATAAATTACGAGCTAAAGGCTGGAATGTTATACAAATGCCTGACCCAGGACAAGTGTTCCTATGTGATTTCTGTAATACCGAGATGGAAACAAGAGATGAACTTGGAGTGCCTATATCAGTTCAATGTATAGGCAGTAGTAATGCCATTTGTGGCGAGTGCGTAGATAATATCAATGATGGTGAACATGGACCAATTGATAATCTATTCTTTTGTCCATGTTGTACAGGCACAGACTACATTAACCATTATTTAGTGGAAATAAATGCTAGGTACAAAGCCTAGAGAAAGGAAAAAATGAGTAAAGAGGAAGTACTAGATTGGATTGACAACACCAACAGTATAGATTCCTTAATCGAAATCAGCCAGGCCGTTCATGACAGAGCGGCTCTTATTGGCGAAAATGCGAAAGAGGAGTTGTCTGTTGGTGATTGGGTTAAAATTCAATTTAGGGATAGCGAAAGAGTTGGCAAGGTTGATAAAGTTAATCGTACTACCGTTACGGTTGCAAGAACGACTGACGGCCATATTTTCTTTAATCCAATCAAGTTGAAACCTTACTTTTTGACCAAGCTGAGCGATAGCGAGGCCCAAAAAATGCTTAAGGTTTTTAGCGATTGATTTTAGTGGCTTTGGCATTTGAATCCAAGTGCCATTGCTAGTAAAATTATCCCAAGAGAGAACGAAAGCGAGGAGAACGATTTGGAAATAATTTTTAAGCATGGGTCTACCATACACCAAATGGGATCCCTTGTCAAGTTTTGTAAGCCACCAATTTCTTGTCGAGATATCGGCAGGGCAAAAGTATATATCCCTATAGGGATATACTTTTCCCTACCGTTATCGAGATTGGTGAATTTCCGAGATAAAATCTCAGTCGGGGTGACCGACTGATGGCGATGGAAATTATTCTCATGGTCAACGGGCGTAAAAAAGCAAGTTGGCGAGAATACTACCATGGCCAAAAATCTGCGATGGAATTTATGTTTTCAGAGGCATTTGATCCACGCAAAATCGACAAAGAAACAGGCGTCTTTGCCCTAGAACCAGAAGTTCTTGAGCAGAGATTAAGGCCAGCTCTGTATTTCTTTCAACCGAAAGCCAGAGCGAAAACGAGAGAGGAGAAAATGGCTATTCAGGCATTAAAGCGTTTAGTTGCCGAATATCGCCTAGCGAAAACCGAGAAAAAGCCGGTTCGCCTGATGATATTCTACTAACGCCGCTTGATTGCCGTTTGACCCCAGATAATAGGAGAAATATGAGAAGGTATGCAATTATCGCCTTGACCAATTGGTTCGATGGCGATATTAAAAGTACAGTGGTCGGTGAGTATGTAACTCTTGAGGCTGCTGAGGCAGAATGGGCAGCTTTTAAGGCTAACGCAAAAGCTAACCAATCCGAGTTCAACAGATTGTATGTATTTATGGACATACATAGCGGTAAAATGTTGGGCAGATTAAATAATAGGTTAGATTTAGACCTTGAAGTCGAAGTCTAAACCAAAACTAACGATTGGCAAAGAGCAGGCATTAGCCCTGCTCAGCCAATCAAGTAAGGACGAATTTATCTTTGGCTCAGGCCACGATATATTCAATCTCAATGATTACCTTCGTTGGGGCAAAGTAGCAGGTGTTGAAAAGCACCATATTGAGCCTCTTAACCGCAAACATTACAGTGGTAGCGATTACAAATCAACCATATTTGTAAACGGCGAACCTGTAGAGTATCTCGAAGGTATTGATAACAAGGACTTACTAATGTGGTTTTCAGGTATAGTTGGTGCAGATATACTCCAATTTGGCTGGATATCCGGTAGAGGTACTTGGGCGAGAAATGTAGCCAGTGAAATCTATGAACGCCTAGCTGAGATTGCCGAAATCCCAGTTGAGCAAGCCATGGAGATGAAAAGAAAAGCCAATGACATCAAAGCGGAAGACAACAGCTGAGTTCTTTGGCAAAGGTATTCATTGTCGTCACCATGCCAAGTATAGAAAGACTTGTGCATGGTGCGACTTTGAAACCTGGTGGCATTTCTGTATTCGGCACATAAATGGAAAAGAAAATTTTATGCGATGGCGTAAAATGATAGGTAAAAATTGGTAAGAGAGGAGAAATATGCAAGGCATATTTGTAAAAAATGATGAAGGCGCAATGGTGCGACCTAAATCTAAAAAGGAAGTCAAAGAAACAATTGCCAGCAATCCTTTAAGGGTATTAGCTGAGGCAACAAGTTACTTTGGTAATGAGTATGAAGGCCCAATAACTAAAACAGCCATAGAAATGTATGGTGATATACGATTTGTTGGACCTGATCCACATACAAAAAGAAATTTTTATGGTGTAATTACCATAAATAAGAAAGGAGAACTGCATGTCAAGTAAACCAGTTATACCAGATGCTATTCTGGACAGTTTAGAGGCAGTAAGAGATAGTGGCGTAACGAACATGGCCGATATAAAAACAGTAAAAGAATTTGTGCCAAGTTCAGTAGCCACATGGCTAGATGAAAACAAAGATACCTATATACAAGGTTTCTTTTATGGTTTCAAAAGAGAATCCGAGCTACACGATGGCGAGTGAGGCTTTTACTGAACCAATGACAGTCATAAAATGTGGCCCTTGTATTGTTTGCCATAACTATTCTTTTGTTCCAGTTGATGAAAAAAAATGGCAAGAGTATAATTCAGGCAAACCTATTCAAGAAGTCTGGCCAGACAAAGACAAGAATTGGCGAGAGATGTTAATTACTGGCACTCACGCTAAATGTTGGAAAGAAATGTTTGGCGAGGAAGAGTGATATAGCACATGGCCTGTAATTTGTAAAGCAGGCCATGTTGTTTTAGTGGTTCAATGATTATGAATAAACCGGATCCCTGCTACGATAAAGGTATGTCAGGATTAAAAGCAGAAATTACCACAGACCGTTCAGATAAAGCGGTGTCAAGACAAGGCACAAATACAATGACGGTTTCGGTAGAGAATTGGAAATACGGTGTAGCCATGACCTTTACAAATGAGAGTGGTTTTACCATCGAATTGACCGATAAGCAAACATGCCAGACATTTCCAGTAATGAAAGCTGATGGATCCATGTTAGATTGGATTATTCACAATTTAGAACCAGAAGAAAGTTTAGAACCTTACAGTTTTGAGGATTTATTTCGTGACCTATTTGGTGATGAAAATGATGGCAAAGATTACTTGTAAGGTTTAACCTTAGATGAGATAATTTTACATCTGATAATTCAGATGGCGCAGTAGAGCCTAAGTGTTATGAGAGCTTAGGCTTTCTGCTATAAGAGGAGAGTTTATGGATAGCAAATTTTTAGACCGCGTAAGAGATACCGGTTCAGGCATTTCATTTTTACCATACATGAAAGACGGTGTATGGCATGAAAGAACTGCCGATGAGTTTTATAGTAATCCGCCAGAAGGCGAATATGATTTGTATTTTTCCGTCTTAACATTTAAAACCAGCTCACGGAAAAGAGAAAACGCACTCCCAAATATGTGGTTGTGGGCAGACCTTGATGAAGTAAACCCTGCTGACATTGAGTTAAAGCCTACAATCGCATGGGAGAGCAGTAAAGGTAGATACCAATGTCTATGGCAATTAGAACATGGCGCCAGTGCTGAAACTTTAGAGCAGGCCAGTCGTGCATTAACATATAAAGTAGGTGCAGATAAAGGCGGTTGGTCTCGTACCAAAGTATTGCGTGTACCAGGCACCATGAATTACAAGTATGACCCACCACAACAAGTAAAATTATTGTGGGATAACGGCCCATTGTATATGATTGCAGATGTGTGGCAATTTACTGGCCAGATTGATGAGAACAATAACCATGTTGAACCTGTCAATGATGAGATACCTACACCAGATGAAAACTATGACCAACTTTATGAGATAGCCTGGGATTTACTTGATCCCCGCGGTCGTAGATTACTTAGCGCCAAAGAGGCATGGGGTGATAGGTCTGCAAGACTGTGGGAGCTTGAGTGTAGGTTACTTGAAACAGGCTTAAGTAAGGAAAATGTATTTTTAATAGCCAAACAATCTGTGTGGAATAAACATGCAGATAAACCAAATGGAGATGAAGTTTTATGGCAAGAAATTGCAAAGGCAAGTTTGTCGGTATCAACTATGAACACTAGTGCCTCCAACAACGCAAGTGAAGTTGATACCGCACCTATTTATAGAAAAGTGAAACCAACGCTTGTTACTTATGGTGACTTGCTTGGCTCACAGATAGCAGAGCCACAATGGCTAATACAAGATTGGTGGACTATGGGTAGTCATGGCATTATTGCTGGTCTACCGAAATCTTATAAGTCTTTGGTAACTACAGACATGGCGTTATCAGTGGCAACTGGTACACCATTTATGAATATGTACGAGGTCAATGAGAAGGGGATAGGTCCAACTCTGGTTGTTCAAGTCGAAAACTCTCCAGCCCTTCTCAAAGACCGAGTTGTAAAGATGGCATACAATAAAGGTTTATTACATGGAGCAAGTCATATTGATGACGGTACTTTGTCAGTTACATTTCCAACTCAAGTACCTATGTTCTTTTACAATGATTTCGCCTTTGACATGACCGATGAGGCATGTAGACAGGCGATTGAAACGATAATAGTCCAAGAAGGCATACGCATGGTTGTGTTTGACCCATTATATTTGATGATGGGATCCGTAGATGAAAACTCTGCCCACGAAATACGCCCGATACTTTCTTGGTTATTACAACTTAGGAACTACTACAACATAGCCGTAATAGTAGTTCACCACTGGGGCAAAGGCTCAAGTGATAGAAAAGGTAGAAAACAAGGCGGTGTAAAGTTGCTTGGTTCTACAACAATCTATGGTTGGTTAGAGAGTGCTTTGTATTTAGAGGCGTCTCCAAATACTGATGGCTCATCAACTGTAGTGGTAGAGCGTGAATTTAGAGAGAGGTTAGCGCCTCCACCACAAGCCTTTAAACTCAGAATGGGTGATATAGGTGAGATTGATTATGCGTGGGAAGGTGAAGGTGTAGTCGGTACTGAGGCTAACATTTTCAACCTTCTTACGCAAAAGCCAATGTCAATGACCGAGTTACAAGCGGCAAGTGGCATGGGTGAAAAGAAAACAAGAGCCTTGCTTACCAAGTTGTTAGCCGATGGTGCTATCACAATGGAGCAAGAAGGCAAAAGCAAGGTATTTCGATTAGCTAAATGAGAGGAGAATATAAATGGCTAAAGATGAACTTGCCGAACAGTGGCAAGATGATAACCTTATTAATCAAAAGGCATTAGATGACCCTGAGATACTTGCCAAAGTGGCAAAGATATTAGGAGTAGATAATGGCTGAAAGAAAAAAAGGCTCAGAGTATTTAAGTTGTGGTTGTGAAACCCACTTTTATTTTGAGCCATTTGAAATATACGAACAGGAACTTTGTGGGTATCATTTAAAAAAGAAAAACCAATACGAGAACGAGGAGTTATTAAATGGCTAAAGAAATTTATTCTCAGGATTTTCGATTTAGGTTTATCAGTTTAGATGAGGCTATATCCATAATTCAACAACTTGATAAGGTCTTTGACTATGACCTATTTGGTATATGTATTGTGGACGCTACTAAAGTTGGCGTATCTACAGTTCTTGGCCAAGATGATGTAACAGAGTACCTTTTCCGAGAAAAGACAAATGACTTTTTCGGCCCACAAAAAACTTATGGTTATCGTGTAAGTAAACATACATGGTTGGGTAGTGAAATTGTCCACTTATATATTGGCAAACAAGCATACCAAAGAGTATTTGGTACACAAGAAAATCACAAGTCTGGTTTACCATACGAGTGGCGAAATTCATATCGCCCTCACCCAGAATACTTATTGGTTAAATCATTAGAGATAGTAGCCAAGTTAATCTTGGCATTAGATAGAAAGGGTCATTATGCCGTATCAAAACCAAGCAGACAAAACGAAACAGCCGTATAGATTATCAATCGGCGGAGCAACGCTATTCGCCTCATTTGAGTGGGATAGCACAGACACCCGATTAATCTTTCATACGGTTCTGAAAAAGTATGCAGAAAACGAGGACCAAAATGAACATTGGGCTAACAGTCGATTTTTATTTGGCTTTACTGAAAGTTTATTTCCTTGGTTTTCATATACACCAGGTGCGATGTGGGATTGTATGAAATGGTTAATACAAGACCTTAGCGAATACTACCATCGATATGGTAAGAGCGGTCGTGTTGCCCACATAGAAATGAAAATAAACCAGATTTGTTTTCAAATGTGGTACGACATCTTGGTAAAAAACTGTGGCGATAAAGCCCAAACTGTAACCTATTTATTAGAGGAGTTTGAGAAGTATGGAATATCAATTCAAGACAACACCATACCAACATCAGAGTGAGGCTCTAAAAAGAGTATTTAATTCGGACAAGGGTCATGCTCTTTTCATGGATCCAGGTACTGGCAAGACTAAAATTGCAGTGGACAGTATCGCGGCCTTTCAGTTATCTGGAAAAGTGAAAAGAGTATTGGTCCTTTGTCCAATAAATGCTCTTACAGTATGGCCAAAAGAATTAAACAATCACTCACCGGTGCCTTTCACCTCGTTTGTGCGGCCAGAAACAGGCACAATCGTAGATAAAGTAGAAGGTTTTAATGAGTGGATTGAAAGTTGTAGCGTACCATTTGAAATGCCATTACAAATAGCGGTGTTTAATTATGAAAGCCTTATTAGTAGAAACAATAAAGCACCATTATTTGATAGGCTAATGAAATGGAAACCCGACATGGTTATATTAGATGAAAGCCAGAAAATAAAATCAGCTACCGCAAAGAGAAGTAAGCAGGCCCACAAGATTTGTGCTACGGCTAAATATACTTTGCTGATGACTGGTACACCAGTCGGTAAAAACTTATTAGATTTATATAGCCAGCTTAAATGTATCAATCCAGAAATATGGGATAACATAAGTTGGACAGATTTTAAATACAAGTATGGTATCTGGGGTGGCAGGTCAGGCTATGAACTTCAAGGTTATCGTATGGTTGATGACTTAGAGAGGCGTTATTCTCCCTATGTTTCTAGCGCCAGAAAAGAGGATTGCTTAGACTTGCCCCCAGTTACCGATATAAATGTAGATGTACGCTGGGATCCACAATCGTTTGCCAGTTACGAAAGATTTAGCAAAGATGGTATGGTAGTTCATAAACGCCACATGATTTATGCACCTATTGTGTTAACCAAGTTACTTCGGTTACAAGAGATGACTGGTTACCAAGTGCATGATGAAGAAGGTAATCCTGTGGTGTTCAATGAGAATAAACTTATCCATACTGTTGACCTTGTAGATAATTTAAGCGAGGCCGGCGAGCCCGTAATTATCTTTGCAAGGTTTAAAAGTGAAATTGCCGAATTACAAAAGGCATTTGCTACACCTTACTTAATTAAAGGTGGAGTAACTGCTAAACAACGAGGCGAACTCATTGACAAATGGCTAAAGAATAACGGTGATAAACCATTTATAATTCAGATACAAAGTGCTGAGGCTTTAGATGGTTTACAGAGAATATGTTCCAAAGCTATATTCTATTCCACAGATTATAGTTGGATAAATTATTTTCAGGCTAGAGGTCGAATAGATAGAGAAGGACAAACTAAGCCAATTATATTTTACCACATGTGTATGACCGAGTCCATTGATTACTTAGTGCTTGAGGCATTAAAAGAAAAGAAGGACTTAGAGAAAATGGTAAAAGATAACCCGGCTTTGTTAGTTGTTTCACGAGCCAGTTATGATAAAATAAAAAAAGACAAAAAAATAAAAGAGGAGGATAGTATAAATGATAATACTTGAAGGCCCTGATAACTCAGGCAAATCAACTCTTGCTAATGCCATACAAAATTGGCTTGGCGAGGATAGTTGTTATATCATTAAATCCCCTGCCAGCGTTTCAAAAGATTGGAACGAACACTGGTCATCTTGGGCAGTAGACCATTACTACGATGAAGAACAAGATGGTAGATTATATATCCTAGATAGAACTCCAGAAATATCTGAGCCTATCTATGCGTCCATATATAGACAGGGCAAAATAAGAAATAGTGAGGACTTATTGAACTCATGGAAATCATTATCTGCACACATGGATTATACACAAATCCTATTTTGTATGCAGAACGGTGATGTTAAGAAAGGTGTAGAACTTACACCCGATGGCTCAGACACCGCATTAAAAAATGATATGTTGGTTATGTCCTATGCACTTATGTATAGGTTATTTGAGGCATTTTGTAATGCCAAAGATGATACCCACAATCAATTTAATGTAGCTCCATATAATTATAATGGTAGTAGTGCTGACTTTATCGAGGCGTATGTTAAACATCACCTTAACAGAAATAGAGATAGGTACTTTAGTGTTGGTAAAATCACTATGCCATTTACTTGGCCAGATGATTTATCAATCAAAGGAGAAAAATAAATGGTCAATGTAAATGACTTCTCGGAGTTAGACTTAGAGGCTACGATTAAACACTATAGTGAGGGATCCGGTAATGTTCTCACCGCTATGTTTAATCGCCAAGCAGAACTCATGGCTAAGTACGAGGAAATAGAAAAGAAAAATGGTGCTAATGTAATTGAGCCTAACCAATTTGGTGAACTCAATTTAAGAAATGTGCAAGCCAGATTAAAGGAGTGTGCATACCGTGTAGTCGAGGAATTATCTGAGGCAACTAATTGTTTGAAAAATAAACCCTGGAAACAGGACGCAGTTGCAACTGATGAGGTTCACTACAAGGAAGAGTTAGCAGACACTTTCCATTTCTTTTTGGAATTATTAATTGTATCTGGTTTTGACGCCAAAGAATTTGCCAGTTACTATTTCCGAAAAGCAGAAGTAAATAAATTCAGGCAGAATAGCGGGTACTAAAATGCACATAGGGTCTAACAATAATGCTAAGACCATATATTTAACGGACGCAAGTCAGTTAATGGAAGTCGCAACTATGGCTCATATAGCCAGACCTACTGTTGAACATGATATGTCCATCGGTACAAATCTATATGATGTCCAGTTAATTTGTGATGGTTTACAAAATGAATTTGATATAGGTAGAGATTTGTGGTTCACTCAAGCTAGATGGACAAACTTAATTCGTTCCTATTTAGACCCTGAACTCACCACAAGATTTATCAAAGCCAGTAGAGAAATCTATAATGGCAGAGGTAAAGATGGTGTAGTTACCGAAATGCAATTTAGAGCTAATAAACGGTCGGCTAAGAAACACAAATGGGGTAACTGTCTGTTGTCAGCCTCTTTTAGAGGTCAACCTGGCACACACATTAAACCTACCCTAGTGTTTCATAGCCGCGTTACTTACATGGGTTACATAGCTGGTCTTGATATAGGCGTAGCAAGTGTATTAGCCAAGTATATATCTGGTAGAGAAAGAGTATCAGACATAGGTTTAATCTGGAAAATAGATGTAAGCCAAGTTCATGCTTTTAAAACTCTACCATATCTATATGCCCATAGACAACTGTTGGATTATGTGCTAAGATTAGAAACACCTACTGCACAACGCCTACAAAAATGGCATGAGATGGTGTTGCGATACGAAAAACAAGGCAAGCCAATTGATGATGAATTATATGGCCCACTTCGTAGAGTAAGACAGATTTGGCACAACTCAAACAATGGTATTCTACGACCTAGTAGTCAAATAAATGATTTGGACTTGTCTAAACTTATTGGCTTAGGAGTAGAATATGATATGTAACCAATGTTTAAATTATATAGGCGACTATACATTAGAAGGTATATGCGCCGATTGTAAAAAGGTGGGAAAATATGAGAACGACTTACGAATGGCTAAAGGAAATAGACAAGGTTGATGATTTAGAACAACTAACCGACATCCTAGTTTATACTGAGGCCAGAGTAATTAAATTAAAAAATGAGGAGGATAGATGAGATACTACCACACATTGGAAGAGGCTAAGAACGAGATTAGCCGAGACCTAAAAGAACTGGCAGTAGTCTATCAATCTAAATCCGTGCAAGATAAAGTTGTTGCACAGGATCCTGGGTATATGACCCATGAATTGATGAACTACTCCTACAGTATAAGTAGTAAAACCTTGTATTCAGATACTTGGTTCTGGGGTACGAAAAATCTTAATGCCGATTACTTAAAAGAGGAATTGCATGAGAGAATAAATAGTTCGGCCAACCCTGGCAACGCTTATAAACATGATGAGGAATACTGGTCACAGTTTATTCACAAAGATACTGGACAGTTTTCTTATTCCTACCCTGAGAGATTACATGGTAATCTTGAGGCAGTAGTAAAACATATAATTAAGAACCGTGA
>Ga0255751_10001722_pt1 | contig 20732 bp, 21 predicted proteins | sample 071ome_20_FD_179951 | JGI IMG/M metagenome (GOLD analysis project Ga0255751, IMG submission 179951) | Coastal salt marsh microbial communities from the Groves Creek Marsh, Skidaway Island, Georgia - 071412BT metaG (version 2) | ecosystem: Environmental > Aquatic > Marine > Intertidal zone >...
TAACCAGTAGAAGATACAACTGATTTAGTTTCTACTGCAAATAATGTAGGGTACATATTTTTTATTTGGTCACACACTGCATCAAATACATTCTTACGAGGAAATGGTGGAGTAATTTTAATTAAATCTCCTACGCTATGACTAGCTGCAGTTGTACCTCTTGCAGCTCTAGTTACTGTAACTGTATTAGTAACTGCGTTAAGGTCAGTACATATCATTAGCTCTTGACCTATTTCAATTATTGCACCTGCATCTAAAGCATCTTCTTCTTCTACGGATAACAAGTCACCATTAAATACTACTGATGTATCTGTTGTGTTAATGGCTGTAGTTAGTGTTGTATAACTAACAATATCATCCATTGGCTCAAGATATTCTCTGTAAGTCCTATCTACTAGGTCGCCAATAGTTGAACTCATTGGACCTCCTAAGCAGTTCTAAATATTAATTTTATACTACGGTCAGCAGCTTCTGTATCATCAGATGTAATTCTAATAAATCCACTAGATGCAAAAGCCCAACCACTAGGGTCAACTCTAACTGCATCTCCTACAGATATTGTATATGATACATCTGTTCCGTCTGTTTCTTTTACGTCATACCAGTTTGTACCATCTACTGAAAAATCAAATGTAACAGCAGTACCTGTCATTGTTGCAGGAAACACTATTCCTGTTAATAACATACCGTCTGTATTTACTTTAAGTGAATTACTCGCATCTGCTGATACGTCAATCAATGCTTCTTTAACGTTAAATTTATACATATCTTCCTTACTATAGCACAAGAAAAGGGTGGAGGTGGAGTTCCACCCTAATCTTGAAATTAATAATTACTACGGGGTAGCAATTTCATCTATGTGGAGATGATATTGTGGAGGACCGAAGTCGATTCCCATTTCCATATAGATTGCTTTTGCAACTCTTGCATAATCATCTTGGTCAATGTCTCTCACGAAAACAGTTCCTTTACCAGGAATGTTTGTGAAGATAGGGCTTACATAAGCCATATCTACGATGAAAGCATCATTAGAACCTAAGATGTTAGAATCAAGAACCATCATTCCGATTGAACCGAATGGTGTAACAACAGTATCAATGTCGATACCTCCAACGTTTCTATCTCTTGGAAGGACAGCAGCAGTTGTACCACCTGATTGTGGAACGTGTAACTGCTTGTTAAGTTCTAGCAAGTTAGCAGAGTTTACCAATAATACTGGATTTTTAACTGGAGCGTTTGCATCATAAAGTGTCTTTAGACCTTTAGCGACTGCATCCCAGTCAAGTTTTTTAGCAGTACCACCTGTGGCTTCTGTGCTTGTATTGAAATATGTGTTACCACCATTCAATCCACAGTGAGCCTCAAGTCCTCTGAATGTTCTGTTGTCAGATACAGGTCCACCTGCATTGACACCATCAGCGAATGTACCGTTGATAGCGAACCATTCAACTTCTCTAGCTACTTTTTCAAGAGCTAACTCGAGTTGTTCTGCCATTTCATCAGTAATTGGATTACCTCCGAATAAAGCTAATTTATCGGCAGCAGTTAAAGTTCCATCTCCATCTGAAGAATTTGGAAAAGCTGCTGACAAATCAAATGTATTTTGTTGATTGTAAGCTGCCATAGATGTATATGACATTTTTACACCTTTGTGGAATATCTGTGTTACTTGGGTGTAAGCTCCTCTATTTCGACCAAGGTATTCTGTTGGTTGTCCACCTTCAGTTCCCTCTGTTGGTGCTGAAGAGATTGTAGCATTATCGGCTGTTTGGAATTGGAAGAAAGTTGATTGAATAACTTTACCACCACCAGACAACCCACCAAGTGCAGATAAGAAAGGTGTTCTTTGACCACCTACGCGAAATAACTCTCCTTGAAAGTTATTAATATCTTGTGCGTAAATTGGGTCAGGGGTTGTAATTGGTCCCATTTTTTTCTCCTATTTACTTATCTTTTGGGTTATCCATCATAGCTAACTTAGCTGAAATGGATTGTCTTGTACTTGTTTCTGGAGAATTAACATACTCCTTAAATGCAGACATCACATCTTGTGGTTTAGTATCTACACCTAATTTATTAAGTTGCTCTACACGTGATTGAGCTTGAACAACATTTTCTGTTACAGGTTCTTCTGGTTGAGTATTAGCATCAATAGCACCTACCTCGCCAAATTCTGTTTTAACAAACTCTTGTATAGCTTCGACATTTACATCTCCGTCATACAATTTAGTAACAGCTTTACCGATACCTTTATCAGCATCTAAGCCCATAGAGTTTAAAGCAGAGTTCATAAGGTTCTGCTTAAATGCTTTATTTTCAGCCTTGAGTTTTTTATACTCATCTCTAAGTTGAGCTATAGAATTTTCTTCTGGTTGCTCGATATTATTTTGTTCTGTATTTTCCATATATTTTTCTCCATCTTCTCTAGCATATAAAAAATCCCATAACATTAATCGCTAGGTAATTAAAGGGATTATAAGTACGCAAGGTTTTGTGAACAACAAAGAGAACACCTTGGAGGTTCTCTCGCAATACGACCCTATCTTTTAAGTGCCGAACTCGACAGGCACTACATCTAGTATAACAGATTTATTTAAAGTGCAAGTTTATTTATGCTTCTTCTAATCCTGTAACTGCACCTGCTTGTGTTTTAGCTGCACCTGCTTGTAGGGAACTAAGTGACTGTTGTTGAGCTATTATAGCTTGTTGCCTTCTAGCTTCTGCAGGGTCTTGGAATACATCAGTTTGTAATACACTTTCTAAAGTTATTGGTGTAGTTCTTGATTGTTGCCTACTTAATCTATTTAATGTAGCAATCTTATCTGCACTTCTAGCAAACAATCTTGATGCACCTTCTTGTGTAATACCTGCTTGTAATAATCTTTGTGCTTGTTGTGTATTCAAATCTAAGTTTCTAAGTGCAGCTTCAGCACCTAGTTCTGCTTGACTTATTTGATTTGTTAATATTGCTACTGACATATCAGGGTCAAGTCCTGCAACTAATACAGCTTGGTCATTAACATCTACTCCAAAGTTTGTAGAGTAGTATGCTTTTATTTCTTCTGCTAAAGGATTATCTATAAATGCTTGACGTGTACGTTCTACTCTAGTTCTAAACTCTGATACTGATACATCGCCTGCAATAAGCTGTGCTACTTTTCCTGCTTGGTCAAACACAGTAGGGTTCAAACCATTTTCTAAAAATACTCTAAAGTAACCTTCTCTAGTTTGTTCATATTGAGTTTCTGTCATTCTTAATGAACCATCATCTCTTCTAATACCAGGATAAAACAATGGGTACTCTTCTGATTGTCTTACTGCAGCTATAGCAAAATCAGCACTACCTGTTTCTATGTATTGGTCTGTATATGTTTGTAATAAACTACCTTTACCTTTTAACCAAGGAACTATATCTTCAATTTGTTCGGGAGTAAGTACATCTTCAGGAGTTGATGCTGCTGATGATTTACCAAAGTTATCAAATACGCTTTGTAGTTTATCAAAGAAATCTTCGTTAGATGTTACACCTTCTGTAGATTGAGAAGGTTCTGTTAAAGAATATCCTTCACCTAATAATCTGTCTAAATCTTCTTGACTAAACGCTTTGTCACCACCTGGAGGTGAATCAGCTCTAAATATAGGTACACCTTTTTCAAAATCTTCTTCTGTAAATTCCATTAGTAAATCCCCGTTGCTGCACCACCTGCGATGACTTGACTAAAGCCTTGACCTTTTAATCCTGCTGCCATCTTAGTTAATGCTCCTTCATCATTCTGTGACAAGAAGTACGCCCTAGCTAGTTTACTAACTTTACTAGGGTCATCTTCTTGTAATATAGAGTACACGAAATCTCTATCTCGTCCACTCTCGTCTAAGTTACCTTCTTTGGATAAGACAGGACGTAAAGATGCTAATGCTATATTATAGCTTTTGCCTTTAAACCTCTCGGCTACGCTAGCATCCCATATCTCTTGTAACTGTGCATCGAGTATTGCCTCGCCACCTTTTATCCCATAAACATTTGATAAGTACTGAATGTCGTCTGCAGTAAATCCACTTCCTAAATCTGGTCCTAGTTTCTGTAATAATTTTTGTTGAACTTTATTAGTGTTTGCTTTGCTAACAGATTGAGAAACAGTATTGTCTTTAATATATTGTGTGAATACTGGGTCACGATATCCAGGTAAGTCAGGATATGCTAGTAACCTAAATTGTTCTGACAACATAGCTGAATCATATTTACCAGTTAACCTTTGGTTATATAGATAGTCAGTAAGAGTTTCATCTATATCTACTAATCCATATTGATACATCAAACCACTAACTTCTAGCATAGCTTTATCTTCTAATGCTCTTAGTGTTGCATTACTATCACTATCTGTTCCTAATGCAATAGCTTTAAAGTATTGTAGTTCATCTCCACTTAGTGAATTAATGATGTTACTCTTGATTGCATAGTCATCATAAGTTAATACCTTGCCTTCAAACAATGATTCAAGATATACATTTAATACTGAATAAGTACCACCAATATCTTCTCCTAATTGGTTGACTGCACCTTCTGCTTCTTTATCTAACAAGAAAGGATTTTTTACAGCCTCTGCTTTTATTTCTGATATAAATAATTCTAAAGGATTTAATTCTGCAAACTCTGCTGGTATCTGTGCTAAGTCTCCAAAGAATACTGAAGAACTTAATATGTCATCAGGTGCTTGTGTTTGGAATACTTGTCCATCAAATAATGTATCAGCAGTGTAATAGGTGTATAGTTCTTCTTCTATTAAAGGTATCTTAAAGAAATAATAATATTTATCTCCTGCTTTTCTTACAAAGTCTGCTTGTGCAGTTACAGGAACTTCTACTGTTGTATCTTCTTGGTTTTGATTAGGTGGTGAAGAAAAAACATAACCTGCATCGATAGCTTCTTGTATTGTAGTAAACTCACCTGCTAAACCATCTTTATTATAATATATTGCCATTAACCACCTAGCCTTGCTTTTTGTCTGCCTAGTTCTGCTACGAAATCTATAATAGTTCTATCTACATCATCATAATCACTTCTTCTTGGTTGAGGTAATTCTTCTATATCGAAACCTAATTCTTGTCCAAGAATAATTTGTATCTGTCTTTTTGTTTCTGGATTAGCAGAGCCTTCTACTTTATTTACCATTGCAGATATCTTATCTACTGCTCTATTAAACATAGCAACTTCTCTTTGTGAATAACCTTCTTCTCTACGTTCCATACCTAACTTTCCTTCAGCAGGTATAGGTCTTTCTTTAAACGATTGACTTTCAGGTCTTACATCATAAGATTGACTTTCAGGTCTTACATCATAAGATTGACTTTCAGGTCTTACATCATAAGATTGTTCTTCAGGTAAGACATCTGTTGGGGGAGGAGTTGGTACACCACGTACAACTTTGTTTACATCTAACATTGCATCAGTATAAATACCAATACCTCTTGTAATATCTTGCATTTTTTCTTCGTCAGTCTCACCTCTGCCTGGTAACTTCATACTTGTAACAAATGGCTTTACGTAATCTGTATATGCTTCCCATATTGCAAATGGGTCGTTACCTGCATCTTTCACCATTCCAAATTGGCTTTCACCATCTTCTAAATCTTTTTTAATTACGTTTAAATAATACACAGCAAAGTTTGTATTATATTGTGCGTCTTCTAAGTTTTCCTCAAATTGTTTTAAAGTGATATCTCCTGCAAAACTTTTAAGAGTTTCATCAGGTTCACCATCAGTAAAAAATCTACTAGCGTTTATTTGAAATAATCCTAATGAATCTGTATCTTTGTTTTTTGCAAGGGTATCAAAATTAGATTCATAGTACGCAGTCATTGCAAGAATAGGAATATCTTCTTCAGATGCTCCTGCTTCTTTTAAATATTCTATTACTTGTTTGGTATCTACCTTAGCCATTATGTAGGCGCTCCTTGTTCTATAGCAGACAACCCTCTATTTGCAGCTAACAAATTGCCAGTTGCTCTGTCATATCTCTGTTGTTTATTTATAAAATCTAATTCAGGTTGTATAAGATTTTGAACTGCTGCTCCTAATCTTTGTGAGAACAATACACTTTGTCTCTCTTGCGCTCCTGCACCAAATGCACCTAACTCTCCAACAACTTCTACTTGTTGGTCAAATAGTTCTGGATACATTAGTTTTAATTCATCATCTGATAAATTAGGATTACGTTCTTTTAATTTTCTAATTTGTGCAGTAGCTGATATAGCAGCTTGACCTGCAGCAATGCTACGCTCCTCTGCTTCCTTCTGCATCTTAGATATATCCTTAGCTACATCTGCAGATATTTTGTTAACTAAAGTACTAGCATTTCGTATATTACTTAAAGTCATTTGACCTGCAGGAAAATATTGTTGTAATGTATTGAGCATTAAGTATCCTGCTGTTTCATCTTGAAATACAGGTACTTCTGTTAACACATCAGAGAATACTCTATCTTCTCTAGTAGCAACATCTTTATCTAATTCATTAAATAAGAAATCTCTTACTTCTTTATTCCTTGCATCATCCCAAGCATATTTAGTTTCTTCTGTTCCTAATCCTAGAAAGTCTAATAATGAACCTGCAACTTCTGGTATAGGAGGTACTCTACCTTCTTTGTTATGTGTAGCCATAGCTTCTTGTACTGCTATTGCTGTTGCACCATCATACACTTCTGGTGTAAAAGATGTTCTTAAATATCCTGCTCTAATGAGTTTATCTTGCAAATCTCCAATGTATGACTCTGATAGAAAATCTGAACCAAACAATGATTGGTCCATATCAGGTAAGTACACAGGAAAGTTTCCATATTCTGAATCAGGAGATTGTATCTGTGAATAACCTAATGGATATCCTCTACTCTCTAATCCTAAAAATCTAATATCTGGAGCTACAGCAATTAAGTCTGCAATAATACTTTCTTCTGACAAAGGTCCTGACAATGGTTGTACTTCTCCAGTATCAGATATTGCAGCACCAGGAATTTGACCTTGCAATACAGCATTTCTTAAAGTACTTTCTATTGCTTCTGCACTTAATGCTTCAACATCAGCCTTAATAGGAACAGCTCCAAGATTAGGACCAAACGCTGTACCACCTGCTGTAGTTGTTTCTTCTGGTAGCTCTACTTCTTCTTCTGGTAGCTCTACTTCTTCTTCTGCATAAGTATCGGGTATAACGTTATTAAAACCTTTTTTATATTCAGATTGAAAGTCCTCTACAATACCTGATACACCTTCTGCAGCAGCAACATCTTGTAATATTTTAGTTTGGTTAACTTCTGCAATAGGCATATTGTTAATAACTCTATTTATAAAATTAATTGTATTTTGTCTATTCTCTGCAGTTACTTTATCCCAAGACTCTGCTGCTTGTAATTCTTGTTCAATAGATAATTGTTTACCTAAACGAATAGCAGCAATTATCTCACCAATAATTTGTCCTAGACTTTTTTTCTTTGCCATTATAAGTTAGCTCCCTCTTCTAGTAGTTTAACCAAATTTTCCTCAATTTGCTTGCTTAGAATATCTTGCCATACATAGTAAAATTCTGGATATTTTGTGTAAAGTTCTTCTGCGTGTTTTCTAAATGTTTCACGTACATAATAACCTGTAAGTCTTTTAGGACTTACTTGTAAAGAACCTGCTTGTTTTTGTAGTATCTCTTCAAAATTATCATAAGACTGAAAGTATATATTTAATGCTTTTGCTACAGGATTATCTTTCATATCTTCTCTCATAGCACCTTCTCTTAACTGTCTTATCTGTGTATCTAAATCAGTAGGTCCAGGTGTTCTAGGTTGTATGTCATATCCAGGAAATGTTTCTCTTAAAACACCATTCATTCTAAATAACATTTCGTTTCTGACTTTTGCACTCGCTACATAATCAACTGAACCTGGTGTACTAATGTTTCTTCTAAAATTTTCCATAGCCAATCTACCTGCAGCCATATTATAAAGTGCAGCCCATTCATTTATCTCTAAGTCATATCTTGCAATACCTTCACCTATAGCATCTGCTGTAAATGACTGTACCCAAGCTGTATAACTAAATTCATCTAATGGACTATCAGGATTAAAGTAATACGCAACATCTGGTAAATCTTGAAACAACTGTTCATCTGCTGCAGCTAATCCTGGTTCTGTATAAGGAGTTCTTCTAATTTCTTTTGATTTAGATATCAACAATGCTGTAGGGTCATAACCATATAGTTTATTGAATTGTTGAGTAGCTAATAACGAATCACCACCATTCTCTCTTAGTAACTGATAATACACTGTAGCCCATACATTAAATGCAAAGTATCTACCATCTGGGTCTAATCCTGAATTAACTAACTCTTCTGGGTTCATATAAAGTTCTCCACCTGGCATAACTTCTTTCTCCCATCTGAAACTACCTCCAGTTAAGAATGAACCTTGAACACCACTTCGTATTAATGTGAGTACTGTTGCTTGTCTTTTAACTAGCTGTAGTGATTGTTTTACTTTTTCTTCACTACTTAAATCTAAATGTCCTGCAACTATTTTGCCTTTCATTAAATCTTTTGCAGTATTTGTATATTGAGTCTGCCAAGATTCAGGACCTACTTGTAATGCTGCTGCACCTTTTCTTAACCAAGAAGGTATCAAATAATCAATATCATTTTCATTAATACCGTAAGGAAATAATGTTTTATAGATAGCAGAGTTTTCTTTCATATTAGGCATTAAATACTTTGCACCAATTTGTACAGCAGGACCAACTCCTGGTATCAAACCACCTGCAACAATGTTTGCTGATGAAGCAAAACCTACAGTTCTCATTCTTGTAGATTCATCTGTTATGTTTTCACCACCAAAGAATTGACCTGTTTGAAAGTAATTATTTAATACTTTATCTACTACAGGAATAACAAACACTTCTTCATTAGTTAATGGGTCTGTATATAAGAAACTATCATTATCATTATTAGGGTCTGATTCTCTTGCAGAGTCTACAGTTAAATACATCTTACGTAACTTAGTAGGATTTTCTCTAAGTAGTCTTGTCCAAGTAGTTGCAATTTCTTTGTGAACTTCTGCGAATGGGAATATTAATGCAGTAGCTTGTGAGAACTGTGAACGTCTATTTAAGTCATACAATAATTCTTGTACATCTTGTAACGCAACAGCTTTAGCTATTTCATCATATTGGTCTATGTTAGAAAAGTTAACACCACCTTGTGTTGGTATAGTATCATCTAATTTCTTTATTATTTTTTTATCAGCTCTTGCAGCACGTGCATTTTTACGTACAGCTTCTAGTGCTTCAGCGTTTAATGTATATGCTGTATCTGCAATACGTTGCCAGTAAAATTGTTTAAATGCAGGAGACCTTGACAAAAAGTTTGTTGGCTTAGACATTAATATATCAAACCAAGCATTAACAGCATTGTTATATGACGCACCTACACCTGGTCTGTTGTCTATTCTACGAGATACTTTTACTACTTCAGGTCCTATCTCAACATATCTTTCTAGTTCGTTTAATAATTCATCATATTGTTTTTCACTAGCTTTTCTACCTAATGGAAGTTTTAATGTTTCTACATACTTACCTTCTGCATCTAAATATCCAAACTGTGTTTCTCCTTTTGCAATACCTTCTATTAACGGGTCAGATAATTTACCATTTTCAGTTATTTCGTAATACATACGTAGTGGTAAACCATTTTCATCTTTAGCATTTCTATAAACAGTACCTTTAGGTATCTCTACTTTTTGACCTTTAACCTTTATGTATTTCTTAAAGTCTCCACCTGTTTTTTCTACAAGTCTTGCTTGTAGTGATTCTAAAAACTCTAATGTTCTATCTTGGCTTTTAACTATTTCTCTACGTGAATTTAAAGTAATAGCATCAGATTCTTCTGCCCAGGCTTGATATTGTTTCCACAAATCATCAGATATAACTTCATCTGTACCAGTAAACCCACCTCTATACACAAGTGCATCTGCTAATTCATCTAATGTACTAAATTTGTATTTACCTTTACCACTTATAATTCTTGCTACTTCTACAACTAAATCATCATCTGCTAGTTGTTGTAACTCTGTAGCCCAACCTTGTGCATATCTTCTACGTGATGCACTATCTCTTAATGCTTTATCTTTTTGTACAACATCAAAAAATCTATCAACACTGTTTGCTTTTCTTATAAGTATTCCATTACTACCTCTTGACATACCTTGCTTAAATAACAACGATTCTTGAAATGATTTACCTAAAATATCTGTCGATGCTTTTCTGTTAAATGCGTAAGCTAAGTGTGATATAGGATGTGTCCACATATTTGATAAATCTGCAGCAAACATACGTAACTGTTCTTCAGATATAACTCTTACCGTCCAAGCAAATCTTAATAACTGAAATGGTTTCCATACTTGAGTAACTGCGTTGTTAGCTAATCTAAATAAAACAGAGTTAGTAAGTCTCTGTCCTTCTTTATCGTATTTATAAAATAACTTTGCAATATTTTTAGTAACTGCATTAGATGCTATGTTTCCTGCACCAAATGCTTCTTGTAACATAGTAGGGTCATCAAGCATATCAAATACTTCTAGTACTATTGGTTCAAACTGTCCTTCAAATTTTCTACCAGTTATTTTTTCAAACTCATCAAGCAATTCTTTTCTAGCATCTAATTGTTTTTGCTCAATATATTTTCTAGGATTTTTTACACTAGATGGAACAGTTGTGTTATCCAATGTTGGATATGACCATTTAGAAATAAACTCTGCAAACGTCTTATCTGTTTTAGCTAGTTCTGATAGTTCATCACCATAGTTCTTTGATGATAATAACTGTGGTAAGTCTATACGTTTAGGACCTAGTTTATTTAGTCCTGTCATCTCATAAAGTGTATTTCTAAATGTTCCTAATATTCTAAATGTTTCATTCATATCAGGTAACGGAATATTACCTGTAAGCATCTCTGACATTAACTGTGCAGTAGGTTGTGCAAACTCTAAGTCACCATCATAAGTATTTAAAATAAATTCTTTGATTGCATCTTTGTCTCCCTTAGCTGCAAGATTTTCTATTTCATTAATATCTAACTGTGCTTTAGTTGCATCTTTAATTTGTTGCCCTGCTTTACCAGATTTAGAACCACTAAATCCTACATCTACTACTTCATCCCCTACAATAGAAACCCAATATTTTCTTGACTCTCTAATCTCTGCTATAAAGTTTTGTATACCACCTGAAAATTCTTTAGGAAAACCTTTAGCAGTCATAAGTTTCTGTAGTTCACCAAGTATGCCTTTATCTTTCCCTACGCCTGAACCTAACAATACATTATAAAATTCTTCAGTCATACGAACTTTAGATACTTTAGTTCCTGACAAAGCCATATCGTTCAATTTAACATTTGCATCACCAAGTTTTTCAAACAGTTCTTTTCTTTGGTTTGCATTAAATGGTAACGAGTCAACAAGTTTTTCTAATTCTCTAAATCCTTTTACAGTAGAGTGAGCAGTTATATATGAAGGAGATACCTCTTTAAATAGTCTAAACATCTTACTATCAGATGCTTTTCTTGATACAACAGCTCCTACTCCTAAGAAATCTCCCATATCTGAAAAGTCAATCTTGCCACCATCATCTAGTATTTTTCCATTCTTTCCAAATACACGTCCTGCTGCTCTTGATACGTGTCCTCTAAATGTAAATGAATAAGGGTCTAATCTCTTTGTAATGTTTCCTGACCTAACATTCTTAGCAATAATATCTCCAACTGTATCAGCAGAGTTAGCTTTTAGTATTGCTTGTTTAGATGCAGGGTCTAGGTCAGGTAGTATCTTCATTAAATCTTCATATTTAATTCCACCTGATTGTACGTTGTCATAAATAAATTCGTATATTTGTTTACCTGTAGTGTTATGCCATTCTTCAAATCTAGTTTTATTTAATGAAGGTCTTAATACTTTAGATAAACCTGAAGCATTTTTAGCTTTCTCTACGTTTTTAACACGACCAATTCTTAATCCACTTACGTAAGCATTAATAGCTGTTTCATATTCAGCTTGTGCTTTTCTAACAGCATCTACATCCATATCTTCAGGTCTAGCTCTTCGCAACTTATGTGATTTATCGTGTAATCTTTGTATATGAGCAGGTGCTTCACCTTTAAAAGCTAAAGCGTGAGTTGCTTCGTGGTCTAAAATAAAATCTACATACTCTTCATAATCTTTAATTGCACCTTCTTTTATTCCTGCTCTACCACCACCATAAATTACTTGTCCATCAGGTCCTGTTCTTAGTGTTTTCTTTATAGCATCTCTGTCTATAAGAACAGTAAGGTTAACATCGTCACCTTGCACTCTTGAAATTGTTTTACCTAATGAAGTAAAAGGTTTTCCTTTTAACGGTTTAACTTTGTTTTTTGAAGTAACTGTTTGTCCTTTTTGTGTAAAGAATCTGTAAGTATTTCTACCACCTTCTTTAGCTAGTGCATCTAATTCATCTAATGTATACGTTGGTTTTGTAAGTATATTATCTCCAACATCTACATATCTAAAAGCTCTTTTACCATCAATAATTAAATCAACACCTTGGTATATATCTGCACCTGTTGCTCTAGTAGCTAACCAACCTGTCATCTTTTCAGTAGTAGTAAATGCTTTACCTGCTTTAGACAATTTACCTACCCAAGCACCTACTAAGTTTGCAGGGTCAAGTCCTAAAGTTACAACGCCATCAATTAAACCTGATACTTGTCTATATCTTTCTGTTCCTGGTTGTGCAAAGTTCATAGCCATAATACGACCAGGGCTAATAGTTTGACCTCTGTATTTATTTGCTTCTACAGCTTCACGTTCTAATTCTGTTATAGGTGTTCCTAATTGTTGTTGAATAACTTGTTCTACGGCTTGTAATTGTGATGGGTCTTTGATAGTACCTGCTATTTGTTTATATATAGCTGTATCTCTAGCAAGTGTAGAGTTTCCAAAATATCCTTCACCTAAGTTTACTTTCTCACCTTTAGCTAACGATTTTAAAGCTCTAGTTGCAACAGTAGGTCCAAGTTGTGCTTTAGCTCTATCATATCTTTCAGCAAATTCTTTATCTCCTGATAAAAACTCAATAACATTTTCTCCATTACCTGCAGTAATTAATTCTGATATCCATATTAAATTAGCCCATTGTGGAGACATACCACCATCTATTGCAGCTCTTGCAGCAGCTTGATATGGTCTTTTAATTAATGCTTCAGCAAATGAATCTAATCCAACAAAAGCACCACGAACAAGTCCTCTACCCATAGCACGTATTTGTTCACCAAACTTTTTAGATTTCTCTTGTTCTATTTCTATTTGTCTTTTAACTAATGCAGATATTTCTGGTGAATCTTCAGTAAATCCTAACAATGCAGAACCTACCATAATATCTCTACCTAAAACATTACCGTATTTATTTACAATACCTTCTAGGTTTACACCTATATCAGGTTTAGATTCTATTTGTGACTTGACAGCTTTATATTGATTTTCTTTAGTTCTTTGCTCGTCAATGTTTGCAAGCTCTAAGTCAGGTGGTTCATATCCGTAAAGTGCCATAGTTTTATATTATCATAGCACTTGCTTCTTCTGAACCTCCCAGTATGTCATTGATGCTTGCAAGTATTGCGTTTGTTCTGTCTATGTTTGCAGGATTGTTTGGCATATAACCTTCTACTTCAGGTAACTCATCTACTGGATTTACCTGACTGTCTGAAGTTCTAAAAGCATTACCTTCTAAAACTGGTCTTGGTGTAGGACCTGGTGTTGTAGTAGGTAAAACATCAGGTGTTATAGCATTTACACCACCTACTGATACTTCATCTTCAGGAAGTAATGGCGCTCCTCTTAAAGCAGCTTCACGTTCTGCTGCACCTTCACCTCTTTGAGCATCTAATCCAAATGCTCCTTTTTTAACTCCTCTAGTCATTTATGTCCTCTATCCATACCATTTGTAATTTTCCATATCCTGGAACGTATACTATTGTTAAGCCATCCATATTACTCCACTCACTATCTTGTACTTCTTGTATCTGGTCATTCAAATACAATTCAGCAACATCTAATTTATTAATCTTCCAATCTTCTGATGTAACAATCTTGTGGAACTCATTGTTAATTCTGATTTCTTCTTCCATTAACCTGCTCCTTGTAAAAGACTTAGTACATCTTGTGGACCTGGAGGTGCGCCACCTGGTTGAGGTGGACCTGCTTGTCCTAACATTTGAGCCATAGCTGCTTCTTGTTGATTAGGTTGTGGCTCTTCTGCAGTAAAGAATTTCTTTAATATTGTTCCAATGTTATTTGGATTATTGTATATCTCTACTAATGCCATTTGAGCTTTAGCATCATTTTGACTTGCTCTAGCTAATAGAGATTCAAACATAACTTTTTCAGCTTTTTCTTTAGTAATCTTTTCATTAATATTCTGTAGATTATCTAAACCATCCATTTCTCTCTGCATAGTTTCTTTATCAATAATACCTGCTTGGTATAACTGTAAACCTGTAATAACTTTGCTTGCTTCATCAAATGTAGCCATAGCACCATACTTACGTTTTGTTAAGAAGTTACTGTCAATATCTGTTGCAGGTGTATAGTTCTCTGCAAATGATGAACCTCTTAATGTTCCAACTAATGGTTTACGTTTATTTAAAGCAAGTTCATCTAGTTCTAATCTTTTGTAATCTATATCTTGAATAGCATATTGAAGTACTTTATGATATTCATTTACCATAGCTCCAATACCTGCTTGTAATTCTTCTAGTCCTCTACCTGTTACGAAACTGTTAGGTGATATTGAATCATCTTGTACAGGATATCCTGCAACAGTTCTTAGGTGTCTTTCAAGTCTTGATACAGATTCAAATAACTGATAAGGCAAATTAGTTACTGGTTTAATTACTTGTGAACCAGGTGCTAAATAGTTAATAGCATTTCTACCTTTACGGTATTGTCCACTTTCAATTTCACCAACTATGTTTGTTTCTGTAAATACAGCATCTTCCATAGCTATAACTGACATAATGTTTACTTTTGCCATAGCAGCCATTAAACCTATTACTTGGTCAAACTGTCCTTGTATTTGGTCAAAAGAATATCTTTTAGCACAAACAAAAGCAGGACCTGACTTTAATGGATTTGGAACAAAGTCTACAATATTTTTGGAAGCAACGTGAACAACATATGTACCCTCTGGGTTTATGTATTCAACTACTACTTCACCTGATTCGTTTGAGTTTTCCCAAGAGCCATCTTGTCCAGGATTAACATACAAACCAGATGTAAAATTATATGGTTCATTTGTTTTCCTGCCTTGGTCTGCAAACCATCCCTTTAACTCTGGGTACATTTGCACAAGATATTCACCAGGTATTCTTCTTATAGTTACAAGTTCTTCTGCCATTTGGCTAGCACCTTGATAACCTGGAAATGTAGAATATGGGTCACGTAATTCTGCTACAGGATAGACATTACCTTGTGGGTCAGCTTTACTTGTTATTACCCATACTGCAAAACCATAACCTGGTAGCCATCTAGCTACTTGAGGTAGTTGTGTTTCTAATCTATTAAACTGGTCATAAGAAGTTACAATTCTTTCTAACTTATCTTTTTTCTTTTTATTACGTTCACTATCTCTAGGATTTGTGATATGCACATCTAATGCAGGCACTCTACCTATTTTTTGTGCAAGCCTATCTAAAGCAGATACTAATAAGTTTGGTGCAGGTAATAAATCTTCATCCATATTCTGCATTGATGGACCTAACAAAGCTGCTAAACCATCTGTTCCACCATTCATAATTGCTCTAAATCTTGCTCTATCAGGTAATGCTTCATCGTGCATTTCTTTAAGTGCGATTGTTCTGTCTAAAATATCTTTAACTAGCATTTAACTCCAGGGTGCTTCGTTCCATTCTACTATATTAAATCCTTCGTAGCTAGGTTTATAATCAATTCCAATATCAGAATATGTTGCCTTTTGCAACTTCCTTAATACTTTTATTGGAAACCAACTAGCCATTACTACGTCAGATTTGTAAACGTTTTTACGTTTAGCAGAAAAGTACGATAGCTGTTTTCTATATATCTCTGATTTTACTTTTGATTCTGTATTACCGTAAGGTAACACAATTAGTTTATCTGTAAACATAGGTGCTAAAGAAGTTACTCCAAAATGACTATCCCATTTATTTTTATAGGTCTCGTGTCCTTCAAGAACAATTCCATTGTTGTTAGCATAATCTTTAATACGTGGGTCTTGTCTAATAGCTTTTTGAAAGTTATTTTCTTCAATAACCCAATGTGATAAATGATATTGTCTATGCCATTCTTTAATAACACGGAATGCTTCTTCTACACCTCCACCCTTATTGTTTTCTATATCTACCATTTGTATAAGTGCATCTTCACCATCATCAAGTATTGCCCATAAAAATGCAGCTTGATAGCCAGATGCAGCAGGGTCTAATCCTGCAACTAAGTAAGAATGTTTAGGTATCTCTCCTACGTTCTTATTAATATCAAAACATTGTGTAATGTGTTCTACATTAAATATAGATGCACCACCTTCTCCAGGTCTGTTCTGATAAACCATTTCAAATCTTTGTAAACCACCAGTAGTCATAGCATCACGTTTACGTGATAGTAACCACTTGTAAGTTCTAAATCCTGACCACAACATACAATCAATATGTTCTTCTTCTTCTAGTTCTGGTATCTCACAACTAGAGTTATGTGCTTCTTCTACTATTGTTTCCCAAGCCTCACTATCTAACAATGATGAATATAAATCATCAGGGTGCTGTCTTGAACCAATAACAATAATTGCTGTATGTTCCTCTTTACGAGATGCTAATGTTGTAGTCCACCAGTTCTTTGTATTATGTCTTGCACGTGGTTGTGCTGTAGATGCGTGGTCCTCAATGTCATCTGCAATAATCAAGTCACAGTCACGAGAAAGTATCTTACCACCTTTACCAATACCAATCATTGTTGGTGACTTAATACCGTGTACTGTTCTTGTTGATACAGTAAAACCATTCTGTGACCAAGATTTACCAGTTCTAGTTCTAGGTTTAAAACTACCACCTGGTCCACAAAAATCCTCTTTTAGTTTTTCATTACTTTCTAATGTATCAATTACAGATGACACAGAGTTCTTAGCAATATCTTCATTACCACCAACCCACATAATTCTTATGTTAGGGTTTTTCATAATACGCCATATAGTAAAGTGAATTAACAATTCTGTTTTACCGTGTCTAGGTGGTGACAATATCATTTGCTGTCCACCATCATTTATGGCTTTGTTTAGTGCTTTAATCCAGTTCTTATGGAATGGTGCAGTCTCAAAGGGTATTCCTTTTTCTGTTAAGAAATATCTGTTTCTAAATTCTGTAAAACTCTCTAATGATTCAATAGCTTCATCAGGTACATCCCAATCTTGTTGTGCTTTTTCTAACTCAACATCTTCTTGGTACGCAGCCATAAACCTAGAAATTTGTGCTTTACTAACTTTAAGTAAGCTAGCTGCTTCTTCTCTAGTAATACTTTCTTGTAATACTTCGTGAATAATTCCATCTTGTACGAACTTGTCATAAACATTCCCACGTCTAGCACTAGCTCGTCCATCTTGCGATTTAGTTTCTTTTTTAGGTTTCTTAGCATTGATATTAGTTTTCTTCTCTGGAAGAATATAAACTTCACCATTTTGTTTAGCTCTCCATTTACGTTTATCAATAAGCTGACGACATTTGTCTGAACAAAATTTTCTTTGACCTTTAGGTAACAGATTAGTACAGTCGGGTACTGCACATACTACATTTACCATTTGACTCTATCAGCCCAATAGGCTGCCGACATCTTCCCCTTTTTAATATTCTTAGCGTGCCTTGCTTTAAAAGATTTACGTCTAGCTTTCTGTTTAGCAGACGATGGATTTTTACCTGCACCCTTAACTCCTTGTTGTCCAAATCTAATTAACTTCATCTTATGACCTTCTTGTGCTAAAACAACGTGTGACTTAGTAGGATGCTTAGGTGTACGTTTAGGTTTATTAACACCTGATAATCCATGTTTCTTTAACATAGCTTTTTTACGTGCATCGTGTGCCATTAGACAGCCTTCCTTTTTCTTTTAACAGCCCTAGACTTTTGTACTTTTTTCAAATCTATATACCGTCCTTCTTTATAAGCCTTAGCTGTACTTCTAATCTCACGTGCCACAGATGACTTAGAATTTTTTTTATTCTGTAAATACTTAGCAGGTACACCTTTCTCATATTTAACTTTACGTCTACTTTTTTTTCTTGGCACGTTTTTTCCTTAAATCAGTATCGTGTTTACGAGAACCTCTTATGTAGCTATTTACTCTACCCATAGCCCAAGCTGCCATAGAAGCAGACTTAGAACCTGATGATAGATAAGCACCTTGTCCTCGTCTATATACTGTAGCTAGTGTACCATACGAAATACCTGATTTCTTTGCTTTAGCTTGCAAGGTTTTTTTAGTACTTGCATTAATTGGTTTACGTTTAGGTTTTTTTTTAGGAGGCATTTCCACCCTTCCACTTTTTACACCAACCAAACTCTGATACCAATGCTTTCCATAATGTACAGTTGCCTGTATTTTCGTAATATACACAGTTACTACATTTCTGATTACCTTTAGGTCCTAATTGATATGCGTCTGGTAATGGCATTATTCTTCTTCCATCTTCTCTAACAAAGCTATTGTATTTTCATTATGGTCCAAAACAAATTTATCCATTAAAGAAGCAATCTTATCAGGATTAGTCTTTTTAATAATCATAGTCTTTTCAACTTGCATTCCACCACAAGCGTTAGCTAATTGAATAGCCCATTTCTGTAACAACTTAGGTTCAGAAAATATATTTTTTGAATCCATTATTTCTTTTTCATCTTTCTTAAAGTCTTAGCAAGTTGAGCTTGCTTAACTGTTCTAGTGTCGTATCTCTTAGGATTTTTAAGAACCTTAGCTGAAAACTGTTTAGTAGTCATACCACGTTTTTTAGCTTTAGCTGTAAAAGCCCCAGGGCGTTTAATAGCCTTTTTAATCCATTTTTTATTTTTAGCCATTAGTTCATCTTTTTAGATTTACGTGAAACCTTTTTACTCTTCTTCGGTTTCTTTTTCATTCCGTAGCCCATCGTATCTCCTAATCTTTTTGTTATATTCTATACATACAAGATTAACACAAGCCTTGTATTTTTTGTAAAACTTCAAAGGTTTATGACAAACCTTGCAGTCAGTAATCATTATGTTATTATAGTAGAACCTATGGAGGAAGAAAACATAAACAAAATTGGTAGACAAGTTGCTATTAACTTAGATTATCTAATGGCACAAGTTGACTTTACTTACAATAGACATCAAAGATGTTTAGTTTGTAATGAACAATATCAACATCACATTGATGGTTTACCTTGTTTATCTGATGACGACCACAAACAAATTATTCGTAAATCAAGGTGGGGTCATACCAAGAATATTTCAAAGTAATCTCTTCTCCTGGCATAATGTCTTTGATAGTTGATAATAATATATAATTTCCTCTTTCTATTTTCTCTGCGTTAGGTTCGTCCGAATGATTGACAAAACCCCCAAGAGGAGTGCGTACTACATCTCCGTACGCTATAACGTGTGATATACCAAGCTCTGTATCTTTAGATATAACGGTCTTAGCAAATAAACCAAGACCGTCTATCTCGCTTGGTTTAACTGTGACTGAATGGGGTAGTGGTTTGTACGTCATCTTCTAATAGTACCTTATCAATTAATGACTGTGGTACTTCTAGTTTCTTAACTACACCTGTGTTAAACATCTCGTCCATTGTTATTAGTAAAGTGCGTGAAAAAAAATTTTTATTTTCTACTTCCACTATTCTTTTGCCTTCGGCAATCCAATCTACAATATACGGATTTATCTCTTGAGGATTCCAGTAAAGGATATCCTGGGTTGGGTAAACCCAATAAAAAAGATAATCAGGGAATGTTTTTAATGCACATCCTATACGTTTGTCTGTATCCCCATACACAATTTGTACTTCAAGTGCTACATTCCCTGTATCTTTTGTTTGAGTGTCAGTCTTGACCTCAAAATATTTTGTTCCCAATTCGTTATTGACCACAAAGAAGTCTGCACCTTGTTTCTGCTCCCATTCTTTTGTTGGACGTACAATGTATAGATTCTTCGTACCTTGTCTTTTGGATTCATAGAAAAGTTTAACCAACTCTTCCCCTTTTTTGCCCACATCAAGTTGTGGTTTAAATTCATAAATAAATACCTCCTATTTGTATAAATCTATGTTAGTATTAATATGCTTTTATACAAACATTCTTTTTGATTAGTATGTTACAGGTAAAGAGGATATCAGGCGTACGAAAGCTAGCTACTAAGGAAACTTAGGACTGGGATTACCACAAGGCTAGTACCCGAGGACATACAAAAGAATTGAATTAGATTTTTTTAATATACTCCGTATATATGCCTGCTACTGCCCGAAAACACCCCCCATTGGAACTCAAGCTCACTATATAAAAAAGTTCTTTTTTATACTATACATATCTATCTAGTAGTGTATAATAAACTAGACACTTATCTAAGCAGGACATTACAATCCTCCTGTAACACTTTCCCAGTCAACTGTATAGGTAAGTGTCGTGC
>Ga0255751_10001724_pt1 | contig 20725 bp, 16 predicted proteins | sample 071ome_20_FD_179951 | JGI IMG/M metagenome (GOLD analysis project Ga0255751, IMG submission 179951) | Coastal salt marsh microbial communities from the Groves Creek Marsh, Skidaway Island, Georgia - 071412BT metaG (version 2) | ecosystem: Environmental > Aquatic > Marine > Intertidal zone >...
CAGGCCTCGGGCGCGATCTCGCTCTGCACGTCCAGGTCAAGCATGAGGCCGCGGCGGCGGGCGATCGCGGCCAGGTCCTCGCGCGCGGCGAGGGCCAGGGCGTCGAGGGTGGCGGGGTCGGTATCGCGCACGTCCAGGGTGAACAGCACCTCGCCGGGCACGGTGTTGGCCGCGCCGGGAAGGATCTCGGCGCGGCCGATCGTCGCGCGCGAGCGCGGACCGCCCGCGCGGGCCAGCAGGCCCTCCACCCCGCTCGCGAACTCGGCCAGGCCCTGGAAGGCATCGCGGCGCATGTCCATGGGAGTGGTGCCGGCGTGGTTGGCCTCGCCGCGCAGGCGCACGGCCCACTTGAAGAGGCCGGTGATCTCATCCACCACACCCACCGGCACTCCCGCGCGTGCGAGCACCGGCCCCTGCTCGATGTGGAGCTCGAAGTAGGCGTCGATGTCGCGGGCCGGGCGCCGTGCGTCGAGCAGGCCCAGCGGGTCCATCCCCCGCGCGCGCATCTCCTCCGCGAGGAGCACGCCGTCCTGCCCCGTGAGGTGGAGCGACTCGGGCGTGAGGAAGCCGCACATGGCCTCCGAGCCCAGCATGCCGCCGAAGCGCCCCTCCTCGTCGCTGAAGGAGACGAGCTCGATGCCGCGGCCGGGGACGACCCCGGCCTCGTTCATCACCCGCAGGCACTCGAGGCCGCACAGCACGCCCAGCGCGCCGTCGAGCATGCCCGCACGCGGAACGGTGTCGGTGTGGGATCCGATCATCACCGCCGGGCCATCGGCCGGGCCGATGCGCGCGTGCACGTTGCCGGCCCCGTCCATGGACGCGGGGATGCCGGCATCGGTCATGCGACCCATGAGCCAGCGGCGGCCGCGCATGTCGGCATCGGTGAAGGCCATGCGGTATACGCCCCGGTCCTCGGGGTCCCGGCCGATCTCACCGAGTGCGAGAACGTCGGCCTTCAAGCGCTCGATGTCGACGCGCAGACGCGCGGTGGTAGCCACGACTCCCCCTCGTGGTTCGCCCCGAGGCTACCCCGCTGCCGACCAGGCGGTCGGGATCAGCGGATGGCCCGGGCCTTGGCGGCCGCCGCGCGTGCAACGGACGTGCGGTATGCCCGGAGCGCGTCGGCGCGGCATGAGCGGCGCTGGTTGGCACGTGCACGGGTGGCGCATGCGGCAATGCGCACCGTCCGCACCCTCAGCGCGCCCGCCACGGCAACCCTGCGCCGGTACTCGGCGTTCTGCGCGATGCGGCACGCAGCGCGGGACGACGACGACCGGCGCGCCGCGCATGCCGCCAGTCGGATGGCGCGGGTGCGCGCGGCGGCGGCGATGGACACCCGGCGGCGGTACTCGGCGTTGTGGGTGGTTCGGCAGGCGGTCTTCGCGCGCGCGGTGGAGCGTCTGTCGCACGCGGCCAGTCGCGTATCGCGCACGCGTCTCGCCGTGGCCACGGCCACGGTGCGGGTGTACGTGGCCCTCGCCGCCGCCTCGCAGCGCGCCTGCGCGGTGCCCGACCTGGCGTCGCACGCGACGAGAGCCGCATCGCGCACGCTCCGGGCCTCGGCGATGGCGGCTGCCGCCGTGGTGCGCGCCTCGCATATGGCGCCAGCCGTTCCGGTCAGCCCCGCGCAGGGGTCGGGGTCGACGGGCGCCCCAGGCACCGCGGGAGCGGGGGCCGGCGACACAGGTGGCGGCGCGGGCAGCACGACTGCACCCGTGGTCGCGACGGCCGAGATGCCCACCGCATTGACGGCCACGACGCTGCACGCATAGGTGGCCCCTGCGCTCAGGCCAGCCACCACGATCGGCGACGTCGCCCCGACGGCGCTGCCCGTGGCACCCCCCGTGGAACTCGTGCACGTGGCCCGGTATGCAGTGATGCTGCCGCCGCCATCGTCTGCGGGAGGCGTGAACGCCACGCTCAGCGCGGACGTGGATGCCGGCGTTGCCAGGAGACGTCGGCGCGCCGGGAACGGTCGTGGGCACGGAGATGGCGGACGAGGCGATGGAGGGCGACGATGAACCCGCGGCGTTCTCGGCCGTGGCCCGACAGGTATACGACGCGCCCTTCGACAGCGAACTCACGGTGATCGGGGAGGCCGGCCCTCCTGCCGTACGCGTCGCGCCGCCATCGCCGCTCGTACATGTGGCGGTGAACCCGGTGAGGGGCGACCCGCCGTCCGACGGGATGCCGAAGGTGACGTCGGTGGCCTGCGCCGACGGCGCCGACGCGGCCACGCCGGTGGGCATGGCGGGCACGCCCCGGCAGCTGGCGGACGCACGCAGCGCCCCGGCATCCAGGCGGGCGGCGGTCACCGTCTTCCCGGAGAGCGACGCGGTCGGGACAGCTGTGGACATGACGGCAGACCGCGCGGCGGATGCCGTAAGAGCCGGGTTCGATGCGGCGCACAGCGCGATCGCACCGGCCACATGCGGAGTGGCCATGGACGTCCCGCTGTACGAGGACCAGGTGTCCACCGGGACGGTGGAGCGGATCGCGCTGCCCGGGGCCCCCAGGTCCACGCTGGTGGCGCCGTAGTTCGAGAACGACGACATCACGCCCGTACTGGTGATGGACGCGACCGAGATGACGCAGTCCCAGCCGCGCGCGGAGCCCCCGGCCGTGAGGCTGCAGTCGTAGTTCGATGGGTAATGGGGAGTCAGGTCGTTATCGACGGGGTTGCCGTTGTCATCCCCATTGCCGGCGGCGGCGACGAACAGGATCCCCGCGTCCCCGCCGCGGCGGATCGCCCCCAGCAGCGATGTGCTGTATCCGCCGCCGCCCCACGAGTTGTTAGTGGCCACCACGTTCACGCCGTGCCGGCTCTTGAGATCGGTGATGTAGTCCACGGCCCGCACCGCGTCGCTGGTCCAGCCACCGCTGGGGCCCAGGAACTTGGCCGGGATCATCGTGACGTCCCAGTTCACGCCGACCACGCCGGAGCCATTGCGCGGAGCACCAATGGTGCCGGCCACGTGGGTGCCGTGGTCGTCGTCCGGCCCGTCGTACACGGAGGCATTGTCGTTGTAGAAGTCCCAGCCGTTGACGTCGTCCACGTAGCCGTTGCCGTCGTCGTCGATGCCGTTGGAGGGAATCTCCCCCGGGTTGACCCAGATGTTGTCGGCAAGATCGGGGTGGGTGATCTGCACCCCGGTGTCGATGATGCCCACGTGCACGGCCGGCGACCCCGCGAACCCATTGGCCCAGGCGGTGGCGGCATTGCTGCCCCACTGATTCGATGGGCTCGTCGCCGGGCCGTACATGCCCCAGAGTCCGCCGGCCGTGAAGTACGTGTCGTTCGAGGTGGCGGCCGGGCGCAGGAGGTAGTCCTTCTCCACGCGCACCACATCGGGGTCGCCCTGCAGATCGGCCATGGCCTGATTCGGCGTGGTGCCCGGGGGCAGTCGCATCAGCTCGAAGCGCGACGTGCGTGGCGTGAGCCGCTCCGCACCCACAGCGCCCACGTCCCGTCGGGCCGCCCTTCGGGCGGCGCCGTCGGCCGACGCTGCGTACTCCACGATCACGCGGTCGGGCGCGTATTCCGCGGGCGCCGCGGCGGCGGTGCCTGATGCCACCGCCAGGGCCGCGGCAAGGCCGGATCCGATCATCCGGGGAGTGAAGTGCATCGCTGTGATCGTAGGCGGGCGCAGAGCCGCATCGCGCCCCGCACGGCGCGGCATAACGCGATCCTTACCCCGGCCATTCGGGTGGCGGCGGCATCTGGACACGTCGCCTATGGTCCCTGTCGCTATCGGACGACGGTCGCCCCCCCGGGGCGCTAAGTGGGAAGCCGGTGAGAATCCGGCGCGGTCCCGCCACTGTCACCCGGGAGCGGGTGGATCGGGCTTCGGCCAGCCACTGGGGCACTTGCCCCGGGAAGGTGATCCAGATCGCGTTTGACCGGGAAGCCAGGAGACCAGCCGCCGCTCCGTCACAACACTCCACCTCCGAGGAAAGAGGACTACGTGACTACACGCGCACGCGTGATGACCATCGGCGTGACCGCCGCGATCCTGGCCCTGCCGTCCGCTGCGGTGAGCGAGCCGGTGAAAAATGCCACCGTGATCAGCATCGAGGGCAAGGCGGGGAACATGCTCGCGCCGACGGCCGTGGCAATGCCGCAGCGCACCCCTGGCATGCCGGTGCCCACCACAACGGTGCGCGACTCCACACGCGCGCGCAATGCCGCGAAGATCTCGTCCCTGAGCGTGCTCAACCAGCTGCTCACGGCCGGTCCCGCGACCGATACCCGCGTGGTGTGGCGCTGGTACGCAAGCTTCAATGCCCCGTATGTCATCGCCCTCGATCGCGTCGGCCCGAAGGGAGCTGACGGGTGGAACTACCGGGTGAACAGCCTGTACTGGGGGAAAGGCGCCAACATGGTGAACCTGGGCAACGGTGACCGCGTCACCTGGTACTGGGGAGCCTGGAACGCGGCGGTACTCGAGATCGCCGAGCCCACCACGGGGTCGTCGCCCACGGCGACGGTGGGCAGCGGCTCGATGCGCGTGGTGATCAACCAGGTGAACTGGAAGCGCACGCGGGTGCCCGCCGCAGGCGCCACGGTGACCTACGCGGGACAGACGGCCACCACCGACGCGAGCGGGGCCGCGAGCTTCACGGCCGTGCCAGGACGCAATGTGATCCGCGCGACCAAGTCGCGCGTCATCGCGGCCACCCTGGAGGCCTGCCTGCCCGCGGGCGGGACCACCTGCACCACCTGACGCCCGCGCCCGGGTGATGCGACAGACCACGACCTACGTGATGGCCACGCTGGCGGTGCTCACCGCCGGCGTGGCCACCGCAGCGCCCAACGACCGCCCGGCGGCTACTGCAGCTGCGCGGGCGGCGGCGTGGCTGGCGGGCCAGCCCACCGCTGGGATACCTGCCGGCCAGCAGGCGGATGTGATGGTTGCCCTGCGCCTCACGGGAACCAGTGCCCGGCAGCTCGCGTCACGCCGCCGCGCGCTGGCGCGGACCGCTCCCGGGTATGCGACATCCGCAGGGGCTTCGGCCAAGGTGGTGATGGGCGCGGTCGCGGCGGGGGCCGACCCACGACGGCTCGGCGGCGTGGACTACATGGCGCGCATCGCTCGCACGCGCCGCGGGGCGGGCCGTTACGGCACGACCTCATTCGACCAGGCGCTCGCCATGCTGGCCATGCGCTCGGCCACTGGCCGCGTGCCGCGTGCGGCCGCGAGAACCCTCATCGGGCTCCGATCCGGGCCCGGCTGGAACCTGGCGCTCACCAGCGATGATGAGCCCGACATCGACAGCACCGCGCTCGCCATCATCGCCCTGCGTGCTGCGGGCACGTCATGCCGCTCGTCAGCAATCGCGGGCGCGCGCGGGTGGATCGCCCGCCAGCGCGTGGCCGGGGGGTGGACCGCCTACAGCGGCGCGCCGCCCAGCGCGAACTCCACGGCGCTCGTCGCCCGGTCTGAGATCGCCTGCGGCGGGCGTGCCACCCGGGCGCTGGCACTACTCCGACGCCTTCAGCAGCGTTCAGGCGCCATCCGGTACACGGCGGCAGAACCCGAGAGCCGCCTGCTCGCCACCACCGAGTCGGTGCCGGCGCTCGCGGGCGTGTCCCTGGCGCGGGGCCTGCGGAGGGACTGAGCACCACGCGGGCATGGGCACGTGCCCATGCCCGCGTGAAGGGTCATGAGGTCGCCTGTGGCGCCGACGGCAGGGCGGCGTTTCCGATGAAGGCGATGCGGCCCTTCTGCCCCGTGAGCGTGTGGGTGTCGCGGTACTGCATCGGCGGGCTGTAGATGCCCTCGTAAGCGCCGGTGCCGTCCGTGAAGCGCGCGGTGCCGATGAACGTGAGGGTCGGGCCGTTGCGGGTGAACCGCGAGCGCACCGTCCCGTTGATGGTGCCCTGGTCGTTGGTGATGGTGAAGTCGGCCGTGGCGATGGACGTGGCCGGGTTGAGGGTGAACACCATGGTGATGTCGCCCGACCCGATGGGGCTGCCCGACACCGTGCCCTTGTCGGTGATCACGTTGCCGTTGGTGCTGGCCGTCTTCGTGGGTCCCTCCAGGCGCACGTTGATCGGTCCCATGCGCACCGGGAAGGGCACGGCGGGACCGCTCAGCGGCTGCAGGCGCTCGTTCCACACCTTCACCAGCTTCGCCTGCAGGCGGCGGAACTGCTTCTCCTGGGCCGGGGTGCGGTCGTAGCCGCGGTAGGCCAGGTTGGTGGACTCCAGCGGGTCGTTGCGCAGGTCGTACATCTCCCACTGCGCGGGCACCTTCCCGTTGGCGTCGTAGTACATGCAGATCTTCCACCGGCGCTCACGGATACCGAACAGGTGCTGCGGCGGCGGCACGTAGGGGCCCCGGTTCTGCCCGGCCTGCCAGTCGTCGTAGGTGAAGACCACGTAGTCCTGCACGGGCTTGGGGCTCGCCCCGAAGACGATGCGCGAGTAGTCGACCCCCTCCCACGCGGCGCGCGCGCTGGACGGCGCACCGAGCATGGTGGCCATGGTGGGCAGGAAGTCCACGTGCGACACCAGGGAGTGATTGGTGCGCCCGCGCTTCCACAGCAGGGGGTTCGAGAACACCAGCGGGATGTTGGTGGCCTCGTCGTACATCATGAAGTTCTTCTGCCGCTGGCCGCCGTGCGCCAGGCCCATCTCGCCATGATCGGAGGTGCGGATGACCAGGCTGTCCTGCCAGAGGTTGCTGGCCCCGTCCTGCGTGGTGACCGACTTGAGCGCGGCCAGGGTGTCCACCAGGTACTGGTCGGACGACTTCATCAGGTTGGCGTAGAAATTCAGGTAGTTCTCGCGCTGGCGGTCGTTGCGCAGAATGCCCAGCCCGTTCGACAGCGCGCGGAACACGCGCTGGGCGGTCGGCTTGGTGGAGAGATCCTCATCGAGGGTCTCCGGCAGCTCCACATCACCGCGGAACCAGGTGCGGCTGTAGCCCGCCTGCGAGTACTTGCTGGGATACGCCAGGACGTCGTGGGGGTTCACCAGCGAGATGACCAGCAGGAACGGCTGCATGTTCGCGGCCACCTGGGTGATGAACTGCAGCACGCCCTCGGAGGAGTCCTGGTAGTCGCCCACCGAGGTCATGAAGCGACCGTCGTTGTTCGCCAGCCCGCCGCCCATCTCCACGATGTCCTGGTTGGCGCCCGCATCCTGCGGGTTCCACCGGCTCCAGCCGTACTTCGCCATGTCCGCCGGCGTCCACACGAAGTCGGCGGCGGCGGGCTTGCTGCAGTGCCATTTTCCCTTGTAGACCACGTTGTAGCCCGCGGCCGTGGCCACGGTGGCCAGGTTGGGCAGCACATCGGGGGTTGGCAACTCCACCTGCGGGTACTGCGGGGAGGGCATGTCGGTCTCGAGCGTGTACTTCACGCCGTGCTGCGCCGGCAGGTAGCCGCTGAAGAAGGTGCTGCGGGCGGGCGAGCACATGCACGCGTTGGTGAACGCATTGTCGAAGGTGAGGCCGTTCTTCTGGAGCGCACTGAGGCCTGGCAGGTTCCGCTTGGCCCAGCCCGGCGGGAAGTGCTGGATGTGGCGCTCCTGGTCGGTGATGAACAGGACCACGTTCATCCCCTGCAGCGACGAGGGTGCCGCGGCGTTCGCGGCGCTGGTGGCGACGCGCCCCGCGGTGGTGGCCGCCGCCACCCCGCCCGCGGCAAGCGCGGCCTTGGTGAGGAAATCACGGCGTGTGGACATACGTGGGGCTCCCGTCGACGTTGACGGGGATATCCCAGCAGGTCGTGCACCCCCGTGCGTCGGGTTTTCCCTACTGGGGGGCAATGAGGGTGCCACTGTCGAAGCGGCCCACGGCAACCAGCGGTGGCGCGCCGGCGTCGCTAGCCGATCAGGCCCTTGTGCATTGCCGAGCGGGCGGCCTCGGTGCGGTTGCGGGCACCCATCTTGCGAAAGACGTTCGCCAGGTGGAACTTCACAGTCTGCTCGGTCACGAACAGCCGCTCACCGATCTCCTTGTTCGAATACCCCTCGGCCACCAGCGACAGCACCTCGAGTTCCCGCGGGCTGAGGGGGTCGCGCATGCCGCGGTCGCCGTCGGTGTCGGCCGGCGCAACACGGGCTCCGGACATCACGTGGCGGATGACCGACGGGAGGTCGCGTGGCTCGGTGCGCTTGTCCAGGTAGCCGTGCACGCCCATCTCCTGCAGGTGATGCACGCGCTGGCCGTCCCACACCCGGGAGAGCACGATGACGGTGGTGGCCGGGAAGCGCTCCAGCACCGCTGACACGGCCGAGAGGCCGTCCCCCGCCCGCATCCACGGCTCGATCAGCACCACGTCGGCGGGCACGTGCTCAAGGGCGTCCAGCAGGTCATGCCCCGTGCCGGCGGTCACCACCACCTCCATGCCCTCGTCCTCCTTGAGGGCGGTCTCCAGGCCCAGCCGAAAGGTGGGGTATTCGTCCGCGATGGCGACCTTCACGGAATCCATCGGCATCCTCGCTTGACGGGAGTTGTGAGGTTTACACAGATCGTATCCCTGCCGTGCTCCCCGTGTGGGGGACCATGACCCACCGGAACGTCGCGTCACCGACAACGTGCATACAGTTGACGCGTGCTCGGCATCCTCATCGCGCTGGTGTCGGCGGCGCTTTCCGGGTGGGCGTCGGTGGCCCAGCAGCGGGTTGCATCCGCGGTGCCGGTCGAGGACGGGGGCACGCTCCACCTGCTCGGGCGGCTCCTCGTCCGCCCGCTCTGGCTGTTCGCCTTTGCGGTGAACATGGCCGGGTTCGCCACCCACACATGGGCGCTCGACCGGGGCGGCCTGCTCACCGTCGAGCCGGTGATATCCACCACCCTGCTCTTCGCGCTGGCCTTCGGCGCATGGTGGGCGCACGAGCGCCTGCCCACCACGGTATGGGTGTCATCGGCATTCCTGGTCGGCGGACTCGCGCTCTTCCTGGTGGCGGCCGATGCATCGGGCACCGGCGACGACGCATCCGACCTGCGGTGGCTGGTCGCGGGAATCGTCATCGTCCCGATTGTCGTCGTGCTCGCGCTGTTCGCATACCGGCACGCCGGTCCGGCGCGGGCGGTGGCCTTCGGCATCGTGGCCGGAATCCTGTTCGGCCTGCAGTCGTCGCTGCTGAAGGCGGTCACGCTCGACTGGGGGACGGGGCTCATCGACGAGCTGGGCAGCTGGAAGCCCTGGGCGGTCATCATCGCCGGCATCGGCGGGTTCCTCATGCAGCAAGCCGCATTCCAGTCGGGCTCCATCGCGCTGTCGTTGCCACCCACGGTCGTGTTCCCGCCACTCACCGCAGCCGCCGTGGCCATCTTCGTGCTCGGGGGCACCATCAACATGTCGGGCCTGCACGGGGTGGCCGTCGTGGCCGCGGTGCTGGCCATCATCGGCGGGCAGGTGGCCATTGCGAAGGTTGAGGCAGGCCGCGAGCAGGCGAAGGCCGGCGGCACGGCAGCGCGCGCCTCGTAGGGGTACCCCCATTCAGCGCCGCCCGCGGCTGTGGTTGCCTGCAGATCGGAATTCCGACCCGGGGGGCACGGCAATGGGCAGGCATGGGGCAGCACGAGGCACGACGATCACCCTCGCGCTCGGGGTGGCTGCCGTGGGCGCGGCGGGCCTTGCAGGCCCCGCCACGGCACAGCAGCCCACCATCTATCCGCTGCTGCAGAAGGACGTCATCATCAGCGCCGACATCTGGAGCCCCCGGCCGCAGATGCTGGCGGCCGGGCTCGGATTCGTGAACATCATCGGCGTGCCCGGGGCGGATTCCGACGATGTCACCGCGGCGCAGCAGGCGGTGCAGGCCGTCGGCGGCGCATGGAACACCGGCCTCACCTGTGCCTCGGGTGACGCGCCGCCCCGGCGGGCGCTCACCTCCGCGGCCAGCCCGGAGCAGATCTACACCGTGAACGCCGTGAGCCCTCGGTATGCCGCCGGGCTCCCGGTGGAGTTCTCATGGCCGGTCCTCCCCAGCACGGTGAACGCCTCTGACTTCCGGGTGACCCTGAACGACGGCACCGTGGTGGTGCCCGAGAGCGCCTCGGTCAATCCCAACTTCGAATACAACGAGCGCTCCACCGTGGTGCTGTTCGGGCACTTCGGCAACGCGCTGCCCGGCAGCGATCCGGGCGCCCGGTACGTAGTGAAGGTGGAGGTGGTGGATGACGTCACGCCCATGCGCCTGGTGGGACCGCGCAGCCGCCTGGTGAGCGCCGTGGGGATGAGCGCCACCAAGAGCACCTCCCCCTACGACGACCAGCCGGCCGACCCCACGAAGTGGACGGGCCCGCGGCTTGCGGGTGGCACCGTCACCCGGATGTCCACCCGGGGCGAGGGCGCGCCGCCGGGCCTGCGGTCCACGCTGCCCAATGACGGCCGGGCGCTGTACGGGGCGCGGGCGCGGTTCCGCGTGCGCGTGCTCACCACCGGGGGCTTCTCGCCGGACGGCATCACGGCCCTCACCCCCAATGCCTACCGACGGCACTTCCAGGTGATCGCCGTCACGCGATCCGGGCGCCGTATCCCGCTCGTGACCCCCGGCCGCACGTATCGCATCGACGGCCACCCGCTGCGCGTGGTGGGCCTCGCCGATCTCGGGCGGAAGCAGCGCACGTACGACCGCTGCTACCAGGAAGATCACGACAACCAGATCGACATCATCCTCGACGGCAGCGTGGAGGCCGCCCGGCGCGTGCGATGGGTGCGCGTTCCCGCCACGGGAAGGGGCTACCGGCCCCTCTACAACCCGGGTGGCCCGGGGATCGCTCCCATGCCCGGCGTGCGCTACTCAGCCCCGGGACCACGCCATGCCCAGCGCATCGCCAACGGCATCGACCGGGTGCTGACCACCACATACCGGCCCCGGCGGGCGGGCTGACTCAGCCGGCCCCGCACGACGCGGGATACGCGGGGCCCGACGCGGACGGGGCACTGGACGCGACGATTCGCTGGACGCGCCGGATGAGGTCCCCGACGCCGTCCATGGCCGTGTAGCGGTCGTACACGGGCTGTACCGCCACGCGCAGGGCGCGCAGTTCTGCGGGGGTTGCGGTCGCGAAGAAGAAGAAGCCGCCGCCTTCGCGGCAGAGTTCGCGAGCAGTCCGTGCCGCAGACCTGCCGACGATGTCCAGTGACGCGGTGGGGAGCACGCGCGCGGCCGAACGAACCCATCCCTTCTGGGTCGGCGTGAGCGATGACCACACCGCGTCGTTCATCGCGAGAACGGTCGGGAAGGGCCACAGGGTGACGTTCGCCGCCATGCAGCGGAGGACATCGACATACCCGAGGGTCGCGACCAACCCGAGATTCGCCTCGATCGCATCGAGGCGACCCGTGGTGAGCGCCTCCCCGACATCCGACAGCGGCATGCTCACCGGGTCGGCTCCAAGGGCCCGGATCGACTGCGCGAGCAACCCTGACTGCACGGAGCGCATGCGTGTGCCCGTCCAGTCGTCCGGCGCGAGCAGGCACCCCTCAGCCGATGCCGGCCGGCGCATGCCGCCCTCATGTATGGCGAGTCCCTCCAGTCCCACCCGCCGGGTGCCGCGCAGCATGAGCGCAGCGACCGGGGATGCCAGCACCGCGCGCTCCGCGTCATACGTGGTGATGAGGAACGGCATCTGCAGCGCCAGGAATGAGTTGACTCCCTCCGCCTGCCACACGGATGCCGAAACGGACCCGGCATCGACCTTTCCTGCCCGCATATCCGCCAGCAACCCGAGGTCGTCCCCGCCGCCATACTCGGGCACCAATTGCGCCCCAAGGCGCCCGCCCGACACGGCCGCGAGACGGCGCGCGAAGACCCTCAAGGCCGCCCCGTATGGATGCTCGGCAGTCGTTACGAATCCGATCCGGATCGTGCGCTCGGTACCGGTGGTCCCCGGCGCCGGCGCAGTCTCGGACGCAGCGGATGAACCAGGCGGGGACGCCGCATCCGAGCCGCATCCTGAGGCAGCCAGGGCCGCGGTGATGGCCAGCACCGCGAAGAGGGCTCGCGCAGTCCGAAGCATCGAAGCGTGACCGTAGCCGCTGCGACGCGCGGCGTGTCCCCGACCTGCCGCACGTACACTCACCGAATGGGGTTCCCCACCTCGATCACGCGATCCGCTTCGATCGCCTGCGCAGCAGCGACCGCAACGATGGTGGTGGGCTGCGGCGCAGATCCGGGGCTCACCGGAACCGTGCGGGTCGGGGGTTCCAGCACCCTGCTCCCGTTCGTGCAGAACGCGGCGGCGGAATTCGCCGAGGCCAACCCGCTGTCGCGGGTGGACGTGGACATGACCGGCACGTCGGACGGCCTCGCCCTGCTCTGCGACGCGATTTCGGGCGTGTCCGGGGCAAGTCGGCCTGCGTCGGCACGTGAGCGACGGGATTGCATGCGCTCGGGCGTGGCGGCAGTGCAGCTGCTCGTGGGCCGCGATGCGGTGGTGGTGTTCACCGGCCGCGACTCACCCGTGCCGCAGTGCCTCAGCACCGCAGTGCTTGACCGCCTGACGGCGGAAGGCCCGAATCGCCTGACATCGTGGGGGCGCACGGCGAAAGGTTCCCCGCCTCTCAGGGTGGTCGTCCCGGAAGCGGGCTCGGGCACGCGCGACACCTATATCGAGAAGATCATCGCGCCCCCGGCGGCCGCACGCGGATCATCCGCCGACATCCGGGGCGATGCCATCGCCACCCCCGCAAACCAGGTGATGCTTTCAAGGGTGCTCGGGGCCCCCGGCGCGATCGGTATCGCCGGCTACCAGACCGTTCAGCCATGGCTTGACCGCGTACGGGCGGTAGGCATCGACAGCGGCGACAGCCGCGCAGGGTGCGTCAGCCCCACGCCCGCATCGATCGCCGATGGGTCATACCCGCTCACGCGCGACCTGTACATGTACGTGGATGCGGATGCCAGCGGGGAGAATGGTGATGCCACGCGGGCATTCGGCGACCTCATCAGCTCTCCTGACTTCCTCCGCCGCGCGGGCAGCGGCCTGTCCGACCAGGACATCGCGGACACCGCGCGCGCCTGGTCCACCGCCGACACGGGCCCGCGGGAATGATCGAGGTCCTCACCTCGCTCTCCGCGTGGCAGGTCTTCCTCCTTGCCGTCGGGGGAACGATCGCCCTAACGGTTGCCGCAGCCGCCGTCATCCACCGCACCCTTCACGGGCAACCACGTGAAAGGGCGGGCATCACCGCGGCCGCGTACATGACGGCCCTCGGAAGCCTGTTCGCGATCCTGACCGGGTTCCTCATCAGCTCCGAGTTCCTCACGCTCCGCTCCGCGCAGAATGCGGTGGGCTCCGAGGTGGCCGCCGCCAGCCAGCTGGCCCAGGCGAGCGGCGCTCTGACGCCCGCCGACACCGGCGCCCTCCAGGAGTCCCTGGTCGGGTACCTGGACTCCATCCCCGCAGGCGAGTGGCCCGCCCTCGCGACGGGCGCCGCGGATCGCTCGCCATCGGCAGACCGGCTGCGGGAACTGCAGCGCACCGTGTTCGTGCAGGCGAACAGGTCGTACGTGCCCGACGGGGCGTCCGGCACCATGCAGCAGGCCGTCAACGACATGACGGCAAGTCGGCGGGAACGAGTGGTCATCGCGGCCGGCAGCCTGCCGCTGCCGCTCTTCCTGCTTGCTGCGCTCTCAGGGCTGGCCCTGCTGGTCAACGCCCTGCTCGTGTCGAACCGCCAGGGGTGGCGCTACGGATGGGTGGCAGCGGGCATCGTGCTCGCGGTCGCGCTCGACCTCGGTGCCATCCTCGCCATCAGCGCGCCATTCCAGGGTGCCTTTGCCGTGGACACGGCACCGATCACGCAACTGGCCGGGGAGATCCGGGACGGCGCCTACTTGCCATGGGTGGCCACGCCATGAGTTGGGCAGCCCGGGCAATCGCGATGGTCGGAATGCTGCTCGTCGCGATGCTGGTGTCATCGTGCGGGGACGACACAGGGGCCGCAGCCGATCCCGCGTGCGAGGCCAGCGAGAACGCATGCGTCACCGTGGGCATCGGCGAGCCCATCTACCTGGGAACGCTGCTCTTCGCGCGTGACCCCGAAGGACGCGGCACCCGTAACGCCATCGCCCTCGCCCTCGACTACCTCGACGGTGCGTTCGACGGCCGCGACGGCGGGGTGCTCGGGCACCGCGTCGACCTGATCAACGAGGTCGAGGATTGCACGCCCGCAGGCGGGCGAGCCGGGGCACGCCGGCTCCTGGCCGACGCCGACATCGTCGCGGTCATTGGCACCACATGCTCTGCGGCCGCCTATCGCGCCGCGGCCACGGTGCTCAGCCCGCGGCAGGTGCTGCTGGTCTCACCGACAAGCACATCACCTCTTCTCACAAGCCCCGAGGGCCGCGAGCGGTACTTCTTCCGCACCGCCGCCAACGACGTCATCGTGGCCCGGACGATGGCCGACTTCACCCGAACGCGTCTGCGCGCCCGCACGGCGGCCACATTGGCCACCGACGACCCGCACTCATCCGCCCTCGCCGATGCATTCACCACGGCGTTCCGGTCTGCAGGAGGACGCGTCGTGGCGCAGCAATCCCCGGCGGGTTCCGACACCCTGCTTGCCGCCCGGCGCATCGCTTCCCAACGACCGGATGCGATCATCATCCCGGCGTCGGAGCCCGGGTGCAGCCGTGCAGTCGCGGCAGTTCGCGCGCAGCCCGGACTCTCACGAACTCCCATCCTGGCCTCCGGGGCGTGCATGACGACCTCATTCCCCTCGCGCGCGCGCCGCGACGCAAATCTCTACGGCGCAACCCTCGATGGCTCCGGCCTTCGCCGGAACGGCTTCTACCGCACCGAGTTCCTGCCCGCATACCGGCAGCGCTTCGGAAGCGCGCCGTCCGGGGTCGTCACCGCGCCGGCCTTCGATGCCCTCAACCTCGTGATCGCGGCCATCCGGAGAGTCGCCGTGCCGCTTCCGGGCGGGGCGCTGCGCATAAACCGATCCGACCTTCGCGCGGCGATGCTCGACGTGGACGGCTACGAAGGGATTTCGGGTGACCTCGCCTGCCGCGCCTCGGGCGACTGCGTGCAATCGGCCCGGGTCTCCGTATATCGCGCTTCCTCCTGGCCTCCAGCGACCGGCTCCCCGGTTTTCAGCGGAAGCCGCACGCTGAGCGAGGCCACGAACTCGGGCTGAATCACACCGGCCTGCGCGCGATGGCGTACAGCTTCATGAAGTCGTAGGTCCAGCCCCGGGGCCCCGACCGCTCGCGCATCGCCTGCTCCACGCGCGAGAGCCACCCCGCCACCTCAGGGTCCGCAGGGTCACCGATGATGTGCCCCGCCACCACGCGCATGCGCTCCATGTAGGCCTCCACCGTGGTGTGGCGAACGCGGCGCTCCATCCAGATGTCCAGCGGCTCGAGGCCCGCCTGCACCAGATACCCCTCCATCTCGCCAATGTCGCGCAGGTTGCCGTCGAAGGCACCGAGCCACGCGTAGTTGATGGGCTCGACATCGGCGATCACGTCACGGTAGGCCTGCTCGCCGCCCTTGCCGGAACACAGGATCGCAATCACGCCACCGGGCTTCATCGCGCGCGCCATGGCCGCGGCGGCGTCCCACCGGTGCTGGAACCAGTGATAGGCCATCGAGCAGATGACCAGGTCGAACGCGTCGGGCTCCACGGGCATGTCCTCAACGCCCGCCTGCACCAGCGACACATCCACGCCCTCGATGTTTCCCAGCTTCGCCTGGAACTGCTCGAGCATCCCCTCCGATGGATCCACGCCGGTCACGCGCGCCGGGTGGAACCGGTCGATCACCGCCTGTGTGGCCCACCCGCTGCCGCACCCCACATCCAGTACGTCGTCGTATCGCCCCGGGGGAATCGACAGCACCAGCCGCTGGGCCCCCTCCAGGTTGAAGCGCACCGCGCCGTCGTAGTCGGAGGCGGTCTCGCTGAAGCCGCCCGCAATGGTGTCCCTGCGTTCCGTTGACATGGCCGGATTGTCCCCGACGCGTCCGTATCGGGCCCGGGCGTCACACATGCCCCCCGCCTGGCAGTGGCGCACCACACCGGCGATAGCCTGCGCCGATGGGAACGCGCGCCTCCCTCGCCCGCGCCCTCGGCCTGCGTGACGCCGTTGCGATCGGCCTCGGGTCGATGGTGGGCGCAGGGGTGTTCACGGCCGTCGGCCCTGCGGCGGCCGCTGCCGGGAACTGGTTGCTCGCCGGCCTGCTGCTCGCCGGCGTGGTCGCGCTGTGCAATGCCATGTCGTCGGCGTGGCTGGCGGCCCGCTACCCGGAATCAGGCGGCACCTACGTGTACGGCCGACAGCGGCTGGGCCATGCGTGGGGATTCCTGGCGGGGTGGGCGTTCGTGGTGGGCAAGCTGGCCAGTTGCGCGGCCATGGCCTTCACCATCGGCGTGTACCTGTGGCCGGAGCGCGCACGGGCCCTGGCAGTCGTGGCCGTGATCATCCTGGTGGCGATCAACTACGCGGGGATCGAGCGCACCGCAGCGGCCACGCGCGTGCTGCTGGGCATCACGCTGGCATGCCTCGCGGTGACCGTGGTCGCCCTTGCGGGCGGGGGCCAGCACCATCCAGCGCCCGACGTGGCAATCAGCTCCGCCGCCGGCATCCCCCAGGCGGCCGCATTCTTCTTCTTCGCCTTTGCGGGGTACGCGCGCATCGCGACGCTGGGCGGGGAGGTTCGCGACCCCGCCCGCACCATCCCCCGCGCCATCCCCATTGCCCTCGGAATGGCACTGGCCATCTACCTGGTGGTGTCGGCCGCGGCGCTGTGGGCATCGGGGCCGGAGGTGCTGGCCGCCTCCACCGCCCCGCTCGCCGCGGCCGTGGAAGGTGGTGCACTCGCCAACCTGGCGCCCGTCGTGCGGATCGGGGCCACCGTGGCGTCGGTGGGCGTGCTGCTGGCGCTCATCGCCGGCATCAGCCGCACGGGCCTGGCAATGGCACGCGGGGGCGACCTTCCGCGGGCGCTCGACGCCGTCCACCCGCGCTTTCGCACGCCGTACCGCGCCGAGGTGGTGGTGGGAGCGCTCGTGATCGTGGTGGTGTCGCTGGGAGACCTGCGGGGGGCGATCGGGTTCAGCTCGTTCGCGGTACTCGCCTACTACGCGGTGGCGAATGCATCGGCGCTCACACTGCCGGCCGCCCATGCCCGCGGGGCGCGCGCACTGCCCATGGTCGGAGTGATCGGCTGCGTCGCGCTGGCCATCGCCCTGCCCTGGCAGTCAGTGGCCCAGGGGGCCGTGGTGCTCGCGCTCGGTGCAGCGGCCTTCGCCGTGCGGTCCATGCACCGGCGCTGACCGCTTGCCGTCGCCCCGCCATGCGGACGTCCTGCTGCGCCCTCGGCGACGTTTCGCCAATGCGACGGAGCTCCCACGGGGAACGCGGCCACCGGTATGACTGTGCGCGCATGGTCGTACCCGGATCACGTGTCATCGACTGCATGCGTCCCGCACAGGCGTCCGGAGGTGATCCCCGCATCTCGCGTGATCCGACCCCCCGGAGGCCCCCGCCTCCGCCGTGGTACCCGCGGTCGCAGGCGCGCCTATGGCCGAGGCTGCGGGCGTCGGGCGGCCCCCCTGTGCCTGCAACCCAGGCGTCACGGTTGCATTGGTATGACGCGCTTTATGCGGCGGTGGCACCCCCAGTTATCACTTCCCGTGCATGGTCATCCATGGATCACGCGTCATCGACCCGCTGCTCCCCCTGAAGGCTTGCGGAGGAGATTCCCGCATCTCGCGTGATCCGCACCCCGGGAGGCAACAGCCTCTGTCCCGGAACCTCATCCGGCGGCGGCCCGGGTTGCCCCGGCCCCGCCCCGGCGGCACCTGCGGGCGGCAGCGTGACGGCTGACGGGGAGCGGCGCTAGAGCCAGCGCACCGTGCGCACCAGCACCGACTTCACCGAGGTGCCACGGTCGTCAGGCTTCAGCGCGAAGCGCACGCGGCTGACCCCCCGGGCGATGCGCCGGGTGAGGAACGAGAACTCGCCAGCCCCGATGTGGCGCCGAGCTAGCAGGCGCCCACCGATGGTCACCGTGAGCACACCCGGCAAGGCGACGGTGCCCTCCAGCTCGTAGCGCCCGGCAGCGGTTGGGGATGACGAACGCGGAACGAAGATGGCCGTGACGCATGAGAAGACGGGCCCGAGCGCGGTGGCGGAGGCTCCAACGGCCATGGCCGGCTGGGCGCCCGTGCCCACGTAGAGCAGGCGATTCGGCATGGCCGGCGGTACTCCGCTCACGACATCCGGTGTGGCCGAGGCGAGCAGGCGCTGGATCACATCCGCCGGTCGTGCCGCAGGATTCGCCGCGAGGACGATATCCGCGGAGCCTGCGACGAAGGCCGACGCGATCGACGTCCCACTGGCGAAGACGAGCTGATTCTGCGCGGCTGCGTCACGTCGAGTGACCGTCGTCGTGGTGAGGATGCCGTCGCCCGGGGCCAGGATGTCGACGCAGGAACCCGTGCCGCTGAATGGGGAGATGACATCACCCTGCGAGATGGCCCCCACGCGGATGGCCGAGGGCTCGGACGTGGGTGATCCTGCACAGACGTCGCCCGGCAGGTTGCCCGCGGCCACGGTCACCACCAGGCCATGCGCCACTACGGCCGCCACGGCATCGTTCACAAGGGCGTTGTAGGGACCATGAAGGCTGATGTTCACCACCCCCGGCGTACGGGCAGGATGGACGCCCAGTACCCAGTCGAGACCCGCGATGAGCGCGGCCCCATCACCATTCCCCCTGCAGTCGAGGATGCGCACCGGGATCAGCAGAGATGCCGGGGCCACGCCCGTCTCCGCGCCCGCGATCACCCCGGCCACCCGGGTGCCGTGGCCATTGCAGTCCTCAGTGCCATTGCCATCCCCCACCACCGATACACCCGGCCGGAGTCGGCCCGCGAACTGCACCTGCTGGTCGCGGATCCCGGTGTCCACGACGTAGTTGGGAATCCCCGGGCCGGCGTTCAGCATCACGCTCTGACCATCCAGGGGAAGGGAGCGCTGGTCAATCCGGTCGAGCCCCCACAGCCCCGGGGACGTCGACCGGAAGGGGGTGTTGGACACCACGCGAACGGAGCGATCGCGCACCACGCGGACAACCCCCGGATCGCGGCGCAGGCGTCGGGCATCCGCGGTCGTGAGGCGGGTCGCGAATCCCGGCATGACCCGTCGGAACACCCTGCCGATTGAGGTGCCGCGAGCCCGCTCCGCCTGCACGACACGCTCACGCGCCACGGACGTGGTCGCCTCCACCAGGTATGCGGACCGCGGGGCCGGGGCGGCGCCGACCTGACCGGCGGCCAGCGCGGCGATGACCAGGACGATGAGGTGCAGGGAGACCCAGAGGCGCATGAGGCGACGCTACCGCGAAGACAGACGGTTACCGCCGGTCGGGAGTCGGGTGCACCCCCCCGCGCACGGGTGGGGGCGAGCGCCAGCTATGCGCAGCTGGAGATGCCCCCGGGCCGGCACTCCCCCCTGATGATCACCTCGCGAATCAGCGGGGTCGTCGTATCGACGATGCACCCGGTGCGGGCCAGAGCCGACGAGGCGCCATGAGCATCCGTCTCGATGAATGCTGCCAGCGTCGCCACGATCATGCAGGCCGTCTGGCCCATGTGCAGACGGGACCGCGCGGGCCGGCGAGTGGCACCCGTCGCTGAGGGAGATCCCGGCCCCAACAGGAGGGTGGCATGCCCCAGCTACGGGTCCAGTTGCCGCGGCACGCCAACGAGGAACATCTCCACGATGCGCCGCGGCAGATTGGTGAGCATGGGGAACAGGAACGCCCGCGCGGGCATGCGCACCGACCGCCTGCCCCTCTCCACCGCGCGCACCGTCTTCGCCGCGACGCGATCCACATCCGCGTCGGCCAGCAGCAACAGGCGGTAGAAGCGCCGGAACGATGCCTGCGTGGGCGGGTACGACAGCACCGAGTCGGCCATGTCGGTGGGAGTGATGAGCCCGGTCTCCACCACGGTGAGGCCGACGGGCAGTCCGGCCATCTCCAGGCGGACCCCCGCGGTCATATGCGTGACAAAGGCCTTCGTGGCGCCGTACACCGAGATGCCGGGGAAGGTGCCGCTGCCGGCGAGCGACGACACCTGCACCACGTGACCGCTCCCACGCCGGACCATGCCGGGCAGCACCTGCCGTGTCAACTCGGCAACGGTGGTGGCGTTCAGCTGCACCATGCGCTGGATGTCACCCATGGGCATCTCCGTGAAGGCGCCGGTCAGGTCGATGCCGGCGTTGTTCACCAGCACGTCCACGGGTCCATGCTGCGCCTCGATGCGGTGGATGAGGCCGTCCACCTGCGCGGGGTCGGCCAAGTCGGCTACAAGCGCGCTGCCGCCCGTGCGCCCCGCCACCTGCGCCAGCTGATCGGCGCTGCGCGCCACCAGCGTGAGGCGGGCGCCCTTCGCCGCGAAGGCGTCCGCAAGGGCCGCACCCAGCCCACGCGATGCGCCGGTGATGACCACATGCCTGCCGTCCACGTCCACGATGGCCTCCTTCACGCCGTTGACGGAGACGACGCTACGCGACGGCCCCGCCCCGGTGGGTCCGGCCACCGCGCGGCTCACGCGGATGGGGTTTCCCCTACTCATGCGCCCCGGTCCCTACCTATCCGACACAATGGGGCATCCGCCGACAGGTGGATGACGGGCGCGTAGCTCAGCTGGTTAGAGCAGGGGACTCATAATCCCTGGGTCGCAGGTTCGAGTCCTGCCGCGCCCATTCACGTATGCAGGCTTTCGTGCTTGCTCCTTG
>Ga0255751_10001727_pt1 | contig 20697 bp, 14 predicted proteins | sample 071ome_20_FD_179951 | JGI IMG/M metagenome (GOLD analysis project Ga0255751, IMG submission 179951) | Coastal salt marsh microbial communities from the Groves Creek Marsh, Skidaway Island, Georgia - 071412BT metaG (version 2) | ecosystem: Environmental > Aquatic > Marine > Intertidal zone >...
TTGCTTGGTAATGGATGGTTTGCCGAGATCGAGCTCAGTCAACTCAGTCAAAATGGCCCAGCAAAAAGGCAGCTCGGACTATGAGGGGAGGCTCAGAGGAACTTTGGGTTCAAAACTCCCTCTAACAGGTCTCTTTAGATTTCGGCGCAGTCGTAGAGATAAATGGTGAAGAGCAATTTTAAGAGCAGTAGTGGAGAGCAGTAGTGGACAGCTGTTACTAAGAGCAGTGGTGAAGAGCAGTGGTGAAGAGGAGTAAGGACAGGATGGTGAGAAGGTAATAAGGCCGACTTGATTAAACCTTAAATGAGCTAGCGGTGATTGATGGTCTTCGATCCGGATTGAGAAAGCGTTAGATGTAGCCCCGGTGTGACCCGAGCAAAACAAGCCGATGATTTAAGGCGTATGTTGGAAGGATTCGTCCCAATTGACTCGAAACTATGGCAGAATCGCCGCCGCCGTGAGCCCCCAAGATTTATGTTCAGAGGATTTATGTTCAGAGAATTTATTGTCAGGGCATTCATGTTCAAGGCATGCATGTTCAGGGCTTCATGAGCGAACAATCACCACCCTGGAATGACGTCACGTGTGATTGAGCGGCTTTTGCGACACCGCAATGAGGAAGTGAAATGAAAAAAACCTATCTGCTAGCCGGACTTTTCGCGGTCTGTCTTGGACTTTGGATGGGTTCCGGTTTGCTCGGTGGCTCCACAATCGCTGAGGAATCAAGCATCGCCGAGCGTAATTTGGACACTTTGGGCCAGGCCGGTCTGGATGCAACCCGTGTCCGAACCACGGCTAAAATTGCTACCTATAAAACGCGCACGGTTCAGATCTCCGGAAAAACTAGCCACAAAAGAGAGGTCTTGGTTCAAACACAACTGGATGGTTTGATTGAGGCAAGGCCGGTAGAGCGGGGCGACTTTGTAGAGGCTGGCGACCTGCTTTGTCAAATCTCGACTGAGGACAGGCAAGCGCGTTTGGTTGAGGCGCAAGCACAGGTCGAGCAGTCGAAGCTGCTCTACACGAGTAACCAGAAACTGTCCAAGCAAGGACTGCTCTCTGATGCCCGGCTGTCAGAAAGCAGAGCGCAACTCAAGTTGGCTGAAGCCAATCTGCTCAAACGGCAACTTGAATCGGACCGGTTGCAACTCACTGCGCCCTTCAGCGGCTTTGTAGAGACAGTGCACGCCGAGGTAGGCCAGTTTGTGACGCCAGGCATGGCGTGCGCGACGTTGGTCGAACTCAACCCATTGCTTGTCCGAGGCGACTTATCTGAGTCGAAAGTTCGGGGCGTTGAAGTCGGTCGAGCCGCTACGATTTCCGTCGATGGGTTTGAACCGCTATCGGGTCGGGTCTCGTTCGTCTCTCACGTAGCAAAAATGGGCACCAAGACGTTTGAGATCGAAATCCAAGTGAATAATGACAGCTACCAGTTATCGAGCGGCCTGTCGGCGGATATCGAAATCTCACTCGACCAGACGCTGGCGCATAGAGTGTCGCCTGGGCTGCTTATTTTAAATGACGAGGGCCGGCCAGGCCTTCGCTCTGTGGTTCAAGATAGGGTCGTCTTTAATCCGATTGAAATTATTGGTGAGGACGAGTTTGGGATTTGGGTTGCAGGATTACCCAATGAAGTCGAGCTCATCACGGTCGGACAGCACGGTGTGAGCGATGGCGAGCGCGTTTTGTCAGTGTCTGAAGCCAGTTTAGCGCGGCCGATCAACGAGCAAGGTTAGATTCGCATCATGAATTTTCTTGAGAGCGCGATACACCGCAGCAGAACCACTCTCCTGATCATGGTAATGGTCATTATTGCTGGGGTTGCCGCAATGCGATCCATCACGGTAGAGGGCGACCCGAGCATCGCCGTCCCGTATTTCGGGGTCGTGGTCTTCAGTGAGGGTATCTCTCCTGAGGATGCGGAGCGATTGCTGGTGATGCCGCTCGAATTCGAAGTCAGAAACCTCGAGGGCGTGAAAGAGATATCCAGCTACGCCAGCGAGAATACTGGTCGTCTGGGCGTTGAGTTCGAGGCTGATCAAGATATTGACCAGGCGCTGATTGATCTCCGTGAAGCCGTTAACCGAGCGCGATCAAAACTACCTAGCTCCGCCGAAGAGCCTGTTATAGAGGAGGAGAGTACCGCCGACTTTCCCGTCTTAATGGTTGGGTTCGCCTCCGAGATGATGTCAGAGCGCTCGCTCTACTACCTAACCACAGAAATGAAAAGGAAGATAGAAGCGCTGCCCTCTGTGCTTAACACGCAAATGTATGGCGCGCGTGAGGAAGTGCTCGAGGTGACGCTGAATCCCAAGGCGCTCGAGCACTATGGCGTGTCCCCTGAATCGCTCATGGGGCTACTTTCTCGGAACAACCGATTGATACCAGCAGGGAATTTAGACAATGGTAATGGGCGGTTTTCCATCAAAGTTCCCAGTGTTATTGAGAACGCGAGTGACCTCTATGACCTCCCGCTGATCAGTGCGGATGAGGCCGTCGTCACACTGAGTGACGTAGCCGATATCCAGCGAACCTTTAAGACGCGCTCGGGTTATTCGCGCATGAATGGCCGCCGAGCCATCACTCTTCAAATCACCAAGCGGACCGACGCCAACGTGATCGATACGGTTGCCGAGGTCAAACAATTGATCAACGATGCAAAACCGACGTTTCCCCAAGGCGTTGACGTGCTTTACAGCGTTGATCAATCGATCTTCGCGCAGCAGCAAGTGGATGAGCTGCAGGGCAATATTGGAACGGCGCTCTGTCTGGTCATGATCGTAGTGGTTGCCGCACTCGGATTACGATCTGGGCTAATCGTTGGATTGGGGATTCCTGTCAGCTTGCTCTTTGCCATTACCATTTTGTACGTCATTGGGTTCACCTATAACTTCATGGTGATGTTTGGCTTGCTGCTGGGGCTCGGTATGTTGATCGACGGCGCCATCGTTGTCACTGAAGAGGCCGATCGACGAATGCTAGCTGGTTCACCGAGGCAAGCGGCCTACTCGGGTGCGGCAATGCGCATGTTTTGGCCCGTAACCGCCTCGGTCGCCACCACCTTAGCGGCCTTTCTTCCGCTTATGTTCTGGCCCGGCATGGTTGGCAAGTTCATGCGCTATCTGCCCGTTACAGTCTTCGCGGTTCTCTGCGGCAGCCTGCTTTACTCCCTCTTTTTCGCGCCAGCCCTTGGCGCCGTGATGGGGCGTGTCGGCAGTGAGCAGGGCGAATTCATGAAAAAGTTGAATGCGTTAAAGACGGGTCGTCGCTGGCAAATGAAAGGGGCTTTGGGCCTTTATGTGAGCGTGGTTGCATCAGCCGCTAGAAACCCGGTGAGCACTATCGTCCTAACGCTGACCTTCCTGGTGGGCACCTTCTATGCATATGGCCAGTATGGCCGAGGAGTGATCTTTTTCTCCTCGTCGGAACCCCAGTTCATGCAAATACGTGTCAATGCGATTGGCAACTATTCGGCGGATGAGACCAATCGTTTGTTCCAAGACGTAGAGCGGGCTGTCATGGATGTGAGGGGCGTCGCCAGCATGAGTGCGTGGAATTTCCCCTCTTCAGGTTCTGATCAAATCGGCAACATTTTTATGGAGCTCCTTCCGGAAAATAAGCGCTCGATGACTGCCGACGACATGATTAAAGACATCCGAAGAGATGTGGATCGTTTTGCCGGTGTGTCAGTTGAAATCATGAAAATGGAGCAAGGTCCGGGGCAAGGTAAGCCCATAAAAATCCAAATTGCGTCGTATGACCGCGATCAATTAGCGCCAACCACTCAGCTGATCTCTGATTATCTTGAAACACTGGACGGCGCGGTGGACGTTGAGAATTCTCTCCCCAAGCCGTCGCTCGAATGGCGGTTGGTCGTTGATCGAGCCAAAGCTGCGCTTGCCGGGGCTGATGTCTCGGCAGTAGGCCTAGCCGTCCAGATGTTGACCAATGGAGTGAAAGTGGGCGAGTACCGGCCAGATCGTGCCGATGACGCTGTTGACATTCGAGTGAAGTATCCAGAGGACGAGCGACGATTGATGGCCCTCGAGCAAATTCGGGTGGCAACGGGCAGCGGAATGGCGCCCATCACCAGTTTTGTTGAAGTGCGTCCTGCGCAGGCGGTCGGGACCATCCAAAGAACGCAATTACAACCAACAGAAGTGATTAGGGCCAATGTCTCAGAAGGGGTGCTGCCCGACGATGTTGTTAAAAATGTGCAGGCTTGGCTTGAGAGCCAAACGCTACACCCAGCAGTTACCGTGTCATTCCGAGGGAACAATGAGGAGCAAGAGGAGTCCCAAGGGTTCACATTGGCAGCATTCGGCCTGGCGCTGCTTTTTATGTTCGTGCTGTTGGTCACACAGTTTAATAGCTTCTATCAATCCGGCTTGATTCTGTTTTCAGTGGTACTGTCTACAACCGGCGTATTCATCGGGTTATTGGTCACCGGCAATCCGTTTAGCTCGCTTTTGTCGGGCATCGGTATTGTTGCGCTAGCTGGGATTGTGGTGAATAACAACATTGTTCTGATCGATACCTTCAACCAACTTAAGCGAGAGCAGCCAGGCGCCGAGATTGTGTCATTAGTGGTGCAAGCGGGTACCATCCGCCTTCGACCAGTGATGCTGACGACACTGACTACAGTGTTTGGATTAATGCCGCTAGCCATGAATTTCAGCGTTGACTTAATTGCGCGGGATGTCACTTACGGTGGGGCGCTGTCCAGTCTTTGGGTGCCGCTGTCGCAGGCCATTGTATGGGGGCTCAGCTTCGCATCCGTACTCACGCTGATTGTGACCCCGGCCATGCTGACCCTGCCGGACTCGTTGAAGCGCCGATTGCTCGGTCTGAGAAAATTGTTGCCGTCGAAGACCGCTGATCTAACCTAATGACCCTCTATGGCGCGGTTGGATTCGATCAAGCCGCTTAAGGTTCTCTTGGCCATCCACTCTGCGTTATCTGATCAATTCCCTCTCATCGGATAAAAAACAAACAAGCTTGACTGTATTTTCACCATGAACCAAAGTGTGGCCCCGGGAGAGGTACAAACTAACCATGAGGGGAACCATGAGACAGGAAAATCAAGGAAGACGCCGTGCTTCGTTGGGTTTAGCGAGCCTACTGCTAGCTGGCGGGGCGGCTTTTAGTCTGCCGACGTTTGCTGCTGAAGGCGCTGACGTGATCGAGGAAGTCATCGTCACCGCACGTAAAAAAGATGAGTCAATTCAAGACGTGCCCGGGGCGGTTAGCGCCATCACTGGCCAGTTGAAAGAGCAGAGTGTCCGAAGAATTGAGGACATCCAGGCATTTGCGCCGAACTTGTTCATTAATAGAACGCCTGGTATTGCCAGTGGCGCTGCGATCACTATTCGAGGGGTTGCATCACTGGAAAGCGACAAGAGCTTCGATCCAGCGATTGGCGTCGTAATGGATGGCATGTTCCTAGGCACATCCAGCGGCGTACTGCTCGACAACTTCGACATTGAGCGAATCGAGGTGCTTCGCGGGCCACAGGGAACCTTGTTTGGTAAGAACACCACGGGCGGGATCCTGAACGTGATCCGAACGCCTGTTTCGATGTCAGAATTTGGCGCTGATCTCAGTTTCACCGGTGGCCAATACGGGCGCCAGGATGTCAAAGCGGTCGTCCAGGTACCCATTATCGAAAACACGCTGGGACTCAAGCTGTTCGGTGCTTCGATCCAGCATGATGGCCACGTTTACAACACGACGCTGCAGCGCGATGTCGGTGGGGACGATAAAACCAACTATGGTTTCGCTGCGAAATGGGCCCCAACCGATAGCTTTGACTTGAAGGTGCACTACGAAATCATGCAGGATCAGAGCGAGCAGGGTGCTTATACCAACCGTAACTCGCTGACGGCAAACCCACAGAGCGACCTCGCGTGCTTACTGAATGTGATCCAGCTTGATCTCGCTAACGGCTGTCAGGAAGCGGCTAATGACGGTCCTGACACTACTGAGTCTGACGGGTCTAACTTTAGTGATAACGACTACAAGTCGACGATCATCACCGCAAATTTCGATTCAGAAGACTTTCTGTATACCTACATCTATACCAATCGGGATATGGATGAGCAGAATATGCAGGACTTTGATGGCGCGCCCGTTCATATGCTTCGCATGAATTTCTTTAACGACTGGGAACAGACGAGCCACGAATTCAGAGTAACGTCGCAATTCTCAGACACTTTACAGTTCATCGCTGGCTTCTATGATTGGGAGACCAACTTTGATCAACGATGGGACGTGTTCGATCTCTTCTATCAGTTATCAAGATTGGGTAATCCAGACTGGGCGCCGGGTCGTCAGGGTGTGCCAGGCTATGATGATGTTTTCCCCTGGGAAGATGATGTGGCCGGTAACAACGGCCAAAGCCAGTTGACGACGTCGACAGCGCTCTTCTTCTCAGCCGATTGGTATGTCACTGATCAATTGACGCTCACGGCTGGTTTCCGCTGGACAGAAGAAGAAAAAGACTTTGTCGGTGGTGCTTCCGCGCCTGGATATTATCCGCTCCGCGGCGAGCCATGGCCCGGCATCTTCAATCCGTACGAAGCAAAGCAGAAGTGGACGGAGACTACACCGAAGTTCGACGTGCGGTATCAGATCAATGATGATGTCATGCTCTACGGCTCATACAGTGAAGGCTTTAAGAGTGGTGGGTTCTTTGCTCGGCAAGCGAACTACCTGATTGATCCTTCTTATGACCCAGAGTATGTGAAGAACTATGAGTTCGGTTGGAAGACCACCATGCTGGATGGCCGAATGATCTTCAATGGCGCACTGTTCCGGTCTGACTACGATGACAAGCAAGAATCGATTCTGATTCCAGTCAGCACGGCTAACGTGGCAACGGTCGTCCGAAACGCGTCGTCACTTGAGATGAATGGTCTTGAGCTTGAAGCCATGATTCGCTTCAACGAGGCGTGGGACATGATGGTGACCTACGGGTACCTGTCAGCTGAGTACGCGGATTACTTCGCCGATCTGACGGGAAGCGGTGAGATCACTGATAACTCAGGACTGGTTCCGCGAAATATCCCAGAGAATACGCTTGGGGTAACGACTTCTTACACGATGCAAATGGGTGAGGGTGATTTGAAGGCGAGACTGTCTTATCGCTATCGCGATGATATGGAAACCAACTCTTCGAACTTCCCCCAAGGGACGCTTGACAGCATTACGAACCTGAACGCGACGCTTGCTTACTCATGGAGCAACTATCAAGCGACACTGTGGGGTCGAAACCTGACGGATGAGCGTGAAGAGCGTTGGGGCACCATTGGTGCTATCACCACGCGTGGTTGGTGGAATGAGCCAGCAACCTACGGCTTTACGATCTCAGCATCGTTCTAAGCGAGCGCTCAATCGGTCGTCCCATTAGGGGGTGGCCAACAAAACAAAAAGCCCTCTTCGCAGGGCTTTTTTGTTGCCTAATTGGAGCTTCCAGACGTCAACAGATAGTGGAAGTGCATATCTGTAATTCATGGGCTAGGCCCGTCTGAGCAAAACCGGTAGGTCGTCCTTGGGTTTGGCGATGGGCATGAGCTGGTAGGGGATGGTGTAGTTTTCCGGCACGGTCCAGCGGTAGTTCAGCAAGAGTTGGTGCAGGATAGCTTTCACTTGGAGGGTGGCGAAGTGTTGGCCTACGCACATATGCGCGCCCCCACCGAAAGGAATCCACTGGTAAGGGTGCCGCTTTTCGCCACTTTCCGGGTCAAAGCGCCTAGGATTAAAAGTATCTGGCTCAGCCCAGTACTCCTTCATGAAATGGGTGTGCGCAGGCGACACGGACACAAATGATCCCTTTTTGAAGTCAATTCCCATAATGTGGGCATCCCTGAGGACACGCCTTGGCATGGTCGGTAGTGGCGGCACCATTCGAAGTGTTTCTTTGATGACCCAGTCGAAGAGCTCGAGTTCTGCGATTTCATCAAAGCCGAGATAAGGGTGACCAATCGCTCGGGAGATCTCTCGTAACTCATCCTGCCAGTCAGGGTACTTCGCGAGCAGGTAGATCATGCTGGTTAATGTGCTGGTCGTTGTATCGTGGGCTGCCATCATTAAGAAAATCATATGGTCAATGATTTCTTGATCAGTGAATTTCTCGCCCTCGTCGCTTTCTGCATGACAAAATTGGCTGAAGAAATCAGGCGTGTTCGTCGCTCGCTTTCCGGGAAGGATTTTTTGAAAAGCATCCACCAGAAATGCGCGACCTTTAACCCCTCGCCACATTTGAAAAGGCGGTATCGGATAGCGAATAGGCGCCATGGATGCTTCCACTGCATCAATGAAGGCCTGGTTCATTTTGTCGGCGGTATCGTTTGGTTCCACGCCCATGAATACACGGGTAGCAAGTTCGAGCGTGAGTGATTTGATCGCTTGAAATACTAAGAATGAAGGGGCCTCTTCTCGCTCCTCAGTCAGCCAGCCGCTCAAACCTTGGTCCACCACTGGGTTCATGGTCTCAAGGTATGCGACCAGCTTAGGCTTCTTAAATGCTTGCGACATGATCCGGCGTTGGTAGAGGTGATCCGCACCGTCCATTGCCATGACGGACCCTGGGAAAATACGCTTGAGTACGAATTCCCAGCCTTCCTCACTTGAAAAAAGACCATCACGATTTTGATAAACCACCTGGTTCCAATCTGGGCCAAAGAGTTGAGTCAGCTCGAAGCCGAGAAATCCACTTCGAACGACCGCGCCGTATTGTTCATACCGTGCTTGCATGGCCTTTTGGATATTTTGGCGTTGTTTGAAGTTGAAACTCACCCGGTCAAAAAATGTAGGTTCCGCGACACTAAAGGTCGGGGGTTCAGATACGGGTTGATCAAACTCGGCAGCAGGGTGTCGCATATTGGTTTGCTCTAATATTTTAGATTCAGGGGCGGGACAGGATAGGTATCGGTAAGGATACGCTGCAAGCGCAAATTAAGGTTAGTCGTTAGTTAAGGCTTCGCTTCTTAAATTCCCCAGCCTCTCGGTCAACCCCTCGACCCGCTCGTTCGGGTAGCAAATAACAAAGGGTCCTTTGCGTGGGATTGGCGAGACGGTAACTGAATCGTCCATGTCCCTGACGTGACGCGTTCCCCCCTTCAAGCCTAGTGCTATTCGGTCCAAAGGGGGCTAGCACTTCAGACTACATTGCAACCCTGGGTGGTGACCAGTTAGCCCACCTGGTTGGTTAGGTTAAGCGCGCTAAAAGTGGGTTTGATGCTATGCAGGGCAACAAAACTTTGCGGTCTCTACGCCCGCAGTCTTTAGGAATGAAGCGCAGAGGCGGTAAAGATTAAGCCAAGGAGCGAATCCAAGCAGAGGATAACGAGGATTGTTTGCAGACCACGAGATCGCTGAGAAGTCGTCGATTCCCCACATAGCCACTTTGAGACGATGCTTGGTCTAAGCGGCCGCGGGTAAAGCCTCAAGTACCTCTCGATAACGTTCGGGGGGTGTAATTCCGAGTTCCTCCCTCACTGCCTCGAGGGGCTGCTCAAGGCGAGATTCCCAGTCTTCCGCAGGCAACCAGCTTGCGCGCTTGCCTGCTCGATAGGCTTGCCACATAGCCGAACGAACGCTTCCGCCGATCGCTCGGCTCAGTTTGAACATGCCTGCGAGCGCAATAAAAGCAATGCCGCGATTGTTGGTTTGAGCGTAGGTAAACGCGAGGAGACAGGCCTCACCAAACGTATCTCGTCCATAGCCGGTGAGCACGTGCCATAAATCGTGTTGGTCGCGCATGCGGTTGGCAAAGCGCTCAAAGTCGGCATCAACAAATTCAAGGTCGCGCTCGCTTGCTTCGATCAGCCCTCCCGCTGAGATCGCTTCGCGCTCAACGAATTGCAAGTATGCGCGCCCAAGCGAACCCTCGGGCAGGGCTCTGAGTGCGTCTCGGTCGTCCAGGTGGGCAACCAGGTCTCGCTCTTCATTGAGGATTGCCTGCCCGGTTGGCATTGATTTGAACCGTTTAAATGCGTTCAAGACGGAACGCCCAGTGAGCGCCCGTAAAATAACGAAAACTTCTTCAGTTTTTTCAGGATCCTGAAGCAGGCGACGTAGCGCGCTAATGGCCACTAGGGGTTGAATTCGATGGTCTTGCATAACTAATCATCCGATCTGTGCCGCCTAGCTCAAGGGTGACCGCAGTGACGGTATCGCAGAGCGACGGCTCCATCTTTTGTTTCTTGGTTGGGTTCGGCGCCAGATTATAGAGGCGCTCCTAAAAGGGGAGTGTACCTTATCTTCAATTGGTGCAGATCCTGCGAGAGCAAGGGCGAACCCTCCTCGATTCTGATTCGAGGGCATAAAAAAGCCCGCACAAAGCGGGCTTTTTTATGAAATGGCTCCCCGACCTGGGCTCGAACCAGGGACCCAATGATTAACAGTCATTTGCTCTACCAACTGAGCTATCGGGGATCATTGGAGGCCGGGATTCTACGGTGGGTATTGGGCTGCGTCAATGATCTGTGCGTAAACTCGTGCATAATAATCAGCCCGTTTTGGCAGTATGTCCATGAAGTCCGAAGTCTTTGAGCTCAATACTAAATTCGCGCCCGCAGGTGACCAACCTGTGGCGATTGAGCAGTTGGTTGATGGCCTCGAATCAGGGCTCGCGTCTCAAATGCTGCTCGGGGTCACTGGTTCGGGCAAAACCTTTACGATCGCGAATGTTATCTCACAGCTGCAGCGTCCAACGTTAATCATGGCGCCCAACAAGACCCTGGCAGCGCAGCTTTATGGCGAATTCAAAGGATTCTTCCCCAAAAACGCGGTCGAGTACTTCGTGTCTTACTACGACTATTACCAGCCAGAAGCCTATGTGCCGTCTTCTGATACCTATATCGAAAAAGATGCCGCTATCAACGACCACATCGAGCAGATGCGGCTCTCTGCTACCAAGGCCCTGCTCGAGCGGCGGGATGCATTGGTTGTTGCCTCAGTGTCCAGTATTTATGGTCTAGGTGACCCCGAGGCTTACCTCAACATGGTGCTTCATCTGGACCGAGGAGATCGTGTGGACCAGCGCTGGGTCCTGCGGCGGCTCGCGGAGCTCCAGTACACCAGAAACGAAATGGAACTGCGGCGCGCCACCTATCGCGTGAAAGGCGATGTCATCGATATCTTCCCTGCGGAGTCAGACAAGGAAGCGATTCGTGTCGAGCTCTTTGATGATGAAATTGAGCAGATCACGCTGTTTGACCCGTTAACCGGCCATGCGATTCGAAAGGTGCCTCGAATCACGATCTTTCCGAAGAGTCATTACGTGACGCCTCGAGAGACGCTTGATAAGTCTATCGATCAGATCCAAGCAGAGTTACAAGCTCGACTCTCAGTGCTCAATGAGAACAACAAGCTGGTTGAGGCTCAAAGGCTCGATCAGCGGACCCGGTACGACCTAGAGATGATGCGCGAGCTAGGCTACTGCAATGGCATCGAGAACTACTCCAGATTTTTGTCCGGTCGTGGGCCGGGCGAGCCACCGCCGACGCTGTACGATTATCTGCCGCCAGACGCGCTTTTAATCATTGACGAGTCTCACGTTGGGATCCCACAAATCGGCGCTATGTTCAAAGGTGATCGCTCGCGCAAACAAACCTTGGTTGAGTTCGGGTTCCGCTTGCCATCTGCTCTGGATAATCGACCGCTTCGTTTCGAGGAGTGGGAGGAGCGGGCGCCCCAAGCCATTTATGTATCAGCGACGCCCGGGCCATACGAGTTAGACCGGGTGGGTCAAGTCGTCGAGCAGGTAGTTAGACCGACTGGGCTGATCGATCCAGAGTTAGAGGTCCGATCAGCCAAGACTCAAGTCGACGATGTGTTGGGCGAGATTAAATCAAGGGTCGATGATGGCGACCGGGTGCTGATTACAACCCTCACTAAACGGATGGCCGAGGACCTCACAGATTACTTGGATGAGAACGGCGTGCGCGTTCGTTATTTGCACTCCGATATCGATACCGTCGAGCGCGTTGAGATCATTCGTGATTTACGGCTTGGAGCATTTGATGTGTTAGTCGGCATTAACCTGCTGAGAGAAGGCTTGGATATGCCCGAAGTCTCGTTGGTGGCCATCTTTGACGCAGATAAGGAGGGGTACCTTCGATCAGAACGAAGTTTGATTCAGACCATCGGTCGCGCTGCTCGGAACGTGAAAGGGAAAGCGATTCTTTATGCGGATCGAATCACCGATTCAATGCAACGCGCGATGGAAGAAACGGAGCGACGCAGAGCCAAGCAGGTGGCCTTTAATGAGGCCCATGGCATTAAGCCAGAGACGGTTCGCACGGCCGTCCCCGACATCATGGAAGGCGCAAGGGATCCAAGTGGCAAAGGCGCGAAGTCAAAACGCGCTCGCGATGCCGCCGCTAAGAAGAAAGGTGAGGTGCCAGTGCTGGATGCATTGCTGTCGCCAGATCAGGTCGAGCAACAGATCGTCGCGCTGGAAAAAGAGATGTTTGCACTCGCGAAGGACTTAGAATTTGAGGCGGCGGCGGCCGTGCGAGATAAGATCGAGCATCTAAGGGACCACTTCGTTCGAATCTAGGCAGGCCTACCTTCATTTGCTATATTAGCGCGCCTTGAGAGCGGGGCGCCTCGGTGGAGGGCACCTATTCGAACAAAACGTTAGTCAAGAGGACGTACTATAGGAACGTAGCTCAGTTGGTTAGAGCATCGGCTCGACAAGCCGAGGGTCGTCGGTTCGAATCCGACCGTTCCTACCACTTCTTATCTAAATCCGCTGTCTATAGCGAAGACTCTAGATAACACATGGCCTTTGGTAGGGGTCATCACTGGAAAGGAGAAGACAATGCCCACCATTACTTTGCCCGATGGCACGCAAAAAGCATTTGAACAACCAGTAACGGTTGCCGAAGTCGCAGCATCGATTGGGGCGGGGCTCGCTTCTGCCGCGCTTGCCGGAAGAGTCAACGATGCGTTAGTCGATACCAGCTTTGCTATCATCGAAGACAGCGATTTGTCGATTATCACGGCGAGGGACGAGGAGGGCGTTGATGTCCTTCGTCACTCCTGTGCGCATCTAATGGCCCAAGCAGTCCAACAGCTATTTCCAGGCGCGCAAGTCACCATCGGTCCAACGATTGAAGATGGGTTCTATTACGACTTTGCTTACGAGCGTCCGTTCACGCCGGAAGACCTAGAAAAAATCGAGAAAAAGATGCTCGAGCTCGCCAAAGCGGCGCAGCCCGTAACCCGCTCAGAAATGTCGAGAGACGAAGCGGTGGCGTTGTTTAAAGAAAAAGGCGAGGACTACAAAGTGCAGATCCTGGAAAGCATTCCAGGCGATGAAGTCCTCTCTTTTTACCAGCAGGGTGAATTCATCGACCTTTGTCGAGGCCCTCACATTCCCGACACGGGGAAACTCAAAGCGTTCAAGCTCACGAAAGTGGCAGGCGCTTACTGGCGAGGGGATTCGAACAACGAGATGCTGCAACGCATCTACGGCACCGCCTGGGGAGATAAAAAAGCACTCAAGGATTATCTCTTTCGAATTGAGGAAGCAGAGAAGCGCGATCACAGAAAGCTGGGTAAACGGTTAGATCTTTTCCACGTTCAGGATATTGCGCCTGGCATGGTCTTTTGGCACCCAAGAGGTTGGCAAATCTGGCAGGTGCTAGAGCAGTATATCCGCGATGTTCAGAATGCCAACGGTTACCAAGAGATAAAAACGCCGCAGGTGGTAGACATGAGCTTGTGGCAAAAGTCGGGGCATGCCGACAAGTTTTCAGATGACATGTTCTCGCTGAGTTCAGATAGTCGTGAGTACGCGATCAAGCCCATGAACTGCCCTTGCCACGTGCAGGTGTTCAATCAGGGATTGAAGAGTTACCGGGACCTGCCGATTCGGTTGGCTGAGTTTGGCTCCTGCCACCGCAATGAGCCGTCAGGAACGCTGCAAGGCATCATGCGAGTTCGGGGTTTTGTGCAGGATGATGCGCATATTTTTTGCCGGGATGACCAGATTCATGAAGAAGTGTTGGATTTCATCACGGTAATCACGCGCGTCTATCAGGATTTCGGCTTTGACGACATCATCATCAAATTGTCGACTCGACCAGAGAAGCGGGTCGGTAGCGATGAGGTCTGGGATCGGGCAGAGCAGGCGCTCGCTAATGCCCTTAACGATAAAGCACTCGAATGGGAGGAGTTGCCCGGTGAGGGCGCTTTCTACGGGCCAAAGATCGAGTTCTCTTTAAAGGACTGTTTAGGGCGTGTTTGGCAGTGCGGCACTATTCAGGTCGATTTCTCTACGCCGGATCGTCTGGATGCCCAGTATGTTGCGGAAGATGGCTCAAGGCAGATCCCGGTGATGTTGCATCGGGCGATGCTTGGCTCGTTCGAGCGATTTATTGGAATTTTGATCGAGCACTACGCGGGCGAGTTCCCGACTTGGCTTGCACCCGTGCAGGCGATGGTGCTCAACATTACCGACAGTCAATCGGCGTATGTGCACGAAGTCACCGACGCGCTTAAAGCAGCAGGCATTCGCGTTGAAAATGACACGCGTAATGAAAAGGTCGGGTTCAAAGTACGCGAACACACGCTACAGAAGATTCCTTACTTGTTGGTGGTCGGCGATCGCGAGCGTGATTCGGGATCGGTAGCGGTTCGTGCCCGAAACGGTGAGGACCTCGGTTCGATGCCTATTTCAGCGTTTGTTGACCTTGTGCGAAAAGATGAAGAAAAAAAGGGACGAATCGCCTGATTTTGCTATAATGCGCGGCTCGTCGACCCTAGGAGAGTGAAGAATTAAGAAGGATGGTTCAAAGAAGGCGCGTATTAACGACGCCATCGAAGCAACAACGGTGCGCCTGATTGGTGCCTCTGGAGAACAGGTTGGGATCGTTTCGATAGAGGAAGCACGTCAAGCGGCACTGGAAGCCAAACTAGACTTAGTTGAGATCGCTCCAGATGCGGACCCCGTGGTCTGCAAGGTCCTCGATTACGGGAAAATGGTATTTGAGGCCAAAAAAGGCAAGGCCGCTGCCAAGAAAAAGCAGCGACGCATGCAGGTCAAAGAGATGAAGTTCCGACCAGGAACGGATGAAGGAGACTATCAGGTAAAACTACGCAACCTGACTCGTTTCCTAAGTGATGGTGACAAAGCCAAAGTGACGCTCCGCTTTCGCGGAAGGGAGATGGCCCACCAAGAGCTCGGTATCGAATTGCTTAAGCGCATCGAAGCCGATCTTGCGGAATTGGGGACCGTTGAACAATTTCCAAAAATGGAAGGCCGTCAGCTGATTATGGTTCTGGCTCCCAACACAAAGAAGAAAGGCGGTAGTCAAGCAGCTAATGACGAACCCGAAGCGGTTGAAGAAGCAGAAGCTTGAATTCGGAGCGCGCTCCGAGACGAGATAGGTCCTAAGACCCCGTCGCCGTAAAAGAAAGGCTCACGCCGGCTGGCACCGATGTGAGACCACTAAACATTGAATTGCGGAGTAGCAAAGATGCCAAAGTTGAAATCCAACAGTGGTGCAGCCAAGCGTTTTAAAAAGCGTGGCAGCGGATACAAGCACCGACAGTCCTTCAGGAATCACATCCTGACCAAAAAACCGACCAAGCGTAAGCGTCACTTGCGCGGGATGAAGACCATCGCCGCAGCTGACACGCCGCTCATTAAGCGGATGTTAGGCGACTAAGCGTCGGATCAATTGCGCTCCATCTAGCGGAGCGAACAAAACTATTTCTGAGGGATGAATCATGCCAAGAGTCAAGCGTGGAGTGACGGCGCACCGTCGCCATAAGAAAGTTTTAAAGGCAGCCAAAGGGTATTACGGCGCTAGGAGCCGAGTATTTAGAGTTGCCAAGCAGGCAGTCACCAAAGCCGGTCAATATGCTTACCGCGATCGCAAGGTCAAAAAGCGAATGTTTAGAGGGCTTTGGATCCAGCGCATTAACGCTGCTGCCAGGGAGCACGGCTTGTCCTATAGCCGTCTGATCAATGGGCTTAAGAAGTCCAACATCGACATTGCACGCCGTGTGCTTGCAGAGCTCGCACTCAATGAGGAAGCGGCGTTCGCCGCACTGGCAGAGAAAGCGAAAGAAGCGTTAGCTGCGGCGTAATGCCTCAATGCACCCTTGTGCAAATTGACGGAGGCAAACCATGTCGGACATAGAATCACTTCGGACCAGCGCGCTTGCCTCGGTAGAGGCGACTACCTCGACGGCTGAGCTCGAGGAGCTCAGGGTGCAACTGCTGGGGAAGAAAGGCGCGGTCACTGGCCTTTTGAAAGGGTTGGGCGCGCTCAGTCCGGAAGAACGTCCAGCGGCTGGCGCCGAGATCAATCAATTAAAAGAAGTCATTGGCGAAGCCCTTTCGCAGCGTAAAGATGCTTTAGGGTCGGCTGAGGCGCTGGCGCGAACAAAAGCGAGTGCAATTGATGTCACTTTGCCTGGCCGCGCGGTCCAGCGAGGCGCCATGCACCCAGTCTCTCGTGTATTGCGGCGTATCGAGGGGTTCTTCACAAGCGTTGGCTATGAAGTGGTAGAGGGTCCAGAGATCGAGGACGATTATCACAACTTTGAAGCGCTCAATATCCCTCAGCACCATCCAGCGCGTGCCATGCACGACACTTTTTACTTTTCTGACTCATTGCTGCTTAGAACCCACACTTCGCCAGTGCAGGTTCGTACCATGGAGTCACGTGAGCCTCCCATCCGAGTGATTTGCCCAGGCAAGACCTATCGAGTCGATCCTCCTGACCCATCCCACTTGCCCATGTTTCACCAGGTCGAGGGGCTGTTCATAGACGAGCAGTGTAGTTTTGCTGACTTAAAGGGCACGATCATCGAGTTTTTACGGGTCTTTTTTGAGCGAGACGATTTGCAAGTTCGCTTCAGACCGTCTTATTTCCCTTTTACGGAGCCCTCGGCGGAAGTCGATGTGCAATGCGTTCACTGTTTGGGTGAGGGTTGCCGAGTTTGCTCGCATACTGGGTGGCTCGAGGTCATGGGTTCGGGCATGGTTCACCCGAGCGTTCTCGAGATGTCTGGCATCGATTCCGAGCGATTCACCGGCTTCGCTTTTGGCATGGGGCCTGAGCGGCTAGCGATGTTGCGCTATGGCGTGACCGACATGCGTCAGTTTATCGACAATGACCTGCGATTCCTGGAGCAGTTTCAATGAAGTTCAGTGAAGCCTGGTTGCGAGAATGGGTGAGTCCTGACATCAGCACTGACGAGTTGGTGGCGCAAATCACCATGGCCGGCCTTGAGGTCGATGCGGTAACGCCTGTCGCAGACGCATTTAGTCAAGTGGTTGTCGGCGAGATCGTGAGCACCGAAGCGCACCCTGACGCGGATCGTTTAAAGGTCTGCACGGTGAGCGCGGGAGAGGAGCAATTCCAAGTGGTGTGCGGCGCACCCAACGCGAAGGCAGGCATGAAAGTGCCTTTTGCCTTGGTCGGCGCGAAGCTCGCGGACTTCGAGATCAAGAAGGCGAAGCTGCGGGGAGTGGAATCGTTCGGCATGCTTTGCTCAGAGCGCGAGCTTGGTTTGAGTGACGATCACGAAGGGTTGATGGATCTCCCTCACGACGCGCCGGTTGGCGTAGCTGTGCGAGATTATCTTGGGCTCGATGATTGCACGATCGAAGTGGACCTTACGCCAAATCGAAGTGATTGCCTCGGCGTTATCGGTATTGCGAGAGAAACAGGGCTGCTGAACGACCTGGATTTAACCCCGCCAGAGATGGCGCCGGTTGAACCTACAATCTCCGATACGTTTCCTGTCAGGTTGACGGCGCGAGAGGCCTGCCCCCGGTTTGTCGGCCGAGTCATCAAAGGAATCGACATCACGGCTGAAAGTCCGCTTTGGCTTCGAGAAAAATTACGTCGTTCCGGCCTACGATCTATTGACCCAGTGGTAGATATCACCAACTACGTCATGCTCGAGTTGAATCAGCCCATGCATGCCTATGATCTCGGCGCATTGACGAAGGGTATCGAGGTTCGTCTAGCCAAGGCGGGCGAGAAATTAACGCTTCTGAATCAGGCGGAAGTAACGCTGAATGATTCGACGCTACTCATTACTGATGCGAGCGGTCCTATCGGTATGGCCGGCGTTATGGGCGGGTTGTCAACGGCTGTGAAGCCTTCTACTCGAGATGTTTTTTTTGAAGCGGCGTTCTTTGCGCCCGAAGCCATCGCGGGCAGAGCCAGGCAGTACGGTTTACACACCGATGCCGGTCACCGCTTTGAGCGGGGCGTCGACTTTGAGGGACAATCTCGCGCCATCGAGCGGGCGACTCGGCTGCTCATTGATATCGCTGGCGGTGACGCCGGGCCACTCATTGACACGGTAGAATCCGAACATTTGCCAGCGCGCGCTGAGGTCCTCTTGCGGGCGTCCCGTGTTACCAAAGTGCTTGGCATGAATATCGAGCCTGCTGTCATCGAAAACAGCCTTTTCCGGCTGGGCTTCGCGTTTGAGGCCAAGGCCGGTGGCGAGGTGGCGTGGCTAGTGCAGGCACCTTCGCATCGATTCGATATTAATATCGAGGCCGATCTCATCGAGGAGATCTCGCGCATTGTAGGTTACGACGAACTGCCGGTGACCAGGCCCATCGCTGAGCTCTCCATGCTCGAAGCATCCGAGGCGAGGCGGTCGAGCTACCACCTGGTTGATCAGATGATCGCGCGTGGCTTCTCTGAGGCGGTCAACTACAGTTTTGTTGACGCATCCATGCAGGCAGCGTTCACGCCGTCTGTTATTCCGGCCATGCTGAAAAACCCGCTCTCGTCAGAAATGGACGCCATGCGAACGTCTCTGCTTCCTGGGCTGTTACGTTCTGCGACGTTTAATCACAACCGGCAACAGCTAGACGTTCGACTTTTTGAATTGGGTCGAGTGTTTCACCAGTCTGAAGAAGGTGAGCCCACCATGGCAGCGCTTGAGCAGACGAACAAGATTGCCGCAGTCCTGACCGGCGATAGACTCGAAGAAAGCTGGGCCAATGAGAAGACTGCTGTCGACTTTTTTGATTTAAAAGGGGATCTCGAAGCCGTATTCGGCGGAGAGTACTTAGAATGCACTGCGGCAGTGGTCCCAGGGTTTGAAGAGGGCCAGACGGCCTCTGTCCTATTCCGTGGAGAGGCGGTTGGCGTCATCGGAAAGATAGACGCCAGTGTTCAATCTGCATTTGGTCTCAAGGTACCCTGTTATGCCTTTGAGCTATCGGCCGCGCCCATGTTGAGGCAGTCGGTGTCAGCAGTGAATGAGATTTCCAAATTCCCAGAGATCCGCCGCGATATCGCGCTCTTGGTCGACCGAGAAGTTACCGCAGCAGAGCTCAGACAGACGGTTCATGAAGCGGGTGGCCATGCACTCACCAAGGTTCGAATTTTTGACGTGTATCAAGGCAAAGAGATTGATAATCAAAGAAAAAGTGTTGGGTTAGGCTTGACCTTCCAGGAGCCATCGCGCACTCTAAAAGACGAAGAGGTTGCTGAGGCTATGGCAAAGGTTGTCTCAAAGCTCGAGCAAACCTATCAGGCCCAACTGAGATAGATCCCAAATGACCGCGTTGACGAAAGCAGAGATGGCAGAGCAATTGTTCGAGGATTTAGGCCTCAACAAGCGTGAAGCCAAAGAGATCGTCGAGGCGTTTTTCGAGGAGATTCGACAATCTCTCGAGAATAATCAGCAGGTTAAGCTTTCTGGGTTTGGAAATTTCGATTTGCGTGACAAGCGGTCTAGGCCCGGTAGAAACCCTAAAACAGGCCAAGACATTCCCATATCTGCCCGGAGGGTCGTGACCTTCAAGCCAGGGCAAAAACTCAAGGCTCGGGTCGAGACCTATGCAGGACACGCAGACAGCGAGTGAGTTGCCGCCCATTCCGGGCAAACAATACTTTACGATTGGTGAGGTGAGCGAGTTGTGCTTCGTCAAAGCGCACGTGCTTCGGTATTGGGAGCAGGAATTCCCCCAACTGTCACCGGTTAAGCGCCGCGGCAATCGCCGCTACTATCAGCGCCAAGACGTGCTGATGATTCGTCAGATTCGAGAACTCTTGTACGAGCAGGGCTTCACCATTACAGGGGCAAGGGCCAGGCTCTCTGGCGAGGTGCAAAAAGAAGACCGAACTCTATCCAAGCAATTGATCAGGCAAATGATCAACGAATTAGAAGGGCTGCTCGAAGACCTGAAGTAGTATCGGTTTCACATCTGCATTCACACTCCTGTCTTTACGCAGACGGTGACTTATGCGCTACGACTGGGCTGTTAGATCCATGTATTCTGAGGAGCGATCTGATCGACAACCACGCGGCCCCCATACCTACTTGACAAATCTCACTCGAGAGTTCCAGACGTTGCGGCAGGTTGCCCCAAAAATGGTTGGTTAGACTGCATTTCCAATGCGGCCAACCTTATGTTCTTGCCGGGTGATCAACACTGAATTAAACGTTCTGGCTTGCCTGCGGATGAGATCCGGCAAAGGGCTTGAACTCAGATTGAGCGAATCGCAGGCCCAGATATTCGCCCGATATCAGGGCAGTGATGAGGACGATACGCGTAGCCGAATAGCGGTGTTGTTGTTAGAATGCGCGATCTCGGGGCGTAGCGCAGTCTGGTAGCGCACCACACTGGGGGTGTGGTGGTCGTAGGTTCAAATCCTGCCGTCCCGACCATTTCTTTTATCAGTGATCAAGTAA
>Ga0255751_10001739_pt1 | contig 20619 bp, 43 predicted proteins | sample 071ome_20_FD_179951 | JGI IMG/M metagenome (GOLD analysis project Ga0255751, IMG submission 179951) | Coastal salt marsh microbial communities from the Groves Creek Marsh, Skidaway Island, Georgia - 071412BT metaG (version 2) | ecosystem: Environmental > Aquatic > Marine > Intertidal zone >...
AGGTTAGGGTCATGCTCATTCGACACTTTCAACTGCTTTATTGCTGTTGCTGAGGAAGTCCTTGTAAGAGTCAATAGCACGGTCAAGTGCATTCTGCCGAACGCCAGGGATCTTCTTCAGAGCAGACTTGGTGACTCTGATGCCTGCGTTGCTTGCTTGGATATGCAACCAAGCGGCGGCTCTCGTTGTATCATCGGGGACACGATTCGGTGGAGCACCCGCAGCCTCGTACTGTTCAGCGATGAGGCTGACTACCTGATCGCTAACACCTACTGCATTACCTACGTAGAACATCTTCTCCACTATAGGAGACCTAGCACTATCGTTAGCCTTCAAGGTCTTCAGTACGTTAAGCATGGTTCTGACACGGGTAGGTGTAGCACCTGCCAGCCGAACCTGAGAGTCGTCCAAGGGTAGGTTGGACAAATGCATGGCTACCGAGATGACTTTGGGAGCGAGGTTGGTGTTACCGTCAAACGCCGGCTCACCTTGCACTTCTAGAACACGGAGGTAGTCAACGATGATGTATCTGTTGGCGTCAAGGTAGATGGCGAACTTGGTGTTCACTTCAGAAAGTCGCTCGACGATTCGTTCGATAGTAGTGTCCCGGTCGTTACGCAAACGCTGCTCAGGAGTGAACGTGATTGGCTTATCGCCCTCAGCAACGTAGTCTTCGTCGTTGTCGAAGGCATCGCCTTCATCTTCGTCGTCATCGAAGAAGTCGTCTTCTTCACCTGAATCGGTGCCGACTACGGCGTAGCAAACAGGGCACCACCATTCACCTGTGTCGTCGTTGCGGCGGAGGCCACCGCTCGACCAACTCTGTGCCGGGCATGAAGCAGGTTGCTTCGGTGGGTTGTCCACGCACTCAAAGTCCAGACCCACAATATCCGCGAATGGATTCGATTCCAACGTAAGTCACCCCCTTGTGGATGAGGACTGGTAGCTCGCTGCCGCCGCTGAGTGTTTCGAGTGCTGCGCTCATGGCAGACTCGGCGTAGCCAAGATCCCGGTAGATGTGTTGCACTTTGGCATCAGAAAGCATGGTGATTGCCTTCGACGTGTCACCGTGGTTCTTCAGCCCGAAGAGCACTGGCTCCATGGCGTTCCCATCCATCGTCCAACCTTAACGGTTATGACCCGGAGGAAAGGGAGTGGTTGCATGGACGAAGGTGCCGCTGCTTGGAGCAAGCTTGGTTCGACTATGAGTCTGCCCTCCGTGGTGCGTGACGAGATTGAGCAATTGAAGTTGGAACTGCGTGACCTAAAGTTGGAAGTGTCTCGTGATCTTATGGCTCTCCGAGGTAGCATTGAATCCATTGTGGAGCAACTCGGTGGCATCGTTGACAAGCACCACTCCATGCTTACGCGTGTGGAAGGTCTTGAGGTGCGAGCCCAAGGCATTGGTGCTGTTCAAAACGAGAACCCCTTCAACGCGTTTGCCTACGTTTCGTTGGAGGAGCTAGAGGACTCTCAGGAGCTTAACTCGATGGAATCGGGAGAAGTAGTTGATCAACCCGAGTTTGAGGTCGAGCCTGTCGGCTCTGAGCCAAGCGAAGAAGATTCGAGTGATAAGGAATTTGATGTCCTAGAGTCCTCTGATGAAGATGTGGCTGCTTACTTCATTGACCGGATGAAGTCCTACATTGATGAGCATGGTCAGGTGTTCAACAACGTGATGTATGCTAAGGTGATGGGTGGGCGACCCGGTTTCAACCCCAACGTGAAGAAGTTGATCAAAGCCGCCATCGAAGCTGACGACTTCTTCGACTCCGTGAAGATTGACAACTTCCGTAGTGTAATCTACCGGGCCGGTACGGAACCTGAGATTCAGTGACTTTGTCACAAATTAAATTGTGACAAAGGGTCCAAACGTTATACTGCGAAGCATAGAATGTCACAAATCAAGTTGTGACAAACTTCAGAACGTCACAATTTCAAATTGTGACAAACTACCTATTCGTGGTACTGCAAGCAACACAATGTCACAATTCCATTTTGTGACAAACTCAGAATGTCACAATTTCGATTTGTGACAAACTCCTGTTAGTATATTAGTATGATCCGAAAGTGTTAATGTAGTAGTAGTAGTAGTATATTAGTAAGTAGTAGTAGAAGTAGTAGTAGAAGTACACTGTAGAATGTCACAATTCAGATTTGTGACAAACTCAGAATGTCACAATTTCAATTTGTGACATTTGCATTAGAGCAGTCAAGCGTTTAGGTACTTTGTCACAATTTCGATTTGTGACAAACTCAAGAATGTCACATTTCAATTTGTGACATTTGTATTAGAGCAGTCAATCGTTTAGGTGCTTTGTCACAATTCATTTTGTGACAAACTGCCGTTTCTGGGCATTTCGATCCCAAGGGTCTTCACCAGCTCCTTGTATCGGTTCCTGATTGTAACCTCGGTGACACCGGAGATATCTGAGATTTCACGCTGAGTTCTGAAGCGATCCTGGGTGTTAGAAGCGATGTACACAACAGCTGCGGCAACCCCAGTCGGACTCCTTCCATGAGTCAACTCATGGTGCTCAGCCATGTCCAAGATACGGATGCATTCTGCCACAACGTTAGGCGGTAGACTCAGTAGGTTGCAATAACGGTCAAGATAATCGGTAGGTTGAGCAACATCAATACGAAGCTTGAGCTTCTGCTTGATTACTTTGAAGGACCTAGTGATTTGCTTACGGTCGGCATTGGACTTGCTAACGATATCATCCAAGCTCCTTGCGGTCTTCAAGCGTTGATTAGCTAGGTAAATACAAGCAGCAGTCATAGCTTCAATACTACGACCTCGTACTAGGTTATGTTCTAGGACTTTCCTATAGTAGATAGCTGCTTCTTCAGTTACGGTCTTGGGCAAGCCACATTGGGTAGCTAGCCGATTGATTTCATTCAGAGCCTTCTCCAAGTTACGCTCACGCGCACCATTGATGCGAGCACGATCATTCCACTTACGCATACGGTACATTTGGGTGCGAGAGCGCGACGGAATGTTCCGTCCAGAGTAATCTTTGTTGCTCCAACTGATGTCGGTAGAGAGTCCTTTGTCGTGTCTCAGGTGATTAACGGGCGCGCCCACGCGCGAGCGCTCGGCCCCTTCGCTGTTCACCCATTCGGCTCCCGGGTCAACGATTGACTCCTCAATAACGAGCCCACAATCGCCGCAGACGATCTCCCCTCGCCCATGGTCGTTTATGATATTCCGTGACGCACATTCTGTGCATTTGACCACGGCTTCGACGTCCATGTTGAGCACGTAGCCACAATTTCCTATTTAACAAGCCAGACGGAGCACGACGGCACTACCCGTCACAATGATATACCCCACCCGGCTCCCCAGAGACCCGGAGGATTACAGATGACCACCAAGAAGACGAAGACGATTGACATCAGATTGAGAGGGGAGGATGCTGCGCAGTTCGAGCGCTACCGTCAGTTTGTGGAGGCGTTCCTCGGACTGACCGTCACCAACACCAACTTGGTGATGATGCTCGTCCGCAGAGCCGAGAACACCGCCCTCAATTCCGTCACCAAGCCTGAGTCGGAGTGAGTCGGTTGCCCGACTACAACGAGTCTGCTATGGAGCAGAAGCTGATCGACCTCGGGTATTCCGAGGAGCAAATCGCCCTGTTCAGAGGGAAGACCACCCAAGAGTATAGAAGCCGGGCATCGCTCAAGGACTTCGTGATCGACCAAGTCCGCGAGCACGGTCGAATCCTGAACAAGGACTTCGCCACTCACCCGGACGCCATCGAAATGTCCAAGACCAACAAAACCACTGCCCTCGGGCGATACAGAAAGGCCGCTGAGAAGGAGCTCGGAGTCACCCTTGTTCGGATGCCCGGTCGCAAGGGTTGGATGATTGAAAACGACCTCGACGTTCTTTACGAACAACTCGCCACCACTATTGGCGAAGGTCGCGACATTGTTCAGTGGCTCAAGCAATACGGACAAAGCAATGAAGAAGCCATGCAGCGACTCCTTGCTTACGGCATCCACAACGTCCCAGGGACGACCAAGTACCACGAGGTGTGAACATGACCGAAGATACAATCGAGATGAGTGAGAGCAGCGCGGCCATCAGTGAGATGGACAAGCGCGATACGAATGTGAAGAAGGCCGTGGTCGCTTACCTGATGTGGCACTCGGGTGAGGTGTTGTCCAAGAACACCTACCCCACCCGCGAAGCCCGCGCCGACCGCATCGATCAACTTGGTGAGGAAGCCATCAGTCGCACTACTTGTGAAGCTGAAATCATGGCCGATGAGCGACGACACCTTGCGTCCCAGTCAATTTTCCACCAAGCACGGGTTGCTCGTGATGTGGCTGCTACCCAAATCGTTTGCTACCTTGACGCCACCTTGATTCGTAGCGGTGCGATGATCCCCGTGTTCAACCTCAGTGGCGATGAATGGGACTTGGCAGTTCCTTCTGAGGTACGCGAAATGGGCTTCTTCTTCCGTGACTTTGACGACTTCAAGCAGAAGTACGAGGACTTCGGAACGTACCTCATTACCGACCCAATGACGGTTCTGCATATGCTTGAACACCTTCAGGACAGCTTCCTGCACCTAGCAATCACCAACTACCGGGAGCTCAGCACCTTCCACACGATTACCCCTCACTGGAACATCGTTGGAATCTCCGATGACCACCTTCGTACCTTCGATGATCGCCACCGTGTTTACGACACTGGTAAGACCATCAAGCTACGAGGACAGGTTTCCGAAGTCGCTGATGGTATGACCAGTTACACCAAGATTGCTTTCCGTTGCCGCTCGTTCATCGTTCACAATGGTGAGAAGACCGACCGTCGTTGCAACACCATCAACCTTGAACCGCAGAACCCCGAGGAAGGCGGGGTGCGCAAGCCAAGCGAGTGCATCGCTTGCAAGGGTAAGGACTTCATCAAACTCGATTCAGAGAAGTCTAGACTGGAACCCGTGCAGCGCATTCAGCTTCAGGAGATCGACATTGGTGAGGAACCTAAGGTGATGATGGTTGAGCTTCGCGGCAACCTCGTCGGCAGTGTACGCGCAGGTTCCACTGTTGAGGTGACCGGCATTCTTCGCCTTGACCCCATCAGCAAGAACAGTCTCATGTCTACCGTCTATATCCTAGCAAGTAGCATTAGAGTAGTTTCTGAGGAGACCTATACACTAGCGCTGACTGATGAAGATGCTGAGCAAATCCTTGCGTACAAGGATTCGATGCCCTTCGAGGCTCGCATGGAGCACGTCCACAGCTCTTGGATTGGGCACCTCCTGTGTGACCCGATGCTCAAGGCTGCGATTGTGCTGCAAAACTTCGGGGCTCCAAAGGAGACTACCTTCGGCCACCGTAGCGGTATTCACATCATGATCGCAGGTGACCCCGGTACTGCCAAGTCTCACTTGCTCAGGGCTGCTGCCAACCTTAGCTCCGGCGGACGATACGTCGTTGCTGAGAACCTCACCCAAGCCGGGTTGACTGGTGCTTGCTCTCAAATCGAGGACCTCTACACCGGCAAGAAGCGTTGGTCCATTGTCCCCGGTGCACTTGCCTTGACCCCCAAGGAAGGCATCTGTGCTGTTGACGAGTTTAACCTCTACAAGGGTGACTTCGGTGACTTCAACAACGCTCTCGAAAGCGGCTTCGTCACCATCAACAAGATTGTCAAGGGCACCGTTGCCACTGAATGTTCGGTTATCGCAGGTGCGAACCCTAACGCCGGTCACCGCAAGAAGTTCATTCAAGGACAGGATTACGTTGAGCAAATCAAACTCGACATCACCGTCCTTCAGCGCTTCGACGCTATCTTCGTCATCATTGACCAAGCTAGCGAAGAGCTTGACGAAGCCATTGCCTTGAGCATGCTAGGTGTCAGCAGCAGCGGTGGTTCTGCTAAGCTCGATGTTGATTTCATCAAGAAGTACATCGCCCTTGGCAAGACCGTTGATCCTGAAATGACCAACGAAGCTGCAAGGTACATCGCTGAGCAGCACGTCAAGAAGCGTCAGGCTAGCAAGTCGAGCGACTACATGCGCAGCCACCGTCAGGTTGCTTCGCTGAAGCGCTTCTCCCTTGCTGCGGCTCGTTTCGATCTCAGCCCCGTCGTCACCATCGAACACGTCAAGTTTGCTGAGAACATTCTGGCGAACACCTTGAACGAAATGGACCCGGGTGCTGTACTCGGTGCCGGAGCCAAGGAAGCCCGCGAGCTCCGTGCTAACTTTGCCCGGCAGATGCTCAGTGTGATTCACGAAAACAACGCCCTCGACAACGTCCATCCTGACTTCATCCACAAGTGGGTGACTGACGCCGGACTCGATCTCGACAAGAACGAGGTCAAGCGCTACATGGAAGAGTTCGCCAAGAACAGGGCCGTGACGAATGTGAAGCGCAATTCGGATGGAACGTTTACTTACGATGGGAGCAGGAGCCCGAATACCCTCCAACACTGGTGAGCCACATGACCCCGATTGAAATCATTGAGATGCTGTCCTTCATGGACTCCATGGAAAACATCACGCGAGTTAGAGTCCTCTCTGGGGATTTCGAGATCGAAGTCGAGCGAGATAAGTCAGTCTCGAATCTCGTCACCCCCGTGACGGTCGCGCCCAAGGAACCTGAGAGTCCTCTACCGAGCTTTGCTCCGGCCAAGCCCGAAGACGGATTCGGGTCGCCTACCGCTCCGCACCCACTTCAGTCGAACCTTGCCACCGAAGGCCAGCGCAAGTTTGCAACCGATCTTGCTAACAAGCTCGGTACGGGCGACCTGATGAACGTAGTGTACGGGCTTGCCCACGCACTTGAGGTACCCGCAGACGACATCCTGCACCCAAGTCAGTGGGCAGAAAGCCTGTCTCGTGAGCAAGCAGATGCCTACCTGGATGTTCTTGAGGAGCAGTGGAAGAAGTCGAAGAACCGAGGTGGCTTCCAGTGAATCTGAAGGACCTCCGCAAGGAGCACTACAAGGCTAGCACTCTGTTCATTGATCAGGTCCACCGCCGTGAAATCGCGTTCGCTCGCAACGGGGAGCTCAAGGACCGAGCTAACTACTTCGCCACGATGAAGGAGCTCACCGACTACCTGAGTAACTCCAGCAACATCACGAGCGTGTATGCCTCGATGGGCTACTACCAAGACCCCAATGTGTTCGCTATCAACAAGCGCGGTCACATGGGAGCTGACCTTGCGTTCGACGTTGACCTCAAGCCCACCGGTAGCCGACTCGATTGGATGTACGATGTGTGCGCAGTGACGAGCAACGTCATTGAGCGCCTGGTCAAGGAGCTCGGATTCAAGCGCGAAGAGATGACGCTAGACTTCTCTGGCGGCAAGGGCTTCCACATCACCATCAACAACTCTACCTATAGGGATCTAACCAAGAAGCAGAGGAATAGTCTAGTCGAGTACCTCAAGGGAGTAGGAGTAGATCGCAAGTCCCTGGAAGCTCGCAAGGGTGGTTGGAACGAGCACTACACCAACTTCCTCAGCAACCTCAGTGCCTTGATGACGGACGATACCAAGCAGAACTACAACATCCTGCTTGCTCACGAGTTGCCCAAAGTACACGCCAAAAAAATAAGCGACCTCGCAACGAAGCCGGACTTTCGTCAGAACTTCGCTACGGGTCGCTTTGTTGGTTTGAGTGCTAAGGCTGTTTACGCCATTCAGTCTGCTTTCATGCGCACTACGGTAGCCAGCTATGAGGTGGTTGACTCCTCCGTTACGGGGGATCTCAACCGCTTGCTTCGTGTCGCTGGCACGATTCACGGAAGCAGTGGATTTGTATCTACTCGACTTGACTTGGATGACATCAATGACCCTGAGGTCATCTTCACCAAGATCAAGCAGGCAGGTGGCTTGGACCTCGTTGAGATCACTCTTGACGAACCCAAGGTCGAAGACTTCGACAGGGTTCACGAGTGGCCTGCGGGAACTCACACGGTTCCCCGTTGGCTTGCTCTGCACCTGCTACACTGAGCAAAAAAAGAAGCCCCGGGCGTTAACTCGGGGCTTCTGTTCTAGTTGCTATCTAAGATTCACCATCCAAAGATCTGAGAACAAGCCAAAAGCACAACATACAAACCAACTAACGCAACAATAGTGCGCCAAAGATCGATGTGTTTTGTGGCCTGGCTAACCATAAGTCTCCTGTTAGCTGCACGAATCGCTTTGTTTATTGCAACCAATGCAAGCTGGTGATTTATCTCCGCTAGCTCATTTTGCTTCTCCTCTAGAGAAGCCATACTTTCACTTTCGTTACTCATCTAGTTGCCTCACTAGAAGGCTATTTCTTCTCTAAGGCACACGCCTTACAAATAGAAAGATCTTCATCTTCAAAACTGACGACATCAGGAACATAGTTCTCGCATACACTGCAGAATTCGCATTCACAGTCACCATACTTGTCAGGTACTATGTCGCACTCCTCGCAAGTGCATAGACATCTTTCAGTGTTCCAGTCGATCTTTTGTTCACGATAGAGGTGGAAGTATACTCCACGTAGGATGTATTTGCCGCAATCTGCGCAGCGTCCTGTTTGTTCTTGTATTGCCACTCTCTTCCGGTAGTCATCATCTGAATCGTTACTTTCGTTACTCATCTAGTTGCCTCACTCGGAGGTTTCGTAATCTTGATGTGTTTCAATCAAGTGCTTGACTCATCTCCGACATACCGTTTTTGTATGTCTTCACAATTGTCGCATAGAGTTGCCCCTGGCCGTTCCTTTGGAACAAGGCAAGGGCAAGCCATACAACGAGTTCGATATTCGATACTCATCTAGTAGCCTCACTCGGAGGCAGGTTCCTTTAGTTGCCAACCGTCTTCTTCCGTATACGAATAGAGTTCTTTCAGAACGATACGCCCGTCATCATCTTGGGCATACTTCTCATCAAGTTCATCGTATAGGCTGTGCATAGAGTAGTCATCCCAACAGATCTCCCAGTTATCTAGGGCATCCCATAGGACATCTATTACCTTGTTGGCTTCATCAAGTTCTTCATAACATCTCTTCAACTCAGCAATCAGTTCAGGAAGTAGTGTGATAGCATCCACATCTTGTGGACCTAAGTACAATGGTGTCGTTCTAACACCACCATCTTTGAACCTCCGTTCCACCTTTTCAAACAGGTGCTTAGGATGTCCACCATCAAACACTCTTTTAAACTGAGTCAAGTCAATTCTGTTACTCATCTAGTTACCTCACTCGGAGGTAGGTTCTTCTTCGCACTTCCAGCAGTGAGAGTAGTCACACCACTCTGATGGGTGGTGTTCTTCTACAAGCTCCACCACTGCTTCGGTCCAAGTTTCTTCATGGAGCTTTTCAATAGCGCCATTCAGAAACTCAAGATTCTCTTTCTGTGCGTCGATTAACTCATAACATCTCTTCAACTCAGCAATTAGGTCAGGGACCATAGCGAGTGCCGTTAGTTCGGCTTCACTGATTTCGGCCTTCTCTATGAAGAACAAAATGTCGTGGAATTCGCCGCCGTTTACTGTGGCGTATTCTGAATTCCCCGGATCATTTACTTCTTGATAGAGCCAGTCCTCCCTGATATCTTCAAACTGAGTCAAGTCAATTCTGTTACTCATCTAGTTACTCGCAGACTCAAAGGTCCGCGACTTGATTATACACGAACTCGAATAAATCTCGGCCCACTTCAGTAAACCCTGACGGGTCTTCTCCAGTATCCTCTCGCGATTGATCATAGAGGATGTTGTGAGGCACTAGTCCTTCATCGACTAGGTACGACATAACAGCATCTCCGATATCGCAAGCGTTTCCGATCATATACGATTTACGTTCATCTTCATCCATCTAGTTACCCTCTACTCAAGGAGTAGGTTTGGGGTATTCTTTGGTCCCAAGAGTATCAATATACCCTTTGCACATCTGATAGATGTCATCAATCATCTGAGCGTTGACAAGGTACGCAGGGAGGTCCTTTGGTCCTCCTGGGTGCGCTCTCATCATCAGCTCATTTTCTGATCCATCCTCAATGCAGTGGTGCCACAATGTTTCACTGATTTCCTTAAGGATGGTAGCCATCTTAGCTACCTCACCTATCATTTCTTCTAATGCACTTTCGCTCATCTAGTTACTCACTCCTCATCCGTGATAGCCTCATACGTCTCAGTAGCGCTAAGGTCACTGATGTCCCAAGGCTCAGGGATGATAGGGTGAACATTCGGAGACAGGGACATCCTGTACAGGATGTCCAGTAGAACAAAGATTAGAATCCCAAGGATCCACACAAACAAAATGTCAGTGGGGGTCACTCTTCCTCCTCCTTCAGCGCTTCAGCACACTCAGTCGAACAAACCCAAGTACCAAAGTATCCATCTTCGAGGATCTTATCCCCGCACACTTCGCACTCAGTCATCTAAGGTCCTCCTTGTCAATGCACTCAAGGCACCAGATGGTCAAATCCTTCTGGTCCACAACGAGGCAATTGTCAGGCTTCTCCCACCGTAGGCAGTTTCTACACTTAACGCGACCCTCCAGTCGCTCAAGCTCCGTCTCAATATCATAATCATCGAACTTGTCGTTCATCTAGTTGAGTCAAGCCCGCGAACCCTTGGCTTGCTCACGAGCCCATTCACGGATCTCAGACGGAAGGCACTCAATGTGCACAGCCGTACCTCGTCCGTAGAATGCGATTCGGGTGCCTTTTGGCATCCAAATCTGGCATCGCTTGCATCGTCCATTGTACTTCGCGACCACGATTCGGGGTCTCCCGCCCCGGTCTCGATCCTTTGGTCCGCTCTCAGATTTGATCCAAGAGTGGTTTTCACCTAAGTCATCAACAAATCGTCGTCGTTCACTCATCTAGTGCGTCACTCCATGCCACGAAGTGAGCGCGACCAATTTGCATTGGCAGTTGCACAGGTCAAGCAAACAATGTGCTTGCCAGTGCTCATTTCAACCTCATAACCAGTACAGTCGCCACCACAAAGGCAGCAGCTGTACAAGCGGTCAATCATCGGTTCCATCTAGTCAAGAGATATCTCTAACCAAGGGCTGAATGCAGTAAACCACATCTTGCCAAGCATATCGTCCAGCACGCCAGTCTCGCTGACTGTGTCGCTGGATCTGCATGACGCCATGTAGGCACCAACCCTCTCTGAGATACTCGTTTACTCGTTCAGTAATCTGATCGAGTCCATAGCCTTGAACGACCATCATCTCTTGCATCTAGTTACTCTATTCATCTTCAAGCTGATGAGCAATCCAGCCAAAGGCCTTCAGCGCAAAATCTTGCATCTCAGAATAGAGGTAGTTTTCACCGTGAAACACGGCATTGACCATATGATCAGCGTTCTTAGCAACCTCAGTAAGTTCTCTTTCGTAGGGAGTAGATCCCTGCATCAAAACACAATGCGTTCTGAAATCGTTAGTCACTTCTTCTTCGGTTTCATACACTCCATTTTCGAGCTTCAGAGAGCTCATAATGCGGTGTCCAAGTAGTGGAGCAGCATCAATAAGATCACCCCAAGAGTCATCTCCTCGATATCCACTCATAGTCAGCTTCTCAAATGCTGTACTTGCAGCCTCAACTTCCATACCCCACCGCTTCACAAAGCGATAGAATAAGACTCCCTCCTCTTCAAGGGACCAGTTTTTACCGTAAGTCTCCTTGCGTAGCTCACTCCAGAGGCTATGCAGGGCTCGTTCAAGGTCCCAAGTAGATCTAAGCGGGTTTCGCCACAAGTATTTACGAAGCAGCTCAACTCGCCTGTAGAACTCTTTGAGATCATCAGGCTCAGTCAACCTTAGCAACTTAGTGCTAGTCTGCCGACACTTACTCGTAATGACTCTCTTTTGATTAGAGAGCTCTACGAGCTCTTTCATACATTCGTCAAAATTTTCATTCATCTAGTTGACCTCAATCTGAGGTCTGCTCATAGTATTCAGGGTAGTCCCTTCTAAGTATAGCAAGCTCTTCTTCCAAGTTGCAAAACTTCAACTTTTCATAGAACACAATACTAAAGCCTTCTAGCTCACCACTATTGTAGAGAGCAACGCACTCATCGTAGAATGCCTCTGCGTCATTATAGGACGCAAAGAAGTACTTATTTGGTCTTGCATTAACTTCCATTAAGTATGTTAATTCTACTAGAAACATCTAGTGGGGCATAGCCCCTGTTGACTTCAGAGCGAGTCGAGCTCAAACTGAACCTCGTCACCCGTCGCGGTTTCCATGATCCGCAACATGTTGTAGGTTCGGTTTTCGTTCTTCTTGCTCGTCTCCTGAGTGCGCAGGAAGTCAACCTTCACAGGAAGGTCAATCCCCTTGGCGCTCAGGCGACCGATGAAGTTGTTGAAGTGCTCTTCTTCAAAGCCGTTGACCCAGAGGGTCAGCTTCTCACCTTCAGGAGAGGTCAGACGCACAGCGGTGTTTTCGCCGTACTTGCCTTCAATTCCGTTCTGGAAACTCTCGACGATGTAACCGGAGTAGACCTGATCGCGCTCAGCCTTGAGCGTAGCTCTCTCCTCGTAATCGCCGGATCCCTGGACGGTCTTGTCCTCTTCAACCTGCTCTCCATAGCTCTTCATAAACTCATCAATGGTCTTCTGTGTATCAGCCATCTAGTGTACCTCCTTGGGTACTTTACCAACTGTAAAAATTGGGTTATCAAGGTTTCCGAGTCACCCGTTTAGGGCATCTCGGATGGCTCTGATCTTCTTCGTAGCTTCAGCGCTGCGATAGGTCTCACCGTCGTTCTCCTTACCAGTATACGGGCAGGGCGGGGTGTTCGTCTTCAGACGAAGATTCCCTTCAGCCCAACCATCAATAATCGGTACCATATCCTTAGGGAACGGGCGGCAAGCCTCGCAGTAGCCGTCCTCCTTTGCCGGGGAGCGACAAGCTACCATAGCACAAGGTAGGCGCAGATTGCGCAACGCTCGCGCGATTTTGAAATGCTGCTCACAATACTGTGTAGCAGTCTTTCCTCTCCGTAGCTTAACGCCACAACCTTCAGCAATGCACTTACTAGCCTTATCAGTCATTCTAGCCATATCAATTCCTCTAGTTGCAGTAGAAGTCACTGCCAAATGTCCCACTCAGCGTCCTTATCGCGAGACCACATCGGGTGCTCATCCGCAATAAGTGACGCGTCATAGCCAGGAACATCCTCGCCGTACGGTAGAATTCGCACTTCGTCCTCCACCATGAAGAGCCTCCAGCCATCGTCTACCAAGGTAGGTAGCAATAGCTCACGGAGGCTCTTATGGATATCAGAGCACTCATTCGCTACGTGATCAAGCAGGTCACGCGGGGTGACTCTGATCTCGGTTCTCGTACGTGCCTTGGAGTCTCGCTCCAAGACGAGCTTCTCACACGCCAACAACAGACGGCCACGTTGAGTGTTTCCGTCCGGTAGCGCGCCACGATTTGCTTTGTACTTCTTGACTAGCTCTTTGTGTTGGCTAGTGTACTCTGTCGTGGTCAACTCCTTCTGCTTTGGAGCACCTCTGACAAACGTAATCGTTTGCCCTGTGTGCTCAGCATGTTGCTTGATTTGTCGCTCCATCATCCTGTCGCAAAGTAGCTTCAGTTGTGGGTCAGCCGGAACGACTGACATCAGCTTTTCAGTGGCTTCAACCACTGTATCTACGTACTCCTTTGCAGCACGACCGCCTGAGACAATCACTTCAGTGATCACCTTCTGTGGCAGCGGTGGGTCAAAGATCACGCCAAATGCTTCTTCAACATGCGTAGGCAACCCATTTGGGTCATCATCAGGTCCATATGTCAATTTCATATTCATCCCTCTAGTTGTTCGGGTTCACTCTTCCTCGCCTCTTACAAGGGCTAAGTAGGTATCCCCAAACGGAGGCTCCGGCAGCATAGCACCAGCATTGTGCGACAAACAATAGCGCGCAATGAACTGAGCCAACACCGGGTCACTCATTCGATGAAGTCTACGCCCACCATTTCCTTCAGCCTCGTCAAAGATGCTGCTGGTATGGGGGTCGTTCACGCGAGACCCGAGGTAGCGGGTCAGAGCAACTTTCGCCGCTCTAACCGCATTCGATCCTCTCAAGTCGTATTCATCCACAGGGTTGCCAAGCCCGAGATAGTGAACAATGCGCCCTTGGCGCACGCCCTCCATCCCATTCATAGCAATCATCCCGAGGACGATGAACTGATCTCGCGTAGCAGCATCCCAACGATAGTGGGTCCAAGGAGTCTCCTCAGTCCCATCGAACTTTGCAATCAAAGCCTCCATCACCGCTCGCCGTGCAGGATCCAATTCATCCAGATTCGGCGCTCTCATGTAGTAAGCACGTTCATCGAGATATCCCTCAGGGATGACCTCGGAAATGTGCGACCACTGCCAGTCTTCTTCCAACCAGCTAGTCATCTGCAAAACAAGTCCTGCAGAAGGCGTTCCGGCGTGGCGAAGTACTAGGTTCTCCAAGAAGTCCTTGCTAACCATAGCGAATAGCTCGGGACTCATGTTGGCGATGTACCTCATTGCGTCCAGGTACTCTTCGTTTCGACGCTGCGTTTTTTCATCTCTCTTATTCATGTCTGATTCCTCCGACATCTGGTAACCTACCGTGAGGGTATTTAATCCCCACAAGAACGGTTCTCGTTTCTAGTTGAGCAAGTTCACTCCTTCTGGAGATCGGCCATGCTCTGAATGCTCGCGAGCTTCTCAGCCAGCTTCTTGTTCCGATGCTCAAGCATCTGAACGTAAACAGCCAGCTTCTGAACCTCTTTGAGCGCGACAGAAAGACTGTGATCCACCGAGTCAAGAACACCGTAAGTGCTCTTGCTCGAATCAGATTCGCTTGGCTTGACCGCAGGTGCCACCGAAGCCTTTGGCTTGGTAGTGCCCTTGCGACCAGCGCCTTTGCGAGCTCCGGGAGAGGCCTTCACAAGCCCCTCCTTCTTCCACCTGCTTCGCTTGATAGCTACAGCCTTGTAGGTTCGGTTGAGCGCTTCCGCAATCTCATCGTTCTTCTTTCCATCATTCATCATCGCCTTGGCCCGCTTTTCCTCAGCAGGCGTCCAACGACCGGTTTTCAGTTTCTTAGACATCTTACCTCTAGTGCTCAGTATGTACCAAGCAGAGTCGTCCTGAAGCAGCCTTCTGCCGCTTCAGCAACTGCAGCATACAGTTCAGCTAGTCCAACGTCAGTATCAGGATCACCAACGATCCAATCTGCAACGCTGTCCCAGGCCACTGTCCGCTGTGCGTACTCCCAAGCCTTGTCACCAAGGTCCTCCTTCAGTAGCTCACACAGCATATCGCTTGCCGACTCAATGTCATTCATGTATTCTACAACACACGGTTCCATCTAGTTGATTCAAATGAACTTCTCCTTGAACCACAGTAGTGGAAAGATGACCACTAAGAACACGAGGACCGCTGCGGCCCAAACCAGTAGGAGACCCAAATAAAACGGGGTCTGCCAAAGTGGCTTATCGTGAATCTTCTTACCGGCCCATCTCGCGACATCCATCGCTGCATCCAGTACTTCATCTTCCATCTAGTGCCCTCAAAGGACCTCATGAGACGTAACGGAATAAAACATCCTAGTTACAGTCTCACATTCTTCGCAATAAACGTCCATACTTAGGCGCTCGACCAACTGCCTAGCCCAGTCATCTTGAAAGGGCTCTAATAGCAGGTCAGCTTCACAACCAGGGCATCTCAAAGGAGGCCCGTTTTGTTCATTACTCATCTAGTGGATCAGAGCGGAATATACCACCCGTCTCTGACCCTACGAACCTTACCGTCAGAAATCAACTTCCTCAGGTAGTACCCGATGGTAGTTGTGTTGGGTGCATAAGCTACCCCATGTTGATCAATAAACATCCCCTTCAAATCGTAGGCTGTAAATTGATATCCTTCAGGCAGGTCCTCAATGATCTTACCAACTTGAAAGTAAGCTCGTTTAACCATCTAGTTGATGTAGATTATCCGCTGTATCAGATTCATTCAATCTTCACTTGGTGCATGACGACAAAACCATCGGCACCGCTCCACTCGCCGTCATCGGCGTCAGCAGGGTCTCCTCGAAGATCCCTGATGTATTCCTCGAATACAGCACGGGCATCGGATTCGTTCTGAAATAGTCTAAGACTATCAAAAACACCGCTCCCACAGGCATCATAGCTACAAACCAGCCAGACTAGATCAATTGACATCTCTATCGTAATCCTCATCACGGGCAGCTTGAGCCGGATCATATTCATAATCGTATAGAATTCCTCTCAAGAGATCGTGAATCTCTTCCCTCTTCTTGGGGTTGGGGATCTCTTGGTTGATCAATTCGATAGCAATCTTCAGAACCATATTGCAACTTCTAAGCCTGCGTATCTCTTTGACAAGAGACTTTCTTTGCCGAATATCGAATTCATCATATTTGATGCGGTTCTGCATGTCAGTCAAATAACGGTTCCAATCTACATCAGTCATTTCACTTGGTAATACATCTGTAATACTCATCTAGTTACCCTCTACTCAAGGAGTAGGTTTGGGGTATTCTTTGGTTCCAAGGGTATCAATATAACCCTTGCACATCTGATAGATGTCATCGATCAACTGAGCGTTGACAATGTACGCAGGGACATCACTTGGTCCTCCTGGGTACGCTTTCATCATCACTTCATTTTCAGAGTCATCTTCAAGGCAGTGGTGCCACAGTACTTCACTGATTTCGTGAAGCACGGCTTTCATTCTGTCTAACTCGCTTTCGCTCATCTAGTTGGCTCACGCCTTGTAAGTAGGCGCCTTAGCCATGTACTTGATTTCCAGGCTCGTAGAGGTGCGAACAATACTGTTCTCATCCACGAAGTCATCACCAAACTTCTCACGGAGGTGCGTCGTAGAGAAGTCTCTACTCTTGGTGTTCACCATACGAACGCGCTTGCGTCCTTGGTAACTGCACTTTCCTTTGCGCGACTCAAGCTCAGCCATGATGCTGCCCTTGATTTCACTCCGCAGCTTATCTGCGGTCTTCGCCTGTTTGGTTGCTTCTTCGTATGCCTCAACGAGTTCCCATAGTTGGTTATCGTCCATCTAGTTGAATGCACTCAAACAATCCTGACAGTAACAATGGCCGTACGAAACAGCCTTCTAGCCTTACTACCAGTACTAGAGGATCGCATCTCAACGATCTCAGGTCTGAGCGATAGCCGGACTCTCTCATGAGTCTTCGCTAGCTCTGCATTCAGTCGTTCTGCAATGAAATCACCAATCTGAACGGGGTGAAGTCTTGACAGAGTCAAGGTAACTTCACTAACCGTATTCCAAGTCTCAGACTCTGGATCAAGCTGCCAAACATCAATTGCTTGCTTGCTTGTCTCAAGTGCCTGAGTAATGGCTTCTCCGTCAGTCTTCATTACACTATCCCAAAAGGGGTTCTTCTTTGATTTGTTTTCACTCATCTAGTTGCAAGCGATCAGTAATCCCATTCGAGATAACTGCCATTACTTGCGTCGTTTGGATTGAGACTGTAGCCAGCAGATTCAACGAATTCATCCATATACTCTTCCCCGATAAGGTTGAGCAGATCATTCATTGACATATCCTTGGCCCAAAGCTCCACTGCTTCAAGTGGGAGCTCGTCCGGGTAATCATCATAGTCTGCGTACTTCGTCTCAGCTTCATCAGCCCACTGAGTAACGTACTGACGATACTTCGTGTTCAGTAAGTTATCAAAGTGAACTTCGTAAGCATCGTAGTCTTGATAGTAAAGCTCTTTTTCGTTCACAAACTTCAGAGCTTGTTCTCTCGTTACTTCAAGCATCCATTCCAATCGCTGTGACGCATAAATCGTCACAGTGTCAGTGTTTTTACTCATCTAGTAGAGTCAGCAAGTGCACGTAGCCTGTCCACAGTCCATGCAGATAGCAGCCAGTCCGTCATCTTCCGATTCCTCAGATTCGACTTCAACCACTACCGTTTGCAATTCCTGCATCAGTCTCTCAACGTACACAGCAGCATCCATCAGCTCTTCCTGAAGGTGCTGTAGCCACTCAATTGTACTCAGATCCCCACGTTCCATGGTGACGCCATACTTGGCTTCACCAACCTTAGAACGCTCTTGGATCTTCTCACATACTCGGTCTTCAATCCGACTCATCTTCCTTCACTCCAAATTTTTCAGCATTGTATTTGATCCTCCATTGTTCCCACTCTTGCAATTTCTGCAAGTAGTTGGTACTCTTTTTGGCTCTGCCTTTAGAAGTCGCCTCCTTCTTGACGGTCTTCCAACCGCACGAAGGAGTTCTTTCGTAAATTGCAAAGGATGTACCCTTCAACCACTCCTTCTTATTGACCATCTTCCTGCGCCCGATACAATCGGTCTTTGCAGGTTCTGGGTCTAATCCAGCGTAGGTTTTCTTGATATTACCACCACAATCAGGGCAAGGCATCAGATTTCACCTCATTCAGCAATAAAATGTGTTTTAATTGCATCATCTAGTAATTCACTCCAAGTCACCATAGGTGAACTTCGGAGGAACCTTAACGAATTTGCCACCGACTTTACCAAAGGCCGAGGTATCCCGTCCTTCGTTCTTGTACCGGCGGTACTTTGCTTTAGCAGCCATCCGGGATTCAGGCGTAGTAGTTTGCTGAGTCTTCTCAACATACGTCCTGTATTCCTCAGGTAGGTCTCGCAGCTTGTAGGTGACCATCTTATTCGGATCGTCAATCCACTCAACATAATCAAAGCCAAACTCTTCGCTGCAGAATTGAAGGAATGCTAAAATCATATCCATATTCTTCAAGTCAGCATCGTTGTCCTTGCGCTTGATTACGTTCCTTGTAAACTCACGAATACCAACACCAGGGTTGATAGTCGCCAAGTAAAGCACCTCTTCGTTCGTAAAGTACTTGCTCACTGCATTCGCACGGCACTCTCCACATTGAGAAGAGCCGTAGGCCATAGGGTCGCCACAAGCGCATATCTTGCCACTACTTCGGTTGCCTCCACTTGCCCCACGATATTCGTCGTAGCATTTTCTAGAGCAATACATGTTCGTTGGTGGCTTCCTACTCTTGGACGATCTATGCTTCACCTGCCTGTCAGTGAGCAGCTTATCACAATGGTGACATCGTACTTCTTTCATCTAGTTGGTTCACTCTTCCTCTCCCATAAAAGGAAGTAGGCTCGTGTGTTCCCCAAGAGACTCGATTGCAGGCTTCAGGATCCTGGCCCAGGTTTCTGGGCTCACTACCTGAAGGTGCATCAAGAGCTCTTCTGACTTCTTCCAATCCGTGTAACGGATGAAGTTCGGGTGTGTGGTACCACAGTGACGGCATCTGACATCTTCTCCAACAGATGCAGCATATTCCAACGCTGCACCCATTTCGTTATTCGTCATCACTCCAAAGCACTGCGAGCACACATGTCTCGGCTTCTCAGTCATCTAGTTGATGAAGCTCATTCGTCCTCCGTCTCAATAGACAGGGGGTTTCTGACTTCATCGTCGTATTGAACAACAAGGTACCACCCTTGAGTGGTCACCGTGTTGTCTCGCAGGTTGTACGTAATGTCGTCACCATAGTCAGTTCCATCACCGGCTCCAGAGTACTCATAGGCTAGTTCAGCCCATTCCTCAATTGCGTCGTATAGTGCTCTACGCTTTTCTGTAGGCAACTCACTTGCATCTTCAGCGCGGTTAAAATCAACATCTAGGAAACCTTCATCACTTCCTCCCATAAACCGGAGGGTGACTTCAGTAACGCCTGCTTCAATCAATTCAATATACATCTTCCGTGGCAACGGTTCTGCATCCATCTAGTAGCCTCACTCGGAGGCCCTTAGTTGATTTAACGAAGCCACGTAGGCATCGAAGTCAAAGTTTTCTTCTGACTCGATGGCTTGTGCCAAAGTCATAGGCGGTTCTAGATAGGCAAATACATCCCAATCCGCACCTAAGCTTCTGTGTCCATGCCCAGATTCTATCAAGGCATCACTTAGTTCGCTCACTTCGTTTCTCTTATCCTCTCTCGGAACCATATTTGCGGTTCCGCCGGGGTTTAGGTACTCAACTCTCCCAATGGTTTCACCATCTAGGGTGACGTCTATTGTCCAAGACACACCCCGACTGTTTTCCATTAAAACAAGATTTGTACCGCTAACCCTTCTAAACAATTCTGTATTTTCACTTTCGTTACTCATCTAGTAGCCTCACTCTTCTTCATCAGAAGAGAGTAGCTGATAGTAGTGGTTAGCGCCTGCACGCATCCGGTTCAAAATATCCCGGAGCTGCAGAATAGCTTGCTCTTCAGTCAGCTTGCTTCGTGTGAAATCAGTCATGGTTCCGTAAACAGCCTTGGTAACTTCACCAGGGATGTTCGGGTTCATACTGATTTGATCAAAGATCTTCCACAATCTATGTTGGCTCATCTAGTTGGAATCACTCACTCCTCTTCAGCGACAGGAGCTCGCATCGTGATCCCATTGGTGATGACCGACCCACGGGAGATTCCCGTAGCTCCACAGGAGCATCTTTGGTCGGCCAACACATGGGCGCAGATTGGTCGGTGAAGCTGAACCATATTGACACTACTGTGCCATCCAGCTCTGCTTTTCATCATACCAATACAGTCATCGCAATCACAGGCGACGTATTCACTCATCTAGTAGCA
>Ga0255751_10001743_pt1 | contig 20603 bp, 20 predicted proteins | sample 071ome_20_FD_179951 | JGI IMG/M metagenome (GOLD analysis project Ga0255751, IMG submission 179951) | Coastal salt marsh microbial communities from the Groves Creek Marsh, Skidaway Island, Georgia - 071412BT metaG (version 2) | ecosystem: Environmental > Aquatic > Marine > Intertidal zone >...
TACTCTTATCAATTAACAAATCTTCACGTCGAGTACTAGAAGACATAATATCAATTGCGGGATAAATTCTCTTGTTAGACAAACGTCTATCAAGTTGGAGTTCCATGTTACCCGTTCCCTTAAACTCTTCAAAAATCACCTCATCCATTTTTGACCCAGTTTCTGTAAGAGCTGTGGCGATTATAGTTAGAGAGCCGCCATTCTCAATATTTCGGGCCGCACCAAAAAATCTTTTAGGTTTATGTAATGCGTTAGCGTCAACACCTCCGGATAATATCTTTCCTGATGCCGGTTGCGCCGTATTGAATGCTCGTGCTAATCTCGTTATTGAGTCTAATAAAATTACCACATCATGACCAGATTCAACCAAACGCTTAGCCTTTTCAAGAACAATATTTGTTAACTTCACATGTTTATCAGCAGGCTCATCAAATGTGCTAGCAACTACCTCTGCTCTCACACTTCTAGCCATGTCTGTTACCTCTTCAGGACGCTCATCTATCAGTAAAATCATCATATATACCTCTGGGTGATTTTTTGCAATAGCATTTGCAATACCTTTCAGTATCCATGTTTTACCTGTTTTTGGTTGAGCAACAATTAACCCTCTTTGACCTTTACCAATGGGTGATACTAAATCAATTATTCTATTTGAGTAAGATTTTGGATCATCGCATAAATTTAATTTTTCCTCTGGAAATAATGGTGTTAAATGTTCAAATGCAACACGATCACGAACTTCCTCAACGCTTTTACCATTAACGGAATCTATGGTAACTAAGCAGAAATATTTTTCATTATCCTTTGGAGGGCGAATACTTCCTTTTATTGTGTCACCAACTTTAAGACCATTTTGCTTAATCATGTAACTTGGAACATAAACATCATCAGGCGAGGCCATATAATTATAGTCTGGAGAACGAAGAAAACCATAGCCATCTGATACTGTTTCTAATACTCCCTGCGTTGTAACTACTCCTTCCATCTCCATAATAGTATTAAGCAGTTCTTTACGTTTTTTATCTTCTTGAGATTCTTCTTTTTCTACTTTTTGTTCACTATCGGACTTAGCATCAGAATCATTGGAATCATTATCTTGACGCCTATTCTTACTAATAATTCTACGCTTTGGCTTTTCCTGAGGTTCTGATTGTGCAACCTGGTTATTGTTAGATTCAGGGGCTTCATTAAAATCCTTTCTGATTCTATCAGGCACCGAATTCTCTAAATTTTCTGTATCTAACGAATTAGATCCTTCTTCGGTATTGTTTGGATTTTTTTCATTTTCATTGGACACAGCTTTAACCACCCTTTTACGCTTTCTTTTTTCCTTGGGTGTTTCTGCGGAAGTCGATAGATTTGAAACAGCAGATGATTCGTTATTTGAATCTGGGTTAGCAATATTGGTTATTGCTTCAATAAGTTCATTCTTTTTTTTCTGTGAGGCATTTTCTACACCTAAAGTTTCTGCGAGAGTGCGCAATTCGGCAACACTCATCTTCCTAAAGTCGGGAGATTCCGTCATAATAACTACACTAATCTAAATAAGGAATTTTCAATAAATTTTTTTTGAGATGTCAAGAAGTGAGAAACTCTCTTCTAACTGTGTGCAATAATAAACCAAAAAACTAAATTCCAAAAAAAAGTAGAGAATTTTTAATCGTACTGCTCGAAAAAATATTGTCTGCGATTAAATCCTAGTGCTTTTAATTCATTTCTTGCTTCTTTACACATTTCTTTCCATCCGCATACATAAATGCGGGCATCTCCCAGTGATTTCAGTATACTTTTATACTGAGAATGCACATAACCTGTCGATATGCTTGGTAGCGACTGACGGCTTAAAACAGGAATAAATTTAAATCTATTTGAATTTACTGCAATTTCTTCGAAATACTTGCGATACAAAATATCACTTTCAACCCTGTTGCCATAAACCAAATAGATCTCACTATTCGACTTTTTAAGAACCTCGTGTATCATACTCAAAAATGGAGCGATGCCCGTTCCCGTAGCGACAAAAACATGAGGAAGACTTAAACTTATGTCATCACTTTTTATTGTAAAATTACCTTGGGGTTGGCTACATCCAAGGGTATCTCCAACTTGTAAATTAAATAACCAAGGTGTAAAAACTCCATTTTCGTTAAGCGCAATACATAATTCTAGTTCTGTGGAGCTTTGTATAACAGAAGCGATTGAATAACTTCTATTTCTATTTGGATACTCCCATTTCTCATTTTCTAGCACAACAAATTGACCAGGTAAAAATGCATCAAAGGAAGAAGAAACTGGCTCTAAAAAAAAGCGCTTTACTCTGGGGCTCTCTTCTATAATTTGATGAATTCTAACTTTCACTTCTACAAAGAAACATTAAAAATAAAAATTGGTTTCGTATTTTCGTCCGAATGCAGTGGACAACCTATTTATGGATGGCTTTAGGAGGTGGCCTAGGCACACTACTCAGAGGGGTAACAAATAAATGGCTCCCATTTGAAACGTCATCATTTGCTTGGGGCACCTTTTCAGTTAATATGATTGGTTGTTTTTTGATTGGTTTTTTATGGGGGAAAATTGAATCAGTAACATTGAAATATTTCTTAGTGACAGGAGTTTTAGGTGGACTCACTACATTCTCCGGAATGGGATTAGAGTTATTCCGTTATTTCAACGATAAAGCCTTTGGTTTAATGGCCATTTATGGATTTTTATCCCTGGCGATTGGTATATTTATGGTATGGTTAGGGCAAAAGTTGTTTTAATATTTATCTTTCTTTTGGGATGTTCTCAAATCCTATTTGGTAGTAAAATACTAATACCGATGGATGAATCCCAAAAAAACCATCTTAAAGCCTATGGCATTGCTTATTGGCTATTGGAGAAACAAAATACTGAAGTATTGTGGCTTTTGAATTATCGGGGAGGAAGCTTTTCAACGGAATACAGTTCACCAATTGAAACAGAATGTAAAACTAGAGGGGTTTCTTTTGAAGTTATTTCAGAATCGGAATCAAATTCCATTGAAACTACAATTTCTAACCCATCCGTAAACATGAATATGGTGAAACTTTTAACTGCTCCAAAAATTGCAGTTTATTCACCGAAAACCAAACAACCATGGGACGATGCAGTAACACTAGTTTTAACCTACGCAGAGATACCATATACAGTTATTTACGACGACGAAGTATTGAATAATAAACTGCCTGAATATGACTGGCTTCACTTACATCACGAAGACTTCACTGGTCAATACGGTAAATTTTGGGCTTCATACGCAAATGCTCCGTGGTATAAATCTCAAGTTGAAGAAACAGAGTCAATGGCAAGGAAGCACGGTTTCAGCAGTGCTCGGGAGTTAAAACGTGAAGTAGTAAGAAAGATTCGTAACTTTTGTTTGGGTGGTGGATTTTTATTTGCGATGTGCAGTGCCACAGATACCTATGACATCGCACTTGCCGCACAAGAAACAGATATCTGTGAGGTGATGTTTGATGGCGATCCTGCTGCTCCCAATGCCCAAAGCCAGCTCGACTATGAATCTTGTTTTGCATTTAAAAACTTCACATTAGAGAATAACCCCTATGTTTATGAATATTCCGATATTGATGTAAATCCTGTATTACGGAATGTAAAAGAAGAAAATGATTTATTTACACTATTTGATTATTCCGCAAAGTGGGATTTGATACCAAGTATTTTATGTCAAAATCATACCCGGACTATTCGTGGATTCATGGGTCAAACAACGGCTTTCCAAAAAGATTTGGTTAAAAGTGATGTTCTGGTGATGGGTGAAAATGCTTTACTCGGAGAAGCAAGGTATATCCATGGGTCTATGGGAAAAGGGACTTGGACTTTTTATGGCGGACATGATCCTGAAGATTATCAGCATCATGTAGGAGAACCACCCACAGATTTAAACTTACATCCCAACAGCCCTGGATATCGTCTTATTTTAAACAACATACTATTTCCGTCTGCTCAAAAATCAAAACAGAAAACTTGATTCGTAAATCCTCATTTATTACATATTTACCATTTGGGATAATCCTAATTATTTCAGCAATTCTCCGAATATGGGATATTCATGAATTCCCTATGGACTCTGATGAGTTGGGGTCACTGTTTAGGGCATTTGAAAACCCGGATTTCAGTAATCATATTGCAAATGGAGTAATGATTGATGGTCACCCGGCTGGAATTCAAACAATAATCTGGATGTTAAGCTCATACTTCAAATCAGAAGTTTCTTTTAAAATCGTATGGCTGTGCTTTAGTCTACTAAACTTAATATTGATATACACATTAACCACAAAGATTACTAATAGATCTATTGCATTATTATGTTCAATATTTTGGGGATTTCTCCATTTCCCCATTGATATGAGTATTTGGGTAAGACCCTATGAAATTGCCTTACTTTTTGAATTGCTTTTCTTTTATTCACTTTTTGCTCTTCCAATTAATAAAAAACAACATTTTATCGTTTTGGGTATTAGCCTTGGCTTAACTGGCTACATGCACTATTTCGCTTTGCTCACTTCAATTATCGGATTATTGATTTTTACTAACTGGGATAAAAAACAGGAATTAAAAAAATCATTTATTATTATCGGTATTGCTGCAATAGTGCAGATTCCAGCACTTGGTATTTGGTCACAACATTTGTTTAATGAAAAGGGACTAAGTTGGCTTGGCAAACCCGAAATAGGGTTCTTATTCGATCATTTTTATTTCATCTTTAACCAATCAAATTTAGTTAATCTAACTACATTGATATTAGTAATTATTTCTATCTATTTTCATTGGAGAAATAGTTGGGAAAATATTCGCTGGGGGTTGCTATTAATTTTTTTCCTCGCCTTTGGGGTGGTTTGGGGATATTCATATTGGATAAAACCAATCATTCAACATCATGTTCTTTATTTCATGCTCCCCTTCTTGTTGATTTTCATTTCGAATTGGATCATTAATGCCTCACCAAAATGGTTGCGTGTAATCGTTTTGTCTGTTATTCCCATAATATTGTTACAAAGTCTCTTTTTAGAAAATAGACATTATTCAAATTGTAAACTAGACAAATACCACTCTCCTTTATTACAACTGTCAGTTATTCAATCTAACAATACAAAAACTCCAATTCTATTTGATGGGCCTCAAGATATTTTTGATTACAATCGCAAGCAATTTCCAGAATTAAATCTGATAAATGTAAATACTTTTGATTGGTACAATTGCTACAATCAAATTGCTGAAGAATCTATGGATTCATTCTATGTGGTAACTAACTCTGGAAGTAATGACCGATTCCTACCCTATCTAACTGAAGTTTTCAACCCAATTCATATTCCACGTACTCAAAATGGATTTTATACTTTTCCAGGTAGTCAGATTAATTTATTTTCAAAGTCGAATCACAACAAAGAATCTTACAACGCGAAAGCAATAAGCATTAAGGCAGACAGCAATTATTTTCTACCATTTTCTGAACTTTCAACCAAGTTTAAAGGTATACAAAAAAATGACTTGATCTATATTAAATGCAAAGATTCCATGCAGGGCGAAAGGCATTTAGTATCAGCAATTTTTACGCCTAGTTTTAACAAGGCTTTAAGACAAATTGACTATCGATTTACTTCAAATACAAAGCGCATTAATGACTCCATTATAATCCATTCTATTAAGTTGAGCGATATTCCAAATTGGAATAATGAGAGCACACTCAGGATTTCATATGAAAACAGAAATAGCAATACTTCTAACTACAAATTTGAAATGAGTATTAAAATGCAAAAGGGGAATCCCTTTTTATATGGAATACCCCCGAATCAAATACTGTCGTTGAATTAATTTTACAGCCTAGGTTTAACAATGGTAAATACTCGCGACAAGTTGAATCCAAGTCGTATTCCTGCATTGTTCCACTGTTCAGTTGTGTTACTAATAAATTGCGTCTCGTTTAAACCAATACTATTGGTTAGCTGAAACTGAAATACATGCCCCCCTGTTTCGACATCCATTCCCACAGAAAAACTATTGAACACATTGCCTTTGTTCGTTAACACAGGTATGTATTCAAGGTTAATACTGCTCCTTGGAGTGATTTTTTGACGCATTCCAATTCCTAATGCCCATTGCTGTTCATAATAAGTCCATGGGGCTGAAGTGATTGGATTTCTTGCATTAGTTAACCATGTTGGCGCAATTTCTATGGATAAATCTTCAGTAAATTTTCTACCAATAATCAATTGGCCAAAGAATGATGATCTATCTAATTGAGTTTTGGAATCGTGGGCTGAGCCTAATAAATATTGAGCTCCTCCAAGGGCAATTAATGTAACTGGAATAGAGTTATCTGTATTTTGCTGAAGAATCCTATATTTCAAAAAGGCATCTAGGTTTTTATTTCCTAGGACATTGCTTCTACCCATAGAAATCATAAGATTATTAACTATTCCGTATTCTAGTCCAAACCTGACGGTTGCCTGGTCAAGTCCAAATGCTTCTATTGGGCCATTATTAATAGACCCAAATCTATGCATCATTTTAAAATCAAGTACTCCAAAATCTGTAATTTCTAAACTCTGTAGATTAACTACTTTTGTTGTTTTGAAGGCATAATTTACCGGATAAACCTGTTCTTCTTCATCTCCAAGTAAATCAAAATCATCTTGGGCATTGAGGAAAAATGTATTCAATAAGAATACTGCAATTAATAACTTTCTTACCATCTTCTTATTAAATTAAAGCCCAGACAAAATTGATCTATGCTAGCAAAAGTAGGATCCGTTACTAAAAAGTAAGGTTCATTCATTGATCTAGAGTTCGTAAGATTAATTTGAAAAACGTGGCGTGGAGTGAAATATTCAAACCCTATTCCGTAGGTTGGAGTTGATTTTTCATAAGGATTGTTAAGTCCTTGAATAATGGTGCTCGCCTCCGCTGTCAATGCAAGTTTAGGAATCAACTGTAATCTAGAATATGCGGAAATTACAGGCATGGTATTCGACCTATCACTAGCATCAACCAAATTAAAGTGAACCACTCCTGGAGATACTCCGAGAACTAAATTTTCACCCGCTTGATAAGATGCGAGTAGTTGATTGGTAAACATCATTCGATGCGTAAAGAAATATGGATCCAGTCCCCAATCTGCATTTCTCCTGCCGTCCACGGCCAAATCAGACAACAAACTCAATTGAAACTTCTTATCAAAACCACCTATTAAATTCCATTTGGCATAGGAGTTATAGGTTTTTTGAAGTGATGATCTCCCTGCTCCAATTGTTAATCTATTACCTACGGCAAAATCAAAACCAATACGCATACTGTTGAGGTTATCAATACCCCAAAGGTTTTCTACTCCAGAGGAGATGGTTCCAAAACGATGTTGTATGGACACTTCAAAAGTCCCTTTTGGTAGTGTTGCAGTTGTTTGTCCGGTAATTAGCCTTAAACTTTTAAAGTTGGCACTTGTTTCAGGCAGTGGTTTATCGAAGTCAATCACTTTAACTGGAGCTTGCTCCACAATTATATTTACAGAATCTGAATTATTCTTCTGGGTATATGTATCATTATTTCCTCCAAACAATGAAACGATGGGCGCCAGGATATAGGTTGCAAACCATTTAGATATCGATATTGTGTTCATGGTTTCATTCCTTGATTAATCCAAGATTGTATTAAATTAATTTTACAATTAGAGAGTTTTGAATCATTTTTTGGCATGTTACTCGCAGTTCCATCCCAAAGTATAGAACCCATAAATTTGCCTCGATTTTGGTTTACGTAATCAACCGTTGTTTGAAAATCATATATCTCAATACCCGCTGAAGGATTATTTCCTGAATGACAACGAGCACATCTCCTTGAAATAATTTGTTCGATATTTATCCCATATGTCACTGAAGATGTATCGCATTCATTATCGCCATACAAATCTTCAACATTATCGTTATAACAAGCTGAAAATACTGTTATAACGGTTAGAATAAATGTTGCTATTTTAATTTTGCGGACAGCCATCGTTAACCCATTTTTCAAGTTGTTTAATTTCACAATCGGTCATTATTTGAGAATTACCTGGAGGCATTAATGGGTAACCATTACCATATAACACACCCATTAACTTTCCTGAAGTTCCGATAGATTTCATCGCAGAATGAGAGTTCAAATCTAAATTTCCGGAAGCGCCCGGGTTAGTATGACATCCTACACAATACTTTGTTACTAAAGGAGTAACCGCTTGTGAGTAACTATACACATTTGAATCGCAATCGCTGCTGCAGTTCATGCCATTTTCTGCCCCGCCTGCAATCCAGGCTTTTATAATTGCTTTTTGATCGGCTGACATAGGATTTTTCGGTGGCATTTCATTTTCTAAAATCACCTCATATAATTCAGAATCTTCCGGTTTTCCAGGTTTCACTCCTTTTCGGGTGATTGTTGCGTAATTAGTGAGCACATAACCATCTTCTGCTGTCCCTGCGTCATGACATCCACTAGTTGCACAATTGGAAACAATAAGTGGTAAAACATCACGTTCAAAGCAAATTGAATCTGAGTCAACTGTGGGGATTACTTCATGTTTACAAGATATGAAAAATAAGGGCGTAGCAATTGCAATAAAGGCGAGCGATTTAAAAGTATTCATATAATTTGACTATTTCTTCTTCGCTTTTTTTGGTTCTAATTTTGCCTCGAAATGAATGGTGATTGTATTGGATATCTGGTTGATATTATTTTTAGGAATCGCGATTTTATAGTCGCTCAATAGTACATCAAAGTTTCCAGACATTACCACTTCATTTTTATTTTTTTGTATTGTTCCGGTAGCAGAAATTTCTTTTTCAACACCATGCATTTTCATAATACCCGATACCTTTACCTTTTGTACACCTTCTTTGAGATTGAAGTTTTCTGGTTCAATTACTGATCCTTTAAAGTCGGCATTAGGATATTTGCTGGACTCCATATAATTTTCTTGAAAGTGGGTTTGCATTAATTTTTTCTCAAATTCAAAAGAGTTAACTGGGACACGAAACTGAACTTTCCCTTTGTTGGTAAAAGCAATTGTAGGTTGATGATTAACAGCTTCGAATTCTTCAAAATCTGTTTTACTCACAAAGCGGATGTGTGCATCAGTACTTTTGTAAACTTGAGATGATGCTGCTCCTACAAAGAATATAGAAGCCATAAGGAGGATGATTGAATATTTTTTCATTTGAATTATTTTTTGATTGAACAACGACTAAAACTTACAATGATTTCAGATAATAAGTCATCGGGATCGTCTGGAAGTGATATGCCGTTAAATTTACATTGGCATGTAACTGAATCTCTTTCTTTAATATTTTGCAAATCGTTATTTTGTGAAGGATCAAAAGCGGCTCTAACGATTACAGTTTCATCAGTATTTACATCGAGTTTGATCTCACTTTGGGAATCATCAATCTTAATCGAAGATACATCTCCGCTAAACTGAATTACTTTATCTACATATTTTGAGTTGAACAGGCTGTCATTTGTTTCAATTCCTTCATTTACTAAATCTTCAATTGATAATGTAAAATCCGCATTCCCATCTGCAATTTTAGCGGTTGGCTGAAACCAAAAGAATAGACCAGTTATTCCCGCTATCGCTACAAGAATTAAAACAATTAATCCAACTTTTTTCATAATAAGGGTTTAGTTTTGTTGTAATGTTCACTTATACTAACAAAAATAAGATGATTTACCCCCAAAAAGTTTGCATTTTTTTTACTTTTTTATTTGCAATAAATATCAATTGGGGACAGCAAGACATTGAAATTCATACTGCTAAAAAGATTTATTGCGTAAATGATTCTTTCGATAATGTGGAATGTTTTGCTGTAAAAAACGGGATTATTCAATTTACAGGAAGCATTGATTCAGCAAAAAATAAATTTCCAAATGCCAAAATCATTAAGCATCGTGGATATATATTTCCAGGTTTTAATGATGCACATTGTCACTTTCTAGCTTATTGTAGAGGCACAGAAGAATTGCAATTATTTGGCACAACGTCTAAACACGATATACGTAAAAAACTAAAAAAGTTTGCCTGTAAACATAGAAAACGTAAATGGATTATTGGCAGAGGCTGGGATCAAAACATTTGGCCAAAGAACAATTTCCCCACTCATAGCGACCTCAAGGGTGCCACTGAAATTCCAACTTGCTTGAGCCGTGTTGATGGACATGCTATTTGGCTAAACAAGGCAGCTTTAGAATCTCTTAATTTAAATTACGACACTACAATAGTTGGAGGTGAAATATTAAAGCTAGCAGATGGTTCACCGAGTGGAGTATTCATTGATAAAGCGGCAGATTGGATTCAAGAAATCATTCCAAATATGGATGAAGACCTATTAATAAAAGCATTAAAATGTGGAACTGAAGATATTATAAAGGCAGGTATAACCTCAATTTCAGAAGCTGGACTAAGTTTTAATCAGATTAATTTCTTACATCGCATGCAAGAATTAGGGATACTGCCAATTAGAATCAATGCAATGCTGAGTTCAAGCCAAGAAAATTTAAATCATATTAGTAAGGGTGATTTACCAAAAACTGAAAAGTTAAGGGTTCGATCAATGAAATTTTATCTTGATGGCGCACTAGGTTCCCGGGGAGCATTACTTAAACATGATTATTGCGACCGTATACATCATAAAGGGTTACAGCTAATGGATGCTAACGAATTTAGATATTACGCTAATTTTTTAATGCAAAAAAACTATCAAGTATGTGTACATGCAATTGGAGACAGCGCAAATAAAATTGTGATTGATGCATTTACACATACTTTAGTCCCTGATTTTGATGCACGTTGGAGAATTGAGCATGCTCAGATTGTAGATCTTGAAGATGTAAAAAAGTTAAAAAACTATAGTGTGATTCCTTCAATTCAGCCAACTCATGCAACATCAGATGCGCCATGGGCGTTTGACCGAATATGCAACTCAACAGATGATTATAATCCTCGAGAGGGAGCCTATGCATACAAAACTTGGTTAGATTCCATGGGATATGTTGCATTGGGAACCGATTTTCCAGTAGAGGGAATAAGTCCTATTGCCACTTTTTATTCTGCCGTTTTTAGAAAAGATATCTCTGGAAATCTTGAGCAAGCATTTCTTCCTCATCAATCATTGAGTAGAAAGCAAACTTTACTTGGAATGACATTGTGGGCCGCAAGAGCAGAATTTACGGATAATTACAAGGGAAGTATCGAAACTGGGAAATACGCAGATTTTGTTGTTTTGAATAAGGATATCATCGAAATCGAAGAGTCTAAATTTAAACGAGTAAAAGTAAAGCATACCTTTATTGGTGGAGAAAAAGTACACTAGTGATTATTATCATTGAATTATCGGATTTTTTGTACAACCTTTGATTCATGAATTCTACCCGTTTCAAGAATCCAACTATCAATAGTTTTCTATTAGTATTAATAAGTCAAATTACTTTATCGTGTAGCGAAAGTGTTGAATATTTCAACCCGAGTAAAAAAACTTTAATACATTCTGTATATGCGAGTGCATATATTGAATCATCTGATCAATACGAGCATAGAACGGAGGTTAGCGGACGATTAACAAGATATTTCGTTAAAGAAGGATTTGAGGTCAATGCGGGAGATATTATAGCTGAGTTAGAACAACTTATTCCTAATATTAATATTTCAAATGCGAATGAGGCGTATAAATTAGCCGTTGCTAGTAAATCTCAACTTTCGGAACTATCAATTCAGCTGAGACAACTTGAAGACCAAATGGAACAAGATTCTATCAATTTGAGTCGTCAAAGAAGATTATTCGAGAAGAATGTGGGAAGTAAAAGTCAACTAGAAAACTTTGAACTAAAGGCCAAATCGAGTAGGAGATTATTCGAGGCTACTCGTAAGAAATACGAATTACTTGCAGAGCAAATAAAGGCTAGTATAATGCAATCAAAAAACAACTATGAACTTGCTCAAGCAAATTCGAATAAATTCTTTATATATGCTTTCAGATCTGGAAAAGTTTATTCATTGCCAAATGCCGTTGGAAGCATTGTAAATCCACAGCAGCCTTTTGCAATTATTGGTAATAATGAAGATTTTACGATTGTAATGGAGGTAGATGAAGCAGATATATCAAAAATATCGGTAGGACAAGAAGTTTGGGTTAAGTTAGAGGCTTATGAAAAAAGTTTTAAAGCGGAGCTTACCTCAATTAGGCCGCTTTTAGATGCAAGAAACCAAACCTTCAGAGCTGAAGCAAAATTCATTTCAGAAGTCCCAACGCTTTATCCCGGACTAAATGCTGAGTGTAATATCATTATAGATCGCAAAGAAAATATACTTGTGCTTCCGAACCGGTTGATTGAAGGAGATAGCGCAGTATACACTGAGGATGGCATTAAATCAATCAAAATAGGATTAAAAAACCAGCTTGAAAGCGAAATTGTTAGTGGATTGGTTGAATCTGACAAGATTAAAGAACCGGAAGATGGGAAATAAAGTCCTATTTAAAATAGCCCGAACCCATGTGTATGCGAAGAGAAAGCAATCGATTATTGCTTCTCTTGGTGTAACTTTTGGTATTGGGACGTTTATTATTCTTATGAGTTTCATGACGGGTTTGAATGGATTACTCGATGGATTGATTTTAAATAGGACGCCGCATGTTCGAGTATACAATGAGATTCAACCCAGTGCGAAGCAGGCGATAACAAATAGTGAACATTATCCATCCGATAAATACTTCCATAAAATTGAATCAATAAAACCCAAAGCGGCCAGATCATCCGTGAGGAATTCATTGGGAATTATTGAAGGTTATGAAAACGATAAAAGAGTAAAAGGCATTACCCCGCAAGTTTCTGCGCGAGTATTTTACAAAAGTGGTTCTGTATTATTAAATGGCAACTTATTAGGTATTAACCCTGAGGACGAAGCAAGGCTATTTAATTTTGATGATTACGTTTTAGATGGTAGTCCCACAGACTTAAAAAACAATAGTAATGGAATAATTTTAGGTGCTGGTGTAGCAAAAAAACTATCTCTTAAAATTGGAGACTATATCCCAATGGTAAATCCTAAAGGGAAAGAATTTAAACTTAAAATTGTTGGTCTTTTCCAAAGTGGTTTAGCTGAGGTTGATAATATTCAGAGTTATGCAAATATTGCTGCTGCTCAATCTGCAGCTGGAGAAGGAACAGGATATTTTACTGATATTCACTTTAAACTTCACAAAATTGATGATGCGGCTCCCTTGGCCAATGAATTAGAAGAGTTATTTGGAGTTCACGCAATTGATATTCATAGAGCAAATGCACAATTCGATACAGGAACCTCCATTAGAAACTTAATTACATACGCCGTTTCAATTACTTTATTGATAGTTGCCGGATTTGGAATTTATAACATCCTAAATATGCTTATTTATGAAAAAATGAATGACATCGCTATATTGAAAGCAACCGGGTTTTCTGGATCAGATGTAAAACGAATATTCATTTACCAAGCATTGCTGATTGGCTTTATGGGAGGAAGTATAGGATTGTTAGTTGGATATGGGATGTCTCACGTGATTGATAATGCTCCTTTTGAAACGGAAGCTTTGCCAACTATTAAAACATTCCCTGTAAATTTTGATCCAATGTTTTACATCGGAGGAGGTTTATTTGCCTTAATTACAACATTCTTTGCAGGTTATTTGCCCGCTCGAAAAGCGAGTAAAATTGATCCTGTTGAAATTTTAAGAGGACAATAATTATGGGGAAGGAAGAATTATTAAAAGTTAGGGGAGTAAATAAATATTTTCATGATCCCACCACTATTCAGGTATTGAAAAATATCAATTTTGACCTCAACAAAGGTGAATATGTGTCCATCATGGGGAAATCAGGATGCGGAAAGAGCACTTTACTTTATATTCTAAGTACAATGGATACGGATTATGAAGGAGAGATTGAATTAAAAGGTATAAATCTTACAAAGCAATCACACAATGAACTTGCTAGGATACGTAATGAGTATATTGGATTTGTTTTTCAGTTTCACTATTTGTTACCAGAATTTAGTATTCTAGAAAATGTAATGATGCCTGCCTTAAAACTAGATAAATATTCACGACAAGAAATAGAGCATAGAGCGATTGAAAAGTTGAGATTATTAGATATACATAACCTTGCAAAAAAGAAAGCCACTCAAATATCTGGTGGGCAAAAACAAAGAGTTGCCATTGCGAGAGCACTAATTAATGAACCTTTAATAATTATGGGTGATGAACCCACAGGTAATTTAGATTCAAAGAATGCCGATACAGTATTTCACTTGTTTAAAGAGATGATTTCAGAATTTAACACTACCCTATTGATTGTCACTCACGATGAGGATTTTGCAAATAGGACCGATCGGATTATTACAATGTCTGATGGGGAAATAATTAATCTTTGATATTGTTTGTGAATAATGGGATAATCGACTATTTTTGCACTCCTGAAAAGGTCGGATGGCCGAGCGGCTAGGCAGAGGTCTGCAAAACCTTTTACACCGGTTCGAATCCGGTTCCGACCTCCGAAAGCACCCAAATGGGTGCTTTATTTTTTTAAATATTTTCTAATATGTCTGGAGATTATAAAACCTGTAGTTAACCCTATTAAATCAGCCAATATATCGTAAAAGTCAGCAGTTCTTCCCCAATTCAAATAATACTGTAACCATTCGGAAAAAGGGATGCTTAAAACAATCCAAAAATAAAAATACAAAGGTTTAATAAATACTGAAGGCTTTGATAATTCATATAAGCTTATCCATATAAACCAGAGTGCAAAATGTACAATTTTGTCTATCGGTAAAATTATCAACCATTGAGGCAGGTCTATCGTGCTCTTTAAGTTAGGCTTGAGCAATAGGAAAAAACAAAAAAGCCCCCACAGATATGCGGAGGCACGAATAATTCTAGTTTTTTTAAGATTACTCACCTACTAATGATTTGTAGTCATCAGCAGAAAGCAGATCGTTAATTTCAGATAAATCCGACAGTTTAATTTTCACCATCCAACCATCACCATAAGGATCGCTATTGACGGTTTCAGGTGCTGAATCTAAATTACTATTCACCTCTAAAACCTCTCCAGATACGGGCATATATAAATCACTTACAGTTTTAACTGCTTCAACTGAACCAAACACTTCACCATGAGAAAGGGATTCTCCCTCCGTTGAAATATCAATAAATACTAAATCACCTAATTCACTTTGTGCAAAATCTGTAATTCCAACAGTTGCTTGATCACCTTCCACTAAAATCCACTCATGGTCTTTTGTGTACTTTAAATTGCTTGGGAAATTCATATTATTTGTGTTTTTATTTTTTATTCCAAATGATACCTAACAGGGTACTTAACTTTTCCTTCAAATCTTTTCGTTCAACTATAAAATCTAAGAAACCGTGTTCCAACAAAAATTCTGAGCTTTGGAATCCTTTTGGAAGATCTTTACCTATAGTTTCACGAATGACTCTAGGGCCTGCAAAACCAATAAGTGCTTCGGGCTCAGCAATATTAAAATCTCCCAACATGGCGTATGATGCTGTGACACCGCCTGTAGTTGGATTCGTCATTAATGAAATGTAGGGTATCCCAGACTTATTCAAAAGTGCTAGTTTTGCTGAAGTTTTAGCCATTTGCATTAATGAAAATGCCGCTTCCATCATACGTGCTCCACCTGACTTGGAAATCATTAAAAAAGGCACCTTATTCTCAATGGAAAAATCAATTGCTCTCGCAATCTTCTCTCCTACTACTGATCCCATAGAACCCCCAATAAAGTTAAAGTCCATGCATGCAACCATTAACTTTTTACCATTAAGTTTTCCATGGGCAGTGCGGACTGCGTCGTTTAAACCTGTTTTCTTTTTGGCAACTGAAATACGATCTTTGTAAGGAGCGGAATCTACAAATTCTAATGGATCACCACTACTCAATTCAGCATTTATTTCTACAAATTTATTATTGTCGAAAAGAATTTCGAAGTATTCGTTAGAACCAATTCTATCATGATAGCCACAAGCATCACAGACAAATAAGTTGTCGATCCAATCTTTTGTTGGAAATACCTCTTTACAACGTCTGCACTTCTCCCATAACCCATCAGGAGTAGGCTTTTTATCCTTTGTTTTCGTTAGAATTCCAGAAAGGGTACGCAAATACCACTTTGATTCTGCAGGATCTTGGTCAAACTCGTCGAATTCGGAATGAGACATAATCCGTTGTTAAGCGATTGTTACTGAATTATCTAAATATACGTCTTGAACAGAATTCAATAATTGAACCCCTTCAGCAAAAGGCTTTTGGAATGCTTTTCTACCTAAAATCAATCCAGAACCACCTGCTCTCTTGTTTACTACTGCTGTAGAAACAGCTTCTTCAATATCTCCTTGACCCTTAGATTCACCACCAGAATTAATTAAACCAGCTCTACCCATGTAACAGTTTGCAACCTGGTAACGGGTTAAGTCAATTGGGTGATCAGTTGTTAACTCAGAATATACTTTCTCGTGAGTCTTACCGTGTTTTGTAGCTAAATACCCTCCGTTGTTGGTTGGCATTTTTTGTTTGATAATGTCTGCTTGAATAGTAACCCCTAAATGATTTGCTTGACTGGACAAATCCGCCGAAGTATGATAATCAACACCGTCTACTTTAAATCCACTATTTCTGGTGTAGCACCAAAGAATAGTTGCCATTCCTAATGAATGAGCTTCTTCAAACGCTTGAGCTACCTCTATAATTTGTCTTGAACTATCTTCACTACCAAAGTAAATAGTTGCACCTACAGCAGCAGCACCTAGATTCCAAGCTTCACGCACTGACCCAAACATAATCTGGTTGTATGTATTTGGGTAAGACAAGAATTCATTATGATTGATTTTTACAACAAATGGAATTTTGTGAGCGTATTTTCTCGAATTCATCGCCAGTACACCATACGTAGAGGCTACAGCGTTACATCCCCCATCTATTGCTAGTTTAATGATATTTTCCGGATCAAAATAAATTGGATTTGGAGCAAAAGAAGAACCTGCACTATGTTCAATCCCTTGATCTACTGGAAGAATACTCAAGTAACCTGTATTCGCCAATCTACCATTACCATACAATGATTGTAATGACCGCAATACTTGCGGACTGCGATTAGTTTGTGAGAAAACTCTATCAATAAAATCTTCTCCTGGTAAATGAATAGAATCCTTGGAGATAGTTTTACATTCATGGCTAAGTAAATACTCAGCATCTTTTCCTAATAGTTGGGCAACGTTGGTTTGCGACATTACTTTCTAGCTTTTAGTTATTAATTTTGAGCAAATTTAACCATTTTTCCGGATGATTGAGATTAAAGAGATTTCCTCCCCCTCAGAGCTAGTAGAAACTTTCGATGTGCGAAGGATAGTTTTCGTGATAGGACAGAATTGTCCACCCGATGAAGAATACGATGAGTTTGATGCTACCGCGACTCATTTAAGAGCTAGATATAATGGTCTTACCGTGGGTACATGCCGATATAGAAAAACTGATTTTGGATGGAAACTCGAACGTTTTGCAGTGCTTGATAATTATAGAGGAAAGGGCATTGGAAAGGCATTAGTGAAGGCATGTTTAGATGCATTAAAATCAGAGGGTGAAACGATATATCTGCATGCTCAAACACATGCTGAAACCTTCTATGGTGAGTTAGGATTTGAACGTACGGGTGAACTATTTGTAGAAGCCGGGATTGACCACTACAAGATGATCTTTAATGGTGGGTAACTTGTTGTAAAAAAATATTGAGTTGCTCAAGGTTTTGAGCCTCATTGTGGTGCATATCGATATATTTTTGGGCAATTTTACCTAATTCAATTGCTTTTCGGTGATCTGATAATAATGAAGCTACCTGTTTGGCGAATGTTTTTGCGTCATCCGCAATGAGTACTGGGTTATTTTCAAGTTCTATTCCTTGAGCACCAATTGTAGTAGATACACAAGGAATACCCAAGGACATCGCCTGTAACAATTTCATACGGATCCCACTTCCAGCCTTTAATGGCACTACACAAACACCATGATTAATCATAAATTCCTCGGCGTTTTCCACTTCGGCATGATTGTATACTCCTTTCATGAAAAACCTATTATCGGATGCACCGAGTCCCTTACCTGCAACATGGAATTCTGCCTCGGGATATACGCTCAATATCAAAGGCCAAACCTTTCTTAAAAACCATTCTACTGCTTCATTGTTGGCATCCCATTCCATTGAACCTATATGAAATATTCGCATAGGTTGTAACTTAGATTTCTCACTAATTCTAAACGGGAAACCCGGCAAATATTGGAATATTTTAGCCTTTGATTTACCATTAAAATAAGAAGTATCTGAAGGTGAAATACTAATAATCCCATCTACTTTTATAATGAATTCTTCCTCCTCTTTCTGCAACCTATTTGTTTGTATCTTGAGGAAGCTTTTTTTAAGGGTATTTCTCGTATTTGCAGTATTTCTAACCCAAATTTCTGACTCCACATTATGAGCACGGTAAACCACAGGTAGATTTGAATTTTCTCTTATGATTTTTAAGAAATTTGAAGAATATAGCCCTTCAATAATTACCAATTCATAACTTCCTTTAACAAGAATTTCAATTAACTTGGTTTCCGCGGCTTCGTTTTTATATCTACTTAAAAAGTAGCTATTCTTCCTAAAAACTGTATTAATAATGGCCTGTTTTGTATTTGGGGTTGCGTCTATTTCAGCGGTAATAACTTCGCAAAAAGTAAAGTTTTCTTTAATTGAACGTGCATCATTGAAATGCTTTTTTGTGTTGAAGGAGAAATAAGTTAACTCGTGTGTGTTGGATAATCCTTTGAGTAGGTTATAAGTTGCCATTGCACCGCCATCGTGAAGCGGCCATGGAATTCTATTTCCTACAACTAAGATTTTCATGCCTTTTTCTTTTTCCAAAATTTCCATTTGCCCGATCCAGCAAAAAGAGATCGGTCACGGATTGCCTTCCATGTGATGAGCAGTGCTACAGGAAATAACACCAGGGTGCTCATCCACATACCAAACCACACTGGAACAATTAGTTCCTTCCCCATTTTTTCTCCGGTTATATTTATAGCGTAAAACACTACAAACAATAGCACCGATATTACCAATGGAAGTCCAATCCCTCCTTTTTTTATAATTGCACCCAAAGGTGCGGCAATCATGAATAACATCATTAATAAAAAGCTGTAAGCAAACTTTTTATGTAATTCGCTCTGGTATAATGCCACATCCTTTCTCTCATAAATCTGCGTAGATGCATATCCATCTAGCGTACCTTTCACTCCTCTAGCAGTAGAAACTGCTAATGAGCGCATTCGAGACCATCGAGACGAGTCATAATTCTCATAAATTTCCTTCTTTTTAAGTGGATAATATTCAAAATGAGGGTTTTGAGCAATATTAGTTACGGGTGCAAAAACCGGGGAATAATGTATTAATCTGCTCAGGTAACCTGTATTTTTACTGAAATGCTCATCCATGCGCATGTGAAAAGAATCAATCTCAAGCAAAAGCTGACCCACATTTAATAATCTATAATCGGTAGCCATTCGTTTCTTATTTGCAAAAGTGAGATCCAAACTAGACAAATCTATGACCATCTTTTGCTTATTGAAATGCATCTGGTTGAAGGGTAAATTCTTTTTATACCCTTGCACATTGGTCATCTCCTCATAGCGAACTCCATTGTACAGGGTGATATCCAATAACTTCTTATTAGCTGAAACTACCATTGTTCCCCATTCCGCACGGATTACATCGAGCCTTTTTGAATCATCTTGCTTTCTTTGATAGATTAATACATCTCTAACCGTCTCATTGTCTTTCTCTTTTTCTCCTACCCTAATTGCAACTCTATCTATCTGTTGATAGAACTGTCCGGGGTCAATATTGAAAGCTGGTTTCTTTTTCCTGAGATCCAGCAACATCGCTTTAAACTCAAGATTGGCTTTGGGTATTACGTAATTTAAAAATAGGAAGTTTGACAGCACTAAAACCGACATGAAAATAAACACAGGTCTCAATATTCTCAAAAGAGAAATACCGTTGGCCTTCATCGCTACCAATTCAAAACTCTCTGAAAGATTTCCAAAGGTCATTAAACCAGCAACCATCACGGTTAAGGGTAATGCCATTGGAACCAAATCTGCCAGGGATAACCAAATTAACTTTAACATGGTTAATGGCGGAATTCCCTTGCCTACGAGTTCGTCAATGTATTTCCATAAAAATTGCATTAGAAAAAGGAACAAACTCAAGGCAAAGGTTACCATAAATGGCCCAATGTATGATTTGAGTACGAGTTTGTCGATCTTTTGCAATCGGAATAGGCGCATGAGTAGGACAAAGATAAGTTCTATTCCCTGACTTATGGGAGATTTCAGATGAATCAATCCAAAATCACAATACCATTAGGAATAACGCCCGTGGATAAGCGATTGGTTTCTGTTCCGCTGCTATCTAAAACAATTACTTGTCCTTTGCTTACATAATCCTT
>Ga0255751_10001752_pt1 | contig 20534 bp, 24 predicted proteins | sample 071ome_20_FD_179951 | JGI IMG/M metagenome (GOLD analysis project Ga0255751, IMG submission 179951) | Coastal salt marsh microbial communities from the Groves Creek Marsh, Skidaway Island, Georgia - 071412BT metaG (version 2) | ecosystem: Environmental > Aquatic > Marine > Intertidal zone >...
ATCAGACTCGGCGAGGAGATGTTCATTCTTCTTCTAAAGTTTGGTGATACTCTACAGCAGCCTTGAGTTCTTCCAAATCAATTCGATGATCTTCATTATTGTCAAAGGCCTTGATGATTGCAGAGATTTGTCCCGGAGACAACACATCTCCTGTCAAATCCATTAATCCTCTGTACAACTCAGGACCATCCAGCGTCCCATTTTCGTCGCCATCGAATTGTCCGAAAGCATCGTCGACACTCATGCTCTTTTCTTCAATTGCCAAAATAAATGCTTTCATCGAGGATTGAATATCCCACTCATCTGAATCAGTCATGGCCGAAGGTTGTGGCCTAATAATAAAATTATTTCGACATAGATTCTTCACCTCGGTGTAGAAGATTCAACATAAAATGATGATGTTTGTGTTCTTCTTCAATAAAAACATAAAACCAATCCACCAATTCTCGTTCCATGACCAAGGATGAACATCTCATGGATGCTTGGTCGAAATTGAAGTCATATTGGGAGATTCCAAGCCATGCTGATCACCTCACTTCAAAGCCAATCTACAGTTTCCTTCGTTTGACACTAGCTCCTTTTCTTCGAACTATGCTACGCCTTCGGTTTAGAGGATTAGAACACATTCCTCGAAAAGGGGCCACCATTCTCGCAGCAAATCATCTATCGCATGTCGACCCAATTATCGTTATAGCCTCCACAAGAAGAACAACGCACTATCTTGCAAAAGATGGACATTTTTCAAATCCAATAACGCGTTTGGTTATGACTTCGACTGGCCAAATTGAAACAAAAAGAGAAAGCGGCGGTGCTGATGCATTATCAGGTGCAGCCACTGTCTTATCGAACGACCGTGCTCTTGGAATTTTTCCAGAAGGAACACGTTCTCGAAGAACTGAGCCACCATTCCTGCTCGAAGGAAAAACCGGTGTTGCGAGATTATCTGCAGCATTTCCATATGCTCACGTCGTTCCTATTGCGCTGAATGGAACAAGAAATGTCATGGCTCCAAAATTGCATAAATTTCCTCGATTATGGCGCCCAGTTCATGTTCGTGCAGGGCAATCAATCACATGGATAGAGTGGTTGGGCCATCGTGAAGGAGGAAATCAAACGACTGAAAGTTTAACTCACTTGGCATCAAAATCACCAGAAGAAATTAAATCTGAACTTGCAAAAATGTATCGATTGTTCACCAATCAGTTGATGGGTTCACTCAATCAACTTGGAGCACCATGATGAAGAAATTCGATTGAAATCATCAAAAGCCGTCTTTGGTTCCTTTCACTTTGGGCAGGAATATGCGTACGTACCTTGACTTAATTCAGCACATTATCGACCATGGTGTGAAGAAAGAAGATAGAACAGGGACTGGGACAATTTCTGTTTTTGGATATCAAATGCGATATGATTTGAGCGAAGGTTTTCCACTCGTCACAACAAAGAAAACCCACATGAAATCAATTATTCACGAATTGCTTTGGTTTCTCAAAGGAGAAACGAATGTACAATATTTGCAGGAAAATGGAGTACGCATCTGGAATGAATGGGCAGACGAAAACGGCAACTTGGGACCCGTGTATGGAAAACAATGGCGAACATGGGAGTCGACTTCCGGTGAAGTGATTGATCAAATCCGTGATGCAATACATATGATTCGAGATAACCCAAACAGCCGAAGAATCATTGTCTCAGCATGGAATGTTGGTGAGTTGAAAGAGATGGCACTCATGCCTTGCCATGCATTTTTCCAATTTTACGTCGCAGATGGTCGTCTAAGTTGCCAACTGTATCAACGCAGCGCTGATGTATTTCTTGGCGTACCATTCAACATCGCTTCGTATGCGTTACTCACACACATGATGGCTCAAATTTGTGGACTACAAGCTGGAGAATTCGTCCACACACTCGGCGATGCCCATCTGTACCTAAACCACTTGGATCAAGCGAAACTTCAACTCGAGCGAGAGCCATATCCGCTTCCAACACTGAAATTAAACAAGAATATTCATGACATTGATGGCTTTTCTTACGATGATATTGAAATCCTTGATTATCAGCATCACCCACATATATCTGCACCAATTTCGGTTTAAGGGATAATTATGCTAACACTCATCTTCGCATGCGACGAAGAAAACGCCATTGGAAAAGATGGTGATTTGCCTTGGAAACAGTCATCGGACCTACAACATTTCAAGCGATTGACATTGAACAAAACTATCGTCATGGGGAGAAAAACTTGGGACAGTTTACCTGGAAAACTCCCAAATCGCACACATCTTGTGATGACGCGTAGTTCACGAGAAGATGTTGATGTCGTTTCTCGTGAGGATGTGATGAGCCGAGCAGAAGACGAAGACATCATGATTATCGGTGGCGGTGAAATCTATAGAATGTTTATCGAAGACGCAAAAGAAATCTTTCGAACCATTATCCACACCGTTGTGGATAAGCCAGATACGTTTGCTCCAGACCCTGCTGAATTCGGATTCTATCTTTTAACTTCAACATTCCAACAAGCAACTGAACGCGATATGTTTGATATGACATTCGAGCATTGGTTACGATGAATTGGGTTCGTATTCAGTCACTCGAACGCCTAATCGTCCAGTCAAGGCTTTTCGTTGCATGATTCGTTCATATTTCTTTTCAAATGCTGCTTTAAGATCCACTTCCATTGCAAGACTATGCCCTATAAGGAGAATGAGGACATCAGCCATTTCTTCAGCACATTCTTCAAGCGGCTTGCCTTTTGTGATGGCTGCTGCAAGTTCACCTAATTCTTCGATCGTGAGGGCCATTCTGTAACCCATATCATGCCCGTTTTTCGAGGCAAAATCATGTTTATCGTGGAAAATTGCTACCTTTCGCATCATTTGCTCCCATTCATTCTCTGGGCTGTGCTCAATCCATTGCTCGACAGATTTCCCTTCCATAGCACGAACAAATCAAATCGCAACATCAAGGTTGCTTTATCGGTTCATGAGAAATGCGAGTGAAGACCAAATGGTATCGAGGTGCTTGTTGGCTTCCTTCGATACTTCTTCGTGATTTAATTGAGCTTTCTCATTCCCTGGCATTCGACCTGCGGCCCAATTGGAACTGATGAGAATTGCTGCATATGGGAGTTGAACCTCAGCACACAATTTTGCTTCTCTTGGCATCGTCATCCCGACGACATCTCCCCCAAGTGTCTCAATGGCTTGAATCTCAGCGGGCGTCTCAAACTGAGGGCCTTGTGTGAGCCAATAGGTAAATCGTAGTGGTTCGTCGGAAGCAACACCTTGTATCGAGCGTAGATGCTCTTCTAATCGAGAATTAAGTGATTCATCAAACGGTGTTGTCATTGAAGTGAATTTAGAGGTCGAATCATGAAACGACATCGCAACGCCTGTGAAATCAATGTATTGCTCAGTTATTCCAATTCGACCTGGTTGGAATGAGGAATGGATTGCTCCAACAGAGCAAACCGAAACCAAAGCATCGACCTTTGAATGCAATATAGCCCAAATATTTGCTTTATGGTTAATCATGTGAGGTTGGCGATTTGCTTCACCATCATTGTGATGTCGTTGAACAAACACTAGAGTTTTGATTCCAAGTGGTGTAGAATATTCCTGTACGTTGAGAGGAACTGCACCATAAGGCGTTTCACATTTGATTTGTTCATTTGAAATGAGTTCAAATCCATATATCTTGAGCGGTTGGTTTTGGTCCGCTATAGATACAAGACCTGTCCCACCAATCAATCCAAGCCTGTCCATGAAACACCGAGGAGGCCTAGGTTGTCAAGTTTATTCTTGCAATCGGGCAATCAAATCGTCTTTCTTACCACTAACAGGTTTACCTGCTGCTTTGAGAAGTTCCTTAAGTTCGGCCACGGTCATTGAGGAATAGTCGACAGATTCCGAAACTGGTGCTGGTTCTTCAGCGACATCTTCACTCGAATCATCTTGGTTCTCAGGCTCTGGTGCAGCTTCGGATTCCACATCTGCAGATTCTTGAGGAGCATCACCTTCGGGCTCATCTTCTTCAGATTCTTCGACATCTGAGGCTTCTTCTTCCATTGCTTGAGCAAGAAGTGCTGCCTTCTTTGCCTTCATTTCAGATGCAACTCTTGCTTCTTCAGCATGAATTTCGTCAAGTGTTGGACCTTTGTCAACGACAACACCTTCTTGGAGCAATTGACTCTTACGAATTGCAACCGATCGAAGAGGGTAAATGGTTTTCGCAACCTTTTGAATTTCTTCTTCCAATTTACCGTTCATGATCCCTTCTTGAAGTTGCGCGAAAGTGTTCTTTGCACTGTATCCTAGGATAATTTCTCTGCATTTGAGTCGAAGTGCGTGTTTAATCGAGGTCTGGACTCGTTGCTGAGTGATTATGAGCGGCTTTAGGCGGACAAGATAACCGTCATTGGTAACGACATCAACAACGTCCTCGATCTTCCCACGATATCTTCGAATTTGTCGTCGAACGTGGTCAGATTGATGTTCATGTCCAATAAACTGGGTGAGAGCGTCTTGGCCAACACATTCTGTAACTTTGAATTTTAGAATCACGTGTAATTTTGTGAAATCACCGCTAAATTCTTGTTGTGTGAGCGTGTATACCCTGCCGATAATGAATTCGTCGGATTCACCGAGTGTTTCGCCAATTTTCTTGAAATCCCATGGATGTCGAGGTGCTCGAATAGTGTACCATCGCTTGTTTTTCCACTTGTCTCTTTGTTTTCTTGCTGCTGCACGTGCTTTCGCTGATACTTTATTGGCCATAACAATCACTCAGTAAGTCCTATGGGGGCTACCCCACTAGCAAATTGCCGACAAACATCCTGTATATGAAGAAAGCCCTTCGGTACAAGAGCCACATGCAACAGATTCAAAATTGAATCTATTGTGGTTTGTTTATGTCATTCCACCGTGTGAACATTCGCACAAGTGTGAGTTCCCTTATGGACGAAGAGGTGACGTTAGAATCACTCAAATGGTTACTTGGCAAAGATGTAGAGATCATTCAAGACCGAACAACGTCATATCACGGTGCGGCGTTACATGTGCTTTCGGCGGAATTGAAAAAAAATAAAGACATCTCATTTTTCTTCTCCATGATAAAGCCTATTTTTGATGATGAGTTTCTTCATGGACTTCATCAACGGATTGATGATTCTCATACCGTTCATTTTCGCTTGGATGCAGATGCTCTCGTTGAGAAGAAAATTGTCACACACGATGTAAAGGAAAATCATGTCATAAAGTGTGAAGCTAAACTCGAGGTTTATCCCAAGCAAACACCAATCGACATCTTGCACGATTACATCAAAAAAATTTGAACCTACTTGTGAACCTAAGAAAAGCAAGCATTGATGTATGATTACACATCCCCAACTTTGAGGAAGAACCATGCCACATGTAGTCACATCACCATGCGTCAATCACAAATATCAAGAATGCGTTGCAGTATGTCCAGTCGAAGCATTTCGAGAACTAGACACTTACCTTGTCATTGACCCAGACGAATGTATCGATTGCGGTGCATGTATTCCAGAGTGCCCAGTCGAAGCGATCTTCGCTGACACTGATGTCCCTGCTGATGAGGAAGAATGGATTGACCGAAACGCATCAGAAGCAGCAGACGCTCCAGTCGCAGAAGGAGACTCACCGGTACTAGCCGATGATTAATCCTCACTCGACGTCTGCGACCGAAATCTTGGGACGTTTCAGCATAGTAGAGGTGATATAATGCCAGAATTTGAAAAATTCAGAAAGGGAAGTGACCTACTCAAGAAAGGCTTTGCTCGAATGCAACAAGGCGGAGTCATCATGGATGTTGTTGACCCGGAACAAGCCGCTGTAGCCGAAGATGCAGGTGCAGTTGCCGTCATGGCTCTTGAACGAGTGCCTGCGGACATACGAAAGGCAGGAGGTGTGGCTAGAATGAGTCATCCGGAGATGATTCAAGGCATTCTTGATACAACCTCAATTCCTGTAATGGCCAAAGCAAGAATTGGCCATGAGTCTGAGGCTAGAATTCTTGAATCAATGGGCGTTGATATGATTGACGAATCTGAAGTGCTCACACCCGCTGACCCGTTCTTCCATATCAACAAAAAAGACTTCGACATTCCCTTTGTCTGCGGAGCAACACACCTCGGTGAAGCGGTCCGAAGAATCTACGAAGGTGCAGCAATGATTCGAACAAAAGGTGAAGCTGGAACGGGTAATGTGGTCGCAGCTGTGACTCACGCACGCATCATAGACCAAGAAGTTCAACAAGTTCAATCCCTCGATGATGATGGACTTGATGTTGCAACAAATCAAATCATGCAACGATTCGAAGTCCTAGCAAAACATTCTGAACTTCCTGGAACACATATGATGACGCCATTTGGGCCAATCGATGACGCAATGACAAAAGAAGTACGAACAATCTTGGATGAGGTTCATTCGATGGGACGATTACCTGTTGTCACATTCTCAGCAGGGGGAATCGCCACACCCGCCGATGCAGCACTCATGATGAATATGGGCATGGATGGAGTGTTTGTTGGCTCAGGGATTTTCAAGTCAAGCGATCCTAAAACAATGGCAGACGCAATTGTTCTAGCAACGGCTCATTACAATGATGCAAGTAAAGTTGCCGAAGCAATGGCAATGATGCAAGGTGACCCCATGAGAGGTGATGAACTTGAAACTCTTGAGGTCCGATTGGAAGAACGAGGTTGGTAATCAACTAAGCGGATCAGAAATTCCGACTTCTCCAAGTGTCCACTTCAATGTTTTAACAACTCCTTCAAGTGCCTTGTGATTTCTTGCTGCTTCTTTCATGCCTTCTGTATCTTTTTCTCGCTTGCACGCATCGTACCATTCTTTCCATTGATGCATTTTTGCTTCTGCTCTCTCAAGCATCTCTTCAATCTGTTCCCAAGTCCTGTCGTAACGTCGCTCTGCAGACATAGTGGTCAATTTCGGCCGCTAGCCGATGTTTTATTATTGTAACGACGAGAGCATCAAAGATTTACTGAGGAATTCGTTCATTTTCTAGATGTGACCCTGGCGAAATAGAGACACCATCGCCAAGAATGCAATTGATGAGTTGAGTTCCATCTCCAATTGTACAAGACTCACCCACAATGGAGGACTGAAGAACACATTGCGAACCGAGTGTGCTTCCTTTCATAACGTATGAATTTTTGAGCGAGGTCTCGTCACCTATAACACAATCTTCGCCGACAAATGAATCACTTTGATGAAATAACGCCGTTGTATGCTGCGAAGAATTTGCTTCATTGTTATCTTCAAATTGTAGAGAGAACGGCAAGAAATGTTGATGTTGTAAAAGAGCACGTTGTGCATTAAGCAATTCTTGGGGATGGCCTACATCAAACCACATTCCTTCAATTTTCTTGGCATACATAGGCCAACCCATGTCAAGTAAAAGTGGAAAGAGTTCCTTGCTGAAGTCAAATTTAGTATTCTCAGGAATATGATCAAACACTTCGGGTTCGATGATGTAAAGCCCAGCGTTGATCAAGTTTGAAAATGCATCCTCTCGTTTTGGTTTTTCTGCGAATCTTGCGATAAAACCTTCATCAAGCCCTTCGGTTAGCGTGCCTTGATGACGGGCTGATAGTCCCACGATGCCATATTGAGACGGGTCGTTAACTTCCCACAGGGCCATTGTAACTTTTGCCTGATTTAATCTATGGGCTTCGAGGAGTGGTGTGAGATCATATGAGGCAACAGAATCTCCTGAACCAACGATGCATGTTTCATGCAATTCATTTTTTAACAACCGGACACTACCTGCAGTGCCCATTGGGCTGGACTCTTGATTCACTCGCGAGGGTATAGAAAACACTGAATTCCAATCTTGAACATGTGATTCCAGTTGTTCTCCACGGTAGCCGGTGGTAACAACAAGTTCGTCAACGCCTGCCTTAGCAAGACAATGAGCTACAAAATCAATCACTGGACGACCGAGTAATGTGACCATTGGTTTAGGTTTCGTTAATGTTAGTGGCCGTAGTCGAGTCCCCTCACCGCCGGCCATGATAATGCCGTGCATAATTCAGCCTCACTTTCTCTTCAATGCACCAACATTTACCTTGGGTTTTTTTGCCTTCTTTTTGCGTTGAGGTTGTTCGCCGTAATCACTCATTCCTAAACCTCCCATCAACAATTGACCTTCTGAAAGCAAGGTATCGATAAGATTTGAAGCTACTTCTTCGGATTCAGCCCCTGTTTTCATTTCAGTTTTGACCTGCTTATTGTGATCTGTCATCCAAGATTCACGCTCTTGCTTCGTCAAGTTAAGTTGTTCTCTTGTCTCATTGACTTCAACCATCATAGCTTCTATTTTCTCGTGAACTTGGTTGGCCTTTTCTCGTAATGCGACCGATTCCTCATGGAATCTGTCGCCCTCTGCTTTAAGGAAATCACGATGAGAAAATGACTCATCAAGCTCTACTTTGAGTTCATCAGCCTTGGCAATCACCTCAAGCATCAACTGATGAGATGCGTCAGCCTCTGCGGTTAAGGTCTTGATAGCAACATCAAGGTCTGATAAATCGAGTTTTACCATCTCAAATTGACCTACTTCTGGTTCAAGTTCCTCAACCCGTTGCTTCATTCTTTTCAGGTCTGACATGATTTTGTCTTCTCTTTTTTTGCCCGTTGCCGTGGTTTCGAAGATAGACTCGAGGTTAGCAATCTCACCTTTCAAACGAATATATTCTGCGGATGCAGATTGTTTCTCGCCTTTTTCTTTCCGTCGACCTTGTGATTGATTGATGAGGTCTTTGCGTTGTGCTTGGAGTGCGTTTCTTTTTTCTTTGTGGACATTAATTTCAGCTCGAAGAGCCTTCATTTCCGCTAAGAGTAACGTGTGCTTTTCACGATGTTCTTTGTATTGTTTTTGAACTGTATTTCGCTGTTCTGCAACGGCCTTCGCCTCGGAATTGAAATTATTTCGAGTATCACGCAATTTTCGAACTCTTGATTCCATCGAATAGAGATTCTCACGGAGTGCCTTTTCGCTTTCTGGCTCAAAACGCTCTTCACGGGCCATGTCCATTCCATGATTCCTCCATTATCAATTCTATGGATTGAAATTGAAATCAAATTTGGCCAAAAAGATAGTATAAACTCATGATGATACTTGATAGAACACCAGTTCCTCCGACGATGAAGGTGAAAATTGAGGATGATTGTCGTAGCCATTGACGGAACTCTGTTCGTATTCGAACGTTGATTTGACGACCAAGAATGAGTTCACCATCTTCTTCTTCTAATCGAATTGATACTGTTGCATCTCCTTTTGACTTTGGTAACAATGTTTGCCAGCCAACCGTTCCATCTTTCAATAATCCAGACATGATTCCAAGGACGTCATCGTCACCTTCTGCTGCTAATGGAAGCGGGGTGTCGCTCCACCAATATTTTTCACCTGGTCCGAGTTGGTATTTTAGGGCGATATCGCGAGGTTCGAAATTTGGCGTTTGAATCCGATAAACAATCGTCCTTGGTTGGTCAGATAAATTGTGCATCATTGTAAATAAATTCGCTCGGGATGTGACCACATTTTCCATATCGACTTCAAAAATTAAGTCGGGGAAGGCAGAAGACCGTCCAGATTCTAAATCTTGTTTTAGTCGGTCAATCATTCGGAAAAATGCTGGACAAGATTGGTTGACTTTTTGAAACAACGCTAACCAGACCTCAAGTGAAAACGATTCATTGTCGAGAACAAAATCTAAGCCATCTTTGGTAAAGACCTCCCCGAGTTCTTCGCGCATGGTTTTTCGATCTAATCCATTTGCATGTCGATAAATTGTAATGAGGAATTTCTCCCTTGCATACATGCGGTCTATTTTTTTCAAAAATCCTGATTCGACTTCTTTGATGTATTCATCATAACTCGCCCTCAGAAGTGGGTCCATGTGTGTTCGAAGCAGATCGTTGAACACCATTTGTAATGTTGATGGATGAACAGGTGGATCATATGCCATCAGTAAACCTGTTTTTTCAACCATATTGAAACTAGAATTACGGGTTGTTAGATGTTGCCCAATCGAGAGGAGTGTGAATGAAAAAGAGGCGAGAAGTGCAAGGTTACCGTAATTGTTACCGGTATCAATCAAAATCGAAGCCCCAAGAAAGAGGAGTGCGAGTAAGGCATAGATCAACGTCCATGTATGACCTGCCATGGATTTTTGCAGATAGTATTCCAACCCATCGAATCCGTGCAGAGATTCAACTGAACGATGTTGATTTTTGTAGTAATCAACTTGGTTGTGAAACGTGAGAAGTGACATTCGCACACGAAATCTGTGAAAACCAATAGAAAAAATGTAACCTATCAGAAGGACAGCACACAAGAGTGAGTTTGTTAGGGAAAATGAAAGATTAACGGTCGGTTGAATACTATCAATCCACCACTGTGGAGATGCTCCCTCAAAAGCCCAGGCCATGAAATACACGAGTATGGACACACAAGGAATAATAATGATCAATCGAAGACCTGAACTGATAATTTGACGATCGATTGCATGCAGTACTTGCTCGGATAACCTGAAACCTGGAGAAGATTCAGTCACGCTTCCAGAGGCCGATTCTACGACTTCACCGGAATCGCTCATGTAACAACCACCTCGGATGAAGTCAAAAGGATTCCACCTCTAATCGACGAGTTTGACCAAAATTTTCGACATCAACTCATCGTCCAACTCACAAAGCGATGAATCATCGAATTGAAATTCCTGTTCTCGCCGGATAATATTGGTTCCGAGTTCAAGGCCTTGCTTTGCAAGAATGGTTTTTTCTGGTTGCGAAAAAAACATCGCTGATACAATACATGAGGTATGGTCAGGTATGTCAGAAAGGAGCATGTACTCGCTTTTTATGTTCTCTAATTTGCTTTTGATGTGAACATCAGCTTCAGGGATTTCTCTTCCACTAGGGTCTTCGGATGCATTTGAAAATAGAAGAGAAAGTGAAACTTCCAAATCATCATCAATTGCATGTTCTAATCGACATGCTGTTTCGTGAGCATTTCCTTTGAATGGAAGAATGTCGAGTAAGAGTTCTGCGAGTCTATGGCGGCGTTTCATACGTTGACCGTGCTCAAGTCCTGTTTCCGTAAGTTTTGCACCTTTGTATGGTGTGTAAATCACCAATTCTTTACTCGCTAATCGGCGAAGCATTTCAGTGACAGATGCTGGTGATACACTCAATTTCTCTGCTAATTCACCGGTACGAACATGTGCCGATGGATCTTCTTCGTAACACTCGTACATCATTTCAAGGTATTCATCTTCAAACTCTTGAAAATGGCCCACCATTACTCTACCTCATGACGCTTTGAAAACACATTTACATGCAGGACACCGAACTGAACCATCATAGGAATTTGGTACCCGCAAGGAACGCTCGCAATCAGGACAGGATATCTCTTTCTTGCCATCATTGACCGTAGAATTTGGTTCTTCTTTAACCTCATCTTCTTTCTTTAGAGGGGCTTCGGACTCACCAGAGGATTTTGTAGCAACCTCAAAACTATGTTCACAATCTGGGCATCGAACTTTTCCTTCATACGTGTGTGGTATCCGAAGTTGTCTTGCACATTCCGGACAGTCGATTGTTTTCTTTTCTTCATTTGAAAAATGTCGATCCTGATTTTTCTTCTTGAGGTTTGATTCTTCTTTTTCCAAATTTGCTTGAGGCGGGTCAACCTTATTTTGTCTCAATCTCAATATGAAAATGATGACTCCCCCTAAAACAACGCCGTAGAATACCTCGAGCATCGGTATTTCAAACGAAGATTCATCAACAACAAGTTCACCTGATTGATAGAGTGTTGTTGATTCAATGCGTTTGCCTTCAATTAACCAAACTACTTTCAATTGAACCTCATTATTTGATGGCCAAATGATTTCTGGGGTAACTGTTGCTGATTGCGATGTTCCTTGGATTTTGGGTGCTGGGCCTGAAAACAAAACCTCTCCATTAGGGCCGAGAATTGAATATTCACTATTTCGGTCAACGAAAAATCCAGTGACCTGAAACGAAATTTCTACTTCCGTACGATCACCTTCAATTGGACGCCTCGGTGTAAGGAGAGGGTCGAGTTCAACGGTATATGTGGGCTCAGCGATTTCAAATTCTTCCATTGCAACGGAGCGTGTGGGGTTTGCCACCCAATCTATTGGAGTAACAATGACAAAAACTCCTTCACAGGTTCCTTGACCCACGTATAATGGTAAAACGACTGAACCTGTTGATAATTCAATTTCAAATTCCCCAACTTGTTCTTCAAGTGTGCCGGTAAAAGTGCCATACGAAATATGGACTTGTCTTTTTGAACCCTCACTTATCGACACTTTAACATCGAAAGACAAACCATCATTTTCACTCCACACAATCTTAGTAATATCGGTGTTAATGGCCTGAGATTCGCTGACATTGATTGAAACAATTCCTGAAGAATCTGTTGAAAAAGCTCCATCGAACGTCACTACCTTCCAATCAAATTCATACAAACCAGAACGAGGTAATTCAAAATCAATGCTCACCTCACCAGCAGAATTCGGAGGTAATTCGAGATATTCTCCGCTTTGTTCAACTCCATCGAAAGTCATGACCAATTTCGCATGACCTGTTTCAGTTCCAGTGTTTCGAATCAACATGGATGCGTGATAGCGGTCACCAACGTTCCATGGTCCAGTCATCGCAGTTGGTTTCGATTGACCTACAATCTCAAACATGGCCGATGCCATGTTGTACAATATCGTGACTTGGGGCACGGATTCATCATCAATTCGTTGGCCTGTGACCTCACAGGCGAGAAGACCTGGACGAACCGTGTGCTCAACAACGACTTGAAGATTCGATACCGGTCCTATGTCTATGGCTTGAAATGAAATATTCTCGCCATCCAATTCACAAGAATAAAATCCAGAATACGGCACAGAACCATTGTTCCAGATTCGAAACGTATGATTTGCCAAAGTCCCTGCGGGTAAATTCGTAGTCGATGACAGCGATTCAACTTCTAAAAGAGGGAGCGGCGGCGGTCCAACGAGAATATCACCAGACCTTGAGTGAATTCCTTGAATACCAGTGACGTTATCTAGAGTGATGGACCAATTCAGCACTCCCTCATTGAGAACATTTGGTGAGTATATTTGCACTATTTTTGTTGAAGAGGCATTGACCTCAATCTCATCAGAGGTGTAATTCCATTCCAATCCGTCGATAAATGATACAATCAACGTCCCCCTCCAATCATAATCACCCTCGTTCATGAGTGGTATTTGCATTCGGAGAAAATCACCATCTGAAAGGCTGAGATTTCCAGTCGAGTTGAGCATTTCATCAATGGATTCAAAGTATATTCCAGAAACAGATCCAATCGATATATTACTTGGACGTAATCTATGTAGGGTTCTCTCAAACGTCAAAATACCCGGATTGGACGAACTAAGGTTTACACCTACATCCCCTGAAATTGACACATTGAGGATACTGTAACCATATGGCAGCGAAGAAATATTTTTCGAAATTTGCTCGGCACCTGCCGCATCTATGGAAACGCTTTGAGATGAATTCTGAATCACTTGACCTTCAATAGACCGAATCTGGTATTCGATAGTTACATTTGAACCATACCCTGAATCTTCGACAATTGTAAAATTTACATGAATATAGTCACTTTCGATTTGTTCGAGTTCAGACAGGTTAATTGAGGAAGAATCGATGAATGCAGTTCCATTCTGAGCCACAGCAAACCCCATGAATGGAAATGAAAGAAGGCTCATGAACAAAAGGAAAACAACCAAGGAGGATTTGGCCGTTTTCTCCGCCATGGAGGACCACTAAATTTGAGGTTCTTCACTTTCACCCCTATTTGAATGACTACGCCACCTTTATTGAACATTGACGGGTCGGCGGGTTGCTATGCAAGTGGACAAACTCCTCGCCATCACCCCTGAGGCTTTAGCGAAAGCAATATTGCATCGTCGCGAGCGACTTGCCGAAGTCATACCCGAACAACTTGAGGCGAAGATTGATGAAAAATCGATTGCAGAAGATATTGCCCGAGATGCAAAAATGCAAAGGGATGAATTAAATGAGAAAGTTGCACGAATAAAAGCATCGAGAAATAACGCTCAAGCGAAGGCTAAAGCATTGTTTGAACAGGCCAACGCACTTCGAGAGAAAATCGATGAAGCCGGAGGATACAAGAATCCGGAACCTGAGTGGAAGAAGGAAAAGTTACAACAAAAATTGGAACAATTGGAATTTACGCTCGAAACCAACTGGGGCGATCATAAAACTGAGGGTCGGATTCACGATGAGATGAAACGCCTCATCCGACAACACGAGCAATGGGTTGAGAATCGTGCTGCATCGCAGCCACTCATTGCGGAGTTTAGAACATTAAACCAAGAAGCAGTCGATCTCATAAATCAAGCCGAGCAGTTCCATCAAGAAATGCTCCTTATCGTTCAAGAGAATGAAAAATTTCATTCTGAATATATTGACAAAGAATTCAAACGAAGGAACATTGATTCAAAAACAAAACAACTTACAAAGGCCCTACAGAGTAGTGAAATTGGTATTGAACATTGGCAGAGGATTTGTGATGGTGAATTCAAACGACTCCTTGTACCTGCAGAACGTGTTCGTGATGGCGGCATGTCCACCATTGCTGAAAATATCCAACGAAAGAAATCGTTTGAAGCAAAGCAAACTCGAGGTGAAGAAGAATGACGGCATCATCTGATGAAGCACGTCAAACGCCTGTCAAAAAAGACCTGTTTGAAGATTTGAGGAGTCGAAAAATTTCTGAAATAAAAAAAGAAATCACCCTTCTAGATAAGGAAATTGCTGACCTCACACAACGATTTGACGCCCTAGGCAATGAACTGAATAATGCTACAGGACTTGAATCCCTCCTTTCAGATATCATGGACAATGAGGAATACAAGTCAAAAAGTAAGGAAGCTAAGCAAATTGCAAACGAATTGAAAGCAACACATGGTAAGATATCTGAATTACATCAAATTAGAAATCAAATTAACGAACATGTCGGATTGCCATCCCATAGATGCGAAGATGAATTGCTTAGGGTGTACCAACGATTAACAGGAGAGGTCGATGTCTTCAAAGTGCCTTCAATTGAAAAAGAAGAAGAATGGTTTTCATATTTCTTTGAGTTGCAAGAGATGTACAAGTTGATGGTGAAGGCAGATGAAGCTCATAAACAGGCAGAAGAGTTGTTCAAAAAGCAGCAAGAAAATCTGAAAAAAATGAAAACGTTGAACTCTGAAATCTCTGCATCGTTCGATTCTGCTCTTGAAGATGACGCTGTGTTAGAGGGCGTTGAATTAAATTACAGCAGTTTGATGGAAATTCGAAAATCAATATACAACTTGAAAAAACTTCGCTCAAAATCTTTTCGAATTCGAAAAAAGGCAAGAAGAGAGCGTGGGCGCCTCAATGCATATATTCAACATAGTGAGAAGCCAAAGCAAAAGCCAAGAAAGGTGCGACCAAAGGGCCCTTCATCTGCGGAAGTGAAAGAAAAGGTGTCATCTGGGAGTTCTCTATCACTTCAAGAATTGGATGTTTTTTTGAAATCGGGGGGATTGAAAGATCTCGAATCGAAGAAACATGGAAGTGCTTCAGTTCAACGGAAGAAAAAGAAACAGAAGCCTTCGGTTCAAGTTGCCCGTGGCAAGCCTGCTAAATCAAGTAAAGGAATCAAAGATTGATATGAATCTTGAATGGACGCCCGGTTGTCGACCTTCAGAACTTTCCATTGAAGAAAAAGTGCAAGTGATTGACCTCTTTGAAAAACAGACGGGTGAACGATATACAATTCATTCTCTCAATGCGTTAGTTATTCCTGAATGGTACGGAAATCTACTCCTTAGGGATTCGTTCACAAATTCAATCAAAGGCGTGTTTTGGAGTCATCCTGTGGGCTATGAATCTGTGAGAATCGCAGCATTTGTCCTCGCCAATGATACACAAAATCAAGGCATTGGGACGAGTATTTGGAAGCATTGCGTGAATTTATTTTCAAATCATGGATACCAAACGCTACGATTAGAGGTACGTAGTGATAATGAACGGGCCCTTTCGTTTTATCACCACAGAGGATTAGTTATTTCTGAAACGCTCACGGGATACTATGCTGCTGGTCCTGGCTATCTCATGACTGGAAGGTTGCCATCGATGCAAAGTGCATCTACAGAATAACACAAACAGGATGAGGTCGAATGCTACAGGATATCCAAAATATTGAGGGCGTGACTCACATGTTCCAGTTTAGTCATGAGGAAGTAGAACTTTTTTCTTACCCAACGAAATGTGATGAACGAATGAAACGGAAAATCTACCAGTGGAAAACTTCGATATCGAACCCATCCTTGACAACAATTCGGTATCTTGACAAATTTGCAATCTTACATTTATCGAAACATTATCTTACATGCATTCTTTGTCACGAAAACAGCAACATTGGTGAAATTAGAAAAGCACTTCAAAATATCGAATAAGTTTGTTGTTCATCAAGTCTTAAATGGGGGAGCCAAGTGGATTTGCTCGGCGGGTAAGTGGAAACAAACCTCCCAAGGATGCGATGTGAATGTCTGAGTTCAAAGATTTTCTAGATTCAAAGAGGAAAATCATGGACAAAAAAGCAACAAAGCATCGTGAAGAACGTGATTCATGGCACGAAAAAAGTAGAGATTCTGCTTCAAAACGAAATGAATTAAATGCCGGTACTCGTGAACTCCTCGTTCAAGTACAAGAACAAAAAGCACTTCGAGATCAACTCAATGAAGTCGTTCGTGAGAAAAAGGCTATTCGGCAAAAGACCAGCGACGAAGTGAAAAAAATACGAAGTGCGATTCAGCCCGCAGATGAACAGGGAGATGACAAAGGACGGCACAGAAAGAAAGGCCGCCCAGAAACACTCGTTGGATTAAAAAAGAAACTACAGCGTCTTGAGCGAGAGTTTGAAACTCAAGCAAAAGGCCCAAAGGCCGAAAAGAAAGCACAGGACGAAATGCGACAAATTGCAAAGAAAATTCAGCAATTTGAAAACGAACAAAAGAATCTCGAAGATTCAGATGAACTTCGTGCAGCTTTGGATAAAAACAACAAAGCGTTTGAGGAATTGCAAGAAGCTGCAGACAAAGCACAACAGGCCCACGACAACATGATTCAATGGAGTAATGAAGTTGAATCCCAACGATCTGAAGCAGAACAAGCCCACAGAGAACTTCGAAAATGTCAACGCGAAGCCGATAATCAACATCATTTGTACATCGTATCTCTGCGATGTTTACACTCTATTCAAGAGATGATTCGAGCAATTCGAGCAGCAGAATCTGGAGAGACTCAACGACCTCAAGCAAGGGAAGAGGTTCAAGACCTCATGAGCAAATTGCTTGCCGGAGACACTCTTTCGACCGATGAACTCATGCAACTACAGCGGTATGATTAATCATCAAACTCCACCAACAAAGCAATAAGACCTCGCAGGTGCAAGACATTTGGAGGCCTACGATGATTTCAAGAGAAGAGATACACGACATCGTGTCCGACTATGACACCTTGAAACTTCGAATTGGAATGACGGCATCACATTCTGCACTCGACATTTGTGATGGTGCAATCGAAGAAGGATTTCCAACCGTTGCATACTGTAAACAAGGTCGTCACCAAACATATGCAAATTACTTCAAGACACACCGTTCAAGTTCAGGGCGAGTCGTCCGAGGCATGGTCGATAAAGCAATCGTCATGAATGATTTTAACGATATCATGAGCGAAACAATGCAAGAAGAAATGAGGAAGCGTAATGTCATCTATATTCCAAATCGTTCAATGACTTCGTATTCCTCAATAGATGACATTGAGAACAAATTCAAAGTTCCGATGTTCGGTTCACGAAATATGCTTCGAATGGAAGAACGAACAGAAGAGAAAGATTACTATTGGATTCTCGAGAAGGCTGGGTTGCCATTTCCTGAAGCCATTGAATCTCCAGAAGACATCGACTGTTTATCGATTGTCAAGTTACATCATGCTCAGAAAAAACTTGAACGTGGCTTTTTCACATGTGGCTCATACCAAGAATTTGAAGAAAAATCAAGCGACCTTCTTGCACAAGGCGTGATCGACCAAGCATCACTTGATGGTGCACGTATCGAACGCTATGTCATTGGACCTGTGTTCAATCTAAATTTCTTCTACAGCCCGTTATCTCCAAAAGGGCAGCAACTGGAGTTGCTTGGTGTTGACTGGCGATTTGAATCTTCGCTTGATGGTCATGTCCGACTACCTGCCCCCCAACAAATGACGCTTCCATCTCACCAACAAATACCAGAAATGACAGTAGTTGGCCACAACACAGCCACAATTCGTGAATCGCTTTTGGAACGTGCCTTTGACCTTGGAGAGAAGTTCGTTGAAGCAAGTAAGGAGCACTATGACCCAGGCATCATTGGACCATTCTGTCTCCAAACCTGTATTGACAAAGATATGAACTACTACATCTACGATGTCGCACCTCGTTTAGGCGGTGGAACAAATGTTCACGTCAACGTTGGCCACCCATACGGGAATGCCCTTTGGCGAAAGCCAATGTCCAGTGGACGACGCATTGCCATGGAATTACGAAAAGCTGCAGAGCAAGACCGTCTCAAAGAAGTTCTAACTTGATTATAGATTTCGTTGTGGTCATTGCATCCACAACCGAAGCGAACAAACAGACCCACGCAAAGCCCTTCCGACGACTTTTTCCTGTTGGATGGGGTTTCGGATAACCCCTTCCAACGCATCCAAATCGATTGGTTGATGCTTGCACCAACAGTTGTGTTGTGAGTCAAACTTGGGATTGTATGTTGTGGACAATTCATAAAAAAGATAATCAGCAATAGACAAGTGCAATATTCCATGAAGGGAATCATTTTTGAGGTTTTTAGGGAGATGATGGAGGAAACGTTCGGCGAAGAAATGTATGACAATCTTGTCGATGCTTGCGATTTGCCCAGCGGTGGAGTCTATTCGACTGTGGGCACTTACGACCACATGGAAATTGTTTCCCTCGTTGTTGAATTGTCCAAACAGACAGGAATTGAACCTCCACAACTTGTCCAGGCATTCGGAAAGTACATGTTTGGATATTTTTCGAACCGTTTCCCACAATTTTTTGAACACCCAGGCACGTTTGCGTTTTTAGAAGGCCTCAACGACTTCCATCAGCTGGAGGTTATGAAACTCTATCCTGAGGCTACCCATTCAACACCCGTTTCACGCGTGGGTGTTTCAAGGGTGTTAGAAATTAGACAAGCAGAAGTATAAACAGATGTTAGGGGGGGTTATGGGAGGCTACATCCACAACATGACTGGAGAGCAGTTTATGGAAAAGGTGATTCAACTATATGTTGAAGCAAGAAAACCATCTTTCTATCACCCTAAAATACGGAGAGGAAGAAGCCATTCTATTCCTTCTAAAGTCGAAGATTTGTTTGCGGCATATTTAGCTTATAATCTCGTTGAGGATGTTGACATTTATGTTGATCAGGGAGTTACATCTCAAGGTTTGAAAACGCTTTACCCTGATATTATTATATTGCAATCGGGAGTAATCAAGCAAATATTTGATATTAAGATGGACTTAGGCTGGAAGCGAGATTCCTTTGTTGATTTCTGTGAAAAAAACGATGAACAAATTGTACAGTTTAGAGGAGTAGTGGGCCGAATCAAGGATGGAGTTTCAAAAGAAATTACTGAGGTCAAATATGCTGATGATTTAAAGTATAGAATTGTAATTATAAATTCGGGAAATATCAATAGAAATCAATTTGAGGAAAATATTTCACAAGCTTCTCATTTAGAGAATGTTGATGTTTATGTTTTGTCAGAAAATAAACATCCTAACGAATATGGAATTAGTAGTAATGAACTTTTGGCGGAAATGAAAATTAGAGATGATGAATTTGATCGAATACTCGTTGATGCTTCAAAAACTCTCTAATCAATGTACTAATCTATTCGGATAAGTTGCAAGGGGTCATCCGAACCCCCTTTGTATTTTATTTTTCGATACAAAGGGGATTCAGTGGTTCGATACAGACGCTACCGATGTGCATAGATGGAGGCTACTCTAATTATCGTGTAATTACTGTTGGTATGGAATCCAAGCTTGTGTTGTAGCATCGAAGTATGAGAGATTACCTTCAGCATCTTTGTTCCAGTGAACGCCGTTGTCAACCCATTGCTGTGCACCTTCGAGCGGATTATTGTCCTGCTTTTCAGAGAATTGTGCTTCAGTAGCAGCATCGAGATCTGCAGACGTTTGAGCAAATGCACTTTCAATCGTTTGAGCTCCACCTTTACGAGCATTCATGAATCCAATTCCTCCAAGTCCTCCAAGGATGAGAACAACGAGGATCACATAGAGACCAAGATTGGAGTCACTTTCTGTTTCTGCTTTGGAACGAGTTGCATCTT
>Ga0255751_10001764_pt1 | contig 20470 bp, 26 predicted proteins | sample 071ome_20_FD_179951 | JGI IMG/M metagenome (GOLD analysis project Ga0255751, IMG submission 179951) | Coastal salt marsh microbial communities from the Groves Creek Marsh, Skidaway Island, Georgia - 071412BT metaG (version 2) | ecosystem: Environmental > Aquatic > Marine > Intertidal zone >...
GAATTGAACAGGCTAGAGAAATTTTTAAGCAAGCTGCAGACTCTGGTGATACAGATCGAATGCTTGCTGCACAAGAGGAAATGTCCAAGGCTTATGCTGAGTCTATGGTTGTTCAACAGCAGCAACAGGCGTGGGAAGAATACAATGCACGTCTTGAAGCTGCAGGTCAAACAGCCGAACAGCATGTACCACAGCAGCAGCAGGAGTATGATCCTAAAGCTGTAGCTTGGGCTAGTAAAAATCCTTGGTTTGGTCAGGATCAGATCATGACTGCAGCAGCATTAGCTGCAGATGCTGAACTAAAAAGTGAAGGCTATGATCCAGCCGATGACGATTTTTATGAGGAGATTGATCAAAGACTACGTAGCCAGTTTCCTCACAAGTATGAAGACCCTGCTCCAGTTGCAAAACAGGAGGAGGAGACACCACGGTTGCAGGATGCCCCGACAAATTCTGCTCAAGTAGTTGCAGGTGCCTCACGCACACCTCAAACCTCTAAAGGCAATAAAGTTAAACTATCTCAAGAAGATGTTCAACGAGCCAATAAATGGGGTATACCACTTGAACAATATGCTGCTGAAAAGCTAAAGGCTGAACAGGCTGATGGCGAATACACAGAAATTTACAATTAAGCGTGGAAGGAAATACAATGACAACACGAAATGAATCACGTAGTAGCGATACTAGAGAAACTAAACAACGTCGTACAACATTCGAAGAGCCTAATTGGCTAGATATTCCTGAATCTGTTATGCACCGCTTTGGTGGTGAAGGCATGGTACTAAGGTGGATACGCATTACTCTACGTAATCAAGAAGATTACCAGAATGTAGGTAAGCGTACTTCTGAAGGATGGGAATTTGTACAGGCAGATGAAGTTCCAGAAATGCTACATTCCTCTGACGTGAGAGAGGGTGGACGATATGCAGGTGCAGTCTGTCGTGGAGACTTGGCTTTAGCAAAGATGCCTAAAGAACTTGCTGAATCTCGTCAAGAATTTTATGAGAACCGCAGCCGAGAAATGGTTGATGCCGTTAATGCACAGTTAATGCGCGAAAACAATTCTCAGATGCCTATCTCTAATCAAAGTCGTACACAAGTTAGTCGCGGTAAACAAGCTAAGTTTCAAGACTAAGATTGAATACTGTGGACCGATGAGTGTACATGTCAATGTATAGAACATAGAAAGGAAAGTGTAATATGTCTACTACAAAAGCACTTGACGGTCTACGTCCTTCCCGCATTCGCGGTGGTTCACCAAATAGCAGCGGTATGAATGAATACCGTCTTGCAAGCGGCTATGCTGCAAACATTTTTACTGGTGATATTGTTGTAAATGCTGATGGGTACGTAAACGTCCTAACAACCACAACTGAGAAAGCACTAGGTGTTTTCATGGGTTGTAATTATGTTGCCAATGGCGAACCAAAATGGTCTGCTTATTGGCCTTCAGGAACTTCAGTAACAGAAGCAGTTGCTTATGTTATGGATAATCCATCTGCCACCTTTGTTATTCAAGCTGACGCTTCAGTATCTATTGGTGACATTAATTCACAAAACTTCAATGTTACTCTAGGTTCAGGTTCAACTGTTACAGGCCGTTCAGGTTTTGGTATTGACGCAAGTTCACGTACCACAGGTAATGCCATGCTTCGTCCTATCGCAGTTGTTAATGAACCGGGCAATGACATTGATGTAGCAGCAGAACGTGCTTTTCCAAAGCTAGAAGTTCGTATCGTCAAACATGTCGATGCTTACATTTCTGCTGATTCATCTGTAAACTAAGCGGAAGAAGGGAGTAAATAACAATGGCTATTAATCGCTCTAGTATTGCAAAAGAACTTCTTCCCGGTCTAAATGCTATTTTTGGCATAGAATACGGTGAAGTGGATAATGAACATGAACCACTTTACGAAGTTGAACAGTCAGATCGTGCATTTGAAGAAGAAGTTCTATTCACCGGCTTCGGCACTGCACCTGTAAAGGGTGAAGGTGCTGCAGTTCAGTATGACGACGCACAGGAAGGATATACTGCTCGGTACACACACGAGACAGTTGCCCTTGCTTTCGCAGTCACTGAAGAAGCTATGGAAGATAACCTCTATGACACCTTTGCCAAGCTACGTGCACGTGGTCTAGCCCGTGCAATGGCAAATACCAAGCAGGTAAAAGCTGCAGACGTTTTCAATAACGGCTTCAGTGCTGCTTATCTTGGTGGTGACGGTGTTGCACTATTCTCAGCCGCACACCCAACTGTTGGTGATGGTAATCAGTCCAACACTCTAGGTGCTACCGATCTATCAGAAGCTTCACTTGAGACTGCACTTATTACAATCTCAAAGACTAAAGATGATCGTGGCATTCTAATCGGTGCACAGGCCGAGTCACTACACGTTCCATCTGATCTAGCATTTACTGCAGACCAGATTCTAAACAGCCAGATGACAACTGTTATTGGTGTAAACCCCAATGACACTTCCATCGGCGCAACCAACCAGAACAAGATCAACTCAATCCGTAATCAGGGTCTTGTTCCCGGTGGTTTCTTTGTTAATCGTCGGTTCACTGACACAAACGCTTGGTACATTAAGACTGATGTTCCTAATGGTACAAAGATGTTTGTTCGTGCACCTCTTGCAACAAAGATGGAACCAGATTTTGACACTGGCAATCTCCGGTTCAAGGCACGTGAACGGTACAGCTTTGGCTGGTCCGATTGGCGTGGCTTCTACGGTGCTTCAGGTTCCTCCTAAGAATCTGTTGAACTAGACTAAGGCATAGGGGTGTAGAGAGAAGAAATTCTTTTTACACTCCTTTGCCTTTTTTATTTTTTAATCTAGTGTTATAATACAACAAGTATTAATACTAATCCGAAAAGAGGCTAAAATGACAACAACTCTTCGCGAAGGATATGTTGTAGGCAGCGGTGTAGTTCTAGATGTTACCTCAAGTGTAACAGTTTCCGATACACGCATTCGTTCTCTATTTGCTACTGGTGTAGGTACTTTCCTTATCACTGGCACTTCAACAGATGCATATGGAAACATTAAGGGTAATAATATTAAATTTACTCTAACAACTGCAAATGATGCTTCAGAAATTTATCTTACTGATCTAGGAATGGATATGAACGGAACAGTAAAAGTTTCTGCACCTACATCTGCTGCTACGGTGGCTGTATTCTATGGCTAACTATACTTATCTGGTCAACGAACTAATCGCTGCTACTGAAAATGATAGCACCGAGTTTCTTAACTTTATTCCAAATATGGTGAATAGAGCAGAAGAAAGACTTGTCAAAGACCTAGATGACTATGGTTTAGTTACCTATACTTCAGTAGCTGTATCAAGTGGTAATAATAAAATTACACTTCCTACAGGCACACGCATTGTTAAAAACTTTAACATTGTAAGTAACAGTTCCAAGATTAATCTTCTTATGAGAACTGACGAATTTATTAACGATTATTGGCCTGTAAGTGCTTCAACATCAGAACCACGTTACTATGGTCAACGTAACGGATCAACAGTAGTAGTTGCTCCTACACCAGCCTCTACCTATGCAGGAGAGGTTGTTTACATTTCCAGACCTACTACACTAACTTCAGCAACCAACACAAACTACTTTACAGATTTTTGTTATGATCTTCTGTTTAATGCTTGTATGGTTGAAGCTTCAATGTTTCAAAAAGATTATCAAACTGCTGGACTATATCAACAGCAATACAATCAAGTTCTTGATCTACAGCGTAATCAAGCACGACGTACAAGAAGAGATGATATGCAAGCACCAGCAAGTCCTGCAGGTGCAGACGATAATCTTGTACCTAATTCTAATTAATAATAGGAGATATTAATGAAAGATGTTCCTGCAGATAAAATGAATTCTCTAGGTAAGCTACCTACTAAAGTTCGAAATAAAATGGGCTATAAAAAAGCTGGCGGCTATATGAAAAAAATGGGTGGCGGTTATATGAAGAAAATGAAAAAGGGCGGTAAAACTGGTAAGTATAATTGTTCACATAATCGGCTTTACTAAATTATGGGTGGAATACCTTTAGAACTTATAACAATGCTTGGCTCTGGATTATTATCTGGAGTAATGACTATTTGGAGTCAAAACCAAAAAGCTAAACAAGCTGCTTTTGATAGAGCAATAGAAGGACTAGCTGCACAATCTAAAGCTACTAATGAAGCACGTCGTTATGAGAATAAAGGTTTTCAAATTACACGACGTATTATTGCATTAGCTGCCGTATCTGCAATTATTGTTTGGCCTAAAGTTGTTGCAGTATTTTGGCCTGACGTACCAGTAACAGTTGGATACACACAATGGAATCCCGGTTTTCTATTTATAACAGAAGGAACTGAGACTGTTACTTGGCAATCACTTAAAGGATTAGTTTTAACACCCTTGGATACGCATCTACTTTCTGCTATTATTGGAATGTATTTTGGTGCATCAATGGTAAAGAATGCTAGATAAATAGGAGTTTTATAATGGGTTTAAAAGTTACAGATTTTATGGGGGCTATTCCTGCTATTGGCGGGAGAATGGATAAAGAAGATCGTGGTTTTCTTGTTGGTTTGCTTCCCGGTGTTATGTATAAAGAATCTCAAAGAAAGAAAAGACGTACTCCTAGTCAACAAGTTGCACAAGCTTCTAACGTAGGACAGGCTCAAGCTTCTAATGTAGGAAAGCGTATGAAGAAGGGTGGTAAAGTTTCTTCTTCTAAAAGCAAAAAGAAGACTTATAAATGTTCACATAATAGGCTTTATTAATGCCTCTTAAAAAAGGTAAAAGTAAAAAAACTATCAGTGAAAACATTCGTAGAGAAATGAAAGCTGGTAAACCACAGAAACAAGCAGTAGCTATCGCACTTCAAAAAGCTGGTAGGAGAAAGGCAAATGGCCGTAAAACGTCGAACAACAAAGTCAAGAAAAACTACCGCAAAGCCTAAATCAAAAGTCAATCAGGCTGGTAACTACACTAAGCCTACAATGCGTAAAAGACTTTTTGAAAGTATTAAGGCTGGTGGTAAAGGCGGTAGACCGGGGCAATGGTCAGCACGTAAAGCACAAATGCTTGCAAAACAATATAAAGCCAAAGGCGGAGGTTATAGATAATAATGGAATGTAATTGTAAAATGTGTCCTGTACACACAGTAAAACGTATTATTGCAAAGATCAAGGCTCTTGTAGGAAAATAAAGTGGCTTTGAAAAAACCACAACGTAGTCTTAAATCTTGGACTAAGCAGAAATGGCGTACTAAATCAGGTAAGCCATCTACGCAAGGTCCAAAGGCTACTGGTGAAAGATACTTACCAGAGAAAGCTATTAAACGTCTTAGTGCTAAAGAATATGCTGCTACAACAAAAGCTAAACGTAAAGCAACTAAGAAGGGTAAGCAAGTAGCTAAACAACCAAAGAAGATTGCTAAAAAAGTAAGACGATATAGAAGGGTTACATAATGGCTGTACGTAAACGTAAAGGCAAAGGCATGAAAGGCATGAGCATTAAGAGTGGTGATAAGCGTCCCACTAAAGCTGGTGCAGGAATGACCAAGAAGGGTGTTGCTAAATATCGTAGACAGAATCCCGGTTCTAAGCTTAAAACAGCCGTAACTGAAAAGAAACCTTCTAAAGCACGTGCAGCACGACGTAAGTCATATTGTGCACGATCAGCAGGGCAAATGAAAAAGTTTCCTAAAGCTGCTAAAAATCCTAATAGCCGTTTGCGTCAAGCACGTAAGCGGTGGAGGTGTTAATGGCTATAGGTCGTTCTAATATAACACAACAAGTTACTAAACCACCTTATAAGAAAAGAAAGATAAAAACTAAAAAGATAAAACGGAAAACAAAGAAAAGATAGTGTGTAAGTTGAAAAAGTTTTTAAATAAATTCTCAGAAGCATGGATTCAAGCTTTTGTATCTTGTTGTACTATGATGGTGCAGGGTGATTTTTTATCTTTATCTTTGAAACATGCTTTTGTTGCTTCTAAAACAGCGTCAATAACAGGAATAGCAACAAGTTTATTCTTAGTAAAGTTTAATAAAAATATGTCTCCTTTTATAGTAGCATGGATAGTTGGTTTATTTACATCAATAAGTGATTATATTGTACATCCAACACACTTTGGTGACTTTTTTTATGAAGCATTAGCTACAGGTATTATGGCAGGATTTCTTGCTTATGCTTATGAAAGGTTTAAAAAATAATGACTACTTCAGGTACATATAACTTCTCAATGGATATTGACGAAGTTATTCAAGAAGCAATGGAGATGATTGGCGGTGAACAGACACTAGGACATGATCCTAAATCTGCTCGACGTTCAATTAATCTATTGCTACAAGATTGGCAGAATCGTGGTGTACTGCTTTGGACTGCTAATACAACTACAGTTTCTGTATCTACAAGTGTAACAGCTTATGCTCTAGCTTCTAGCACCGTAGACGTTCTTGAAGTTGTTCTTAATCGTGACGATACTGATCTTCAATTAGAACGTATTACAATGGAAGAATATCTCAAGATTCCACGTAAAGGTCAGACAGGTCGTCCATCACAATATGCTGTACGGCGTGATAGAGATAATCCAACAATGTATCTCTGGCCTATTCCAGAGAATACAACAGACCTTTTAAAAATTGAACAAGTGCGGTATACTCAAGATGTAAACAAATCTGCTGTACAGACTGCAGATATTTCTAGACGTTTTTATCCTTGCCTTACTGCAGGACTATCTTACTTTATGTCAATGAAACGTCCCGGTGTAGAAGGTGGGCGTATTCAGTTTCTTAAAGCTGAATATGAAGAACGTCTAGCACGTGCAATGGATGAAGATAAAGAAAGAGCAAGCTTACGTATAGTACCAAATTTAAATAGAGTTTAAGAATTATGGCAAGCACTAAAAGAGCATTAGCAATATGCGATACGTGCGGTTTTCGGTATCCTCACAGGGTACTAAAAATGAACAGCTACGGAATGCTAGTTTGCCCAACAGACTACGATGGTGCTTATGACTTAAAGAACCATCCACAAAATAAAACGCCTGATGTAAGAGATAATCCAGCAATACGTAATCCACGTCCAGAACTTAATGCTGAACGTCATCTAGATTGGGAAGCTGCTTTATCTCTTTGGGAAGAAACTGACAACTATTGGAATAGTATATAATGGCTACACTTACTGGAACAAAAATTGCTAATACTTATAAACAACTTTTACAAGTTGGAAGTAGCAATACTGGATTAACTGGTTCAGTACAAACTGTACAAGATGGTCAGGGTAATAACTCACCTTTACAACTTAGTCAAAGTGCAGTAAATATTGATGGAACATTTCAACTAAGTGGAGTAACTCTTACAGCTAATGCTTCAACGCTTAATGCAGTAGCAGACCTAACAGGTGCTACAGGCATTGTAGCTGTAAGTGCAGGTAATGTATATGGTAGAACGATTACAGGCGGTACGGGTGTTTCGATTACTAATGGGGATGGTACTGAAGGTAATCCTACTATTGCTCTTAATACTACTGGAGTTGTATCTGGTACATATGGTCCATTAACAACTCTTGAAATTAATGAAGTAGGACAGATTGTAAGTGCTACTGCAGTTAGTACAAGTGTTTCAGTTCCAACTATTCGTGCATCTGAATTTATTGGTGGTACGTTTAAAGGAACAACAGCAGACTTTAGTTCAGATACTTCAATTGGTGGAACTGCTGTTGTTGAAGGAGCCGCAACATTTAATTCAACAGTTAGTGTTTCAGGTGCACTTACTGGTTCTTCTGCAACATTTACAGGTACAGTTTCAGCAGGAAATATTTCAGGTGCTAATGCAACATTTAGCGGAAATGTATCAGCAACTGAATATTATGGTGATGGTTCAAATCTAACTGGAATTGTAGCAGCTTCAGCAACTTTTGCTGCATCAGCAGGATTTGCAGCTTCAGCAACAAATGCTTCATTTGCTCTTTCAGCTACTAATGCTAACTTTGCAGCTAGTGCTTCTTTTGCATCTAGTGCTTCATATGCTGCAAGTGCAGGAGAAGCTTCTTTTGCTGTGTCTGCTTCAAGTGCAGCATTTGCTACAAGTGCAGATAGCGCAACCTTTGCAGTATCTGCTGCCAATGCAACAACTGCTTATAATGTAAGCGGTGGCGTAGCAGACATTTCAGGACTAACTGCTGTTAGTGCAAGTATTTCAGATTTAAGAGCATTTCAAATTGGTGCTACATCTGTAAGTATTGGATACTTAAATGTAAACGATATTACTGCAATTACAATTTCAGCAACTGATCTTAAATCTTCTACACTTAGCTTTACATCTGTTAGTGTATCTTCATTGCGGGTATATCGACTAGCTGTTGAAACAACTCTTTCAGCAACATATGGTACTTTTACAGGGGATGTTTCAGCCGTTTCATTTTATGGTGATGGTTCAAATCTAACAGGTATTCTTGTTAGTGTTCCAACATCTGTACCATCTTATACAGTTAATCAGCTATCAGTTGTTAGTGCAGCTAGTTTTCCTGATGATGCTACATTAAATTTTGGAACAGGAAATGATTTACAAATAGTTCATAATGGTAGTAATTCTGTAATTAAAGAAACAGGAACTGGTAGTTTATTTGTTCAAAGTAATGAAATTAAATTAACAAATACTGGTTCTTTTTCAATGCTTACTTTAGCAGATGGTCAAGATGCAGATTTTCCATACGGTATTCAAGTAAGTGGTACAGTTAGTGCTACATCATTTGTAGGACCAACGATTACTTCAATTAATTCTGTAATTTCAAATGTATCTGCACTTACAAGTGTAAATGCAGCAGCTATTACAAGTATTAATACTATCTTAGGTGATGGAAGTAACTTTGCAACTTCAGCAGAACTAGCTGCTACATCTGCTGCATTAGCAACAAGCATTGCTACTGCAAATACACGAATTACTTCAGTAAGTGATTATGCTGTAGCACTTTCAGCTACTCTTGCTACAAGTATTGGTAACAGCAATACAAATATTACGACAAATACTAATGCTATTACAAGTATTAACACAGTTATTGCAGGTGTATCGGCTTTAACATCAGTTAATGCAGCAGCTATTACATCTATTAATACAGTTGTTGATAATCTTGATTTTGCAACTAGTGCTGAACTAGCTACTGTATCAGCAGCACTTGCAACAAGTATTTCTAACAGTAATACAAACATTACAACAAATGCTAATGCTATTACAAGCATTAATACAGTTATTAATAACTTAGATTTTGCAACAAGTGCTGAATTAGCTGCTACATCTGCTGCATTAGCAACAAGTATTTCAAACCATCTACCATTATCTGGTGGTACACTTACAGGCACAGTAAGCGGTACTGATGCTTCATTTAGTGGTAATGTATCAGCCGTTTCATTTTATGGTGATGGTTCAAATCTAACCAATCTACCAACTGCTCCTACATCTGTATCAGCATATACAGTAAATCAGCTAACAATAGTTAGTGCTGCTACACTAGCAGGAACAGATTTAGAAACTAGAATTAATACAGTATCAGTAAATACTTCTGTAAATGCAGCAGCAATTACTTCAATCAATGCAATCATTGAAGGTGACGTATCTGCTGATAGTGGTACATTTAATACACTAACAGTTATTACATCTGCATCAGTTGGCGGTACACTTAATGTTGGTGGAAATGTCAGTATTGGTGGTGATCTAACGGCTGGCGATTCCACATTTGACGCACTGAAAGTAACGACAACTTTTGGTACAATCACAGGAGCAAGCACGGGGTATATAGACGACGCTTCTGGAAATATGCGTGTCGTTTCTTTAGGCCCAAATACCTCCCTCAATGGAACGATCACATTTTCATCCCGACGCTCTGATGCCTCAAATGCAACTGACCTTTTGACGCTTGGCGGTAGCACAGGCAACGCCACCTTCACAGGTGATGTTAATTTATCAGCAGCTAGTGGCACTATTGATCTTGCAAATGCTGGTAATCGAGGCATTTATTACGATGGCACGTTAGTTAATGTGTTCTCTACGGTTGCTGGAGGAGATGTCCAATTAGATGCAACGGATCAAGTACGCTTTAAAACTGCCTCTACTGAACGTATGCGTATCGATAGCAGCGGTAACTTGCTGGTGGGGAGTACAAATACTGATGGCTTTGATGGCACAAGTGGCTTAAAGGTTGCTAGCAGCACTGCTGGTTTTCTTTTAGAAAGAACAGGCACAAGAAGTTGGCTGCAATACATTGATAGTTCTGGTGACTGGCGTCTTTATGACTCCACAGATAATGCAGACCGTATGGTGGTCGACAGCAGCGGTAATGTCGGTATTGGTACTACGTCACCCGCAGTAAAACTTCATGTTTCAAGCGGTGCTTCGAACGAAGTTGCTCGTTTTGAAGGCACTAATACTCCTTACATATCTATCTACGACACTGGTGTTCGCCAATCATATTGGATTTCCTCTACGAGTATTATTTTACGTGCAGAAAACTCAAAAGATTTGGACATAGGCACGCTTAATCCAAATGCGTTTCGTTTCACAACTAATAATACCGAACGTATGCGTATCGACAGCAGCGGCAATGTTGGTATTGGGACCAGTTCACCTTCCGCAAAATTAGACGTTAATGGCACCCTATCGGCTAGTGGCCTTGCTTCGGTTGGCGACTTAACTTTAACGGCGGGCAATCCAGAAATACTCACGGACGACAACAGCACTTTTCTATATATCAGCGGGTCCACCACAAAAGACTTGGGCGGCAATATCATTCTGGTTCCAGACAGCCATCCATCGGTTCCAAACGATATTATTTTCCGGTCTGATGCAACTAACGTCATGCGGTGGGATGACAGCGCGTCTACATTTGATCTTTTGGGCAACGCTTTAAGTGCTGGCAACATTATCTCCACATCTTCCGACACTACTGATCAGGTAATTATTGAAAATACCGATGATACTTCGACAAGTGCACCTGATATTGTTCTCTATAAGAATAGTGCTTCCCCAGCCTCTTCTGACAATCTCGGTTTGATTCAATTCAGAGGCAAGGATAGTGCTGCCGCCGACGCAAATTATGCGTCTATCCTTTCTCAAATTGACACCCCAACAAATGGAGCAGAAGTTGGTCGTTTGGCTTTCTTCGTTATGTCTGGTGGAGTTGAAACGCAGACGCTTACGTTGGATGACGGCAACGCCACCTTCGCGGGTAATGTTGGTATTGGGGGTGCTGCAAGTGCGTCATACGCATTGCAGATTTCAGAAGATAGTGGCTCTGGTGCAGTTCCCGGTATTTTGCTCAATAACACCAATTCAACCCCTTACGATGATTGGGCAATTTATACACACGCAAATACATTGTATTTCTATAATACAACGGATGCGGTAAACGCATTATCTTTTGATGCGAATTACGCAGCCACCTTCGTGGGTGATGGCACGTTCTCACGCTCTGCTGTCGGCGGCACGGTTGGCCTTACAATTCAAAACTCCGCAACGTCTGGTGCATCTGCTGCCCGGCTCCACCTTGACGTAAGCGATAGTTCGACGGCTGATCCTTACGTCTGGTGGTCTACCGATAGCACGAACGTGTATGCCGGTATTGACAATGACGATAGCGATAAATTCAAAATTGGTAACTCGTTCTCTACGCCGTTCGTTGCATTCGAGAAAACCACGAACAACGCCACCTTCGCTGGCACCCTCTCCGCTGGTGCTGGTACGTTCACAGGACTGGATGTTGATGGTAATGTAGAGCAACATACAGCTACTCCAACCATTAATTACCGCTTAACGGGCACAGGCAATGTGAACGTATCTCAGGTGGTCACAACCCTATCAAGCAACGCAGCATCTTGGGATATACGGACGATGCCGTCAGGAGGCGGTGGACCGTTTGTTAGCCTATACGCAGCTTATAGTGAGGTTAAACTACGCACGGAAAACACTGACGCCCTTACCATAGACAGCAGCCAAAATGTCGGTATTGGAAAAAGTCCAAGCTATGCACGATTAGAAGTAAGTGATGGGGCAGGAACAACTCCACCAGAAACACAATCTGCTAGTACTGTAGCATTATTTCAACATAATGCAACAAGCACAGATGACGCACACATTTCTATAATTGCTGGAACATCAGGACAATCAAGAATTTACTTTGGTGATGCTAACGATGAAAACGCTGGTCAAATTGAATATGATCACGGATCAAATTACATGTCCTTCAGAACTAATAGTTCTGGTGAGGACATGCGTATCACCAGCAGCGGCAGTGTCGGTATTGGAGAGTCAAGTCCTTCATATAAGCTACATGTTAGAGGTGATGCTGCTATACAAAGTGGTAATGTAAGTTTAGTTGTAGGAGCCAACGGCGGCAGTACAGCTTTAAGTGACACTACTCAAAAAATAGCTAGAATAGGTACACCACATTATACCAATTCAGAAGAACCTATAGCTGTTCTTATGAATGTTTCTGATCCATCAGAAAATATATTGTCTATTGGCGGTAATACAGTTTCGATGAATGCTTCTACACGCATAGGATTTTTTACTGCTGGTAACACAACTACTCTTTCTGGTTCTGAAAGGATGCGTATCGACAGCACCGGAAATGTCGGTATTGGTACTACTTCATTCAGTTCTGGTTTAACAGTTTCTAAAGAAGGTTCTAATACCACAGACGGTGCTTATTTTTTAGTCGATTCTGGTAATGCTAGTCTTGGTGGTAATGCTGTTGGAGCAGGATTTAAATATGCTGCGGCAGTAGGTAATGCCTTTATCCCGTTTAAAATTACTGCTAACGGTACGACCATTAACCAAATATCTTCCACTGGTGCTATGTATGTTGGTAATGGATCAACTGCTTATGGTTCTCATGATCCTTATTATACATTCACGCATGATACTAATACAGGAATGGATTGGGCTGCTGCTGACACATTAACATTTAAAACTGGTGGCACTGAACGTGTGCGTATCGACAGCAGCGGTAACGTTGGTATTGGGACTACGTCACCTGCAAAACAACTTCACATAACCAAAGCGGCTAAAGCAGATATTGGTACACTAACAGACGGTGCAACCATCACTCCTGACTTTGATGCTAATCAGAACTTCTCTGTAACTCTTGGCGGCAACCGTACACTTGCTAATCCAAGTAATATTGATGCAGGTCAGACAGGCAGTATCTTTGTTGTGCAGGATGGCACAGGATCAAGAACATTGTCTTTTGGTTCTTATTGGAAATTTGCTGGTGGTACTGCACCTACACTATCTACTGCCGCAGGATCAGTTGACAGAATTGATTATATCGTATATACTACTACAGCAATTCATGCTGTTGCAACTCTTAACGTAAGCTAAATTAAAGGATAAATAAAATGGCAATTACTTGGTCTATTGTTCAGCTTGATTATGCTCTATCACTAGATGGTCAAACTGATGTAGTAAACAATTCTCATTGGCAGTGCATTGATTCTGATGATCAAGGCAATCAGGCTAGAGTTTATGGATCAGTAGCAATCCCTACTGACGATCTTTCAAACTTTACACCTTATGCTGACATTACTGAAGCACAGGCACTACAGTGGACAAAAGATGCTCTAGGTGATGAAGAAGTAGCTTCTACTGAGGCTAATGTAACTTCACAACTTAATTTAATTGAAAATCCTACTGAAGGTAGTGGTAAGCCTTGGGCGGTTTAACTTAACACATAAACAAAAGGAGAATAATAATGGGAAAAAATGAAAAAACCCCAATTATTGTTGATGACGTAGAATATCAATACGAAGACATGACTGAAGAACAACAGCTATATGTAAATCATATTGCTGATCTAGATCGTAAACTTTCTTCTGCTAGATTTAATGTTGATCAGCTTGAAGTTGGTAAAAGTGCTTTTGTAAAAATGTTGACTGATTCTTTAAATAAAGAAACTATGACTGAAACGGAATAACATGGTATTTAATAATAATCTCCTTCTAGGTGCAGCAGGAGCAGCAACGCCATTTTCGATCAGCAATACGGCTAACGGTACGCCGTCAACTAGCACCGGCACTACACATACGTTTAGCTCTCTAGCGTTTGGTGATGAGGATGACACCCGAATAATTATTGTCGCAACGAGCCATACGACGAATTTCAATAATGGTCGATACAGCAGCGTCACCATCGGTGGTGTTACTGCCACTCAAATCGTCACGGCACTAGCAAACTCCGCCGACGACGGGCTGTCTGGTATTTTTGCAGCCCAGGTTCCAACGGGAACAAGCGGCGATGTCGTCATAACATTGACAGCTGGCATAGGTGGCAATCGTGGTGTTTCTTGCAGTGTCTTTGCCATGTACGGCAAGGATGATGTTTCGGCACACGCCACCAGTAATGATTCAGCGACATCGGGTGTTTTGTCTACACTGAGCCTCAACGTCCCTGCCGGTGGCGCTGTGATCGGCACGACAGGCCACATTGCAACCACAAGTGTGACCTGCACATGGGTCGGGGCAACCAGAATAAACAATCAGCAGCCGGGTACTCGTCAAAAACTGAGCGAAGCTTTTTCCGCCGACTTATCAGCAGAAACGCCCCGAACTGTCACAGCTACTTGGTCTGGTGCTGCTGGCGTCACCAGCGGCGCAGCAGCCTCGTATGGGCCAAATTAAGAAAGAAGCAAGTAGATTAAATGTGGAAATACTCAAACAGAACCATCCTTGAAAACAAATCTTGGACCGATGACAACGGGATTACACACCTGAGAAACTGGCACATATGTAGTACGGAAGATAAGGCGTTGCACCAGATACAGCAAGATAATAAGGATAAATAAAATGTGGACTTATAATGGAAAACAAATTAAAGAAGGAAAAGCTTGGACCGATAATAATGGTATTCAGCATCCTGCAAATTGGCATATTTGGACGGAACAGGAAAAACAAGCTGTTGGACTTGTTTGGATCACTTTAGATACACCACCTGATAGCAGACTATATACTTGGTCATATAATGCTGATGGTACTATTACATCTACTGCTAAATCTATTGAAGATGTTTATGAAGTAGATGAAGATGGTAATGCTCTATTAGATGGTGATGGAAATCAAATTATTACTTTTGGTGTTAAAACTAAACTAAAAGAAGAAGTTAAGGCCCAACAGGCTGGGCTGCTAGCGCAGACCGATTGGGCAATTATTCGGCGGGCCGACACGAACATCGACGTACCCACCAATATACAAAAATGGCGTGACGAAATTAGACTGGCTGCTGCGGCGATGGAGGATCAGATCACACAGGCTGCTGACATTGATGCCATAGCTGCATTGTTTATTACCTACGATGAAGACGGAAACCGGTCTGGTACTCTCTATGAATGGCCTGAGTTAGTAAGGTAATGTTTTATTATATCTCAGTAATTATAGTAACACTGCTGCCTACAGGTAAGCCTATTAAAGAACATGCTGTAACAGGACCATTTCCTGATATAGTAAACTGCATGAACTATGCAAATGTTATTAATCAAGTAACAATAGAAGCAAAAACAAAAATCTTACGATCAGAGTGTAAAGAAAAAGTTAAAAGAAAGGCAGTATAATGGCAAGTACATACACAGATAGACTAGGTTTAGAAAAACAAGGTGATGGAGAGAATCCAAATAGCTGGGGTACTATTCTAAACACTAATGTTATTGATCTAATAGATGACGCTATTGCTGGCTATGAAATTGTTTCTGTTAGCGGAACAGGAATTACACTTACAGATAATAACGGTTCTTCAGATCAATCACGTAATGCTGCTTTAGAGTTTGCTGGTACACTTACAGCTAATGTAACTATTACTATTCCATCAGAAGAAAAAACTTACTTTGTTAGAGAAAATACTACAGGTTCTTTTGCTGTTCAAATGAAAACAGCAGGAGGTTCTGCGATTACTCTAACACAACAAAGTAATGTTTTTGTAGCTTGTGATGGTACAGATATTTACTCTGTAGAATCACCTACATCTGTTAGTGCTTTTACAGTTAATGATTTAACAGCTAATGTTTTAACAGCTACCAGTATTACAACTTCTATTTTAGCTGCTACAAATGTTTCTACTTCTATCCTTACTGCTATAAATGTTTCTACTACTTCTTTTGCTGCAACAAGTATTAGTACTTCTACTGTTAGTGCGTCCTCTATTACAGTTACTGGAAATGTTTCTGCTACAGAATATTACGGAGATGGAAGTAATCTAACAGGTTTAGGTAATCTTCCAAGAGGATATTTATCTGGTCTTACATTATCAAATGGTACAGACGCAGATCACGATATTGATATTGCGGTAGGTGAAGCTAGAGACTCTGGCAATACTACTGATTTAAGTTTATCATCTATAATGACAAAACAAATAGATGCTACTTGGTCGTCGGGTACTGGTGCTGGTGGGATGGCTTCTGGAGTTACTTTATCAGCAGATACTTGGTATCACGTTTATCTTGTTGAACTAGATGCTGGAGGCACTGATGCTGGATTTGATACATCTACTACTGCAGCTAATCTTGTAGCTACTTCTGGCATTGCCTCTGCCTATAGGCGTATTGGTTCTGTTCTTACAGATAGCAGCAGTAACATTCTTGGCTTTACCCAATTTGAAGATGAATTTATTTGGGACACTCAAGTAACAAATGTAGACGAAACTGCACTTGGAACTAGCCGTGTATTGCAAACAGTTACTACACCATTAGGATTTGAAACTAAGGCTATACTTGGTATTATTGCAAGAGTTATAAATTCTAATTATAATATTCAATTTACTGTAACGCATCCAAATGTAACAGATGCTGAACCTCTACCACCTATTGCTAATAATGCTGGTGAGAACACTGGTGGTGAGCAAGGTACATGGGCTGCTGGCACACACATAGTCAGAACTAATACATCAAGTCAAGTAGCATTTAGACAAAGCTTTAATGGCACAGACTATATTAATACTAATGGTTACTATGATCCTAGAGGTAGAGGATAACAATGCCTACTTCTTCTTCACGTTTACAAAAACTAAATTTTCTACCCGGTTTTCACCGTGAGTCTACTCAGTATTCTGAGGAAGGCAAATGGTATGATGGTGATCGTGTACGTTTTCGTGAAGGTAAACCTGAAAATTTAAGAGGTTATCAAAAAAAATCTGATACGGCTATCATAGGTACTTCTAGAGTTTTACATTCTTGGATCAATAATTCAACTGAAAAGCTATTAGCTACAGGAACAGAACAACGTCTTAATATTTTTTTTAATGACATTAATTATGACGTAACACCTATAGTAAAAGTATCAGCTTTAACTAGCACAATGAATGTACAGAGTGGTTCTGCTGTTGTTTCTGTTAGTTTAACAAATCACGGTGTAAGTGTTGGTGATTGGATTATGTTTTCCAGTACATCTTTACCCGGCTTTTCTGAAGGAACTGACTTTGCAGTAACAGCTTTTGGTGGACCTACTTATCAAGTAGTAAGTAAATCAGGACTAAATAATTTTGCATTTACAGTTAATTATACAGCAGATTCCAATCTTACAGATGTAGGCATAGCTACTGCTAACTTTCTATTGCCTACTGAACAGACAGACAGTATTCAAGGACTAGGATATGGTGCTGGTGTATATAATGCAGGTGTTTCTACTACAGGTTTACGTGCATGGAATGTTCAAGCTTCTTCTTCCAATATTACCTTCCTTGCAAATCAATGGTCAATGGATAACTGGGGTGAAGACCTTTTAGCTGTACGTCGAGGTTCTGAACTATTTCATTGGGATGCAGATGCTTCAGCAACACCACAAAGAGCAGATATTGTTTCTACTGGTCCTTCTAAAATAAACAGTATTGTTGTGTCTCCTAATGATAGACATGTTATTGCTCTAGGAACAAATGAAGCAGGTACTTCTATATTTAATCCTCTACTTGTTAGATGGTCAGATCAAGAAGATTATACTAATTGGACACCAAGTATTTCTACTACATCAGGTGAGATACAGTTAGTAGACGGTACAGAAATTATTGGCGGTATTCGTTCACGTAATGCTATTCACATTTGGACTGATCGTGCTATGTATGCTCTAAACTATGTTGGTCCTCCTTTTATCTTTAACAATACACTACTAGGTAATAATGCAGGTCTTATTGGTCCACATGCTGCAGTAGCACTTGAAGGTGTTACATATTGGATGGGTATTAATGACTTTTTTGCATTCAATGGTCGTGTACAAAAACTAGATTGTACTGTTCGTAGACATATTTATGATAGTTTTAATATGTCGCAAGCTGACAAAGTATATGCTGGAACTAACTCAGAGTTTCACGAAGTAATTTGGCTATATCCTGCTAATGATGCACTAGAACCTGATAGATATATTATTTATAATACAGTAGAAAATCATTGGGTATTTGGTACAGGTTTCTTTAATACATTTGAAGATAGGGTTGTGTTTGATAATACAATTACTACAGGTTCAAAGACTGTTGGAGCAGATAATTATTATTGGGATAATGAACTTGTATCTGTATTTACTGGTGATGGTGATGCACTAACTTCTTATATTGAATCAGCAGACTTTGACATTGAAGATGGTGACAAGTTAATGTTTATGGATCGTATTATTCCTGACTATACTATTAACCAAGGTTCTATTCAATTTACTATTGATACTAAAAATTATCCTTCTGGTTCTACAGTTTCAAAAGGACCATTTACTATTAATGCAGGTACACAAAAAATTGATCTAAGAGCAAGAGGTAGACAAGCATCTATTCGTGTTTCTTCTTCTGATTCTGGTACTAGCTGGCGTTGGGGTAGTGTACGATTGGCTATTCAACCAGATGGTGGTAGATAATGGTAGCTAAACTTTATCCTGAACTTCCATACTATGCTAACCTAGATATGGTAGATAGTCAACAGCTTTATAATGATCTTATTCGTTATGCAGCAGAAATGAAGTTCCTTCTAGAACAAAGAGATTTGGAAGTAGAGTTATCTCCTGCTACACGTGTACGTACTGTGGTTAGTGTTAATGAAATAGGTAGACCAGAAGAAGGTTTTATAGTTTTTGCTACAAGTGTACAGAAATACAAAGGTTATGTCTCAGGAACAGGTTGGGTAGACTTTCACTAATGAATAATAATTACAAGAATATGATTGATTTGATTTATAATAGTACATTTGTAGAGAATGTCAACAACGGATTAGCGCCTCAAACTGATTATTTTGGGGCTAGAACGGGAAATGGTATGGCATATTCTAAAGACTCATTGTATAATAATACAAATACTTTACATGCGGATATGACCAAACCACAGTCACACTACATGAATATAAAACAAGGGACTAAGTAATATGGCACTAATGGTAAATAGAGACGCACCGTATAGTGGTTTATCCAATCTTATGGCTATGCAAGGACGGTATGGAGATACTGAACTTGTACACATGTCTAAGCCTGAGATTCAAGGACTAGCATCACTAGGCCAGCTTACTATCAATCCTGATACAGGCCTACCAGAAGCTTTTAGTCTTAAATCACTTCTTCCAGTAATAGGTGGTATTGCAGGTAGTATTCTTCTTCCCGGTGCAGGAACTGCTTTAGGTGCTGGTTTGGGTGCTACCGCTGTTGGTGCAGGTTTAGGTACTACAGTAGGTGGTTTATTAGCTGGTCAAAAACCGGGTGAAGCTTTACTTGGTGGTGTTACTTCTGGTCTTTTGTCTTTTGGTATTGGTTCAGCTTTAGGTACGACAGGTGTAGAACAAGCACTTAAACCTGCTGAACAAATAGCTTCTGAGGCTGCTGCTGCACAGCTCGCAGATGTTCCGGGCTATATAGGAGCGGGGCCGACAGGGGTATCTACTGTTGGACAAGCTATGGCTGCTTTAGAAGCACCAGCAGGATCAATGATAGGTATAAAAGATGTAGCACCTAAAACTTTCTTAGGTTTTGAAACGGCTCCTGCTGTAGCAAAAGGACAGATATATGCTCCTTCAGAATTAATGAAAATGGGGGTTACTCCTTCTACAGCTAGTTTTAAAGAAATAGCATTACAAAAAGCTACAGACCCTTTCACATATGCTCCATTAGGTATTGCAGCATTAACAGGTGGATTACAAGAACGTTATAAAGCACCAGAACCTAAAGCACGTAAGCCGGCAGAAACTGACTTTGATAAAATTGAATTAGTAGGTGGGGGTGTTAGACGACCTATTCCTACAGAAGCAGAATATCTAAGACGTGGTGTTGAAGGAGGTAGCCAACGATACTTTGATGAACCTTATCGCTATATCCGTACAGCGGCAGAAGGTGGTATAGTTGGACTACAACAAGGCGGTATGCCTACACCACAAGCACCATCAGCCATGTCTGCTATGCTTACACCTCCTGTACAACAGCCACAGCCAATACAACCTATTAATATAGCTGTACAGCCTCCACAACAACAGCCT
>Ga0255751_10001784_pt1 | contig 20320 bp, 18 predicted proteins | sample 071ome_20_FD_179951 | JGI IMG/M metagenome (GOLD analysis project Ga0255751, IMG submission 179951) | Coastal salt marsh microbial communities from the Groves Creek Marsh, Skidaway Island, Georgia - 071412BT metaG (version 2) | ecosystem: Environmental > Aquatic > Marine > Intertidal zone >...
CAAGCACTTCTCCCACCATCTCAGGATCCAATGCCGAAGTCGGCTCATCAAAAAGCATGACACGTGGCCCCATAGCAAGCGCCCGCGCAATGGCTACCCGTTGCTGCTGGCCACCGGAAAGCTGGCTTGGATACTTATCTGCCTGGGCCTCAATGCCGACCTTCTGCATCAGGTCATCGGCAATGGCATTGGCTTGCTGCTCGGACATCTGCTTTACGCGCAGCGGAGCCAGAGTAATGTTTTCCCGAATGGTCATATGAGGGAAAAGATTGAATGACTGGAACACCATGCCTACATCCGCGCGTGCGGTTTCGTCCTGCGTGATATCAATGCCAGCAATCTTTACTTCACTGGAGTCGTCGAAATCTTCCAGCTGGTTGATACAGCGAATCAAAGTGGATTTGCCGGACCCGGATGGACCGACAATACAAACTACCTCACCTTCATTAATCTGTAGGTCCACGCCGGCCAGCGCGTTAAAGCTGCCGAACTGCTTGCGCAAATTCTTGATGGAGACGATAGCGCTCACTGAGAATATTCCTGCCGAAATCGTTTCTCGAGTCGGCCCACCAGAATCACCAGCGGCCAGAGCAGGGCAAGGTAAATAAGCGCAGCGACGATAAGCGGGGTTGGATTGGCCTCCAGCGCCTGAGCCTGATTCGCCTGCTTGAGCAGATCCGGCATGGCCACTACCGAAGCCAGCGCCGTGTCTTTGATAACGTTGATGCAGTTGTTGGTGAGCGGCGGAATCACCACGCGAATAGCCTGGGGCAGAATCACATCTACCATGGTATGCCGGTAGTTCAAACCCAGTGCATGGGAAGCCTCGAACTGTCCGGACGGAATCGCTTCAATACCCGCACGAAAAATCTCTGCGGTGTAAGCACCGGAAACCAGAGTCAGGGCAACTGCGGCCGCGGTAAATGCCGACGGCTGGATACCCGCAAAAGGTGGCGCGTAGTAAACCACAATCAGCAGAACCAGAATGGGGATTGATCGGAAAATATCGATATACATTTTGCTGGCAACTCCGGCCGGCCGCACGCCGTAGAGTCGCACCAGGGCCAGAAACAGGCCGAGTGCCAACCCGCAGGCAATGCTGGTGGCGCCGAGCAGCAGCGTGACCCTCAATCCGGCCAGCAACAGAGGCATGGAGTTAAGCAGGACACTCCAGTTCAGAAAAGTTTGGGCAAACCCCGCGTCACGCCCCCCGACGGAGGTGGAGCGTGGGCGGTCCACCACTGAAACCGTTGAACTGCTGGCCAGTGGCTCGCTGCCAAACCAGCTGCGGTGAAGTTCAGCGACAAAACCACTGCGCTTCAACTCAGTGATGACGTCATTCACCTGATCCGCCAGCGGATTGCCCTGGGCCAACACCATGGAGTAGCGCTCGCCGGTTTCGATGCGCTGCACGACCTTGAAGTAAGGCTTGTCTCTGATGAAGTATTCCAGACCCGGAATATCCGAGATGTAACCGTCCACTCTGCCGGACTGCACGTCCAGCATCGCAGGCACCAGACCCTCGAAGCGCCGGATCTCACCAATTCCATAGCGAGCGGCATTTTCTGTAGTCCACATATCGCCCGTGGAGCCGGTGTCCACCGCCACCACTCTACCCTGCAGGTCTGCCAGGCTGCTGATATTACTGTCACTGTCCACGGTTAAGGACTGGGCACTGTCATAGTAAGGCTGCACAAAGGCTACCGACTCCAGGCGCCGCTCTGTGACTGTGATAGAAGACAGGGCAATATCGATTCGGCCTGACTGCACGGCGGAGAACAAACCACTGAAAGGGATGTTGATGATTTCCACATCCATGCCAAGTTGATCGCCGATCTGGTTGACCAGATCGATCTCAAACCCGACGTAGTCGCCGTTCTCGTCCTGAAATTCCCAGGGCACATTGCCGATGTTCGCGCCCACGGTGAGATTGGCTGCGTGTGTTGCCTCAGAAGTCAGTAAGACAATCAGGCAAACGCTGGTGATGAAACTTAAACGGGTCACAGGCCTGTCAATCAGGAATCAGATTTACAATTCGGCATTAGATCAGAAAGCGAACTGAGGAGAAACCGCGCTAAAATCAGGCGTTGATCAGGCCATTCGCGCAAACGACAAAAGAAGCAGAGGAGAGAAAGCGCGGACTCTCCGGAAAAGAATGCAGGCGGATTCAAGATCAGCAAAAGTTCCAACGCCCGCGATGCTGAACATCGAGCTGGCGGTAATCACTGCGTGAACCTGCTGGCCAAGCAGGCAAGTTCATAGTATCAATAGCGACCACCCTAAGAAGCTGATCTTCTTTACAACCTGGAGACACATCTATGCTGAACCTCAACCCAGCGCGCGGCACCCTGACATCTCTTCAACTGCTCTGCGCGCTTACCGCGCTCTGGCTCGGCACCTCGGCCAGCGCTCAGCAACCCGCGCCACCCCCCGGCGCTTACGATGCCGCACCTTACCTGGGTGAAGTCAGAAACCAGTATGTCTACGGAGACATCTGGGAGCGCCCCGGGCTGTCTGCCAGGGACCGCAGCATGATTACCGTAGCCGTCAATCAGGCGCTGTATGCCACCAATGAGTTGCGCCTGCACATGGGCCGCGCCCTCGACAATGGCGTCACCCAGGCCGAAATATCTGAAATTATTGCGCACACGCTGTGGTACTCGGGATTTCCAACAGGAGTGAACGCTGCCAGAGTAGCGGCTGAAGTCTTTGCGGAACGCGGGTTACCCGCCTCACCACCCGGCGCCTCCGACCGGAGCCCACCGGAAAATCCTGACCTCGAATTTCCCGGTGCTTTCCCGCAAACCCCCTACCTGCGAGATCTGCTGAATCAGGTTGTTTATGCCGAAACCTGGCAGCGAGAAGAACTTTCGCCCCGTGATCGCAGCATGATTACTGTCGCAGTAGGCACCGCACTGTACGCGTCCAGCGAGGTCCGGCATCACGTGGGGCGCGCGCTGGACAACGGCGTCACTCAGACTGAAATCGCAGAAGTGATTACCCATGTCAGTTTTTATTCCGGCTTCCCCACAGCAGTGAACGCAGCGAGAGTGGCAGCCGAGGTCATGGAATCCCGGGGCATCGTGCTGGGCGGCGGCAGGTTCCCGGCCGCACCTTATCTTGATGAGTTAATTGATGGATTGGTGTTTAATGAGACCTGGGGCCGCGAACAGCTTTCCGCGCGTGACCGGAGTCTGGCGACCATCGCTGTCACGCTGTCCAACTATCAGACCGACCAGTTACGCGTGCATCTGAATCGAGGCCTGGATAATGGCCTGTCCACAGAGGAGATCGCCGAACTGATTGCGCAGGTCACTCTGTACTCGGGGTTTCCGACCGGCGTGAACGCCTCAAGAACATTTGCAGAGGTGCTGCGCGAGCGAGGTCTCCCGCTGCCTGACTCTCTTTAGCCGACAAAGCGTACGAACAAGTCACTGGCTGCGCACTCTTCGCAGCCAGTGACCTGAAGGATGAATACCCGTGTCAGTGAAACGCTGTACACAATGCGCTGCTGACTTTTCCTGTCGGGCAAACCGCCCGTGCTGGTGCACCAGTCTCCCGGTTCTGGATGATTGTTTTCCGAGAGAGCCCTGCGGGCTATGCCCGGAATGTCTGAAAAGTCGAACTCTTGAGCAGATCAGCCAGGCCGTGGCGAAATTTGAAGCGGGCGAGACCGATAACCCGGCCGCGCCCTACCTGGGGCAGACGCAGACCCAGTCATTGATTGAAGGCATTGATTACACCATCGAAGGAGGCGTGGCCCTGGTCTTTACCGCCTGGTATCACCTCAAGCGGGGTGAATGCTGCGGCAGTGGCTGCCGCCACTGCCCTTACGACCACATCAATGTGCCGAGCTGAAAGGCCGGCAGTACTCAGCCTATCGGGGCCGCGAAAATCAGGCCAGACAACCTCCGACCCGTAGACGCTAATCTGCCTCAGCCAGTTCCTTCATGGCGCGCAGCGCATTGGTGAACATGCCACGGCGTCGTTCAATGTCCGCGTCCTTTGCTGCCTGGTCAGCCAGATTGGAGACATCCAGGGTCAGGGTGTACAGCATCTTGGAGGTGGAATCAGTCAGCGGGCGGGCTTCCATAAAGCCGTGGTACAGATTGTAGAATTCACCTTCCACTGCCGGTTGGGTATAGCCATAGGAAAGCTCAGTCTGCGCCACCATGATTTCCAGAATGCGCCCGCCCAGCAGCGATCGCACAGAACCCATACCGCCATCGCCCGAGGTAATTTCACAGTCGAGTCCCAGCCACTCACTGATTCCGCAGTAATCACCGACTTTCTCCCAGACTTCCGCGGCCGGTTTATCAATATCGATTTCCATGTCAATGGTGACGTATTCCTGTGCGACTGCAGACGCTGAAATGAAAACGACGCCTGCAGCAACGGACGCTAAACTCGTGACTAAACGCATGCGGGACTCCTGAAAATTGAATAAGGTCTTATCCTATGCAATTGCGCCCTGAAAGCCCAGCCTCAACGCGAGTTCGCTGTCCCCGTTGCCACTGAGCACTTGCTTCCCGCGGTAACCTGCGAGACTCTGAACCCATGGTATCCATGACCTGCTTCAGCCTGCCCACACCGCGTCCGCTGGGGAGATGCCGGGGTGACTGACCTTATTCTCTCCAGCGCGGTGGTCCTACTGCTGATGGTCTCCCTACTGCTGGTCTTGCGCTGGGGCGATGTCATTCTGCGTGGCGAAATGCCGACGCGCTTTTTCGCCTTTTTCGCCATCCTTTTCACATCCGGCCTGGATGTTGGTCTGATCATCTTCCCGCTGGGGGAGTTTCCGGTTTATGCAACAGAAGCGGTGTATGGCTTTACCAATCCGCTCGCCATCGAATTCGGCTTCTGGGGCTTTTTCATCTGGCTGTTTTACTTCGTGACGACTTTCTATTTTTGCGTGGTTGAACCGCGCTTGCAGCTGTTCGAAATGCCTTGGGTAAAATGGATCAACAATGCCATAGTCATCACCACCTGCGCATTTACCGGTTACCTGTTCATGACCTATCTGCCGGATTATCTCCCCGGCGTGACGCCACTTCAGCAGTACCTTATCGTCGGTTTGGTCCTGATGGCAGCGGTGCTTTCCAGTACCGATATTCGCTATGTGAAACTCCTGAGCCTTTCCTCGACCTGGTTGTTTTTTGTGCTGATTCTCCTGGTGTGGCAGTTCAGCGGCCTCGGGTTCCGCGGTCTTGCGGACAATCTTTCGCAACTGAGTCAGTATTTTGGCAAGATTCATGAGTTCGTCTTGCCTTTTTCCGACTACCACGCTTTCTACCTCTTCTGGTGGTTTGCGTGGAGCATCATGATCGGACAGTTTGTGGCTCGCTTTGTTGGCGGCCTGCGAACCTGGCAGCTATTACTCGCGCTGCTTTGTATTCCCTCTATTCCTATCGCGCTGTGGTTCTCCGTGCTGTTCGGGGTTTATGAGCGGGGAATCGAGATTACAGGTTTACTGAACGGCTTGATGCTGCTCGTAGGAGTCGTCTTTGTCGTGAATTCTCTGGACTCACTGACCCGTCTCTATACCGGAAACCTCAATTGGACTGTCGATGAGTTGGGCATGCGGAAGTATGTGACGTTCCACTGGCTCCTCCTTTACACTCTTATCCTGCTGTACCGTTTCACCCCGTTTCAGATCGAATGGATCGGTCTGGTTGTCATAGGTCTGTATCTGCTGATAACGGGCCTGATCATTCGATACCGCAGAGAACTCCAGACTGCTGATGCGAATTAAAATGACACAAAAACAAGCTGATAAATTCCGTCTGCCAGGATTGCCTGAGCAATGAGAGAATTCCACTATATTATCGTTGGCGCCGGGTCGGCAGGCTGTGTCCTCGCCAACCGCCTGACGGCAGATCCTGAGATCAGGGTTCTGCTGATTGAGGCCGGAGGCAGCGACCGACACGTGTTAGTGCGCATGCCCACTGCGCTCTCCTATCCAATGGCAATGAGTCGTTTCAACTGGGGCTATTTCTCTGATCCCGAACCGGGCCTTGATCATCGTCGGATCTCCTGCCCCCGCGGCAAAGGCCTCGGAGGCACATCCTCTATCAACGGCATGGTCTATGTGCGCGGTAACGCACAGGACTATCAAGAATGGGAAGAATCAGGTGCCACAGATTGGGGCTACAGGTCCTGCCTGCCCTATTTCAAACGGGCCGAAAGCTGGATCCGGGGCGGTGATACCTATCGCGGCGACGAAGGTCCTCTGGGTGTAAGCGCTGGTAATGACATGCGGCTGAGCCCGCTCTACCGGGCATTCATCGATGCTGGCGTTCAGGCAGGTTACCCCGAAACCGAAGACTACAACGGTGAATTTCAGGAAGGCTTCGGGCCAATGCATATGACCGTCAGCGGCGGTGTTCGCGAATCCACCGCCCGGGCCTACCTCAAGCCTGTTCTGAACCGACCCAATCTGACGCTGCTCACTAAAGCACGCGCGCACCGGATTGTGCTCGATGGCAAGCGGGCAACGGGCGTGGTGGTGAGCGTTAATAACCAGGCCACCACGTATACCGCAACGAACGAAGTGATCCTGTCGGCAGGAAGTATTGCCTCTCCGGTTCTTCTGCAGCTCTCCGGTATCGGAAATCCGGACCACCTCGCCAGCACCGGTATTAAACCCACGCACGAATTACTCGGGGTGGGCGAAAATCTGCAGGATCATCTCGAGGTCTACTTCCAATTCCACTGCAAGCAACCGGTTACGCTGAACAAAAAGCTTGGCCTGTTGAGCAAGGGACTGATTGGCGCACGGTGGCTGTTATTCAAAGATGGCCTCGGGGCAACCAATCACTTTGAATCCTGCGCGTTTATCCGCTCAAGGAGCGGCCTGAAAGCGCCGGACATTCAGTATCATTTTCTGCCAGCCGCGATGCGCTATGACGGCACCGCCTCCACCGACGGCCACGGATTTCAGGTGCATGTAGGCCCTAACAAGCCCAGGAGCCGCGGGCGCGTAAAGATCCGGTCAGACAACGTCAATGACGCACCGAGTATTCTTTTCAACTATTTACTGCATGAGGAAGACCGCCAGGCCTGGCGCCAGTGTATCCATCTGACTCGGGAGATTATGTCGCAGCCGGCAATGGACCCCTTTCGGGGTTCAGAACTCCAGCCCGGCGCGGACGTGCAATCCGATGCCGAAATCGCAGCATGGCTGCGGCAGAATATTGAGAGCGCCTATCATCCGGCAGGCACCTGCAAAATGGGTCCCGCTACGGATAACCAGGCAGTGGTGGATCCGGAGTGCCGAGTGCATGGTCTGGAAAATCTCCGGGTGGTGGACGCCTCGGTGTTCCCGACCTTACCGAACGGCAACATCAATGCGCCTGTCATCATGGTGGCCGAGAAGATATCCGACAGAATTTTAGGGCGGCCCGCATTGCCTGAGGCTGAGGTGCCGCTGCATCTGCCTGACAATTGGGAGACCCGGCAGCGCTGACGGTCCGATGACATTGCTCTGCGGCTGTTCAGGCAGACAAGCAGACCACCCCCGCCAGCAGAACCGGCCGTTGATTCATCGCACGGTGCGCAGAAACGCCAGCCGCCGGCCCGGAAAAACCTGCCGGTGAACGCGCGCTGTGAACGCCCATAGCCTCATCCAGCTACGACGCGAAGTACTCCCTGAACAGGGTAATCACTGTCTCGGTGTCAGCCGCACTGATATCGAGATGGGTCACCAGACGCATCCGTTTACCACCCAACACTTTAACCCCCCGCTCCGCCAGAAATTGCCCAAGCTGAACACCGGTGTCCTCATCAGGAAGCTCGATAAAAACCATATTGGTCTGGCTGCTGATGAGCGTGATGGTATCAAACTCAGACATGGCCTGGGCCAGGCGTTTTGCGTGCGCGTGATCAAAGCGCAAGCGGTCAACATGGTGGTCAAGCGCATAGTCGATGGCTGCCGCCAGCACGCCGGCCTGGCGCAGGCCACCTCCCGCCATTTTGCGCCAGCGTTTCGCCGCAGCGATGAACGGGCCGGAGCCGCACAGTAACGACCCGACCGGTGCGCCAAGGCCTTTGGAAAAACAGATCGAAACGCTGTCCACATGCCGAACGATCTCCTTCACGTCGACGCCCAGTTCGGTCGCCGCGTTGAAGACCCGCGCGCCATCGAGATGCAGCGCCAGCCCATGGCGTCGCGCGAACTCGGCTGCCTGCGCCATGTAGTCCAGCCCCAGCACCTTGCCGTTGTGCGTGTTTTCCAGCACGAGCAGTCTGGTCATGGCAAAGTGCGGATCATCCGGCTTGATCCGAGACCGGACGAGTTCAAGATCCAGGCTACCGTCGGTGGAGACCGGGATAGGTTGCGGCTGGATACTGCCAAAGACCGCAGCCCCACCAGCTTCATACAGGTAAGTATGATAATCCTGCCCAACGAGGTACTCCTCGCCACGCTGGCAGTGAGCCAGCAGTGCCACCAGATTGCTTTGCGTCCCGGAAGGCAGCAGCAGAGCCGATTCTTTACCGGCGAGACTCGCAACCCTCTGCTGCAGCGCGTTGACGCTCGGGTCATCGCCGAAAACGTCATCACCTACCGGCGCGCTGGCCATCTGGCTGCGCATGCCTGCCGAAGGCTGTGTAGTCGTGTCACTTCTCAGATCAATCATGTCAAGCGTCTCAGTTGGCAGAAGGTATGGCGCACCGCGACATGGTTCGGATCACTCAGTGTGAGAGTCTCTGGCCGTTGCCAGCACTACCGTTTCCCAGGACACATGATCGCGACCATGCTGATCTGCACGCTGAGTCACTGACATAACCGCTAGCCCGCGCGTGCTTGCCAGTCGCTCGAGTTCAGCGACGCTGACCGGGAAAATGCCCCGTTCCTGTCTCTCTTCTGCATGGGAATGGCGCAAGCTTATGACCAGCACGCCGTCGGAAGCAAGCAACTCGGACAGAACACTCAGGGCCTGCTCTCGCTCTGATTCGGGAAGATGCATCCAGACCGCACTCAGCAGAATCAGGTGGAACTGCGGTTTCAACGCCAGCAGGCTTGTGAGTGCTGGCAAGCAATCGTCCAGCCAGTCTATCTGCTCATGACAGTCAAGGCTGGCCCGCCGGCGAAATGCCGCCTCCGGTTCAACTGCAGTCACCTGCCAGCCCATGTCTGCCAGCCAGTGGGCATCACGACCGGTGCCCGCTCCAATGTCGCAGGCGCGCCCCGGCGTCTCAGGCAAATAGGAAAGCCAGCCGGCGTGCAGTTGCTGTGGAGGGATCGCCCGATAGCGATTGAAGAGAAGGTCGCAGTTGTCGGCGTAGTACGTCACACCGACGTTGTATCATGAAGGCAAGGGGAGTGCGAATGCCCATATTCCTCTGGTAGCGCGCTCACCTGTAAGTGGTCCTGATTCGTCTCTCCAGGATCCTCAGCCGCTATTCCGAACAGGCCAGACCGATTCTCAGGGCATCTTCCATGAACTCAAAATGTTCGAGCACGGCCTGCGTGGATTCCGTTGCCGCCTGCAGCACCGGACCCGCCTGAGCAATCACGTTAGCGCCGAGTTTGATGGCCTTCGCTGCGTCGAGTCCGTGTCGGATACCGCCGGAGGCAATCAGAGGGATATGCGGCAGCTCAGCACGAATGGCTTTCACAGCGTCAGGTGTGGCAATACCCCAATCCTTGAAGATCTCTCCCAGAGCCCGGAGTCTCGGATCGGCGGTTCGCCCGGCCTCGACTTCAATGAAATTGGTGCCGCCCTTACCGGCGACATCGATCGCGCTGACGCCGGCATTCACGAGTCTCTTGGCCGTCCCCGCCGAGATGCCCATGCCAACTTCTTTCGCGATAACAGGCACATCAAGACACGCGCAGACGGTTTCAATGGCGGCCAGCAGGCCGCGCCAGTCGGTGTCGCCATCCTCCTGCATCAGTTCCTGAAGACAATTCAGGTGAATAATCAGAGCGTCTGCGGCAATCATATCGACCGCCCGCTGAATTTCCGCCAGAGAAAAATCATCGCGTAACTGCGCCGCGCCCAGATTGGCGTATAGCGGAATATCCGGAGCCCAGCCGCGCAAGTGATTAGTCAGGCCGCTGCTGCCGGCACTGAGCAGAGCAATGCGCTGCGAGCCGACACCCATGGCGATACCAATCTCCTGTGCCGCTTCGGCAAGATGGGCATTGATCTTTTCTGCCTTGAAAGGCCCCCCGGTCATTGAGCTGATGAGAAAGGGGAGCCGAAGCCGTTTGCCAAGAAACTCAGTGGAGAGGTCGAAGCGCAGCAAGTCCTGTTCAGGCAGAGCGTTGTGGGTCAACTGCACTTCGTCCCAGGGACTCGCTTGCGCGGCGAGCTCCAACCGCTGATTGAGCACCAGATCAATGTGATCGGTTTTACGCTTGAGAATCTCTGTCATCCTGGCTTCCCCTGTGAATCCTGATTGAGCACTCCGATCAGCAGCATGTGTGGCACGGTCAGCGCAAACAACCCGACAAAAACCACCTGCATCAGCTGAAAGCTGAAGTCGATGTCAGGCAGACTCAAAAATAATCCGGCCCCTAACACAAAGCTAAGTACGGTGAACGGCACGGCGTAGACCAGTGTTTCAGCCAGGCCGAGTTGCTCCATAGACTGGTTGAGATGCAGCGGGCTGTGTAAGAGGCAGAAGTAAACGGTAAAGTAAGCAATGGGCGGCAGGGCATAAGCGGCACAGAACAAAACAACCATTTCCGCCAGCAAGATGAGACTCGACGGCTGCGTCTTGAAACAACAATAGGCCGCCGTGAGCGAGCTGGCGATGGATAGGAGCACCATGCCGTCCACAATAATCTGGCTTCCCGCCGGTGCCAGCACCGCGAATATCGCGAGCACCTCTGCTGGATGGAACAGAGCTGGCAGTGTAATGACCGCGGTGCTGATGGCAAGGCTCGGTATCCGACCGAAATAGCGCTGCCAGTCGCCGGAAAAATGCCATGCGGAAAACGCCAACATAGGGACAATGCACAATTCAGGCAGAATGAACCACACCCCTACAACAGCGACTGTCAGCGCCAGGTAGCCCGCAGAAAATTTAAGCAGACCGGTTACCCCGCGCCACAGACCCGCCTGTCTGGCGATTGCCGGGTCGACGGCACCGTGAGGCAGGCCGGTCAATGCCAGCAGCAGACCGAATATCAGAAGCTGGGCCTCGACGTTTTCCCTTAACCAGACATTGTATCCCCCTATGGCGATGACGGAGAGCACACTGAATGCGAGCCTCGCCGGGGGAGTCACTAACGCACTTCGTGCCACGTATGACTCCTGTTTGCCGTGACTATCCCGGCATAGATTTCAGCAAACGCACAGCGAATAAGCGGCAGCTTGGGCAGCGCCAGCATAACGGCCAGTAAATCCTGCATACCGGGCCGGTCCGTCAGAAAACGCAGCAGGCGATCAGCAGACACCTTGCTCGCCAGAGACATAAAAAGCTGAGGCGCAAGGGCCGGATTGCTCGCAATTGTTCTGAGGAACACCTTATCCATCCACATTAACAGCGCACGGTCTGGTGGAAAGCCCTGTGCTTTACCCTCTTTCAGGATGCCCTCAGCGCAGATCTCTGCCCATCGCTGAATGCGTTTGAAAGCATACCCTGTTGAGGGGCGCGCGGCTCCGGCACCAAGACCGGTATAAATCCAGCGCGGATCCGTTGACACAGCAGAACCCGACAGACCCATGGGAATCACACCACATTCTTCTCTGACTATCTGAAACGACGCGTCACCGCACATCCGGCGCAGCGATTCCAGCGCGTCTGGCCGAAGACTTTCCGCCGGCAGTGACTTTGCCGCAAAGCGCGTGAATTCAACGAGCAGCGTATGCCGATCAAGCGGCAAAACATAGTCAAACATGAATCCCTCATTGTCGACCCGCATATCCTTCATGACCTGTGCTACATCTTCCATTCGGTGGGGTGTTTCCAGTCTGACTTCCAACCCGAAAAAGACCTGCTTGAGCATCGATGACCCGATATCAATTTGATCGGGGATCCTGGTATCCACAATTTGTCCGGCGGTCACTACTCTACTGGCTGACTCAGTAACATCCGACCCACTTTCCAAAACAAGTTCAAGGCAGTCTTCAACCGGTTTGACTTCAGAAACGCGAGCGCTTTTCAACAGGGTAATTTTCGGATTTTGGGCCAGCTGCTCCTCAACCTGCTCATAAAAACGAATCGAGGGGACATAGTGATAGTGCCAACCCTCGCCAGAAGTGTGCCGGTGGCTTTCGGACTCTGCACTGAATTCCCAGGATGGCCAGGACTTGGCGATCAGATCGGCGGCCGTGTCGACTGCTTCACTGCCGTAGCTTTCCTGCCGTGCCTGATTGTTGTGATCCGCTTGCGCCCAAAAACACCAGGAACGGTCATTGGTATAGCGTGAGCGGGGCTCAACAATGAGGGTGCGGGGCACATGCTCAGGCTGAACAGCCAGACGGCAAAGCGCCGCTGCCAGAGAAAGTCCGGAGCAGCCACCTCCGATGATGATCAAGTCGTAATCACTGTCCGGATTGTCAGGGCGATTGGTTGGCATAGGGCAAGCCCGTTAGATGAACATGCAGGCCTGACTGATGAGGCGCGTAAGGCGGTGCGCACGGATCAGACAGCAGCGCTCGGCAAGCGACCCGAAGCTTTCTCGGTAACCCGACATAGGCGCGCCCCGCGCAGACATCAAAGCCTCGCTCGGCGATCACCAGGCCAATTTCCCGGTACACCGACGCCGCAACCTTTATTCCCTGCCGCGCTCTTGGAGGCAAAAACCTCAGTCCGGCCCGGCCGGATTCATAGTAAAGTTCCGCCAGAGACAGCAGGCGCTGAGCCGATTCAATCAGCAACTCAGATTCCCACGGGGAGGGATTGGCCAGACACTCCGGCGTGATTTCATCAAGCCACTGACCGGGAACATATCGCCGTCCCATGCCTGCGTCTTCCTGCACATCCCTGGCAATGTTCGTCAGCTGCATCCCAATACCCAGATCAATGGCATGGGCTCTCGCTCGGGCATCGTGAACACCAAGCACATCACACATCAGCAGCCCGACTGTGCCGGCAACCCGATAGCAATAACGCAAGAGCTCGGCCTCAGTGCCGACCATAACCGGCTGCAGGTCAGATTCAATGCCTCTGATCAGCTCCAAAATCACGTCAGATGGCATCTGACACTGGCTGGACAGCGCAATGAAGTCCTCAATTACCGGCGCGGTACTGTAACCGAGTTCCAGATCACGCTTCAGAAGGTCGAGCTCAATCTGCGCCGCTTCAGCGTCTGACGCTTCATCCACCAGATCATCGACAAAGCGGCAGAAACGGTAAAGACGGGCGCAATCTTCCAGCTGCCGCTTATCCAGAAAGCGGCCGGCAAATCGGAAGGATTTTCCGTGGTGGGCCAGAACGCTCACCGCGGGCTCGATCGATTTGGCTTTATAGCTCATCAACATGGCCTTGCTTCTTTACGCGGTAGAAAGAACAGGGCTGCTGACGACTTCAGGAATCAGGTGATCGAGTACTTTGGCTGAGCTGACGACACCGGGCAGACCGGCGCCGGGATGGGTCCCTGCGCCAACCAGATAAAGATTCTCCGGTCCTTCAGCCTTGTTGTGGAAACGGAACCAGGCCGACTGAGTGAACAGCGGGGCCACTGAGAAGCCTGCGCCGCCAACGCTGAGGTAGTCTGACTCGAAGTCCTCTGGTGTCATGTAAAAATCAGTGACCAGGTGCTGCTCCAAATCCGGCAGCATGTGTTCACTCAGAGATTCTATGATTCGCTGTCGCAGCAGCGGGCCCTGTGTGTCCCAGTCAATGCCGGCATTCAGATTGGGGACCGGAGCAAGGACATAAAACGATTCACAGCCCGCGGGGGCAAAGCTGGCGTCTGTTGCGGTTGGCCGGTGCAGGTACAGGGAGAAATCTTCCGGCAAAGACTTGGCGCTGAATATTTCGTCCAGCAATTCGCGATAGCGCTGCCCCAACCAGATCGTGTGATGGGCGATATCCGGATATTCCCGATCAGTGCCGAAAAACAGAACGAACAGGCCCATCGACAAAGCATGTTGGCGGGTTTTCTGTTGCGCGGCCCAGGTCTGTTGTGACGATTCCAGCATATGGCCGTAGAGATACTTGGGATCAACGTTCGCCACCACGACATCCGCTTCTATTTCAGCCCCGCTCTCAAGACGCACTCCTCGGGCCTGCCGATCTTCGACCAGAATTTTGTCAACGGTGGTATTGAGCGTTATGGTAATGCCGAGTTCTTCCATCAGCTTACGGTAGGCCTCCACCAATGCACCAGTTCCACCCATTGCAAAGTGTATTCCCCAGCGCCGCTCCAGAAAATGAATAAGCCCGTATATGCTGGTGGTGTCAAACGGATTACCACCGACCAGCAGTGGTTGCACTGAGAATGCCTGACGGAGTTTAGGGTCTTTCAGGTAGGCGCAGACCATCTGCCAGACAGTGCGGTAGCATTTCAGTTTGAGCAGTGCCGGAATCTGTGCCAGCATGGTAGCAACTTTATGGAATGGTCGATCCGAAAGTTCGGTAAAACCCACATCGAATATTTTCTCTGAGTGGGCGACAAGTCGCCGGTATCCTTCGACGTCGGCCGTATTAAACCGCGCTATCTCTGCCTCAGTGTCTTCAATCTCGCCACCATAGTCGAAAACGTCTCCGTCAGAAAACTGGAACCGGTACCACGGATCAAGCGGCCGAAACTCAACGTAGTCTTCGCGACGACGACCGTGTAGCTCAAAAAGCTCATCAAACAGGAAGGGCGCGGTAATGACCGTCGGTCCGGCGTCGAACCGAAAACCGTCTCGCTCAAAAACCTGAGCGCGGCCACCGAGCCTGGGACATCGGTCCAGCAGTTGGACTTCGTATCCCTTCGCACGAAGGCGGATTGCTGAAGCAATGCCGCCAAAGCCGCCTCCCACAACCAGCGCGCGGTTCATGCCGCTTCTCGGTCGAGTTCACTCAATAATTCAGTGCACTTGTCAGCGAGCAGCGCTCCGCAACCGTCTGGTAAGGCAGCTGCACCCGACGCCGCTTCTTGCAGGTAATGATGGGCCAGGTCCTCTGCGCTTTCCATCGATAACAACTCCGAATCAACTGAAGATCCGGCCAGCAGCGCCAGATTAGAAAGATTGCCGGATTCACGGTCCCTCGTACAGTCATGCATATCATCAAAAATCTGGTATCCGATGCCAAAGGCCGCGCCAGCTTCGCGGGCCATGCTGAGAAAGTAGAAATGCCCCGACAGTACAAGCGGCAGTTCAAGACTGAGTGAAAACAGCGGACCGGACTTTTCTTTGGCGACCGCAATGGCTTGATCAACATTCAGATCGCGGCCGGCGTCCAGGTCCTTTGTTTGTCCCTGGAGGGTTCTGGCAATCGCGCGGCTCATGGTAGATACCAAGCGGTGGGCAGAACCAGAACTTGCAGAGGCGGCGAGTTCGAAGGCAGTGGCAATCAGCAGATCCGTAGCATTTATTGCAATGTCCGGACCGAACTGTTTCCAGATAGCCGTCTTGCCCCTTCTGAGCGCGTCGCGATCCTGAAGATCATCCTGGATTAAAGAGGCGTTATGTAGGGTTTCTACGGATGCTGCCAACCGGGCGGCAGATTCGTCGGTCAGGCCAAGCGCCAGGCTCGCCGACAGGCACAGTGCCGCTCTGGCTTCTGAGCCGGGAGTTCGGTACTGATATCGGATAGCGTCGTGGAGCGCAGAGCCGGGGGACAGCTCCGCCAGTGCGGTTTTCTCAGCCAGCGCCCGGCTGATTTGCAGCAACTCCCTCAATTTAGGCTCGTTTTTAATTGTCATAGGATCGCCTAGTGTAACCAGTGTTACGATTATTGTTACTTTTAGTATCGGATCGCGTTACAGCCTGTGAAATGGAACGCCTGGTTTTATACGCAGTTTTAAACCGGAAAGTTCATTTCTATTTTTTTTGAACCATCTGGAAAAAAACGTCGTAAACCAAGAACTGCGAAAGCGGAATGACATGTTTAAACCACCGATACAGGGGAGATTAATGAAACAATTATTAACACTATGCTTTGCCGTAGTAGGCCTGTTCTCAGGCCAAGCAGCACTTGCGGCTTCTGGGGATTCAACGATGCTCCAATCCGGAGACTTCGTTGGATATTCATTTTGGCTGATCTCAATGGCGCTCGCGGCTGCGACAGTGTTTTTCCTGATGGAATCACTGAGAATGGGGGGCAAATGGGCTACCTCACTCACGGTAAGTGCCCTTGTAACGTTTATCGCTGCTTTCCACTACTTCTACATGCGGGAAGTATGGGTCAGCACCGGCGACACACCTACTGACTTCCGATACATCGACTGGCTGCTGACTGTGCCACTGCTGATGATTGAGTTCTATCTCATTTTGTCAGCCATCACCAAAGTCGCGGGTGGCGTTTTCTGGCGTCTGTTGATCGGCACACTGGTAATGCTGGTTCCAGGCTACATGGGTGAAGCTGGTTACATGAATGCCACTTTCGGTTTTGTTATCGGTATGCTCGGATGGGCATTCATCCTGTACGAAATCTTTGCGGGTGAGGCAAGCCGCGTCGCAGCGAGCGAAGCACCTGCCGCCGTACAGAAGTCATACAATCTGATGAAGTGGACAGTAACCATCGGCTGGGCGATTTACCCAATCGGTTACTTCCTGGGCTACCTCGCTGGGGGCACCGATGTTGGCACGCTCAACATCGTGTACAACCTGGCTGACGTATTGAACAAGATCGCTTTCGGTCTGTTCATCTGGTACGCCGCAAACGAAGACATGTCCGAAGGCTAAGCTTGATTGCTTAGGTTTTCGGATCAATGATCTGACGAAAGGCCTCGCCCTACCGGGCGAGGCCTTTTTTTCTGCGCTGAATACCTCCCTGCTCCGGATTTCACGCATCCGGCGAGCCATCTGATAGCCACTTTATTTCTGCCTCTGTTCCGGACAGTTGACAACGAAGCAACATCGCCGGGCTAAAACAGCAGGAATACGCTGCCAGCGGCTGAGCCAGACCGAAATCGTTCGATCACATACTGGTCGGGCAGACCTCTGCGGGCGACTTCGGCGACACTTCAGCAGGGTGCCTGCGCACGAATTACATTCGTAAACGTCGGTGGTGACCGGGTACGTTTTTCGTCATAATGGGGCAAAGCCTTGTCTAGAGACCCCTATTATGAAACTTCAGCCTTTACATCTACTGGTCGCTGCGCTGACCACCCTGTCTTCGGTTACTGTCAGCAGCCAGGATCGGGTCGGAGATTTTTCCCTGCTTGATCAGTCGGGGTATTTCCACCAGATGAGCTGGTACGATGATCACAAGGCGATTGCTTTTCTCGTACAGGCCAATGGGGATGGCGCTGTAGCGCAGGCGATTCCCGAATTTTCCCGTCTCGCAGAGGCTTATTCAGACAAGCAGATTCAGTTTTTCCTGATTAATTCCATGGGCCTGCACAACCGCGACGCCGTTCGGGCAGAAATGGAGCAGCTCGGCGTGGATCTGCCCGTTTTAATGGACGATGCCCAGCTGATCGGCGAAGCCCTGAGTCTCGAGCGCACCGCTGAATTTCTGCTGTTCGACCCGGAGGAATTTCGCGTGATTTACCGCGGCCAGGTCGGCGAGGACACAGAGCAGGCCCTGCAGGCGGTGGTTGAAGGCAAGCAATTACCCGCAGGCTCGACTCAGGTAGCAGGAGCACTGATTGACTATGCGTCAGCCTCAGCTCACCAGCAACAGACCCCTTCCTATGAAAAAGATGTTGCTCCCATCATCGAGCAGAACTGCGCCGCGTGTCACCGCGAGAGCGGCATCGCACCCTTCGCGATGGACAGCTACTCTATGATGCTGGGTTGGTCCCCCATGATCCGGGAAGTCATCATGACCAAGCGCATGCCGCCGGGTCAGATTGATCCGCACGTAGGCTCATTCGAAAACGATATGGTATTGACAGACTCTGAGGCTCAGACCCTTCTGCATTGGATAGAAGCAGGCGCACCTCGCGACGGCAGTGCAGACCCCCTAGCCCAGCTTACCTGGCCGACTTCTGAGTGGGCATTTGGCGAACCGGATCTGATCATTGACATTCCACCGCAGGAAGTTCCAGCAACAGGCGTGCTGGACTACTATAACGTGCTGGTCGATGTGGACCTTGATGAAGATCGCTGGGTTCGTGCGAGTCAGTACATTCCCGGCGATCGCACGGTGCTGCACCACACACTCCATAGCATCATTCCTCCGGGGGCGGCGCGTGGTGGCTCATTACTCGGCGGTGATGATCCGGATCGACCGGGCATCGCGCCCTACATTCCGGGCCAGTCGCCCCGCATGGAGCCACCCAATACGGGCGGCCTCCTGAAAGCCGGCACCAAAATTGCGATGCAGATGCACTACACCACCACAGGTCGTGCTGCCGTCGATGAGAGCCGCATCGGGGTATGGTTTTATCCCAAAGATTTTGTGCCCGAGGAGCGAACCAGCGGTGCCTGCGCGTGTCACTTCACACCCACCTGGGTCAATATTCCCCCGTATGATCCGGACTACGAGATGACGCAGTCAATTGTGATCGATGATGACGCCTACGTGTACAGCTTCACGCCGCACATGCATTTTCGCGGCAAGCGGATGCGTTTCTATGCCACCTTCCCGGATGGCACAACAGAGGAAATGCTGAACATTGCCAATTACAACTACAACTGGCAACTCGCCTACACGCTGAAAGAGCCCCGCTTCGTGCCCGCAGGGACCAAGTTCACAGCGGTTGGCGCATTCGACAACTCGGAACAGAACCCGATGAATCCCGACCCATCCCGTTCAGTGCCGTGGGGTCTGCAAAGCATGGATGAAATGTTTTTCGGCGCGGTAGATTGGAAGTATGTAGACCAGGCAAGATACAAGAAATAGGCTTCGGCGGAGAGTCTGATATTTTCGGTATCAAGGTGGCATTGATCCCACAGCAGATAGCCGAAAACATAGGAATATTCAGACCCCGATTTAGGGATGCTAAACTTTGTTGGGGAAATAATTATGGTCGTAAGTGAAATAAGCGATTCCGGACTGGACCACGAGCCAATGAAAGTGCTTCTGGTAGACGACTATGCGGAGAACCGATCTGTCCTCGAATTCGTCCTCAGACGCTTAAATGTGACATGTATTCAAGCGGAGAACGGTGATCAGGCGCTGGAGCAGTGTGGACTACATGAATTTGGACTGATCTTCCTTGACTACCATATGCCGGGCAAGAACGGATTCGATACCGCAAAGCTGATTCAGCAGACCGCCAAAAACGATCAGACACCGATCATATTTCTCACCGCTGATACAGAGTCTGAAGGTCTGGAGACAACAGGTTATGAAATAGGCGCCATGGATTTTATCTACAAGCCCATGGACCCTGAGTATATTAGAGAGAAGGTTCAAGCCCTGGTAGGAAGAGCAAGGATGGCATTGAGATGAGTGCGGAAAGACTAGAAGTCACTAAGGAAAAAGCGAAGATACTTGTCGTTGACGATTACGCTGAAAATCGGACAGTTCTGGAATTTATTCTGAGAAACCTTGACGTCGTCTGTTATCAAGCGGCTAGTTGCGATGAAGCAACTTCACTTTCCAATGAGAATCGGTTCACGTTGATATTCCTCGATTACCACATGCCAGAAAAAAATGGCTTTGAGGCAGCTAGGCTCATCAAGAATTCGAAACTAAATTCACGAACTCCCATTATTTTCCTCACCGCAGATACCGAATCTGAAAATCTCGAAATCGAAGGCTATGAAGAGGGCGCTCTGGATTTTATCTACAAACCTCTAGACCCGAGAAAAATACGGGCAAAAGTCGCGGTACTGGTGGATCTTGCCAAGCGACTGGTGCCTTAACGACCTGCCTGCCTCCTGTAAATTCCACTCAGCACTGATTGTGACATTATCAATAATGCATCTGCGGAAACCTCGTGGCTCAATCGCGATTGAACAGAATGATTCATCCGACAGAGACAGCAATGGATAATTCGAATACTAATGCGGATGCCTATAAAAAGGCTTACCTGAGGCAACGGCAAGCACGAGAGCGCGCGGAGGAGCTTCTGGAGTTTCGCTCACGTGAGCTTTATGACAGCAATCAGTCTCTGATCGATGCCAACCGGCAATTAGCGGAACAGCAGGCACAGCTCGTGGCGCAAGAGAAACTCGCTGCCAAGTCAGAATTCCTGTCGATGATGAGTCACGAGATCAAAACGCCTCTCAACGCCATCATCTCAATGGCATTCATCCTGAAAGAAATGGAGATGGAGGCGGATGCAGTTGAAGCGCTGGAGATTCTATCGCGC